>Ga0190271_10001845_pt1 | contig 12406 bp, 9 predicted proteins | sample Popmic356T_FD_133747 | JGI IMG/M metagenome (GOLD analysis project Ga0190271, IMG submission 133747) | Populus adjacent soil microbial communities from riparian zone of Weber River, Utah, USA - 356 T | ecosystem: Environmental > Terrestrial > Soil > Riparian zone | place: USA: Utah | collected...
ATTGACGAAAGTATAAATGTCGTCATCACCCTTTCCTCCATCTCGATTTGAGGTATAAAAACCGCGGTCGGGCCGGAATAAAAAGATTGCGAAATCATCGCCCGTTGAGTTAACTGGTTGTCCAAGGTTCTCAATTGAGGTCTTTCCATTCGCACGCTTCACGACAAAAAGATCGAGTCCTCCATATCCTGCATGCTCATCGGAGGAAAAATAAAGTTTTGCATCTTCGGCCATATAAGGGAAATTTTCATTCCCCGGCGTGTTTATTTCAGGACCAAGATTACGGACGCGACCAAATCTTCCCCGGGTATCCATTTGCGCGGAATAAATATCAGTTCCACCATATCCACCTTTGCGATTGGAAGCAAAATACAAAGTGCGACCATCTGGGCTGAAAGCAGGAGCAGAATCCCACGAATCCGGTTGATTGATGTTGATCATTATCGGTTCAGTCCAAACATTGTTTCTGAACCTGGATATATATAAGTCCACGTCCAGGGTTCCCTTCCTTTTTCCGGAATTACCCTTTGCAAAAACCATGGTTTTTCCATCGGGAGAAAAGGTAATACAGCCATCATTAATGTTAGCCGAATTAATACCAGTAGGAAGTGGAGCAACAGTTGCCAGGTCTACATTCGCACCCCGGCTCGCCACTTTATAGATATCGGTAAACGGAGTTCCAGTGGCTTCATAGATCTTATCGTTTCCGCGTGAAGAAGTAAAATATAATTCGTTATTGAGAAAGACGGGAGAATATTCGGATGAAGGAGTATTGATCAACTCCATATTCTTCACCTTGTAAAAACTTGGCTTCTCTTCCAGCTTAGCCAAATATTCGATGCCGGTAATCTCAGCCTTGGCCCGGTCCTTTAGTCCATTGGCCGCGGTAGTTTTGGACAACTCTTCCAGTTTGGCTTTTGCTTCCGCGTACTTTCCGTTCGCTTTTAGTGATTGTGCATAATAGAATTGAAGCGTATCGTTGCTTACTGTCTTTCCGCCGGCCTTGGCGTAGTAAGGTTCAGCTTCCTTGATCCGATTGGAAAGGCGATACGATTCTGCTATAAAATAATTTGCTCTTCCGTTATTTGGATTGCTAGCAACTATCTTTTTATAAGCGTCTATCGAATTCTGATATTTACCGAGTTTGAACGCTTTGCTGGCTTTCTTTTCAGCGCTGCACGCTACCAACATTGCCGGGATAACCAATAAGAGGAGTCGCAATCTCATGACTGTATTATAGAACTTAGGTTAAATCTACAAAAAAATACTACTTAACCGTAATTGTTTCACGAGGTAAATACCGCTTTAACCAACTGGATTCGGCCGGAACTATCCATGCCGATTTTAGTTGGCTTTTATCAACAACCAGGTTATTAAAAACCAGTGAGTGTTGATTCCAACTACCCAGATCATACTGCTTTTTCAATTCTTCAATTGGAACGGTGACTACTTCGTCGTTCTTCAGAAAAGCAATCTGTTTCCGGTTAAAAAAATCCACTTCTAATTTTTGACTCAAGCCTTTCATTACCCGCACAGAGTCGTCAATCGAACATCCGCTGGCCGACTGTTGGTTCTCATCTGCAGCAATGATGATAAATTGATTGAACCTGATATCATAAGAAGATCTTAGAGCAATATTATGAGCATTCCACTCATTGGTAAACGCTGAAAGGACTTCAGAAATTATATTGACCTCGTGCGAATTAAATTTTCTGTCGGATTGATAAATCCAGATCCGTGAGTGATCAGGCAGTGATTCGAATGGAGTTGACATAGTCCTTTATTATTTGGTAAAACCCTGTGAAGCAGCAATTAGTTCGGCTAGATCCTTTACCTCAATGTCGGCTTCCCGGTTTTTGCTTTTTACACCGTCACTCATCATAGTCATACAAAAAGGACATGCAACGGCGATAACTTTTGCACCAGTGGAAATGGCCTCTTCCGTTCGCTCGACATTAATATCCTTGTTCCCTTTTTCCGGCTCCTTGAACATTTGGGCTCCCCCTGCTCCGCAGCAGAGACCCGTGGTCCGGCACCGTTTCATTTCCACCAGGTCGGCGTCAAGGGCTTCCAAAACGGCCCGGGGCGCGTCGTAGACCTTGTTTGCGCGGCCCAGGTAACATGAATCGTGGTATGTGATCTTTTTACCCTTAAATGATCCTCCTTCTTTGATTTTGAGGCGTCCGTCGTCGATCAGCCCCTGTAGAAAAGTTGAATGGTGAATCACCTCATAGGTACCCCCAAGTTCGGGATATTCGTTTTTCAAGGTGTTAAAGCAATGGGGGCAAGCAGTAACAACTTTCTTGATCCCGTACCCATTCAGCACCTGGATATTGCTCATGGCCTGCATCTGGAAGAGAAATTCATTTCCCGCTCTCCGGGCGGGATCACCCGTACACGTCTCTTCATTACCCAAAACGGCAAATTTGATCTCAAGCTCATTTAGGATGCTGACGAAAGCTCTAGTGACCTTTTTGTATCTGTCATCAAATGAACCTGCACACCCCACCCAAAAAAGTACCTCCGGCGCTTCACCCTTTGCGGATAACTCGGCCATTGTGGGGGCATTATACTGTTTTGATGACATACTTAGTTTTATTTTTTCAAGTCGTTAGCCCAATTGAATCTGTCGCCGGGCGAGAATTTCCACGGTGCAAAATTCGTCTCTATGTTTTGAAACATTGAGTTCCACGACGCCGGTGAACCAGACTCTTCCATGGCAACATACCTACGCAATTCAATTATTATTTCCAATGGATTTATCATTACCGGACAAGCCTCTACACATGCATTGCAGCTTGTACATGCATTGATTTCTTCTTTGGTGATGTAGCTACCTAACAATGACTTTCCATCTTCCAGGCCTTTTCCACCTGCGGCTATACTCTTTCTCACCTCCTGCATCCGGTCGCGGGTGTCCATCATTATTTTTCGAGGTGATAGTTTTTTGCCCGTTAAGTTTGCGGGACATTCTGCGGTGCACCTGCCACATTCCGTGCATGCATATGCGGCCATTAGGTTATTCCAATTCAGATCATTTATATCCTTCGCACCGAACCTCCCGCTCTGCGTTGCAGATGGTGTCTCTGAACCGGAAATTCCCAACATGATTTTTACTTCATTGGTTACAACTGGCATGTTCTTGATATGTCCGTTCGGCTCCACGTTTGCATAGTATGTATTGGGGAACGCCATAAAAATATGCAGGTGTTTGGAATATGTTATGTAAACAGCAAAGCCCAGAATACCGATGATGTGAAACCACCAGGCCAACCGTTCGATAACAACAAGCGTGGAAATGTTCATCTCCTGAAAGGCCGGTACCAATTGGCCACTAAAAAACAAAAATCCTGTTGCTGTATAGTGCGCGTCTTTTCCTTGCAGGACCTGGTCAGTGGCATTCATAGTTAAGATTGCACTCATCAGCAAAATTTCTGTTATCAGAATAATGTTTGCATCAAGTCTTGGCCATGATGTCATTTCGGAAGACCAGAATCGTTTCACCTTTATTACATTTCTCCTGAACAGGAAGAAGATGCAAGCAATTAAGACTGCGACAGCAAGCAATTCAAAAATGTTCATGAGCACATTATAAAACTCACCAAGTAAAGGAGCGAAAATCCTGTGGGTACCCGTCAGGCCGTCAATTATAAACTCCAGAACCTCGATATTGATAACCAGGAAGCCAACATAAATGAACAAATGCAGGATTGCCGGGATGAAACGTTTGAACATTTTCTGTTGCCCGAACGCCACCAAAGCCATTGTCCGTAATCTCTTTCCCGGGTTATCCGTGATCTTGTTTTCTTTACCCAGGTTAATATTTGCTTTGATCTCCAAGACACGTTTTCGGATAAAATATGCGGCAAATGCCAGAGTAACGCCAAAGACTATCTGTTGTAGCATAGATTCATTAGGATTTCTAAAAATAAACCAGGAAAGTGGAGTTCAATAAAAAGTGCTGCTTTTTTGCATGGAAACTAAAATTACATACTTTTGTGCCTCATTTTCGGTGATGTAGCTCAGTTGGTAGAGCAAAGGACTGAAAATCCTTGTGTCGGGGGTTCAATTCCCTCCATCACCACGTGAAAACGGCCTCCGATTTTGGAGGCTTTTGTTTTTCTATAACTACAAAGTTCTATTTTAGTAATTTAGTAAAGAATAACCACTTCCTTATGGGTATTTTACTTAAATGAAAACGAATGGGTGACCTGGACCTCTCTGAAAATCTAACCCGTTTGTTTTATAGTTATCTGGCTGAATTTACTCTTGGCCTCATCTTCTTCTTTATTTTCAGGCATTTTGGTACGCTCTACAGAAAGAGATTTCTGCTCACATGGTCACTAAGTTGGATGGCATATGCCGTGTACGTAAGCACGTCCGGATTTGTCCTTAATTTTTTGATTGATACTCAGGCGTGGTATCGCGACATGCTGAGCATAATTGCACAGCTGGCCTGCTTTCTTCAGATAATAATGATTTTGCGCGGCACGTACGAACTTATCTATGAGAAAGCGTTTTCAAAAAAAAAATTCAGAATCATTTTTTTTGTCACGTTTGCCTTTGCCCTTTTTTCAGTGATTGCATTCGGTCAGGCTGGACCGTTTTCACGCTATCTGGTAAGCTTTGGCAGCCGTGCCGTTATCACGGGAGTAGGTTTCCTGGTCGCTGGAATGGTTGTATGGACTAACAAGAAATTTTCCAAGGGATTCGGCCAACAATTGTTGTCGAGTTCCCTGATAATGTTCAGCATTTACCAGCTTTATGATTTCACGCTGAGGTTACTCAAATTGTTGGGAACACCGATGGATGCGCTGGACCTCTTTGGCACCATCGACATTTTGCTCGCATCATTGATAGGCATGAGTATGGTGATGTGGTTCCTGGAAGACGAACGCGAGAACTTAAATAAAGAGAACAAAGAACTGGATAGTTTTTTATCCAATACATCGCACGATCTGCGAACACCAATTGCTTCAATTCTGGGGCTTACCTACCTGGGCAAACTGGAGTTGCAGGAGGAGAAAGCGCGCACATTCATGAATATGATTGAAGAGCGAATCAGGAAGCTCGACTTGGTTATAGGAGATATTTTGAGCTTGTCCCGCAGTAAAAAAATTGATCTTAAGATTGAAGATCTATCGTTCTCCAGGCTTCTGGATGATACAATGGCCGACATAAGATTTAATAAAGGCGTCTCTGCTATTCAACTGGAGTACCAGGGTGAATCAAGCCACGTCTTTCGATCGGATTATAATCAGATGAAAATAATACTGATTAACCTGATGTCCAATGCGGTGAAGTACCACAACCTCGATCAACCCAATCCCTACATAAGGGTGTCTTATAAAAGGATTAAAAGCGTTGTTGAGATTGCCATTCAGGATAACGGGCAAGGTATTTCTCGTGAGAGTCTTCCCAAAATTTTTGATATGTTCTACCGCGCTTCTTCAACAACAGAAGGAACTGGCCTTGGCCTTTACATTGTGCAGGAAGCGCTTAGCAAGGTTAAAGGTATAATTCTAGTTGACTCCGAACTTGGAAAAGGCAGCACATTTAAGATTGTGCTCGATGAGGCATGATGGACTAAAAGATTGTGACTTCTATTTGAAATGTTTCAACAGAACTAATTCTTCATTCTTTAAGAATCTCCATTCACCGCGACTAAGTTCTTTTTTTGTCAGACCTGCATATGAAGATCGGTCGAGTTTCACAACCTGATAATCCAATGCCTCAAATATTCTCCTCACCACTCTATTCCAACCGATGTGAATCTCAAGGCCAACCGTTTTTCGATCGTCAGAAACGATGGCAAGTTCGTCAACCATGGCACGTCCCTCCTCAAGCATTACTCCATCAAGAATTTGTTGGGCATCCGCTTTGGTGAGCGGTCGATCCAGATCAACCTTGTAAATCTTTTTAACGTTGTACGAAGGATGCATAAGCTTTTCCGCCAGGTCTCCATCGTTCGTTAACAGTAACAAACCTGTAGTGTTGCGGTCCAACCTTCCAACCGGATATACTCGCTCTTTAACCGTATTGCTAATCAGGTGCATTACGGTATTTCTTTCCTGAGGATCCGCTGTCGTTGTCAGAAATCCCTTCGGCTTATTCATCAATATATAAACTGGTTTTTCTGCGTGAAGAAGTTTGCCCTCATGGCGGATCTCATCAGTAGGATTCACCTTATACCCGAGCTCAGAAATAGTCACGCCGTTTACTGTAATTAATCCCATGGTAATAAGCTGATCAGCCTCACGGCGCGAGCATACACCACTGTTTGCAATAAATTTGTTCAAACGGATTTTTCCTGATGCAGAACCCTCAGCAGATTGTTTTTGAACTGGCGCATGGTCGTCTTGCCTTCCTACTCTTTTTCTGGGTGCCTTATCAAAGCTGCGGGAACTTCTCGCACCTGTTGAAGATGCTGAGGAATCAGACGGGGCTTTATCGGATTTGGAATAACCTCCAGATGAAGAGCGCTTGCTAACGTCGTCCCTGGATTTATCCGAATCAAATTTCTTGTATGATCCCCGTGCTGCAGGGGAAGTGAATGGTCTTTTGCCGCTGCGAGGCGCTCCGGATTCTGTACTTCTTTCAGATCCTCGTTCAGAGTCTGACCGCTTTGGGTAGGATTTTTTATATGGTCTCTGATCTTTTGAGTCGCCGGAGAAAGGCCTTTTACCTTGTGTGGATGATGATCTTCCAGTACCCCTTTGAGGTCTGCCTTCGGAATCTGGGCGTGCCGGATAAGGTTTTTTAAATGGTCTTGAATTTCTTGAATCGCCAGAGAATGTTCTTTTACCTTCTGTGAAAGATCTTCCTGAACCCCTTTCAGATCCACCTTCAGAGCCGGAGCGCTTCGGGTAAGATTTATTGTATGGCCGTTGGGATTTTGAATCGGAAAAAGATCTTTTCCCGCCACCTTCAGAACCGCCACCAGGCCCAGTCCCTTTCGAATCAAATTTTTTGTAAGGCCTCTGAAATTTGGATGGTTTGGAAAACTTTCCGTCTCCACTGTCTCTCCGCTTTCCAAAGGACCCCTCTCCTTTTGAGTCTTTGTTTGCTGGCTTGTTGAAACCTCCGGTACTGGATTTTTTGTAAGGTCTATCGCCAGACTTATCAGAGTTGTCCTGGTTAGATCGGCGCGATGACGCTCCTCGACGTTTGTTTGGTCCGGATGAACTATGGCTGGGCATCAGGTTCCTTTAATTCAGGATTCTCACCAATGCTATTTACTTCGCCAACAAAATCTTTAGGCATCGGCAACTCTACGAGATCGTTGATGCCAAAATATTCCATAAACTTTTGGGTCGTACCGTATAACATCGGCCGGCCTATGGTTTCTGCTTTTCCCGTGATTTCGATCAAGCCCTTATCAAGCAACTTCTGAACTGCGTAGTCACAGTTCACACCGCGTATATTTTCAATCTCGGTCTTTGATATCTGCTGTTTATATGCGATGATGGAAAGAGTTTCCATCGCAGAAGTCGACAGGCGCTTTTTAGACTGTTGCTTAAGCATAATTCCGATACTTGCCTGGTATGCAGGCTTGGTAAGGAATTGATAACCACCAGCCGCCTTATAAAGCTGAAAGGAAAATTCTTCAGCCTGAAATTTTTGGTCCAATCTATCGATGGCACCTAAAATATCTTCCTCTGGAACATCGGCGTTGAACATTTCTGATAAGCACGACTTTATGTCCGCAACCTTGATTGGGCTAGGTGTGCAAAAGATCAACGCCTCGATATGATTTTGTAAAAAGTCCAAGGTAATAATGGTTAATAACTAAACTGGGATACTGGCAAACTCTGCCTTCATTCAAACACAGTGCAAACAGAATTAATCCTGCTGCATCATTTTTGCTTCGATGGACTGTGTAGTGTGAGGAACAGCGATAAGACGTTCTTTAGGTATTAGCTTTCCAGTCACAGAACAAATTCCATAGGTGCCGTTCTTAATTCGCACCAGCGCATTCTCCAGGTTCATAATGTATTTTTGTTGTCTGGCAGCAAGCTGACTGAGATTTTCTTTCTCAGCAGTTTCGGCACCATCTTCCAACACCTTAGTGTTACCTCCGGATGTAGCATCCGTTCCTTCATCGTTGTTTCGATTCAGGGTTTCTTTCAATATTCTATACTCGTCGCGGGCTTTATCGAGTTTCTTGTTTATTAGATTAGCAAACTCTGTCAGCTCATCCTCTGAGTACCTGGTTCTGTCTTCAGTTGAAGACGCCTTCAAGGGCTTATGTGCTATGGGTCTCTGATTCGGCACTGGGAAAATGTTTAATTGTGGAGGCGGAGGTTTTGAAACAACAGGTGCAGGTTTTACACTTATTTGTTTTTCAACTTTCTTTGGTGCAACAGCTTGAGATGTTGCCTTCTCGACCTTTGGCTCGGGTTTCTGAACTTTCTTAGGTGTAACGACTTTTTTAGGAGCGGCTTTCTTCGCTACTACGGCTTTTTTAACTGGTGCTTTAGGCGCAGGCTTTTTGGCTACTGGCTTTTTAGGCTGAGCTTTCTTTGCCTTGACGGTGGTCGTCTTTTTTACCTTTCCTGCTGATTTTGATTTAGCAGGCGACTTCTTAACCGCTTTACTATTCGATTTTTTATTCTTAGCCATAATAAATTCTCCGTTTGGTAAAAGTAAAAGATGCGCAAAATTATGCGCTCAGCCCCGAAAACAAAAAATATTGGCTAATTAATTCATGAATCCCCAAACTGGTCAAATTTGCTGGCCTCGCACCGCGGAACCTATCCTGCAGAACGGATCTTACTGGGCTAAAACCGCGTTGCAATGGCGACACTTTTGAAAAAAGTCCTGACGTTGCCCGAAGGGTCGAATACCTCAAACCACACCATGTAGTAACCCAACCTGGCCCTCAGACCATCGTCCCGATCTCCCTCCCAGCGAAACCTGCCCTCCGTACCTAGAATTTCGTTGTTCGCTATACGTTTTACAAGCCGACCCTGCGAGTCTATAATTTTAATGTTTGCAACATTTCCTCCCTGATCGAATCTGTAATGAATGACAGTGTGATCGGGTTGTCCCTCCAGAGGGACGAAAACCTCCGGATCCAGCAGAATAGTCTCATCACTAAGTGCAGGATCCATCCTGCTGTTTGAATTGAGATACCCTGGCGTTGCATAACCTGACGTTGAGCTCGCAGATTTCCAGTTTTGAACATCACTGGTGTGGCGCTTGAAATCGATTCTCTCAAGCGATACCCCTTCAGCATCCTTAAGAAATACCGAATGCATTGAAGTCGAATATCCAAAAGAGTCAATGATCATACCGTCAGCGTTAGCGACAAGAACAGATCCGGCGTCGTCGTTAAAAGAGGGAAGTTTATCGATGATCACGAACACATTCGCTTCAGATAATTGGGGATACTCACCCTTTAATGCGCCGAGGTTGTCCGTAAGGACCAGGTAATCGCCGGGCTTAAACAAAAAATCCTGCGACGTGATGGTCTTAGAATTGCTGATTGTATCATGGTCGAGGTTGCCGATCTTCCAGTTTTTCAGGTTTATGAACTTCGGAGAGGTGTTAACGATTTCAACAAAATCTACACCGCCAGGTTTCGGATCAAACAGGATCTCGTTAAGGGCGATGTCTCCAGGAATAGCGGATTCAGCCAGACCAAAAGTACACCTGTTTTGGCTGGCATCGATTGGATTGCCGGAACAATCAAAGACAGAACTTACCGATATAGAATAGGAGACCCCAGGTTCAACGTGTTGGCCCAGCGCAAGCTCAAGGTGACGAAGCGAAGGATCAACAAATGCGACCGCAATGATTTCCATAACAGGTTCGATGATGAAACTGTTTTTATTGGGAAGAGTCTTGTCCAGCTTTTGATCAAAAGACAATACAAGGACATTTGAAGAAACTGGAATGGCTGAACGCAAGACCGGAGAGGTGATATCAGGTTTATTAGCGAATACTGAATTTTGTGTTCCAGGCGTTCCACCCAGCTCCCCTTCAGAGCCCGTCCAGTTTTGACCTTCATCGCATATATTTTCAGGATCAATCAGCTCCAGTGACCAGCCGCCATTTCGCAGGTCGTCATCGTTATACCACGTATCCGAATAACGCAATGAGTCGATGGTTATTCCTGTTGAATCTTGCAGTACGAGCAAGTCTCCGGAATTATTTAGCGAGGGAAAACCCGAAGAACCAAATGATTTCCCATAGTTACTGAACAGAGAAGGCTGAGAAGAAAGAATTACATATTCACGGGGAAGGATAATAATATCTGGAAGTAGTAATGCAGTATTTCCATCACTTACGTTCCATCCAGCCAGGTTCAAAGATTTTTGACTTCTGTTAAAAAGTTCTAAATACTCTACGTCCGGTAAGCCAATGCGAGGAGTAGGATCAGCGAATATTTCAGTGAAGATGATGTCCTTAAAGCTGGCCTGGAAGAGTGGAGTCAGGTAGAATTTTTCTTCTGTGCGTTGGATCAGATTGCCTGAGTTATCTTTTATTCCCGTAACAGTTAGGGTGTAACTAAGATTGTCGGAAAAATTTTTTTCGAAGAAGAGAGATACTGTATTATTTTGTTGAATGACTGCCCGAGCCGGATTCCCGATTTCGCGATCCACTATGTAGTTAGAGACTGCTTGCGCGGTTTCTGTTTCGAGCGCCTCTGAAAAGGTTAGCTGAAGGTTCCCAGGTGGAGTAGCCTCCATTCGGACAATTGCTGGCGGCGTCACATCGGTTTGAGAGGATGCCGTTACTTCAAAATCGTCAAAGTAAAACTTATCAGACCTGGTGGAAGTATAATTGCACATAACACCGAAGAAAGCAGACGTTACGTGGGTGGTATCCGCGACGGTTCCCTCAGAAACGTATTGTCCGGATGGTCCCAGGTCAGTGAACAATTCCCACAAACCTGAAGCATCGCGGGTCACTTTTATCCGGAGCGTTACCGTCGGTAGGTCAAGCAACCCATCTTCGCCGTCAATCAATTTCGAGGCAGTGGTACCACTTTGTGCGTACAAACTAACGTCATCTGTGGTATTACCGATGGAAACAAAATATCCGTTTAAGGGATCCAAGAGGTGTGATTGATTCGTTATTAAATAGATTCTTGAATAGTTCGCTGCTGACGGATTAAAATCCATCTGTACAAGAAACTCCCACTTGGCATTGTTTATGATGGTACTAGGTGTGGTGAGGTAAGCTGTATTTGATTCTGACGTTGCCTGCAGCGATAACTTTCCGGAGTAAACAACAAAGTTCGTGTCGGTACCAGACCATGCGGGAGAGCGTGTAAAATCTCCATCGTCGAAGTGTTCGACGAACTGAGCGAACAGTTGTTGGGTGATAGTTAATGCGGCAAATGTTAGAAAAAGTTTTGCCGTAATCGATTTCAGGTTTGAAAACCTGCATATTTGTAGGTTCTTTTTCATAAGCACAACGGGAAAACACTATTTTTGTAACCTTTAAATAAATATAAACAAAAAATGAAACTCGCGGTTGTAGGGGCTACAGGACTTGTGGGCCAGGAAATCCTCAAAGTATTAGAGGAAAGAAGTTTTCCATTCGATGACCTTTTTCTTATTGCTTCGCCAAAATCGGTGGGGCAGAGCATCACGTTCAAGGGAAAGAGTTACATAGTAAAAGGTATTGAAGAAGGATGCAAGCTTGGCGCAGATATAGCAATTTTTTCAGCCGGAGGCGGAACATCATTGGAGTGGGCACCGAAGTATGCAGAGGCGGGCACAATAGTGATTGACAATTCTTCGGCATGGAGAATGGATCCAACCAAAAAACTTATCGTGCCTGAAATAAACGGACACGAGCTTTCAATCGACGACCGAATCATAGCTAACCCTAATTGTTCAACGATTCAGATGGTTATGGCTCTTGCTCCATTGCACATTAAATACAAACTGAAGAGGATAGTTGTATCAACTTATCAATCCGTAACAGGAACCGGTAAGGATGCGGTACAACAAATGATGGATGAACGCAAAGGAATAAATGGCCCTAAGGTTTATCCCCATCCAATCGACATGAATGCGTTACCTCACATAGATTCGTTCCTCGATAACGGGTATACAAAAGAGGAGATGAAAATGGTGAACGAAACGCGGAAGATTCTTGGCGATAATACCATCAAGGTGACATCGACAACGGTACGAATTCCATCTATCGGAGGACACTCTGAGGCCGTCAATGTAGAATTCTTCGAGGATTTTAACCTCAGTGAAGTGAGATCTATCCTTTCGACTGCTCCAGGTGTGATTGTACAGGATGATCCAAAGAACAATGTTTATCCGATGCCAATCAATTCGCACAACCGTGACGAGGTGTTTGTAGGACGGATACGTCGTGATGAGTCGCAACCGAATACGTTAAACATGTGGATCGTAGCAGATAACCTTCGCAAAGGTGC
>Ga0190271_10001846_pt1 | contig 12403 bp, 10 predicted proteins | sample Popmic356T_FD_133747 | JGI IMG/M metagenome (GOLD analysis project Ga0190271, IMG submission 133747) | Populus adjacent soil microbial communities from riparian zone of Weber River, Utah, USA - 356 T | ecosystem: Environmental > Terrestrial > Soil > Riparian zone | place: USA: Utah | collected...
ACAGGAACAAGCGCGCGCGGCGTCACCGACAGTTGCTTGCTGGACGTGACTCCCATCGTGAGCGCCACCACACCTGGCACGTTGCTCGACTGCGGCGGGCGCGAACTGGCGTCGAGCTGACCAAAGTGGAAACTCACGGGCGTCGTACCAGCCGTCGAAAAACTGAGACCGCGCATCGGCCGCTTGACCGCACTGCCCGCCCAGGGCGAGGAGCTGAATGTTCGCGGCAGCGCTTGATCGCCAAGCTGCGAGGCAACGGCAGTGTCCGCGATGGTGATCGACGGAAGCTTCAGGGCCAGATTGCTCATCCGTGGACCCAGCGGCGTTTCAACCACTGTCACGGATGGCATCGTCGGAGTCGGTCGTTTCGGTGACTCGACCACGTTGAGTGTGAAGGCAGGTGTCGCGCTCGGTGCACTCAATGGCGCGCTGCCGAACCACACTTGTGCTTCTTGCGCGGCAGAGTCGGCCGCAAAGCCCAGCAGAAGCGCCAGCGCAGCACCGCTCACACGTAGGTAAAGGGCCATTCTGAACAAAAGCTGCCGAACTTCGATTGAAGGGAACTCGGCGCTCGTTGTATCGGACGCAGTCGACGAGATCTTTATAGCTACTCGGTCCGGCACTTTCGAACCGAGCGGAATTGCGATGAGAAGGGATTGGCGAGACACAGGAAACGGCACTATGCTCACCGCGGTACAACCCTCACATTTCTCATCGCCGAGTGCGCTTGTTAGCGCTCATCACAGGGTCTAGCGTCGTGGCCGTCCGCTCGGTAGTGGGCGTCATGGATTGCGAATCCGCGCCCTCCCTCCTACGCGACCGTCCACTGGCGCCAAAGGAGGCTGTTTATGCGTCTCGACCGAATTCTCTTGAGCACTCTTGCAGTCATCGCGTTGGTTGTGATGACCACTGCCGCACGCGAGTCGCGCGACGACAAGCCGAAAGCGAAACCCTTCGTCACCGGACTCGGAAGCGGCTCGGGAAGCACCGTCGGACCTGACGGCGCACTCTACGTCACCGTAGGACTGACAGGTCGTGTCTTGCGCGTCAATCCACGCAACGGACATGTCTCGACGTTCGCAAGCGGACTGCCGCCGATCAATTCCGCAGTTGGCATCGGCGGCGCCATGGATGTTGCGTTTATCGGTCGGACCGCGTACGTCCTGGTCACACTCGTTGGCAGCGATACCGGCGGTGCCGATACGGTCGGCATCTATCGCATCGATAGTCCCACCACGTCCACCGTGATCGCGGACATTGGCGCATTCGCCATCGCGAATCCACCGACGACCGCCTTTTTCGTGGCCTCCGGCGTGCAATACGCGATGCAACGGTACGGGCGCGATTTCCTTGTGACTGATGGCCACCATAATCGTGTGCTCCGCGTCACGCTCGACGGCGAGATCTCGGAGCTCATCACATTTGGCAACATCGTCCCTACTGGGTTGGAGCTTGCGGGGCCGATCGTGGTGATGGGGCAGGCGGGACCAGTACCACACCTTCCGGAGAACGGTAAGATCGTCGCGTTCGGTCCGGGCTCTGCGGGAGTGGCTACCACGTTGGGCTCCGGTGCACCGCTCATCGTCGACGTCGAATTCGGACCCGGCCTGGAGCTGTATGCGCTATCGCAGGGCGAATTCACCCCGGGCAATCCCGAAGGATCACCGGCCAATCCGAACACTGGTGCGCTCGTTGTGCTGAGGAGAGATGGCACGCTCGGCGTCGTCGTGAGCCAATTGAATCAGCCGACCTCGCTCGAGTTCTTCGGCGACACCGCCTTCGTGGTTACGTTGGGCGGGGAGATCTGGAAGATCGACAACGTGTCCAGGTAGCTTCTGCTCCTCGGAAACTGAACAGAAGGGAACGCCGTCTGGCGTTCCCCTCTGGCTTGCAGTCTCTGGTTCTTCGCGCCGAGCATTGCCTACGCCGGGTAGAACCCATCACCGTAACCGCACACCTGCGTTGGCCGGAAGCCAAAATCCTTCAACGCGTCGAACGCCTGCTGATACCCGGCCGCGTCCAACCCGTGTCGCGCCTGCCAGTCACGCGGTCCATCGTCGTGCCAGATCGCCGCATAGCGGGCAATTCCAGTGTCGCTGTAACCGCTGATCGACACGAGGCGGTACCCGGCCGCGAGCTGCTCATCGAACGCCTTCTGATATTCGCTTGACGTCAGCCCATGACGACCGATCCAGCGCAATCCAGGCCGTCGTTCCCAGATCGCCGCGAAGCGCACGTCCACATTCACTCGGTAACCACAGACCTGCACAGCGGCAAACCCGGCGGCGGCCATTTGATCGAAGGTTTGTTGGTACTGGCTTCGCGACAACCCATGCCTCGCCTGCCAATCTGGACCTTGCTGCTGCTCCCAGATGCCGGCATACCGCGCCTCGCCGTTCTCGGCGTAGCCACTGACGCAGACCAGCCGGTATCCTTGCTGGACGAGGTCGTCAAAGACCGCCTGATACTGATCGTTGGTCAGCCCATGTCGTGCCTGCCACGCAGGACCGTCGCGAAGTTGCCAGACCGCGTTGTACCTCGATCCGATCCCTTCGCTATAGCCGTTCACATAGGTCAGGCGATAGCCCTGACCGACGAGGAGATCGAACGTCGTTTGATAGACCTCCGCACTCATCCCGTGCCGCGCCTGCCAGGCCGATCCGTCTCCCTTGTCGAACAGTGATGCAAAGCGGGTATTGAACCGCGACAGCGCAACCCTGTCCTGACCGGCATCGCCGCTGGCGTTGTAGATGTCGGCGAAATTCAAGTGGGCATCGATCTGCCAGCCGCTCAATGTGCCCGGCGCAACTGGCGCGGTGGTGGGTGCCACGAACATCCGCAGGTGCGCGCCGCCGTTCAGGAACGCGCCGTTCACGTCATGCGGCCCATCGCCCAGATAGGCGGTCCCCAGCCGGGTCGGCTTGCCAGGGTTGGCGAAGTCTTCCGAGCGTCGCAGGAGGATTCGGAATGACGAGTTCCCTACGGTCGCCCGCCAGTTGCCCAGCCAGCACGCCTCGCTCTGCACGAAGGTTGGATCGACGACGTCGGTGATGTACCAGCCCGAATCGATCCGCCAGTTGGGGTCGTTGTTGTAGGCGATCTCGATGAACGCGCCCTCGCCCCAGTGGTTCTTCGCCAGGAACACCTGGCGATTGCGGTCGAATCCGATCAGCAGGAGCACGTGCCCGCCGACGTTCGGCGTCTTGTGAAACACGTCGCAGATCACTTCGCGGTCCGCGAGGATGGTGTTCTCCAACGCCGTGATGCTTGGACTGTTGCCCAACGATCCCCATCCGGTCGCGCGATACCGCGCATTGACGCGCGCCAGTAGGGGAATGTGCTGCTCGCAGAACTCGACAGCGTCGTAATCCTCCTGGCTTACAACTGCCGCGGCACCTGCGAAGCCCAGAACTGGAAGGATGTCCAGCAGCGCCTGCTGGCTTTGGAGGTACGGCGCGGTGTCCTCTGGTGGAATTGCATTCTCCGAAATCTTCTGGGCGATGTCGGCGCTGCCTTGGAATCCGGTCAGCGACGAATTGTTCTCCACCGGCTGCACGACGTTTCCGGCCGCGTCGCGGTTCAGCGCAAAGGCCTTGCCCATGTGAAAGACGTATTCCTCGGACACGTCGATCAGCATGTTGTACTTGCGGCGATACAGCGCCTCCAGCGCGGCAGCTCCTGCAAAGGCCCAGCAGCTGCCGCGATCGTTCTGCTGCTTGAACGGTGACTGCCACTGCGCCAGTGAGTAGACACCACTGATCGTGGGGCGCAGCGCGCGCGGTCCAGCGACATCGACTCGGCCGAACTTGGTGGCTATACGCAGCCCTTCGGTGAGAAGCGCCTGGTGCGCGCGCGCTTCCAGCACAGGCGAACCCACGTGCTCTTGCACTGCTATCTCTGTGTCCACAAGCGTCTGATCTGTGTCAGCCATGACGATCTCCTGAAATTGCCGCCTTCAATGGCCGCCGCTTGTACAAACGCCGACCGATACCTTTTCCAACAGCAATCGGCTCTACACGGTCATGGTCCTGCGCCCGTAGACACAGCGCGGGACATTGTTCGGCGAGATCGGTTTGCTCATCACCTCGTGCTTGAGGTGGTTTCGTCCGGGCCGACAACACACGCCGACCCGGACGAACGCCAAGCACTACCGGGCAACGCCCGCAAGCTGCTTGTGCATCTCCGCCGCCGCAGTGGCTTCCTTCGCGGCGTCCTTCGACAGTCTGATCAAGTTGTCGCAGTGCACGGCCGCTTGGGCAGTTCTTGTGCCGCGGTACGTATTCGCCGTCGTGGCGTGCTCAGTGGCGTCCGCGGTGTACCGCTTCGCCAACGTCAGGAAGTACTCCTCGAGAGCGTGGTGTTCGGCGGGAGAACTCGCCTTGGCTGCCATCGCCTTGAGTTCCTGTTCGCTCGGTACTGGCGCGCCTGCGCCTCCCTCGAAACGCGCGCCCCCAGCCGGCGGAGTCACTGTGGCGCCCGATGCCAGTTTCAGGTGATAGCTGGCGAGCTCACGGAGTTCGGTCGCCGACTTTGTATTGAGATCCGCGAGTTGCTTGCAGTGCGCGCTCATGCCCGTCCCAAGATTGCGGCTTGGGTTGCCAGCGAAGCTCTGCGCCATCGACGTATGTCGCCTGGCTTCGGCCACATAGCGCTCAGCGAGAGCCGTGAAGTGTGCGGCGAGGCGTGCGTTGTCGCCCGGCTCGGCGCGCTTGACCAGCTGCTGTACCTCGAGTGTGTTCAGCACTCCAGACGGTTTGTCTTGTGCTGCAACGCTCCCTGCGAACGTCACGACCGCGATAGCAGCGATCGACAGTGAACGGAAATGGACGGTTGTCATGACGGACCTACCTCTCTGGTGACCGAAGTCACACCGAATCTGTGTTTGCCTGCCTGCGCGATTCGCGCGGTGGCACCCCTTGTGTGATCTGGAGCGGCGCCGCGAGAGCTGCGACTTCGCAGCCGGCTGCGGCGCAGCGACTTAGATTCGGAGTGCGATAACGAGAGGTCGTGCTTCCAGTGGCAACTGCCGCCCCGACTCATAGCGTGGGCGCTGGTCAGTTGGTGGGGCCACAAGTCGGAATCGAAGAACGACGAGAGCGTGCCGGGCGTCCGAGGCGGGAGCCGTGCGCGAACCGTCCTCGCGAACCAACGCGACCGACTCGAGCGCGAAATTGGTGCAAATGTCGTCCGCGCGCACGCTCGCGGACGTCGTTGACTCGTGATGCGGGCACCCCCTCGACGTGTCGTCGTGACACCAGACCGAACACAACAGGCCGACGTTCGGCCCGATTGCCAACGTCAGCGCGATTGAAACAAGAGCTGCTCTAAACACGTTGATGCTCGCGACTACCAGCGGCAAGAGGCGGGCCAGTCGGAACGATAATCAACCGGCGCGAAATCCTCGCATCTCTGAGTCGCAAGAGCGGTACGACCGATGGACCTGTGGAATTTCGCCGGCCGATGCCGAAGATCCCGCACCGCAATCGCTCGGCGCAACGGTCACTGCGGCCACTTGGCATTCGGGTCGTAGTTGATGATCGTCTGTGGCGGCGTTGTCGGAATCATCGGTCGAAGGTAGGGTTTGCCAGAAGCCTTGTGACACGAGTAGCACGCCTCCAGCATCGTCCGATACGCGGGTACGAAGGCGGCCATGTCCTTCCTGGCGACCGCGTCCTTGAGTGGCGTGACGACACTCATGTCGATGCCGTCGAAGATGCCCTTGATGTCCACGATCTCGCCATCTGGCTTCTTGCGCGTCGGGCTGATACGAATCGTCCACCGAATGCGGTTGCGCGTCTCGTCAACCTCGAAGGCGGCAAGGTCCCAGTTCTTGTGCTGCGCGGCGAACCACAGGTTGCTCATGTGGTAGCCGACGTCGATCATCGTGTGCGACTGCCCCGGCGTGATGTCCTTGAGATGCGCGACATCCGCTTCGAGCGTGGCCGGTGTGGCCGGTGCCGCTGCCGGCGGCGCTGGTGTCGTGGGTGTCTGCTGGCACGCCGTCGTCGCAAGTATCGCGAGCGCGAGGACCGGCAGAATGCGCGCTGCCCGCAGAGTGCTGGGACGAATGTGCATGTGGATTACTCCTGACCTTCAGATTCCTTTGGAACTCCTCGAACAGCGAGTCTGGAACAACGAGCTAGAGCTGAACGACAGCCGCGGCCCATTCCGCAGGATTCTGATCGGAACGGAACAGACGATCCAGTCCGACAACAACTTGATTGCCCTGGCGCCGGATGTTCAGGCGATCCATGTTTCGCGTGGCGCGGCCGTCAGTGAACACGCCTTCGGGCGTGTACTTCGATTCGTGCTTGGGGCACTGGAACCTCTTGTCCCCGTCGCGCCACTTCAACGCCGTGTTCTCATGCGGGCACGCCAGGTTGAAGGCGATCACTTTCTGCGCCGTGCGGACCAGGATGACCTGCGCACCCTTGTCGATCGACACGCCATCTTTCGCCGGAATCGTATACGTCCGCTCCGAGGGCGGCTGCCCGGCCGCTGCGGCGAGCGGCTCGATCTCGGTGACGATCGTCATCAACGCGCCGGCAAGCAGCGACCCGGAAACGCGGTCCAGAAACTCTCGTCGCGAGGAACAGCTGTGGCAAGGCGATTCGCGTGAGGAGGTCACGGCGCCACCACTAGCCAGTTGCTCACGTACACGATGATCAGCCAGAGCGCGATGCTCAGCCCCGACGCAATCGCCAGCCGCCGTCGGCTCGCGATCGCCGCGCCTCCTCGCCCAGCGCGCGCGAGCACGGCGCCGTTGACGATCAGGAGTGCGACCAACCCCATCTTCGTCCAGAACGTGGCCGATGCCACATACGTATCCACGTCGGCCGCCGCCATCAGCAACCCGCTCATCACGATCAACACGAGCGACACAATCACCACTGCGTGCGCAGCGTTCAGCATCGTGAAGGTAGCATCCCGTACTCCTGGCGCGGCACGGTGCAGGCGCAGCACCTGGCGATCAAGTGCGATCGCGGTTCCGCCGCCCACGAGCAGTGCAGCGAAGTGGACGTAGCGAATAGTCACGGAGAGCGCCTGGTGATTGCCGTAGTAGCTGCTCCACCCGGCGAGCGATTGAGAAAGACCGGCGAGCATGATTATCGCGTGAACAACATGTAGAGATAGCTCGCTGTTGCGACGCTCACGGACGTGATCGCGAGATTGCGGTGCAACGACTTGTCCCCTTCCTCGTCATCGTCAGGAGCCGTCATCGATGTAGCAAGGAAGCCGACGTCGGCACCGAGCATCGACAGGCCGTGAATCCATCGCCGCTTGCGTCCGTTCGGGTCCTTGCGCGCCTCCACGAGATTCCAGACGCCGGTGACGGTATTGACGCCGAAGAGCACACCGATCCCGGCCGCGACCGCGCTGTGCGCCGAGCGCACGGAATCGGACGCGTCGCCGTCATAGAGTTTGTCGCCGAGGATGTATTGGGTGACGAAGAGCGGTGCGGTGGCCAGGCTCGCGTAGACGTGAATCTTCCGGCGGACGGCGTAGGCCTCGCTGTACTCGAAGGCGACGGTCCGTGGTGTGCCTGCCTGCTGGGAGAGGAGTACGGGATCCGCGAACGCCACGGTCTCGAACAATCGCGCGCTGCGGGCGTTCAAGGAGGTCCTCAGTTCTCCGTCCTCGGCACGGGCACTCAACTCGGTGATAGCCGGTTCAACTTCGGGCGACTGCGCGAGGGCCGCACGCGGTGCGACGGCTGTCAGGATGATCACGAACGAAACGATGACTGCGCGCACGGCTGTGCCTCCTTCGATGAGGTCGCCGCGACGAGGAGTTCGCAGCATGACTTCACCATTATGAGTGAGGCAAGACACGAACCGGTTGCGTGCATCGCATGCTGATATTGCGTCTCATTCGCAGCGGGGCTCGGGGGTCGCGCTTCGGAGATGATCCGTCTGAACGCGACTATGCGGCACGCCTCGATCGATTGGCGACAGCAAGCGCTTCCGCTCGACGTGTGAGACCAAGCAACATCCGCCGCGTCATGAGAAACGCCGCTGGCTCAATCACGCGCATGAACAGCCAGGAGCCAAGGGTGCCTGGGACGCGAACACTGTTCCGCGACACGAGGCGCGTCCGGTTCTGGTCGAGCGGGTACAGGCCGAACTGCCAGACCCACTGGAACCCCTCACCCTGACCGCCCAGCACGAGTGCGCGATAAGGCTCGATCGCCGTCACCGGAAATCCGCCGCCGCGGCCCATTGGTATTTCATCGCCAACGGCCAAGCGCTGAAATTCCGTGAGGATGCGGTTCGCGCTCGGCCCATCGAGATACCCGAACAGCCTGTCAAGCCAGTCGTAGCTGTACAACCCGCCGCGTTGATATCCCATCTGGACGAGCCACGGCCAAATGTCTTCCGGCGGCGCATTCACGGTGATCGCAAGCGTTGTCGCGTACGTTGGGTTGACGATGGCTGTGTCTCCCGACATGACGCGGGAGAGATCCGCCGGCGTTGTGCCCCAACGGCCAAACCATCGGCGAATGGGAAACCAGCACGAGACAGCGAGAGCAACGAGAAGAAGAAATGCGTACGTCTGGTTTTGAGCGATGCCGTTCATGACTCGTCCTTCTGCAGCATCGCCGATGCAGTCACCGTACCCGTCGCGTGTTCTGCGCAGACCAAGAGGATCGGCTTGGCATCCCTTGTGCCTCAGTAGGTCATGACTGCTTCCGGTTGGAGAGGATGATGTTGAACAGGTCGGTCCGCGCGAGCCGCCGCGAACGAACGCGTCCGCTTCCCGGCGACGCGCTGATTCCGGAACCGATCGCGTCGCTCACACACGCGATCACCATTCGGCGTCCGCCTTGTGACGTATGGCCATGGTTGGTCCAGATGGGGGCAGGCACTCGAGCGGGATGGTACAGCTACGACTTCATCGACAACCGTCGTCATCGAAGCGCCGATCGCGTCGTGCCCGACCTTCAGACGATTGCAGTAGGCGTGCTCTTCCCTGCGGTACCGGGTGCGACGGACGGCTTCCACGTCCTCGCTTTCGAGCTAAAACACCACATTGTTCTCGGCTGGAGGCCCGCGCCTGACGCCGCGCCGATGGTGACGTGGGCATTTGTGCTCGAAGAATGTCCCAGGGGACACACTCGACTGATCGTTCGTGCCCGGGGAGGCCGCGGTTACCCGTTCTATGGTCTCCCGCAGTGGATCGGCATGCCCGTTATCCGACTCGGGCACGCGATCATGGAACGCAAACAGTTGCTCGGCATTGCCTCGCGCGTAGAGTCTTCTTCGCCCTCTTCACAGTTCGGCCGAACTCGACGCTATCCCAGTACGGACATGCGGCACAGTCGTCAGCTCTAACCAGGCGAGAGCTCAGATGGAGAGTGGGACGCACGCACACCCAAAGGTCGGGAGTCTTTGAGTGTTTGAGAGCACTAGGCTCGGGATCGCTGAGCCGACTCCAACAGCAATCCCATGGGGTATGAAGCACTGGTGCGAGGGCCATAAATTCCTCCGTGCGGGATCGTGCGCACGCTTTGTGCCACGACTCACCGGCGCGTGGTGAGGACTCTTTCGCCCTTTCGGCGACTCGTGCGAACGAGGTCCGGACATTTCTCGCGACGTTGCGAAGTATCCCGCACCTCTCCCGACACAGCTGACTTCTAATGTGCCGTCAGCGACGGGTGCGATTGCTCGACACGTCGGTCACGGCGGCCGTCCAACGTCCGCACAATCCACTTCCGGATTTCCTCGCCGGCCACCATCGCGGTCGCGAACGGCAACATGAATAGCCAGGCATCGGCGCCGATCGGTGCTGTCCCGAACACGAAGTTCCCGACGGGTGTGTACACGATGACGAGAATCAAGATCACTTCGATTCCCATCCCGGCGACGAGCAGCGTGTTCCACTGCCGGATAGAGGTGAAGACCGATTCGCGACCGCTGCGACACAGCTGAACATTCACAAGCTGTGCGACGACGATGGCCGCCAGGCACGCTGTGGTGGCTGGAACGTACCCGGCACGGGGCCAGACGAAGAAGAACGCCGCCATCGCCGTGATGGCCTCGAATCCGCCGAGGAAGATGTAGGCGCGCGCCAGCAAGGCCGGCTGCAGCACGCGTTCGTGGCGCGAGCGCGGCGGCCGATCCATGATGCCAGGTTCGGCCTTCTCCGTCCCGAGACCCAGCGCCGGCACCATGTCGGTGCCGAGATCCACGGCGAGAATCTGCACGATCGTCAGCGGCAGCGGTATCTTGAAGAAGGCGAACGCAAGATAGGGCACGAGCTCCGGAACATTCGACGTCAGGATGTATGTCAGGAACTTCCTGATGTTGTTGTAAACGGCCCGGCCCTCTTCGATGGCGCTGACGATGCTGGCGAAGTTGTCGTCGAGCAGCACCATATCGGCGGCCTGACGCGCCACGTCGGTTCCGCCAATGCCCATCGCAACACCGATATCGGCAGCGCGAAGTGCGGGCGCATCATTCACACCGTCACCGGTGGCAGCCACGATGGCGCGATGCCGCTGCAGCGTCGTCACGATGCGCAGCTTCTGGTCGGCAGCGACCCGCGCGAACAGGACGTGCGGCGCCTCGAGTGCCACCCACATCTGCGCGTCGGTCATGCGTCGTACGTGGTCGCCGGTGACAACGAGCGGATCAGTTTCGGAAAATAGACCGATCTCTCGGCCGATTGCAACCGCGGTCTGCGGATGGTCGCCGGTCACCATCACGATTCGAATACCGGCGCGACGGCAACGGTCGACGGCCGCTGATACCTCGGGTCGCGGCGGGTCCTCGAGACCGACGAGTGCATCGAGGACGAGCTCCTCTTCGAGGTGTGTGCGATCGTATGCATCCGCCAACTCGCGATGGGCGAAGGCCAGCACCCGCAAGCCTTGCTGGGCCATCGTCGTCTGCGCGTCGAGAAATGTCGTGGCGTCCACGGCTGCGAGCGGGTGGCGACCCGAGGGATCCGAGACCCACCTGCACGTGGGGAGCAGCGTCTCGAGCGCGCCTTTGGCGTAGAGTACGAGGCCCTCGGCCGTGCGGTGCACAGTCACGAGGCGCTTCCGGTCGGAGTCGAACGGAATCTCATCGATCTTCGGTGCGTCATCCGGAATCAATGGCACGGACATATCGACGAGGGCGATCTCCATCGGATCGCCTATCCAGCGTGCGGTCGTGTGGGCAGTTTCCTTGAGATCGTGACAACGGCGCGCGCACTCGAGGAAGCGAGTGAGCCGACTCTCGTGGTGCGTGCTCAGTGCGCTCGGATCCGTCCAGCCGGCGTGCGAATAGATCGTCCGCGCTGTCATGCGATTCTCGGTCAAGGTACCGGTCTTGTCGGTGCAGATGACGGTCGCCGCACCGAGCGTCTCGATGCTCGTGAGCCGGCGGACGAGGACGTTCCGTCGAGCCATGCGGCGTGCTCCCATCGCCATCGCGAGCGTCACGGTCGGAAGCAGACCCTCTGGCACGTTGGCGACGATGATTCCGATTGCAAACACGACGTTCGTCCAACGCGACATGCCGACGTACTCACCAATCACGAAAACCAGGATCCCTGCGGTGACCGCCACCGCCGCGATGACGCGACTGAGCGTCGCGAGCTCGCGTTGAAGTGGAGAAGGCGCCTCTTCTGTCACCTGCGCCAGGCGTGCGATCTGGCCGAATTCCGTGCGCATCCCCGTCGCAACGACGAGGCCGCGGGCACTGCCGGACGCGATGCTCGTGCCGGCGAGCAGGCCATTGCGGCTGTGTAGGAGGTGCGTCTCGGTCGATGGCAGGGCGTCGCGGCTTACCGGATGCGCCTCGCCGGTCACCGTGGCGTTATTGATGGTCAGAGCGAAGGACTGGATGATCCGGCAGTCTGCAGGGATGCTGTCGCCCGCCTCCAGCGCGACGACATCGCCAGGTACCAGTTGCTCGGCCGGTAGGCGCGCGGCGACACCATCGCGCACCGTCGTGACTTCCGCAGGCAGTAGCTGCTGCAATGCCAGGAACGCCTCCTCGGCGCGGAATTCCTGCCAGAACGAGAACGCGCCGTTCACGACAATGACGGCGACAATTGCGAGCGCGAGTGTGCGCATGCCCTGGCCGGGTTGACTGACGTCGGCGACCAACGCCAGCAGTGCCGCCAGCCAGAGGATGACCGCAAAGAAGTGTGTGAACTCGCGGAGCAGCCTCAAGGCAATCGATACGCGCGCAGGACGTTCGATCCGATTCGGGCCGAATTCGGCCAGCCGCCGAGCAGCCTCGGCGGCGCTGAGCCCGTTGGTGTGGCTGTGCAGGCTCTCGAGTGCGGCGTCAGCAGTGAGCTCGTAGATGTTCACGATGCACGATGCGTCTGTCTCGTTTACGCCGCGTAGGCCCTGGCCATCGGGACAGCAAATGGACGGCGTGGAACGAGCCTCGCGTAGGCACCTTCC
>Ga0190271_10001847_pt1 | contig 12402 bp, 10 predicted proteins | sample Popmic356T_FD_133747 | JGI IMG/M metagenome (GOLD analysis project Ga0190271, IMG submission 133747) | Populus adjacent soil microbial communities from riparian zone of Weber River, Utah, USA - 356 T | ecosystem: Environmental > Terrestrial > Soil > Riparian zone | place: USA: Utah | collected...
GCGCGTTTGCCAGGCCTGATGTCGAGCTGGAACCAAGCCCTGACGCATCCGCAACGGAACCGATACCAACCCGAGGCCGGGAAATCGGCGATTGGATGGCTTATACCCTGATGGAGTGACTGATACGCCGACTGGAACACAGTCCTCGCGCGAGCGCTCGTCCGCGCAGCCTGCCTCCGCCGCCGACACTCCGCAGCACCGCTACACCGCGGAGCTGGCGGGCGAGATCGAGCGGGCGTGGCAGCAGCGGTGGGTGCAGGCAGGAACCTTCGATGTGGCCAACCCCGTGGGTTCACTGGCTCGCGCGGACGGTACCCCGGTGCCCACCGACAAGATGTTCGTCCAGGACATGTTCCCCTATCCGTCCGGCGAAGGTCTGCACGTCGGGCACCCGCTGGGCTACATCGCGACCGACGTATACGCCCGCTACTACCGGATGACCGGCCGTAATGTATTGCACGCCTTGGGTTTCGACGCGTTCGGCCTACCCGCAGAGCAGTATGCGATCCAGACGGGCACGCATCCGCGCACCCGGACCGAGGCTAATATCGTCAACTTCCGTCGCCAGCTCGGCAGGCTGGGCCTCGGCCACGATTCGCGGCGTAGTTTCTCGACCACCGACGTGGACTTTTACAAGTGGACCCAGTGGATCTTCCTGCAGATCTACAACGCGTGGTTCGACCCGGCCGCGAACAGGGCCCGCCCGATCACCGAACTGATCGCCGAGTTCGACGCGGGAACCAGACCCGTCGGTGACGGGCGGAACTGGTCGGAGCTTGACGCCGCCGGCCGTGCTGACGTGGTCGACACCCACCGGTTGGTCTATCTGGCCGATTCGGTGGTGAACTGGTGCCCGGGTCTGGGCACGGTGCTGGCCAACGAGGAAGTCACCTCGGACGGCCGCAGCGAGCGCGGCAACTTCCCGGTGTTCCGGAAACGGTTGCGGCAGTGGATGATGCGGATCACCGCGTACTCCGATCGGCTGCTCGAGGATCTCGAAGTGCTGGACTGGCCGGACAAGGTCAAGACCATACAGCGGAACTGGATCGGCCGCTCTACCGGTGCCTCGGTACTGTTCGGGACGTCCGCGGATGACATCGAGGTGTTCACCACCAGGCCGGACACGCTGTTCGGTGCGACATACATGGTGCTGGCCCCGGAACACGATCTGGTGGATCGCCTTGTCGCCGAGGCGTGGCCGTCGGATGTCGATCCGCGGTGGACGTTCGGCGCGGCGACGCCGGCCGACGCGGTGGCCGCCTACCGTGCGGCGACCGCGGCCAAGTCCGACCTGGAACGGCAGGAGAACAAGTCCAAAACCGGGGTGTTCCTCGGCACGTACGCGACGAATCCGGCCAACGGGCAACAGATCCCGGTGTTCATCGCCGACTATGTGCTGGCCGGCTACGGCACCGGCGCGATCATGGCGGTGCCGGGTGGCGACCAGCGTGACTGGGATTTCGCTGCCGAGTTCGGCCTGCCGATCGTGGAAGTGGTGCGGCGGGCAGCAGCGGTGGGCCCACGCCCGGAGGGCAGGGGACGACCGGGGGATGGTGTTGCCGGCGGCGCAGATAGTGATGTCTCGGAGGGTGCCTACACCGGCGACGGTGTGATGGTGAACTCCGGCTTCCTCGATGGGATGGACGTGGCCGCCGCCAAAAAGGCCATGACCGAACGGCTGACCGGGGAGGGCCACGGCCAGGAGCGGGTCGAGTACAAGCTGCGGGACTGGCTGTTCGCCAGGCAGCGGTACTGGGGTGAACCGTTCCCGATCGTCTATGACGCCGACGGCCGCGCGCACGCCTTGCCGGCGGCGCTGCTGCCCGTCGAACTGCCCGACGTCCCCGATTATTCGCCGGTGCTGTTCGATCCTGAGGACGCCGACAGCGAGCCCTCACCTCCGCTGGCCAACGTGATCGACTGGGTGAACGTCGAGCTCGACCTGGGCGACGGCTTCAAGCCCTATACGCGCGACACCAACGTCATGCCGAATTGGGCGGGCAGCTCCTGGTATGAGCTGCGCTACATCGACCCGTACAACAAAGAAGAGTTGTGCGCCAAGGAGAACGAGGCGTACTGGATGGGTCCGCGGCCTGCCGAGCACGGCCCCGACGATCCGGGTGGCGTCGACCTTTACGTCGGCGGCGTCGAGCACGCTGTGCTGCATCTGCTGTACTCCCGGTTCTGGCACAAGGTGCTCTACGACCTCGGCCACGTCAGCTCGCGCGAGCCCTACCGGCGGCTGGTGAATCAGGGCTACATCCAGGCTTTCGCCTACACCGATGCCCGCGGCTCCTATGTTCCGGCCGACGAGGTCGTCGAACGCGATGGCAAGTTCTATTGGCCGGGCCCCGCCGGGGAGATCCCGGTCGATCAGGAGTTCGGCAAGATCGGTAAGAGCCTGAAGAACTCGGTGTCGCCGGACGAGATCTGCGACAACTACGGCGCCGACACGCTGCGCGTCTACGAGATGTCGATGGGACCGCTGGAGGCGTCGCGGCCGTGGGCCACGAAGGACGTCGTCGGTGCCTACCGGTTCCTACAGCGGGTGTGGCGGCTGGTCGTCGACGAAGAAACCGGCGCTACCCGGGCCACCGACGAGGCGCTCGACGACGAGACGCTGCGGCGGCTGCACCGCACCATCGCGGGCGCCGCCGAGGATTACGCGGCGCTGCGCAACAACACGGCGGTGGCCAAGCTCATCGAGTACACCAATCACCTGACCAAGCAGGTGGTGACGGCGCGGGCGGCGCTGGAGCCGCTGGTGCTGATGGTCGCGCCGGTGGCGCCGCATCTGGCCGAGGAGCTGTGGGCGCGGCTCGGCCACGGCACCCCGCTGGCTCACGGGCCGTTCCCGGCGGCCGACGCGCGCTATCTGGTCGAGGACACCGTCGAGTACCCGGTGCAGGTCAACGGCAAGGTCCGCGGGCGGGTCACGGTCCCCGCGGACGCCACCGCCGACACCGTGGAAGCGGCGGCCCTGGCCGACGAGAAGGTGGCGGGCTTCCTGGACGGCAGGACCCCGAAGAAAGTGATCGTCGTCGCCGGCCGGCTGGTCAACGTCGTCGTCTAGAGCGGCCGCTATGCCCAGCCGAGCTGCCGCATCGTGATCCCGTCGTTCCAGATCTTCGTCATGTGGCGGATCTTGTCGCCGTCGAATTCCATGACGTAGACGTAGTCGGCCGCCGCGGTCTTCCCGGTCGGCGGCACCGGCCCGCCCTCGCCGGTGTGCGTCCCGCGGAAGACGCCGAACGCCACCACCTGGTGGCGCGCATCGTCGACCGCGAACGACCGCACCTCGGCGGTGCCATCCGGTAGCAGCGTGAGCAGGCCTTGCATCCATTCCGTATAGGCCTCGAGGGTGGTCACATCAGCCAGCGCATCAGTCTGGGCCGCGAAGGTGGCGCCGGGGTGGCAGTACGGTTGGCATCCGCCCCATCCCTTACCGGTTTCGCACGCATCGAAGAATCGTTGGGCGGTTTCAGCGATCGAACTCATCACCCGATTGTGTGCACCGACGAGCGCGCACCGCTACCGAAAATCGCTAGCGGGGGCGGACGACGACCTCGTGGATGTCGGCGTCGCGCGGCGCGTTGACGGCATCGGCGGTGATCTGTGCGACAGTCTGCGGGCTGAGGAACTGCTCGGGGTGGTACTCGCGGCCCTCGTAGGCGATGAGATCCTCCTGCATCGCGGTAGCGATCCGTCCTGGATGCACCGACGTCACTCGTAGGGAGGGCTCGTCGTTGCGCAGCGAATCGGCGAACGCCCGCAACGCGAACTTGCTCGACGAGTACGACGCCAGCCCGGGGGACGCGTTGATCCCGGACCCCGAGTTGATGAACACCACGTGGCCGGCCGCGCTACGCAGCGCGGGGAGCAACTCCAAGGTCAGGGCAACCGCCCCAATGACATTGACGGCCATGGTCGCCCGCCATTCGTCGACCGACGATTCCGCCACCCGTCCGGGGTAGGCCACCCCGGCGTTGTGGATCAGCACGTCGAGCTCCACGATGGGCTCGACGACGACGGCGATGGTGTCCGGATCGGCCAGGTCGATGGGCCAGGTGGTGGCGCCGAAACGCTCGGCGACGGCGTCGAGCCGCGCCGACGGACGTCCGGCCAGCAGCAGGGTGTGCGTCGGTGCCAGCGCATCGGCGAGGGCGGATCCGAGGCCGCCGGCGGCCCCGGTGATCATGGCGGTCGGCACAGCCGAACACTACCGACCATGCAAGTCGGGCGGGAACGTCGCATCATGGGAGGCGATGCCCCACGATCCCAGCTTCGCCCCGACGCAACTCGCGGCCCGCGCCGCCTATCTGCTGCGTGGTAACGACCTCGGTTCGATGACCACCGCGGCGCCGCTGCTGTACCCACACATGTGGAGCTGGGACGCGGCCTTCGTGTCGATCGGGCTCGCTCCGCTCTCCGTGGAGCGGGCCGTCGTCGAACTCGACACGCTGCTGTCGGCGCAGTGGCGCAACGGCATGATCCCGCACATCGTGTTCGCCAACGGCGTCGACGGGTACTTCCCGGGCCCGGCCCGCTGGGCGTGTTCGGCCCTGTCGGGCGATGCCCCGCGCAATCGGCACACCTCCGGGATCACCCAGCCGCCCGTGCACGCCATCGCGGTGCAGCGCATCCTCGATCACGCCCGGACCCGCGGCCGCTCCACCCGCGCGGTGGCCGAGTCGTTCCTCGATCGGCGATGGGGTGATCTGGTGCGCTGGCATCGCTGGCTGGCCGAGTGTCGCGACCAGAACGGGCACGGCCGGGTGACGGTGTACCACGGCTGGGAGTCGGGAATGGACAACTCCCCACGGTGGGACAGCGCCTACGCCAAGGTGACCCCCGGCGAGGTGCCGGAGTATCAGCGCGAGGACAACAAGATCAACACCGACGCCACCCAGCGTCCCAGCGACGTGGAGTACGACCGCTACCTGTGGCTTGTCGAGGAGATGAAGACCGCGCGCTACGACGACGAGTTGCTGCCCAAGGCGGTGAGCTTCGCCGTTGAGGACGTGTTCGTCTCCGCCATTCTCTCGGTGGCCTGTCAGGTGCTGGCCGAGATCGGCGAGGATCACAAGCGGCCGCATGCCGATGTCAGGGATCTGTACTCGTGGGCCGACCGGTTCCGTGCGGGCGTCGTCGAGACGGCCGACGAACGCACAGGTGCTGCAAGGGATTACGACGTCCGTGCGGACAGGTGGATCGCGACCGAGACGGTGGCGCAGTTCGCGCCGTTGCTGTGTGGTGGTCTGCCGCACGACCGGGAGCGGGCGCTGCTGCGGCTGTTGGAGGGCCCGCGGTTCTGCGGGCACCCGGACCTCGCCTACTCGCTGATTCCGTCGACGTCGCCGGTGTCACGCGACTTCCGCCCGCGCGAGTACTGGCGTGGCCCGGTGTGGCCGGTGATGACGTGGTTGTTCTCGTGGTGTTTCGCCAGACGCGGCTGGGCCGAGCGCTCGTCGATCCTTCGCCGGGAGGGTCTGCGCCAGGCCAGCGACGGCACCTTCGCGGAGTACTACGAGCCGTTCACCGGTGAGCCGCTGGGCAGCATGCAACAGTCCTGGACCGCGGCTGCGGTGCTGGACTGGTTGGGCTGACCGGCTATTCGGCGATCCGCTCGAGCGGGGCGATCGCCTTGGTCAGCAACTCGAGTTCGTCCTCGTTGAGCTTGGACAGGAGCGCGGCAAGATGAGCTTGCCTGGAGGCCAACGATTCCCGGTGCTGCGCCAAACCCTCAGGGGTGATGTCCACCAGGACCGCCCTCAGGTCGGAAGGGTCGCGGGAGCGCTTGACCAGCCCCAGCTTCTCGAGCCTGCGGATGGCCACCGTGGTGGTGGGTGTGCGGACCCGTTCGTGGGCGGCCAGATCGGTCATCCGAATCGGCCCCTGGTCGAGCAGCGTCAGCAGGATGGACAGCTGGGCCAGCGTGAGGTCTCCCGAGGTGGAGGTCCGGCCGGTGTGGCGCAGAACCGAATACACCTTCGACAGCACACGCTGCAGCTCGCTCGCGAGCTCGCGGGCCTGCGGTTCGGGCTCCACCATAATTCAGACAGTCTAACCTGTCTGAGGCTGCCAAGTTGCGCGGTCGACATATACGGGCAAAGAAATTCCGGAGTCCCTTCACAGCATCTGGGACAGGAAGCGACGCAGGCCGTCTGTCCCGGCCGGCTCGAAGATCTGCTCGAGCGGCCCGGTCTCGACGACCTGCCCGGGGTCCATGAAATCGACCGCATCTACCCATTGCGAAAGAGGATTTCGCCGTACTCGATCCGAGGGATAGATGAATGTCTTTGGCGATCAACGAGAGCGGCCCAAGTGCGACAGAACGTCCATCCCGAACGAAGTAGTGTGCCCGCGACGGGACGCAATGCTCAATCGGAATGGAACGTGTACAGCACACCGCGGCGCACCAACTCCGAAAGCAGGATCCTGGCCATCTCCTCCGAGCGCCGCATGCACGCGGCCCGTGCCGCCTCGGGTTGGCCGTCGCGGATCGCGGCCAGTTCGGCTTCGTAGGACGGCAGCAGTGCGTCGTGGTGCTCGAGGTAGCCCGCCCAGAAGGCGGGCGGGATCAAGGTCTGCGACGAATCGATCGCCGCCTGCAGCCGCGGCCCCGCGTACTCCGCGTTGACGACGGCACGGAAGTGCCGGGCGTTCTCGTCGAACAGCCGGGAGTCTTTGCCGCTGCGCATCAGCGCCAGCAGGCTGTCGAGCTCGGCGACGATACCCGGGTCAGCAGCTGCGGCGGCACGCGCCGAGGCGGTCCCGCTCAGCAGACCGTAGAGCTCGTGGTGTTCGCGAACCGTGGCCTCGTCGAACCGCTCGACGTAGGCGCCACGGTGATACCGGGTCGACAGGATGCCGTCGTGCTCGAGCTGGACCACGGCCTCTTGCACCGGCACCCGACTCAGTCCGAGCGCGTGCGCGATCTCGTTGCGGTCCAAGCGGTCTCCCGACCGGAGCTTTCCGGTCAGGACCAGATTGACGACGTGGGAGACCACGAGGTCTTTCTCTTTGACCCCGTACTTCTTGGGCATGGCGGCGCCAGTCTCTCACGGCGCCTGCCCCTCCGGAGCTGTTCGGCAGGTTCAGCCCGCGTCGGCGATGCGCCGGTCCCGCCATCGGCACAAGGCCTCGGCCTGTGTCAGGTCGTAGTCGGGTCCATTGACACCGACCGTCAGCATTGTTACGCCCATGCCGGCCAGCGCCTCGGCGTCGTCCAGCAACGTGTCCAGACTGTCGCCGTTGGCCCCGGCGGAGCGTTCGATGGCCGCCGGGTCGCGGCCGACGTCGGCGCAGTGGCGCGCCAGAACCTCGGCCTTGCGCGGGTAGCTGTCCCGGTCGGAGAACGAATGCCAGATGTCGGCGTATTCGGCGACCAGCCGAAGCGTCTTACGCTCCCCGCCGCCGCCGATCAGGATCGGGATGTCGCGGAGGGGCTGCGGATTGAGCTTGCCCAGCCTGGCCTTGATGCGCGGCAAGGCCTCGGCCAGGTCGTCGAGGCGCCCGCCCGCGGTGCCGAACTCGTAGCCGTATTCGTCGTAATCCTTCTGCTTCCAACCGGATCCGATCCCGAGGATGAGGCGGCCGCCGGAGATGTGGTCGACCGTGCGGGCCATGTCGGCGAGCAGTTCGGGGTTGCGGTAGGAGTTGCATGAAACGAGGGGGCCCAGCGCAATCCGCGACGTCTGCTCAGCCCACGCGCCCAGCATCGTCCAGCATTCGTAATGCGGTCCGTCCGGGTCGCCGTACAGCGGGAAGAAGTGGTCCCAGTTGAAGGCGACGTCGACACCGATGTCCTCACAGCGGCGCACCGCGTCGCGGAGGTGGCTGTACTGGGGCGCGTGCTGGGGCTGCAATTGCACGCCGATTCGAATGGGAAAGGTCACGGATCCCACGTTACTCAGCGCTCAGACTTCCGCTGTCTGGTCTTCGCGCAAGCGCTCAGACTTCCGCTGTCTGGTCTTCGCGCAAGCGCTCAGACGCCGATCTGCCCGCCCGACTTCCACACCGCAACCACCGACGGTCGCGCCGTGCCGTTGCCGCCCTCGGGCCAGCGCGACTGAGGGTTGTCGATGCTGTTGTCGTCGTTCTCGCCGGGGTGCTGGACGGACACGGTGACGAGGTCGTCGGTGATGACCGGCCCGCAGGTCTCCGCCCCGAGCGGCACCGTCAGGAACTGCTTGGTCTCACCGCGGTTGGGCCCCTCCAGCGCGACGGCGAACAGCCCGTCGTTGGAGTCCAGCGCATTGCCGTCGGTGGAGATCCACAGGTTGCCGTGGCTGTCGAAGGCGAGGTTGTCCGGGCAGGAGATCGGGCTGACCTTGGTCTTGTCGAAACCGCCGTAGTAGGTGTCGGCAGCCTCCGGATCGCCGCACACCAAGAGCAGGTCCCAAGTGAAGTCGGTGCCGGTGTGGTTGTCGGTGATCTCGAGGATCTGCCCGCTCTTGTTGTCGTTGCGGGGGTTGGCGGCGTCGGGCGTGGCCTCGCCCGGGGCACCGCGCTCGTCGTTGTTGGTCAGCGCGACGTACACCTTGCCGGTTTTCGGATTGGCCTCGAAGTCCTCGGGCCGGTCCATCTTCGTCGCACCGGCCTTGTCTGCCGCCATCCGGGTGAACACCGCGGCCTCCTGAGCGGTGATGCCGTCGACCAGTGACTCGGCCTGGCCGCCGGGCCCGCTGCGCAACAACGGAATCCAGGTGCCGGTGCCGGCGAACGAACCCTTGGCGGGCAGCTTCCCGGAGCCGTCGATCTCGCCGGGCGGGATGTCGCTGGAGAGTTTGGCGACGTAGAGCGTGCCCTCGTCGAGCAGGGTCAGGTTGTTGGCCATCGCCGCAGGATCCCCGTTCTCCCCGCCCGGTTGCATCTTCTTGGCCGAGACGAACTTGTACATGTAGTCGAAGCGCTGGTCGTCGCCGGTGTAGGCCACCACCGTGCCGTCGTCGGCGATGTAGATGTTGGCACCCTCGTGCTTGAGCCGTCCCAGCGCGCTGTGCTTGATCGGCGTTGAGTTCGGGTCCCACGGGTTGAGTTCGACGACGTAACCGAACCGGTTCGGTTCGTTGGGCGCTTCGGCCAGGTCGAAGCGGGGGTCGAACGTCTCCCACTTGAGCACGGAAGGTTCCAGTGACACTCCGTAACGGTCCATCCGGTCGGCGTCCACCGGGCCGGGCGGCGGTGAGCCCTCAGCGGCGCCGAAGTATTCGTGGAAGTTCTCCTCACCCGAGAGCACGGTGCCCCAAGGCGTCACGCCGCCCGCGCAGTTGGAGAAGGTACCTGCCACCGTGCGGCCGGTGGGGTCCGCTGCGGTCTTGACGAAGTCGCTACCGGCCGCGGGCCCGGTCAACGTCATCGGGGTGTCGGCGGTGACGCGCCGGTTGTAGGTGCCCATAACCGGCTTGAGCCCCGCGGGCGTGCGCTCCACCTCGACGACCCCCATGCCGACCGCGGCGATCTCCACGTCGAACTGTTCCCGGGTGGGAGCGTCGGCGTTGAAGCCCGGGAACATGAACTGCGGCGTGACGTACTCGAAGTTGGTGACGAGCAGGAATCGGTTCTGCTGGCCCGGAACCGGCAGCAGCCCGGCGAAATCGTTGTTGAACCCGAACTGGCCGCGCTGGGCGGCACCCGTCTGATTGTTGACGTCGAATTTCGGCGCGTCGGGCAGCACCGGGTCGCCCCAGCTGATGACGACGCCCTGTTGGTAGCCGTCGGCGATGACGACGGCGTCCTCGCTGTTGGGTGCGACGGAGGCGAAGTTCATGCCCGGCGGCGGCTCGGCCGGCGCCGCCGACGACGAGGTCGAGGTGGCAACGGGCTGCTCGGAACTTCCGCAGGCGGCCAGTGCCGAGCCGGCTCCGACCGCCAGGACCGCGATGCCGCCGGCCTGCAGCATCGAGCGACGCGACACCGTCTTGACGATGTCGCCGAAGTATTCGTTGTCGCTTTTGTTCGGGACGGGCTTGGAGCACGCGTCGCCGCACTTGTAGACGCACGTGATGTGCTGCCGCTTGGATTTTCCGTTGTGTGTGACAAATAGATTCAACGGCACGAGCGCCATGGGTTGGGGTTCCTTCCGACACGAAACCCGGCCGGGGCTGGGCGGCCGGACTCGCGGAAACCTACGGCAGCTGAGCTAGCAGGAAGCGATCAGAAGGTGAACAGCGGGTGGACACGTTGATCCAGGCGTCTATCTGTCCTTCGCAGCACATTTGCTGTGTGACGGGCGCGGGCCGGTATAGCGTGTGGTGAAAGAAGTAACCGGGGGATGTCAAATAGTGGCGATTTCAAGGCAGAATTGTTTGTCGAGTCGACGGCAGAGTCAACGTGCTCGTCGACCGGATGACTTTGCGGTCAGACGTTGGCTGCAGCTCGGTGCGGCCTCAGCCGGTATGGGTGCGGCGTTGCTCGGCTTCAATCTGATGGGACCGCAGGTCGGTGTCGCCGCGGCGGACGACCCGAGCGGATCGTCGACTTCCTCGGGGACGGATACGCCAGGGTCGGCGCGCGGCTCCACGGACTCCGCCGCCGAGGCGAACGGCTCTCACAAGGACGCCGCTGCGGACGACGCGGACACCACCACAGACGCCGACGAGGCTGAAGCCGAGTCCGATGTCGATGACGCAGACGCAGCCGCCGGTGGGGGGAGCACCGCTTATGAGCATGACCGTGTCCCTGCCGGCAGCGGTGACGCGGCAGACGACCCGCCGGATGGGACGACTGTTCAGGAGAAGGTCACAACGAGGTCGAACTCTGTTGCCGCCGAGCGATATTCATCGTGGGCGACACCGGCGGTGCGGGCCAGCTCCGGCGCGACCGGTTCGGCGCAGCCCAACAGCGGGCCGCCGGCCGGAACCACGACCAACGCCGATCTCGACGAGATGACCCGCACGCGCCGCCTGGTCTTCAACCAGGCTCCCACGGTGGCACCGGTGCAGATCACCGGCCGGCTGACCGGGCCGGTGACAGGAACAGTCGGTGCGGTCGACCCCGAGGGAGACCCGCTGACCTACCGCCTCACCCGAGCGCCCAGGGAGGGTGCGGTGCAGCTCGGCGCCGACGGTACCTACACCTATACGCCGGATTCGGACTTCGACGGCGTCGACACTTTCCGTGTGCTGGCGATCGACCTCGGACCGCACATCAACCTGTTCCGTCCGCGGGGCACCCGCGCCAACGCATTGGTCAACCAGGGCGCCATCAAGTTCGAGTTCAACTACACCGATGGCGGGACGGGCTGGACTGCCGAACGCCAGCAGGCTCTGCAGCGAGCGGCGAATGATCTCGTGGAATACTTCCTGGTCACGTCCCCGGTAACCCTCACGTACGACGTTGGCCTGGACGAAGACGAGGGCGCTCTCGCCGCTGCCGGCAGTGATCTCATCAACGGCAACCGGGGTTATCTGCGGACCGTGGTGCAGAACAAACTTCTTTCCGGAATTGATTCGAACGGTGCAGCAGCCGATGGCCAAATCGATTGGAACTTCGACTATTCGTGGGCGCTCGGCGACACCGTCGGCGCCGATGACTTCGACTTCGTGTCGACGGCCATGCACGAGCTGATTCACTCCTTCGGATTCCTGTCGTATGTGGGGAAGCCGGGCGACAACGAGGACACCGCCTGGTCCGTTTTCGCCAGCTTCATCGTGACCGACGACGGGGCGCGGCCGATCAGTCGTCAATTCATGTGGGACACCGACTACGACCCCAACCTGGTAGGACGCAACGGCGGCCTGTATCTCGGCGGAAGTAACGCTGTCGCTGCCTACGGCGGTCTCGTTCCGCTGTATACGCCGAGCCCATGGGAGTCGGGCAGTTCGATGTCCCACTTGGACGACTCCACGTTTACCGGGGCGAACGAGAAGATCATGAACGCCGTGGCCGCTGAAGGATTGGGCATCCGGGTGCTGAGCGCGGTCGAACTCGGCATCCTGAAGGACCTCGGATACCAGGTGGCCCCCGTGGCGCCCGCTTCCCTGGCGTTTGTCGGCTTCATCTTCTTCGGTCGTCAGCGGAGGTTCTCGAAGCCCTCACCCTTGCGGCGTGACTAGTAGAGTCACATCAGATACCGTCGTCGAGCCCCTCTGTGTTGTGGAAAGCCCTGCGCGGCAGCAATTTACGGTCATCGTGAGGCGCCGCCGGGATGTCGACCTGCCCTTCCCGACGCGAATGCTGCCGAGGCTGGGCGGCCCGACTCGCGGACCTACGGTAGCTGGGCTGATGATGGAGTGATTCTCAGGACACTGAGTCCGGTCGAAATCTGAATCCTGAGGGACCTCGGCTATCTGGTGGTACCCGCATCCCCTCAGGCTTCTAATAAGTCCCGCAACAGCTCCACGAGCGCGCGAGGCTGGTCGCTCTGCACTGAATGGCCGGAGTTCTCGACGATATGCA
>Ga0190271_10001848_pt1 | contig 12401 bp, 14 predicted proteins | sample Popmic356T_FD_133747 | JGI IMG/M metagenome (GOLD analysis project Ga0190271, IMG submission 133747) | Populus adjacent soil microbial communities from riparian zone of Weber River, Utah, USA - 356 T | ecosystem: Environmental > Terrestrial > Soil > Riparian zone | place: USA: Utah | collected...
ACCGGGGATCTCGCGCACTTCCTCTGCGACCAGGGCGGCCTTGCCGACCTCGGTCTGGATCAGGACATAGGCCTGGACCAAATGAGCCTCCTTAGGGTCTCGGGTCGGCGTGACCCTAGTTGAAGAGGTGGTGGGTGGTGGGTGGTGGGTTTTGGGTGGTGGGTTGTGAGTCAGACGCATCACTCACCACCCGAAACTCAATACCCCTCTTGCCCCACTCCGACCGACGATACAAAGAGGTTTCCGTCTTCTTCGACGGTCTCGAAAACGAGACGCTGGCCCTGTCGCAGCGTGCGGAATATCGATCCCTTGAGGGACCCGGGGCGAAGGAACACCTCGGACCGGTCCTCGTCCTGGACGACGATCCCGGCGCCGGTCACAGGGTCGTAGGTCTTGACCACGCCCTGCGGCATGCTCAGGCCTTCTCGATCTTGCCCGCTCGGATGCACGATGTGCACACGCGGGCGCGGCGGGTGTTGGAGCCGTGGCGGACCCGGACCTTCTGGATGTTGGGCAGCCAACGGCGATTGTTCCGCTTGTGGGAGAAGCTCACGGTCTTCCCGTAGCTCGGCTCCTTGCCGCAGATCTCACAGCGATAAGACATCTCGAAGACTCCTGGAGTGGTCTGGAAGGGTAGACGGGCGTGAGGCCCGTCCACGACCGAGCGAAAGAATAGCGGTGATCCGGGCCAAGTCACAGTCCGCCGTTACCGTTCGCCTGGTGGCGACGACACCGTCGAGCGAGTTGATATGGCCACTCTGAGCCGTCTGGCCGACGTGCCGGTGTCGGAGATCAAATGGCTGGGGCCGAAGAATTCCGCGCCCCTGGCCAAGGCTGGGATCCGGACTGTGGCCGACCTGCTCCATCACGTCCCCAGGACATACATCGACCGCACCAATAAGCCCAGACTGGATCGTGTCGTCCTCGACACCGAAGTGACGGTCATCGCCGAGATCACGAAGATCAACACGCGGCGCCCGAAGAAGATATCGATCACCGAGGCCATCATCGCCGACGAGACCGCGACGCTCAAAGTGATCTGGTTCAACCAGCCGTATCTTCAGAAACGGCTCCCGGTTGGCACCGAAGCGGCGTTTTCCGGGACCGTGACGTCTCGCAACGGGTCACTGCAGATGGCGAACCCGGTGGTGGAGATGCTGGGAGACGACCAGGAATCGATCGTCACCGGCCGGATCGTGCCGGTGCACCCACAGGTGGGATCGGTCAAGCCCTGGGCGATCCTGCGCGCAATGCATATCGCGTTGAACCGGTCGCGGCCCATTCCTGACCCGGTGCCCGCCGAGATGCTTGCGCGGAAGGGCCTGATCAGCCGCGACCAGGCCTTCGGCGACATCCATTTCCCCGAATCGCTGGATCGAGTAGATCCGGCGCGGAATCGCCTGGTATACGACGAGTTCTTTCGGCTCGAGCTGTCCCTCGCCCTTCAGAAGCGTCGTCAGATGGAGGATGCCACCGGGTTTGCGCACACCCCGAGCGGGGAATTGGCGGACCGATTCATCGCAGGCTTGCCGTATGTGCTCACCGGTGCCCAGGTGAGGGTGCTGGAGGAGATCCACGAGGACCTCCGTGAGCCCCACCCGATGCATCGTCTGCTGCAAGGGGAGGTCGGTTCGGGCAAGACCGTGGTCGCGGTGGCCGCCCTCCTTAGCGGAGTGGAGGGGGGTTGGCAGGGGGCGATCATGGCGCCGACCGAGGTGCTCGCCGTGCAGCATTACCTCGGTGTCACCGGACTTCTCGCCCAGGCCGGGTTGTCTCCGGAGCCATTCGCGGCTCCCAGTGAGTTGGGCATGGACAGCCTCTTCGGTTCGGATGGGCCGGCCGTGCACATCGGGATCCTCACGGGTTCCACTGCCGCCGCCAATTACCGGGCCGATGTCAGTCGTGCGGACCTGCTCGCGGACATCGCCTCCGGACAGGTCGACATCCTGGTCGGGACCCACGCCCTCATTCAGGAAGGGATCCAGTTTCATCGGCTCGGTGTCGCCGTGGTCGACGAGCAGCACCGGTTTGGAGTGTCTCAGCGAGTCATGCTGAAGGAGAAGGCAGATGAGATCGACCCCGATTTGCTGATCATGACCGCCACACCAATCCCCAGGACACTGTCCATGACCCTCTACGGGGATCTCGACGTTTCGATCATCGACGAGATGCCGCCAGGTCGCACGCCGGTCAAGACGAAGGTCCTTTCCAGGCTGGAGGAGGCCGTGGCCTGGAAGCGGATCACGGAGGAGGTCGCCAAAGGGCGTCAAGCGTTTGTCGTCTGTCCCCTCGTCGAGGACAGCCCCAAGATTGAAGCCGCCTCGGCAACGGCGGAGTTTCAACGTCTCTCGGCCTTGATGCCGGATCTGCGCGTAGGCCTCATTCATGGCCAGCTCAGACCGGTGGAAAAGGAGGCAGTCATGTCGGAGTTCCGCGCCGGTGAGATCGACGTGTTAGTGGCGACGACCGTCATCGAGGTCGGGATCGATATACCCAACGCCACCGTGATGGTGATCGAGGACGCCGATCGGTTCGGTCTGAGCCAGCTCCATCAGCTGCGGGGCAGGGTGGGCCGCGGCCGGCATCGAGGGTTGTGCCTGCTCATCGCGGACGCTGCCACCGAGGATGCCGAGGAGCGGCTGGCCGCGATGGCCGCCACTACCGACGGATTCGTGCTGGCCCAGGAAGACCTGAGGATTCGAGGTCAGGGGACCGTGTTCGGGGCGAGACAATCGGGCGTTGCCGATCTGAAGCTCGCCGACTTGCTTCGCGACCTCGACCTCCTGACCGCGGCCCGTAACGACGCCTTCGCCATCGTCGACCGGGATCCAGGACTCGCCGACCATCCCGAGCTGGCCGAGGAGGTACGGGCCATGCTCGGAGAATCGGTCGACTGGCTTTTCAAGAGCTGAGTGATGCGAATCATCAGTGGCAAGGCGAAAGGCAGACGGCTTGTCGCCCCCGACACTCCGGCCACGAGGCCCGTCACAGACCGCGCCAGGGAGGCGGTGTTCTCGATGATCGGAGGCTGGGTCGAGGAGGCCACAGTGCTGGATCTCTACGCCGGATCCGGGTCGTTCGGGCTCGAGGCTCTGTCCCGGGGCGCTTCTGCGGCAACCTTCGTCGAGAGCGGCAATCGGGCACTCGAGGCCCTGAGAAAGAACATCAGCGGGGTGGGACTCGGTGGCACTTTGGTGACGTCAAAGGTCAACGAGTTCCTGGAGCGGTCCAATGGCGGGTACGACCTGGTGTTCATCGACCCGCCCTGGGACATGGCATCATCCGTTCTGGCCACCGATCTGACCGCACTTGATCGGCTGCTGGATACTCGGGCCGAAGTGATCCTCTCCAGGCGTCACACCGACACACTCCCGGAAGCGCCGCCAAACTGGAGCGTTGCCACCGACAGGCGGTACGGGGACACCAGAATCGTCAGGTACGAAAAGGAAGCAGAAACTGAATGACCACCGCACTTTGCCCCGGAAGTTTTGATCCCCCGACCAACGGGCATGTAGATGTGATCGAACGTGCCATCTCTTCGTTCGACAAGGTGATAGTCGCTGTCGTGGACAACCCGTCGAAGGAGTCGCTGTTCTCGATCGAGGAGCGTATTTCGTTGCTCGAGGAGCTGTTCGGTGAGCGGGCGGAGATCGGGTCGTTCTCGGGTCTCCTCGTCGAATATGCCGCCGAAGTCGGCGCCGACGTGGTGGTGAAGGGCCTGCGGACCGTCGACGACTACGAGTACGAGATGCAGATGTCACAGATGAACCGGAGCCTCTCCGGGATGGAGACTGTGTTCATGGCCACCAAGTCCGATTGGAGCTTCATCTCGTCCTCCCTGGTCAAGGAAGTTGCCAAACTGGGCGGATCGATCGTCGGTCTGGTACCAAGTGCCGTCGAAAAAGCCCTCCAGGAGCGTCTGACATGACCGACGAGCAGGAAGCCCCGCTAGCCGAGGTAGTCGAGCCGGTCGAGCAGGAGAGCCGGGCCGAGCTGAGTGACCTTCAGGACACGGTCGACGACCTGATCGTCTACCTGCACGAAGCGAAGAATGTCCCCTTGTCCGGCAATGCCATGGTCGACAGGGAGCAGTTCCTCGGGATGCTGGAGAAGATCCGCGGCGACCTGCCGGACGAGCTGCGGGCGGCCAGGTGGATGGTCCGTGAGCGTGAGGCATTCATCGCACGCACCAATGAGAAGGCACGCGAGATCGTCGATCGGGCCCGGAACGAAGCCGACGGTCTGGTCTCGGACTCGAACATCATGGCCGAGGCGGTTGAAGAGGCGAACATCCTGGTGCGACGAGCCGAAGGGGAGGCCCGTCGTCTCCGGTTGGAGACCGAAGACGAGATCGAGCGGAAACTCCAGCGTCTCGAGCTGATCCTCAATCAGATTCTCGACCAGATCCAGGATGCGCGGGATGAGCTGCACGAGGCGCGTCCCAAGCCCCCAGACGTCCCGCTCTGAGATGAGCCACGATCTCGTGGTCCCGGTCGGCGATCTGGTCGGATCGCCTGGGAAGGAGCGGCCATTCAAGGGAACGTCCCCGGTGCACCTCGATTTTGGGGATTCCCGGGTCGAAGGGCCAATGACCGTTTCCGGCCGGGTTATCGGGCTCATCGACGCCGTCGAAGCCGATTTCGTGGTGACAGCAACGGGTCATTTCACTTGCACGCGTTGTCTCATCGAGTGGGATGACGCGGTCACCGTGGAGACCAAGCAGTACTTCCGCACAATGCCCGACGAGGATGGCTACGCCATCGTCGAGGACGAGGTCGACCTATCCGGACCGGCCCGCGACGAGTTGGCGTTGGCGCTGCCGGCCAAACCCTTGTGCAGGCAGGACTGTCTGGGACTTTGCCCAACCTGTGGAAACGACTTGAATAGTGAACCTTGCGGAGGCCATGGGGATGATTCCGACTCACCCTTCGCCACACTGAAAGATCTGCTCGAACCCTGACCAAGGAGAGCACCAATGGCGGTGCCCAAGAAGAAAATGTCGCGTTCGCGGACCAGGCAGCGAAAAGCGGCGTGGAAGGTGTCCCGTCCGACCTCAGTTGCCTGCGAGCAATGCGGCAAGCCCAAGCTTCCCCATCGCGCCTGTCGTGAGTGCGGAACCTACGGCGGCCGCGAGGTGATCGAGGCTTCCTGAGCCTTGGCCCGGATCGCCCTCGACGCCATGGGGGGCGACAACGCCCCTGACGAGACTGTTGCCGGCGCGGTCGATGCGGCTGGACGGGGGGTAGACGTTGTCCTCGTTGGGCTCCCCGAACTCCTCGAAGCTGAGCTCGCCAAGCACGACACCCGTCTTCCCATAGTCGACGCCCCGGAGGTGATCGCGATGGGGGACGACCCGGCACGCGCCCTCCGTGAGAAGCCGGGTGCATCGATAAACGTGGCGGCCAAGCTCGTGGATGAAGGCAACGCCGACGGAATGGTGTCCGCCGGCTCCACAGGAGCGGCCATGGCGGCAGCGGCGGTGCACATTGGGCGGATAAGTGGTGTGGCCAGGCCCTCAATCGCATCGATCTTCCCGACCCCTGGCAGCCCCACGATCGTCCTCGACTCGGGGGCCAATCCCGATGTGAAGCCGGAGCAACTCGTCCAGTTCGCAATCATGGGCTCGGTGGCGGCAGAGATCCTGCTCGGCACGGAGGACCCGCGAGTCGGTCTGCTCAACATCGGTGAGGAGAAGGGAAAGGGCCGGGACCTCGAAAAGGAGGCATACGTACTTCTCGAACGGGCGCCGATCAGATTCGTCGGGAACCTCGAAGGCCGCGATGTCGCCGAGGACAAGTCCGATGTCATCGTCACCGATGGCTTCACCGGCAACATCTTCCTCAAGACCATGGAGGGGGCGGCCAAGGTGATGGTGAGGTACTCGTTGGAGGCGATCTCGGAGCTCGATCCCGCCGTTCAAGAGTCCGTGTTGCCCGCCCTCGGCGAGGTGAAGCGCCGTCTCGACTACGAGACCTACGGGGGTGCTCAACTGCTTGGCGTGAAAGGAGTCGTGGTGATTGCCCACGGCAGATCGAACCGGGTGGCCATCGCCAACGCTCTCGTGATGGCAGCCGAGGCCGCCATGAACGATCTTCCCGGCCTGCTGGCTGCCCGGCTCGCCACCTGATGACCCTGGAAGATCAGCTCGGCTACACGTTCTCAGATCATCAACTGCTGAAACTGTCGCTCACTCATCGCTCCGTCAGCAGCGAAGACGGCTCGAGACACGACAACGAGCGTCTCGAGTTCCTCGGTGACGCAGTCTTGCAATTGGCAATAACCGGCTACCTGTACAACACGTTCACCGACCTTCCGGAGGGAAATCTGGCGAAGGTCAGGGCGGGCCTTGTCAGCAGACCGGTGCTGGCCGACGTGGCTCGGAGCTTCGGACTGAGCGATCACATCGAGCTGACGGTGGCCGAGGAGCGGACGGGGGGCCGGGACAAGGATTCGATCATGGCCGATGCCCTCGAAGCAGTGATCGGGGCGGTCTACCTCGACTCCGGGATCGAGAGCGCTACCGACTTGGTTCTGCGTCTCTGGGGAAACCGCATCGCCGAGCGAGCCGAGCGTCCCGGGCTCAAGGACTACAAAACCCGTCTCCAGGAGGTGCTCGCCAGGGACGGCAAGCGACCTGAGTACCTAACGGACGGCTCCGGCCCCGATCACGAGCGAACGTTCGTTGCCAGTGTCGAAGTGGATGGAATGTCCCTTGGTTCGGGGTCCGGTCGGTCCAAGAAGGAAGCCGAGCAGGGAGCAGCGGAGCAGGCCCTGGAGAGGCTCATCGCAGACTCTCGGTGAGAAGAGGCCCTTTCCGGGACCTGAGATCCAAGTACCAGAGAGTCACCATCACGGCGATGGCGGCTACGACGAAACCCTGAGCGACGACGAGCACTACGAAGCCCAGCCCCGCCCCGAGGCCGACGTCGCCGGCGCCGACGATGGGAAGGGCAACGAGCTGGACGAGTTGGGCAGCCAGCGACCCGAAGAGACCGACGAGTAGGAGGAACCCGACCGTTGGCCACCATCGGCCGCGCACCAATGCGAAGCTCCTGCGCAGGGCATCGACCGGGCCCAAATCCTCCAAGGCGACTACGGCGGAAATCATGCTGAACGCGCCGGCAAGCCAGAGGCCGGGGATGATCAGGGCGAACAACCCCACCACGATCAGAACGACGGCGAGGATCCCGGCCACGATGAGTGTGAACAACCTGGATAGTGCCTTCGAGGATGCCGCCCCTGCCCCCATGGGCTCGCCGGCGAGCTCGGAAGCCACGATGCGGTGCACGGTCAGGTTGAGGAAACCGGTGCCCAGGAGTTGAAAGACGAGAACGATCGAGCCTGCCTGCAGAAGCAGGAGCCCCGCCTCGGTGACCTCTGTCTCGGTCATCCCGACCAGCGCCTGAGGGTCGCTCAGGATCAGCCGGAGGATGTCATCCCCTCCCGTGAGAGCGAACGCAGCGATGGTGGCTGCGCCGATGAGCACGAAGGTCCAGAAGGCGGGAGCCAGGATTCGCTTCCAGACCCGGGCGAGCATCGCCATGCCCTCGGCGAGGATCTCACCAAACGGCCTGGGGGTTATCTCCATGGGCCCGGGTACGGTAACCAGCCCCTCGACCCGGAGCAGAGCTTGCCCGAGTTGCCAGAAGTGGAGATCACCCGGCGCCATCTGGAGGATGCGATGAAAGGTCGCCGGCTGACTGGCGTGCGCACCACTCATCCCCGGACCGCCCGTAACAACGCAGGTGGTGAGACTGAGATCGATGAGCGGCTCGAAGGGCGGACGGTGCTCGGAGTGGGTCGAAAGGGGAAGTTCCTCGTAGCGCCACTGGACGACGGACAGACCCTCGTGGCCCACCTGGGGATGTCGGGCCGGTTCACCATCGGCGACCCGGCGGAGGTCGAACCGGCTCACACTCACTTCCGGGCGACCTTGGACGACGGTCGCGAGGTTCGTTTCATCGATCCCCGCACTTTCGGCTTCATAGCTGTCGTAACCGGTGATGAGATGGAAGGCTCGGGTCTGTCCCGCGTCGGGCCCGATGCCTGGGACACCACGCCATCGGCCGAAGACCTGACAGCCGCCCTTGCCGGGAGGACCGCTCCGGTCAAGGCCCTTTTGCTCGACCAGGTCATTGTCTCCGGTTTGGGCAACATCTATGCCGATGAGGCGCTGCACATGGCCGGGATACATCCGATGCGTCCCGGCGGTGAATTGTCGGAAGCCGAGTTGACACGGCTGCTGGAAGCCACCCGCAACGTTCTGGGCGCCGCCATCGACAATGGCGGGACGAGTCTCGACGACCTGGCATATCTGTTACCCGATGGACGGGCGGGGGAGAACCTCGACCTGCTGCGGGTCTATGGCCGGACCGACCTGCCCTGTCCCACGTGCGGCACGCCGATCCAGCGGATCGTCATCAGGGCCAGATCGAGTCATTTCTGCCCCACCTGCCAGCCGGCAAATCGCTGACCTGGGAAACGCTGAAAACAGGGCCTTCTGACCAGGGGATTTTCACAAAGAGCCGCCAAAAGGGTCGTGTCGGTCGAGATTCTCCTGAGCCGGTGACCTTCTTCCCACGATAAAAAAGATCACAACGGCAACCACAACCCAAAGCCAAACCTGATCGAGGAGCCACGTCCAAGCCTGTTGAAGGAGGGGCATGACCTCTTCGATTTGGAGGATCTCTTCGATCAAGAGGTTTCGGACTCTACGCGGCGTCGATGCATCGCAGCTTCAAGGCTGATTCAAGAGGTCTTGGACATTGCGCCGCCTCGATCCAACGCACGTTCTTCGGAAAAACCGCCATCTCGGGGCATCGAACGGCGGGGCCGCCGTTCATCGGAAGCGCAAGCGGGCCAAGGACTAGCCTGGCTTCGTTCGCCAGAGGTGACATGGGGCTCAGTTGACGCAGCGGTGTCCGCTTGCTGATGGTCGCGCTGCTGGGGCTCGCAGCTTGCGGCGTCGACGCCGGTTCCGATCCCACCGCCTCGACTCCTGGCGTCCCCGATTGCAACACCACTGACACCGGCGACGACCCGAGTGTTCTCAGTGGCGTCTATCAGATCGACTGGTCTTTCGAAGACTTGGCCGAGGCATCCGGTTCCTGAGGACGATGTGGAGCTCAATGACGGGCTGTTCACCCTCATGTTCACGGATGGATGCTTCAGCAAGGTCTGGGAGGAAGACCCAGGTCACTGTGCAGGCGCCTACACCGTCACGGGCAACCGGGTCTCGATGGTCGCCACCCTCCTGCGTGACGATTGGGTCTGTGGGAACGACCTGCTCGGTGACGAGTTTGTCGACGCGGCCTGGGAGCTGAGTGATGATCGGCTGACACTGTCGGACTTCGAACCTATCGAGCATTTGGACGACTTCATCAACGATTTCTTCGCAGTGTTCCTCGGGACCAAGCCGTTGATACGCGTGGGAGAGGTGGACGGTACGATCCCCTGAGCAGGCCGAGAATCCGTTTCGGTGCCTCTGATGCGTGAGGTGGCCCATTCGAGGGACCTGGAGGTCGGCTGGCCATGATCAAGGCGGTCCATGCCTATATCTCAGGGCAGGTGCAGCAGGTCGGATACCGTCAGGGCTGCCGTCAGACGGCGCGCTCGCTGGGTCTCGTTGGCTGGGTCAGGAACGTCGCCGACGGCCGGGTCGAGGTCTTCGCACAGGGCCTAGTGGACGACGTCGACCGGCTCGTCGGCTGGCTCTGGGCCGGACCTTCCATGTCGGTCGTGACCGGTGTGGAATCCGACGCGGTGGCCCCCGATCTGACTTTGCGTGATTTCTTCATCTACCCGAACCCGATGAAGAGCGATTAGGCAAGGGGCCGCTGTTAGCCTGCTTCGCGTAATCACAGTCGTGTCATTTGCCAGGTGTTTGCTGTGTATTTGAAGTCACTGAAGCTCGTCGGTTTCAAGTCCTTTGCCGACCGGACCCGACTCGAATTCCGACCCGGGGTGACCGTGGTCGTAGGCCCCAACGGCTCCGGCAAGTCCAACCTCGTCGACGCCCTGTCGTGGGTGATGGGGACGCAGTCCACCAAGTCGCTTCGGACCGGGAAGATGGAAGACGTCGTCTTTGCCGGCACCGCGACTCGCCCTGCGTTGAATCGGGCCGAGGCAACCCTGATCATCGACAACGCCGAACGGAGGTTGCCCCTGGACCTCGATGAGGTGGCGCTGACCCGTCGTCTGTACCGGGATGGCTCCTCCGACTACGAGATCAATGGCGTGGGCTGCAGGCTGCTCGACGTGCAGGAACTGCTCAGTGATTCAGGCGTTGGCCGTCATCAACACGTGATCATCGGGCAGGGTCAGGTCGACGAGGTGCTCAACGCCTCGCCCGAAGACCACAGGGCCGTGATCGAGGAGGCAGCCGGGATCCTCAAGCACCGCCGCCGCAAAGAGAAAGCCGAGCGTCGTCTCGAACGAACCGACGAGGACGTGCTCCGACTTCAGGACCTCATCGGGGAGATCGAACGGCAGCTGAGACCCCTCCGCCGCCAAGCGCGGGCGGCCGAGCGATATCACGGGCTGAAATCCGAGGTGCGCGATTTGAGTCTGTACCTCGCCGGGATGGCCCTGGATGCCTACGAGACCGAGATGGAGGCCGGGAGCGTCACCCTGGAGACACTGACCGGTCAGATCGCATTCGACGAGACTGAGTTGGGCGTCCTGACAGCATCCGTCGAGGCCTTGACAGCCTGGGCATCGACAGTCGGAATGGACCTCGACCGCGACACCAGCGCAGCTGCCCGGCTCGAGACGACGGTCGAGAGATTGCGACGTCTTGGAGCTGTCGCCCAGGAGAGAAGCCGGGCCGTCAGCGGGAGGAGGCAGGCCGGGATCGAGCGCCGATCGGATCTTCGTTCGGAGCTTGGTGGGATCGTCGAAGAGCTGGTCGGCGTCACTGCATCCGAGACCGAGGCGACCAGCCATGCGGAGGCCATGGAGGCGCGATTCAGACGTCTCGAAGATGAGGAGCGGACTATCGCCACCCAAAATGCGCTGTCCCCGGAGGGAGCGCTGGCGGCGGTGCGTGGTGAGCTATCGGTGCTCCAGGCTGCCGGGGTGCGCGACAGCCGGGAGGTGGAGGGCATCGATCGCAGGCTTGCTGTCGTCGACTCGCAGCTCGGCGACGAATCGGGCGAGATCTCGCGGATCAACGATGAGATTCGTGCCCTCGACGAGGACGTGTCCGGGTTTCAGCAGGGCTATCAGAAGGCGAGCCGCCGACGCGAGTCTGATCAGAAGGCCTGGTCGGGAGCAGAGGAAGCGATCACTGAGGCCAGATTGGCCGTTGCTGCCACCGAGGCCAGAGTCGACGCCTTGGAAGCCGCCATGTCGGGCAGTTTCGACGTCGAATCCCGACGCAAGGTGGAGACCGTGGATGGGGCGCTTGGGGCTCTTGTCTCCCGTCTCGACATCCCGGCTGGGTTGGAGAAGGCGGTAGACGCGGCCCTGGGGCGCTGGGCCGACGCTGTTGCCTTCCAGAGCGTCGATCGGCTCAAGGAGGCGGTCGAGAGGGTCAAGGCCGCCGGAGGAGGCGGCGTTCCCGTTGTGTCGGCGGTGAATCGGGGGTCTGCTCCAGCCTCTGAGATCGCTGCTGCGTCCGGCGTGGATGCCCTCGTGGATCGTCTCGGGCCGCGTGCTGACCTTGGTCTGGCCCGCCATCTGCTCGGCGACGTGCTCTTGGTGGAGGGATGGGCGACCGCCCTGGCCCTGGTCGCCCGCCATCCCGCCCTGAGGGCGGTGACACCCGAAGGCGACCTGGTGTCGATCGACGGCGTCCAGATCGCCCAGCCCGACGGCGCCGGACCTGCGATGGTCGAGACGGCCCGGGTGGCGGCCGAACAGGCAAGGACGGACTTTTCCCGCGCATCCTCCATCCATACGGCCGCCAAGCGCGACTTCGAGAAGAGCCGAGACCTGGAGCGGGCGGTGCTCGAGCAGCTCGAATCGGCTGAGGCGGCACTTGCCGGACGTGCCGAGGCCATGGGCCGGCTACAGAAGTCGGTCGATGCCCTCGAAGGCGAACGGGCACGACTCAAAGAGCGGCTCAGCTCGATCGATGAGGGAACCTCGGAGCGGGATCGGCAGATCGCCGAGCTCACCAGGCGTCTCGAAGCTCTCGAAGGAGAGGAAGCCGAGAGGATGGAGGTCTGGGAGGAGTTGGAGCGTCGGCGAATCCAGATCGCTGCCGATCGGGAGATCGCCAGGTCCGAGTGGCAGGAAGCGACCTCGGTGCAAGGAGTCGTCTCCGAACGCCGTCGTCTGCTCGAGGAGCGGGTCGCCAGGATCGAGGCCGACCTGGCTCGTGTCGATGGCCAGGCACCGGCACCGATCGCCGTCGAACGGCTCGACCTGGTCGATCGATACGCCCGCGACGCCGTCGA
>Ga0190271_10001849_pt1 | contig 12398 bp, 10 predicted proteins | sample Popmic356T_FD_133747 | JGI IMG/M metagenome (GOLD analysis project Ga0190271, IMG submission 133747) | Populus adjacent soil microbial communities from riparian zone of Weber River, Utah, USA - 356 T | ecosystem: Environmental > Terrestrial > Soil > Riparian zone | place: USA: Utah | collected...
GCTGCGCACGCCGCTGCGCAACGGCCAGACCGTGGAGATCATCACCGCCAAGGGCGCGATGCCGAATCCTTCGTGGGTGAACTTCGTGGTCACCGCCAAGGCGCGCGCCGCCGTGCGCCACTACCTGAAGGGCCTGCGCCGCCAGGAAGCGATCGAGCTCGGTGCGCGACTCATCAACCAGGCGCTCGGCGAATTCCGAATTTCGCTGGAAGAAGTGGCGGCGGACACTTTGAATGCCGCGGTCGTCGAACTCGGCATGCACGACGTCGACGAGCTCTATGAGAAGGTGGGTCTGGGCGAACGCCTTGCGCCGCTCGTGGCGCGCCGCCTCCTGCCGACCAAGGCCAGCGAGGAATCCTTCTCGGGCGCGCCGGCGCCGCTGGCCATCGCAGGCACCGAAGGCCTGCTGGTCGCCTATGCGCGTTGCTGCTTCCCGATTCCCGACGACCCGATCTTCGCGTTCCTCTCTGCCGGCCGCGGCGTCGTCGTGCATCGCGAGAATTGCGTGAACGTCGAGGACTACCGCAAGCATCCCGAGAACTGGCTGCCGGTGGCCTGGCAGGCCACCACCGACAAGGTGTTCAGCTCGGAGATTCGCGTCGATGTCGCCAACAAGATGGGCGTGCTCGCCGCCGTGGCCGCGGCCATCTCGTCGGGTGACACCAATATCGAGCGCGTGGCCGTCGAGGAAAAGGATGCCGACAGCTCGTCGCTGGTCTTCGAACTGCGCGTGCGCAATCGTGAACACCTGGCGCGCGTCGTCAAAGTCATCCGGCGCATGCCTGAAGTACTCAAGGTCACACGTACAATAGCCAGCCACGGGCGCACGCCGCGCTCCGCCGAGTAGCGTTCAAACAATTCTGAGGAGTTTCGCGATGGGAAGCGTCCGCCAGGCCATTCACACCGATCAAGCGCCCAAGGCCATCGGGCCGTATTCGCAGGCTGTCCGCGTCGGCGACACGGTGTACATGGCAGGTCAGATACCGCTCGATCCGGTCACCATGCAGATGGTGGAAGGTGACTTCGAAAAAGAAGCCACTCGCGTGTTCGAGAACATCAAGGCCGTCATCGCCGCTTCGGGCGGCACGTTCCGCCAGGTCGTGAAGGTCACTATCTTCCTCACCGATTTCGCGAACTTCGCCAAGGTCAACGAGCTCATGGCGAAGTACTTCACCGAGCCTTACCCGGCGCGCTCGACGGTGGCGGTCGCGGCGTTGCCGCGCAACGCGCGCGTCGAGATCGAGTGCACGCTGCACCTGGGTTGATTCCCCGCTGAGGTGGCAACCCCCGCGCCACAGGCCGTCAACGAGCAGCGCCCGGTCGCGTCCATGCGCGGTGTGGGCCCGGCGCTGGCGGAAAAGCTTTCGAAACTCGGGGTAACCCAGGTCCAGGATCTGCTGTTCGTGCTTCCGTCCCGTTACGAGGACCGCACGCAGGTTTCCGGGATCGGCAGCGTTCGTCATGGCTCGCGCGTGGTGGTCGAAGGCGAAATCCAGCTCACCGAGGTGGCCTATCGACGCCGTCGCCAGCTCCTGTGCCGCATCAGCGACGGTACCGGCTCGCTGACCCTTCGCTTCTTCTATTTCTCGGGCGCGCAGCAGGCGAATCTCGCCCGCGGGACGCGCATCCGCTGTTACGGCGAAGTGCGGCGCGGCCCACTCGGCCTCGAGATCGTTCACCCCGAGTATCGCCGCATCGGCGCCGAAGCGGCGCCGCTCGAGGAAGTGCTGACGCCTATCTACCCGACCACGGAAGGCGTGCCGCAGGCGCGGCTGCGTTCGTTGATAGACATCGCGCTGCGCGAGACCGAGAGTTCGGGCATACGCGACTGGATTCCGCCGGCGATGCTGGCGGACCTCGAACTACCCTCGTTGCTCGACGCCCTCGCGATGATGCATCGGCCGCCGCGCGATGCCCACCTGGGCGAGCTCATGAGCGGCCATCATCCGGCGCAGCGCCGGCTCGCCTTCGAAGAATTGCTGGCCCATCAACTGTCGCTGCGGCTGCTGCGCCGGGAGATCAAGAGCGATCCGGCCTGGCGCCTCGACGATGCCAGCGGCCTGGAGCGGCGTTTTGTGGAATCGCTGCCGTTCAAGCTCACCGGCGCGCAGGCGCGCGCCCTCGCGGAAGTGGATCAGGATCTGAACGATGACCGCCCCATGGTGCGACTGGTGCAGGGAGACGTCGGCTGCGGCAAGACCGTGGTCGCCGCCGCCGCCGCCGCGCGCGCGGTAGGTGGTGGACTTCAGGCCGCGCTCATGGCGCCAACGGAATTGCTGGCCGAGCAGCATGCGAAGAACTTCGAGCGCTGGTTCCGGCCGCTCGAGATTCCGGTGGCACTGGTCACGGGGTCGTTGCCAGCCCGCACGCGTCGCAGCGCTCTCGAGGCGGTCGCGAACGGCGACATCAAGCTCGTGGTGGGAACGCACGCGTTGTTCCAGGAATCGATGGAGTTCGAAAAACTGGGCGTGGTGATCGTGGACGAGCAGCACCGCTTTGGCGTGCACCAGCGCCTTTCCCTGCGGGACAAAGGCGCTCGCGGCGGCAAGCTGCCGCACCAGCTCATCATGACCGCGACGCCGATCCCACGAACGCTGGCCATGACGGCCTACGCGGACCTCGACGTGTCGGTCATCGATGAATTGCCACCCGGCCGTACGCCCGTGAAGACAGTCGTGCTGCCCGAGACCCGCCGCGACGAGATCGTGCAGCGCATTCACAAGGCGGTACTCGAGGGCCGCCAGGCGTACTGGGTCTGTCCGCTCATCGATGAATCCGAAGAGCTGCGCTACCAGGCCGCGGAGGAAACCGCGGCGGCACTTGCCGAAGCTTTGCCCGAGGTGCGCGTCGGCCTGGTTCACGGCCGCATGCCACCGCGCGAGAAAGAGCGCGGCATGTACGCGTTCAAGGACGGCAAGATCGGGTTGTTAGTTGCCACCACGGTCATCGAGGTGGGCGTCGACGTACCCAACGCCACGCTGATGGTCATCGAAAACGCCGAGCGCATGGGCCTTGCGCAGCTGCACCAGTTGCGTGGTCGCGTGGGGCGCGGCGCGCACGAAAGTCACTGCGTGCTGTTGTACGGCGGCAAGCTCTCCGAGATGGCGCGGGCGCGTCTCGCCGCCATCCGCGAAACCAATGACGGGTTCGTGATTGCCCGTCGCGACCTGGAGCTGCGGGGCCCCGGCGAGCTGCTGGGCACCCGCCAGACCGGCCTGGCCGAAATGCGCGTGGCCGACCTGATGCGCGATTCGGACCTCCTGCCGGCGGTGCAGTCCGCTGCCGAGACCCTGCTCAAGAATAATCCCGAGGCAGTCCAAGCACTTACGCGTCGGTGGGTGGGATCGGGCGAGCGCTATGGGCGCATCGGGTAATGGCTGGCGGCCGGTGACTTCGCGCACATAGATAAGAATCGGCGGTTGAGGTCCAAATGCGAATCATTTACATTCGTACCCCACGCCATGGCCGTACAGATTCTCAACGACATGCCCGACGCTGCGGTTTACCGCGGTGACCTCACAGATTTTTCCGTTCGCGCGCAGCAGTCGCCGCGCGCACCTCTGCGCATCTCGGGTCGCGCGGTGTTCATGGCGGCGACGATCGGCGTGCATCTCATCGCGGGCATCGCGTTCATGAGCATCCGCCAGGAGCGCATTCAGAGTGAGCCCGAGCCCATCGTCGCCACCCTGATGGACTCGGCGACCGCCGAAGTCGAACCGCCGCGTGATTTCACGCCGCCACCGGTCAACGTCGTGTACTCGCTGACGGTGCCGCAGGAATTGAGCTTCGAGAGCGAAGCGCAGCCGGAAGTGATCACCGCGGCGATTTCGTCGGAGCCCTCGCAAGCCGTCGCGCCGCCGATGATCGAATCGGTGGAATACGTGCGCGCGCCCGCGCCCAGGTATCCCGCCGAATCCCAACGCCATCGCGAGCGCGGTACCGTATTGCTTCGCGTGATGGTCGATGTCCTCGGCCGTCCGGCGCAAATCCAGATCGAAAGATCGAGCGGTTTCCCCCGCCTCGACGATGCCGCGCGCGTTGCCGTCGAAAAGGCGATCTTCCATCCGCACGTGGTGAATGGGATCGCGCAGCCGGCGCAAGTCCTGATTCCCATCGAGTTCGCGCGGCGCTCGGGCTGAATCCAACCGCGGCGCGTATATGATGCGCGCCAGTGGCAAACCAGTCCCTCACTGACCTGGATCTCACCCCGCCGCCGTCCAACGCGCGGCTGACTTACCTGCGCTACACGCGGCGCATTCGCGACCTCATCGAAGTCGCGCGCCTGCACCGCCCGATCGGCATCTGGCTGCTGCTCTGGCCGGTGTTGTGGGCCGTGTGGATTGCCGGCGCGTCGCATCCCACCCCCAAGGTGCTCGTCATCTTCGTGTTGGGCACGGTCGCCATGCGTTCGGCAGGCTGCGTCATCAACGATCTGGCCGATCGGGATTTCGATCCTTTCGTGAAGCGAACGCGCGACCGGCCCATCGCTTCGCGTCGACTGGCACCTTACGAAGCCATCGCATGGTTCCTCGTGCTCGTCGCCATCGCCCTGGCGCTGGTGCTGCAACTCGACCCGGACACCATCCGCATGTCGGTGATCGGCGCCGCGCTCGCGGTGAGTTATCCGTTCCTGAAGCGATTCTTCCCGCTGCCGCAGTTCTACCTGGGCGTCGCTTTCAGCTGGGGTGTGCCGATGGCCTTCATGGCGCAGCTCGGCGAGATTCCGCGCGTGGCGTGGATCATCTTCTTCGCCGGGATCATCTGGGCGGCTATCTACGACACGATGTACGCCATGGTCGATCGCGATGACGACCTCAAGATCGGCGTGAAATCCAGTGCCATCGTCTTCGGCGACATGGACAAGCTGATCATCGGCACGCTGCAGGCGCTGATGCTCTACGCGCTGTACCTCGTGGGAACGAGCATGGAATTCGGCTATTGGTACAACATGGGGCTGGTGGGCGCTGGCGTGTTCTTCGCCTATCAGCAGTGGCGCATCCGCGAGCGCAAGCCGCAGTCCTGCTTCGACGCGTTCCTCAACAATCAATACGTCGGAATGTCAGTCTTCATCGGAATCCTGCTCGAATATGCTTTCCAGGGCTGACGCCCACGTCGGAAAACGCCGGCCTGGAGGGCCGGCGTCCGTAAAAACCAATTACCACCAGGTGTAGTAGAGCGCTGCCAGGATCACGACGATCAGGCCGGCCGCGATATTGAAGAACGGGCCGGTCTTGAAATCGACGTTCGTGATGTCGACGCGCATCGCCGCCTCTTTATTCGGCGACATCAGCGAAATCACCACGGCGATGACGATGCCCGCGACGAAGCACCAGCCCACGCGGTCCATGAACGGATAGTCCGGCAGGTACTTGTAGAAAATCCAGGATATGACGACCGTGGCAAGCATCGAAACCATGGCCGCCGTCGCCGTGGTGCGCGCCCAGAACAGGCCCAGGAGGAAGATCACGCAGATGCCCGGCGTGACAAAGCCCGTGAAATTCTGGATGTACTGGAAGCCCTGCCCGAAATTGCTCAAGAACGGCCTGGTGATGAACACCGCGATGACCACCGACGCCACCGCAACGATGCGGCCCACAAACACGAGCTTCTTCTGCTCGGTGTTGGGTCTCGCGGCACGATACAGGTCCATCGTGAATATGGTCGCGATCGAATTGATCTTCGAACCGGTCGACGCAACTATGGCCGCGACCAGCGCCGCGAACACCAGGCCCTTGATGCCCACGGGCAGCATGGCCATGAGGCTCGGATAGGCCTGGTCGGTCTTCTCGAGGCCGGGCACGAGCACCAGCGCTGCGATGCCGGGCAGCACGATGATCGCGGGCATGAGCAGCTTGAGGAACGCCGCGAGCACGATGCCCTTCTGCGCCTCGTTCACGCTCTTCGCCGCCAGACCGCGCTGGATGATGTACTGATTGAAGCCCCAGTACGAGACGTTCATCATCCACATGCCGCCTAACAACACGGAGAGGCCCGGCAGATCCTTGTAGTACGGATTGTCCTTCGACAGGATCATGTCGAACTTCTCGGGGTGCTGGGTGGTGAGGATCTTGAATCCTTCCAGGACGCCGGCGCCGCCACTGACCTTGTCGAGCGACATGTACGTGATGATGATGCCGCCCAGGACCAGCAGCGAAACCTGCACGATGTCGGTGAGCGCAACCGCTTTCAGACCCCCGTACAGCGCGTACACCAGCGCGAACAGCGCCAGCGCCGTGATTGCAACCTGGATGTCGAGGCCCGCGATGGCATTCACCGCCAGCGCGCCGAGCCACAGGATCGACGTGAGGTTCACGAAGATGTACAGCGCGAGCCAGAACACGGCCATCACGTTGCGCACCGCAGGGCTGTACCGCCGCTCGAGGAACTCCGGCATCGTGTAGATGCCATTCTTGAGGAACACCGGCAGGATCCACTTGCCGACGATGATGAGCGTGAGCGCCGCCATCCACTCGTACGACGCGATGGCCATGCCCATCACGTAGCCGGAGCCCGACATGCCGACGATCTGTTCGGCGGAGATGTTCGCCGCGATGAGCGACGTGCCGATGGCCCACCAGGGCAGCGCGCGACTAGCTAGAAAATAGTCCTGCGCGTCCTTCTGGTGCGTGCCCTTCTCGCGCGACACCCACTGCGCCAGTACAAAAATTCCGACCGCGTAGATCGCCAGGATGGCGATGTCCAGAGTTTCCAGATTCACGTAAACCCCCTGCTGCTGCGGCGTCGAGGGACGCCGTTACTTTTTTTCCGTTGCTTCGCGCAGCGCCTGAACCAGGTCCTGCGCGCGTTTCGTCAGCTCCGCGAGTGTATACGCGGGCTTGAAGAGTTCACCGCCAAATCCGAAGCCATCCGCGCCTGACGCGAGCCAGGTGGCGATGTCCTGCGAGCCAATGCCGCCGACTGGATAGATCTTCACGTGCTTCGGCAGCACGGACTTCAGCGCCTTGAGCAGACCCGGGCCATAACTCGAAGCGGGAAAGAGTTTGAGCTCGGTGGCCCCGTGGCGCAGCGCCGCGAAAGCCTCGGTCGCGGTAGCGATACCAGGGAGCACGCGGAGGTTCAGGTCGCGAGCGCGGCGGATGACGTCACCATCGCAGTTGGGGGCAACTACCAGTTTTCCGCCGGCGCCATGCACCCTATCTACTTCCGCGGGCGTCAGCACCGTGCCGGCACCAATCAGGCAGGAGCTGCCGTGGGCCTGGGACAGTAGTTGGATGGTGTTGAACGGATCGGGAGAATTCAGCGGCACTTCGATGGTGCGGAAGCCGCAACCCACGAGCGCAGCGCCCACTTCCGGCGCACGCACCGGGGTGAGTCCGCGCAGGATGGCCACCAGTTCGATCTCCTGGCCCGGGTTTTGGGGTTCATGACCCGGGCTCATGATTTCTGGCGCTCCAGCTCCAGGTGCACGTAGGTCAGGCCCGCGAGCGCGGCCTTGTCACCCTCGATACATACGGCCTTGCGGCCGTGGCGAGCGAGCGCCCGGGAATAGGATTCGGTGAGTTGCGGCGTGCCGATGACGAATACCGGCGACGCGCGCGGAAAATCCGGGAAGAGGGCCAGCGCGCCGCCCACGTCCGAGCCGATGAGCAGCCCGGACACCCACGACGAGGCACCTTCCGCGGTGAGCTGCTGGTCGATGCGCAGGCTGCGGCTCTGGAACAGGCGATGCAGCAGGTTCACTTCCGGGTGACGGACCGATTCCGCGAGCCCTCGCTCGAAATCCGCCGGCTGGTGCGTAATCGGTGTCGCCTTGTCGCGCACCAGCACACTGTGTTCGCAGAGCATGGCGAACAACTCGCCGGTGGGTGCGGTGAGGAATTCCTGCACCACGCCTTCATGCAGCGACACCCACTTCGTGTGCGTGCCCGGCATGCAGACGAGCTGCCTGCCGTCGTCCAGCAGGCCATCGAGGTGCCGTGCACCGAGCAGCTGCGTCTCCTCACCGCGCATGACGTCGGGTGCGCCGAGCGGATTGCTACAGCGCATGCCGGAGATGATGAACACGCCGTCACGGACACGGGCGGGGTTTTCCGCGAGCTCATAGAGCTCCGCGGGGCACGGTAGATAGGGAACCTCGAGCCAGCCGATGGTCGAACCCACCATGCCAGACAGTACCGCGGGCAGTTCGCCGTGCTCGTTCCGCCAGACGGCCGTCTCGGCGTCGAAGATCTCCGCATGCCTGCCGCGCGACTCGGCCGCGCCGGGGCCCTTGCGCATGTCGAGCGCCAGGCCTTCAGCATCACAAAGCGTCAGCCGCAGATTGCTCGTGCCCCAGTCGCCGGCGATGAAGGCGGGCTTCGTCATGGCATGTACATTCCGCCGTTCACGTGCACGATGTTGCCGGTGATGTATCCCGACAGCTCGTTGGACGCGAGGAACAGGAATGCACCGACGCAGTCTTCGGCCACGCCCACGCGCCCCATCGCCGTGGCGTCGCGCATGGCGTCCATGCGTGCCGCAGGCGTGCGCGCATGGAATGGCGTAGCGATGGCCCCGGGGGCAACGGTGTTCACGCGGATGTTTTTCGCAGCGAGGTCCGTGGCGAGATGGCGCGTGATGTTGTGCACAGCCGCCTTCGCCGTGGAATACATGCTCGAACCCGGGCCACCGCCGTCGATGCCGGCGATCGACCCCACGTTGACGATGTTGCCGCCGCCACGTTTCTCGAAATGCGGAATCGCGGCCTGTGACGCGGCAATCACGGAACGTACGTTCAGGTCGTAGACGAAGTCGAACAGCGCGTCGTCGACGTCAGCGATGGGGCGCCTCTCTCCGAGGCCGCCGGCGTTGTTGACGAGGATGTCGAGGCCCCCCAACGCAGCCGCTGCTTCATTCACCACGCGTTTCGCTTCGCCGCGCTTCGAAAGGTCGCCGCGGATGAGTTTCGGCGCCGGTGCCGCGGCGGAAATGCCGGCCGCCAGTTCCCGCGCTGCTTCTTCATGCGTGTTGTAGTGCAGCGCGATCGCCGCGCCTTGCGCCGCAAAGGCGCGCGCCAGCGCGGCACCTATGCCCGAGCTCGCGCCCGTGATGAGCACCGCCTTGCCACCCAGATCTTCGATACGCGTCATGCGGGCCATGTTACTGAGAGGCGAGCACGCGCTCCATCGCCAGAGACCCGTCGGGCCGGATTAGTTTGATCACGAGCTTGAATGCGCCCTTGTTGGGGCGCGCGGGTACGTCGCGCTCCACGGAGAGCGGTCCCGGTGGGTTCACGAGGGCGCCGCCGTCCGCGAAAGCCTTGTTGTCGGCGTCGATGAGCTGCCAGCTCACGCGATATTCGTGCAACGGGTAATACGGCAGCTCCTTTTCTCCGTTCGGCTTCAGCGTGAACGCGAAGCCCGCAGGCGCGCCATCGACGCTCTTCGTCCACCGCGCTTCGACGTGCGCCGGCGCATTCAGGTCGGCCCACGCGAAATACGAAGGTTTGCGCTGCCGGTTCGGATCCACGATTCCGTGTTCGAGATATCCCTGTTCCTGGCCGGGCCAGAAATAGCGCCGCGATTTGTAATCCTGGTAGCACCAGAGAATCGCCCCTGCGATCCAGTCGCGCTTCGCCAGCAGCGGCAGCTGCTCGCGGATGATCGATACCCGCGCCGCGTCCGCTTCGGCAGCGCTCTTCGCGAAGATTCCAGGAAAGCCGAATTCCGAGATGATGACCATCTTGTCGGGGAACAGCCGGTCGACCTTGTCGAGTGCGGGATCCAGCGCCTCGCGCGGCCCGTGCCAGGCGCCGAAGTACTGATTCATCATGAGGAAGTCGGCGTCGTTGGCCGCGGATTCCGCGGCACGATTCAGCTTCGGCAGGTTGTCGTCAGCCAGCGTGACGGGCCGCTCGGGATCGAGACTCCTGATGTAGTCGCGCATCGCACGGAAGAATCGGATGCCGCCCGGCGTTCCGGCCGCGCTTTCGTTCAGCACGCTCCAGGCGAACACGCTCGGGTGATTGCCGTACTGCTCGATGAGTTCGCGCATCTGCTGCTTCGCGAGCTCGAGGTATTGCGGGTTCGAGAGTTGTTCTTCGCTCGCCTGCCAGATGGGGATCTCGGGGATCAGCAGAATTCCGCGTCGGTCGGCGAAGTCCGCGGCCCGCGTGCCGGGCGGATAATGCACCGGCCGCGTCAGAGTCATGTTGAGACTCTTCATGTCTTCCCAGTCGTAGCGCATCGTGCCCACGGATTCGGCGAGGCCATCCCACGGCGAATCGGTGTGGCGCGTCATGCCGGAGAGACGCACGCGCTGACCGTTGATGAGCAGGTGACGATCACGAATGATGATCTCGCGAAGACCGAACGTCTCGCTGCCGAGGGAAAGTGTCTTGCCGCCGTCTTCGCGCAGGTCGAGGGTCACACGGTAAAGATTGGGATGGTCGAGATCCCAGCGCTTGATGTCGCGCAACCGGATCGTCAACGGAATTTCGTTGCTGCCATCCTTCAACGTGACGGGCACCACATGCGCGAGCAGCACCGCGCCACTCGGGTCTTCGAACATCGCCATCAGCTTGCCGCGACGCTCGCCGCGGCTCACCAGCGTGACGCGATCGGTCACGGTGGCGGTGGCGCCATCGAGCTTCGAGCGAATGAACTGCTTCGCGACGCGCACCGGTCCGTGCACGTTGAGCCACACATCGCGCACGATGCCGCCGTAGGCCCACCAGTCGTACCAGGCATCGGGCGAGCCACGCGCGCCAAAGCCTGGAATGGTGAACATGCCCGGCCGGTTGTCGATGGCGACCACGAGCAGGTTCTGGTCGCGCAGGTGGCGCGTGACGTCGAACGAATACGCGCTGTAGCCGCCTTCGTGCGACCCGATCTCCACGCCGTTGAGCCACACGCGCGCCTTGTAGAACGTGGCGCCGAAGTGCAGCTGCGCGATCGCGTCCGCGGGTAGTTGGGGCAGGTCGAACTCGCGGAAATACCAGCCCGTTCCGAGATAGTCGTAGTCCGCGCCTTCGCGATTCCAGGTATGCGGCACGTTCACCCTTCGCGTGCCGTCCGGGATGGCTTTCGCCCAGCCCGTCACCGCGGCGGCGCCCTTTTCAGTGCGAAAATCCCAGTCGCGATTCAAGTCGACGCGCGTCGCGGCGCTGGCCGCGGTCGCGCACAGTTGCAACGCGAGCAAAGCTGCAAGCCAACGTGCGGTAGCCATGGTTCAGATCTCGTGTGGAGCGACGATGCGGCGTTCGCCGATGAGGAAAGCGTCGGCGACGAGCTGGAACGGCCGCCAGTCCACTTCCGACTTGCCCGCATCGCAAAGCGAGGCGAAGCGTTGATAGAGCCGCGGGTACTCGCCCGCCATGCTCGCGTCATGGGTGATGGATTTGCCGTCGATGCTGAGGTCCGCGCCCCCGCCCGCAAGCTTGAGCTTGCCGGTGGTGGTCGTGAGTTCGATGTCCCAGCTCTGCTCGCCTTTCTGGCGAAAATCGAATTCGGCGCCGATGTGCACGCCGCTCACGGTGCGCATGCGAACGTTGGCGGCGATCGGGGATTGCTGGTTCTCCGGGAATTCCAGCAATGCCGCTTCGACGCAGACATCCTGCGGCAGGATCTCGGTGAGCAGCGACAGCGCGTTGATGCCGGGGTCAAAGACACCGAAACCGCCCGGCTCCCAGATCCAGCGCTGGCCGGGATGCCACTGATACACGTCTTCCTTCCAGACGATCCTGCCGCTCACGAGCTGACGCGTGCGCAGGAACTCGCGTGCCGCATCCACGCCGGCCGCGAAACGCGAATGCCAGGTCTGGAACAGCGTGCGGCCGAGGCGCGCCGCTTCATCGGCCAGGAGCGCGATCTGCCGCGTGGTGGCCGTTGGCGGCTTCTCGAGCATCACGTGTTTGCCGGCGCGCAACGACGTCAGCACGGCATCGAAATGCGCCTGCGGCGGCGTGCAGATGGAGATGCAATGCAGGTCGGGGATGGCGGCCAGCATGGCTTCGAGATCCGGAAAATTCGCCACGCCGTCCACGGTCGCATGACGGCTGGCGCATGCCACGAGCTCGAAGCTCGGATTCGCGCGCAGCGAAGGAATGTGCTGATCTCGCGCGATCTTGCCGATGCCTACCAACCCTACTCTCAACCGCATGTCGTCTCCTGGATGCCGAATCACTGTTTGCGAATTGCCTCGAGGAAGTCCGCGGCGGGCGTCAGTTCGTTCCCATTGCGGAAATCGAACAGCGTCGCGTTCTCCCAGTGCGATCCCGTTCCCCAGCGCGTGGCGCAACTCGTGGAAACCCAGGCGGGTTCCCAATAGACGACGCCCACTCCGCCTGCCTGCAGGGTCATGCGCACGACATCGTTCATGAAGAGCCGTTGGCCCGCGGGCGTCGCAGGATAACCGCGCAGCAGCGAGTCTTCACCCAGCAGATTCGAGGCTTTGTCGCC
>Ga0190271_10001851_pt1 | contig 12391 bp, 10 predicted proteins | sample Popmic356T_FD_133747 | JGI IMG/M metagenome (GOLD analysis project Ga0190271, IMG submission 133747) | Populus adjacent soil microbial communities from riparian zone of Weber River, Utah, USA - 356 T | ecosystem: Environmental > Terrestrial > Soil > Riparian zone | place: USA: Utah | collected...
ACGCCGACGCCGTGGTCGAAGTGGCCGTGTCCGACAGCGGCGTGGGGCTGACCGACACTGCCATCGGACAGATATTCGAGCCCTTCTTCACCACCAAGCCACAGGGTCTGGGCCTGGGCCTGTCCATCTGCCGCACCATCGTCGAGGCGCATGGCGGCCGGCTGTGGGCTGAGAACGCTGAACCCACCGGCGCCACCTTCCGTTTCACCATCCCGACCTCCTGATGGACATGGCAGCAAGCGCCACCGGCGCACGACGCCCCCTGGTGGCCGTGGTCGATGATGAGGACTCGGTGCGACGCGCCCTGCTGCGCCTGCTCAGGATTGCCGATTTCGACGCGCAGGGATTCGCCTCGGGCGAACAGTTCCTGGAATCCCTGCAGATCGAGCGACCCGACTGCGTACTGCTGGACATGCAGATGGTGGGACTGACCGGTTATGACGTTCAGCGCCACCTGATCAGCATCGGCCTGCAGATTCCGCTGATCATCCTGACGGCGCAGGACGAACCGATGCCGTGCGAGCCCGACCTGCCGCAGGTGGTGGCGCATCTGCGCAAGCCGCCGCGCATGGAGCAGCTGATCCAGGCGGTCTGGCTCGCGGTGGGTCCCGATTGCGACCTGAGGGCGCCGCTCCCGGGCATACGCATGCCCGGGATCTGAATCGACGTCCCATGCTCAATACGCGCGTTGCAACCAAGGGACTCACGGTCACCAATATCGTCACGGCTTCAGGCAGCGGCCTCGGCGTGCGCACCAGCCGCGGCATTGTGGATGTGGCCGCGATCAACCGTGCGCAGCAGCTCGGCCTGCCGACCACTGTCGACGATCTGATTCACGGCCGCGGCGACGGCGAGGCGCTGACTCGCCTGCTGGCCGGCAGTCCGGCCGCGAACTTCCTGATTCCCGAAGCCAGCGCGCGCTTTGCGCCGGTGGTGACACAGCCCGAGAAAATCATCTGCCTGGGTTTGAACTATCGTGCGCATGCCGCCGAGACGGGTGCGGCGGCCCCGCCCGCGCCCATCCTGTTCAACAAGTTCAACAACTCGCTGAATGGCCACAAGGGCACGATCACTGTCACCGGGCATCCCGGCAAGCGCTGGGACTACGAGGCCGAGATGGTGATCGTGATGGGCCGCGATGCGCGCAACGTCACGGAAGCCAACGCGCTCGAGTACGTGTTCGGTTACGCCACCGGCCAGGACTTCAGCGCCCGCGACCTGCAGAACCTGTCCTCGCAGTGGATGTTGGGCAAGGCCGGTGACGGCTGGGCTCCGGTGGGCCCGTGGGTGGTCAGCGCCGACCAGATCGATCCGGACAACCTCGACATCAAGTGCTTCGTCAATGGCGAACAGCGGCAGTCGTCCAACACGCGCAACATGATCTTCAACACGCGCTTCATCATCAGCTTCATCTCGCGTCACCTGTCGCTGAAGGCCGGCGACATCATCTTCACCGGCACGCCCGACGGCGTGATCCTCGGCTATCCGCCGGAGAAACAGGTGTGGCTGAAGGCCGGCGACAGGATCGTCACCTCGATCGGTAAGCTCGGCGACCAGGAAGTCACGCTGGTCTGAATCAGTCCTCGATGCTGCGCTGGCGGGTTTCCGGCAGCAGCAGCAGACCGATCACCGCGGTAAGCGTGGCAATCACGATCGGATACCACAGGCCGGCATACAGGTTGCCGGTGGCGGCCGTGATTGCAAACGCTGTGGTCGGCAGGAAGCCGCCGAACCAGCCATTGCCGATGTGATATGGCAGTGACATCGAGGTGTAGCGGATCTTCGCCGGGAACAGCTCCACCAGCATGGCGGCAATCGGACCGTAGACCATGGTCACCAGCAGCACCAGCGCCACCAGTATGGCCACCACCATGGGCTTGTTGATCGCCGCCGGATCGGCGGACTTCGGATAGCCCGCCTCCGCCAGCGCGGCGGCGGCTTCCTTCTGGAAGGCCGCAATGGCCACAGCGCGTTCGGTGGCGACCATTCCGGTGGGATCGGGCACCGCCAGCACCCTGCCGCCCACGGAAACCGTCACATCAGAGGCATTGACGTTCTCATAGTCGACGCCGGCGCGCGCCAGCCAGGACTTGGCGATGTCACAGGCATGCTGGTCGAATTTGTTGCGCCCCACCGGATCGAACTGGAACGAACAGTCCGCGGGGTCGGCGTGCACCACCACCGGTGCCGTCGCGCGCGCCCTGGCCAGCGCCGGATTGGCCGCCTCGGTCAACAGCGCGAACAGCGGCATGTAAGCGACGGCTGCAAGGGCGCAGCCGGTGAGGATGATGGGTTTGCGGCCGATGCGATCACTGAGCCAGCCGAAAAACACGAAGAAGGGCGTGCCGATCGCCAGCGCGATGGCCGCCATCAGATTGGTGGTCAGCCCATCCACACGCAGCACTCGCTCGAGGAAGAACATGGCGTAGAACTGCCCCGTGTACCAGACCACGGCCTGGCCCGCGACGGCACCGAACAAGGCAATGAACACCAGCTTCAGATTGGCCGCGCGACCGAAGGCTTCGGACAAGGGCGCCTTGGAGCGCGTGCCTTCGGCCTTCATGCGCTGGAACACCGGGCTTTCCTCCAGCTGCAGCCGCATCCACAGCGACACGCCCAGCAGGATCACCGACAGCAGGAAGGGAATGCGCCAGCCCCAGGCCGCAAACTGCTCCGGCGCCATCGACAGCCGGGTGGTGATGATGACCAGCAGCGACAGGAACAGACCCATGGTGGCGGTGGTCTGGATCCAGCTGGTATAGAAACCGCGCCGACCCTGCGGCGCATGCTCGGCGACATAGGTGGCAGCACCGCCATATTCACCGCCCAGCGCCAATCCCTGCACCAGCCGCATCAGCACCAGGATGACGGGCGCGGCGATGCCGATCTGCGCATAAGAAGGCAGCACACCGACCACGAAGGTGGCAAAGCCCATCAGGGCCATGGTCACCAGGAAGGTATTCTTCCGCCCGACCAGGTCGCCGATGCGGCCGAATACCAGCGCGCCGAACGGCCGAACCGCAAATCCCGCCGCAAAGGCCGCCAATGCGAAGATGAATCCGGTCCGCTCATCCACCTGCGAAAAAAAGTGGCTGGAAATATAGGTCGCCAGCGAACCGTACAGGTAGAAGTCATACCACTCGAATACCGTACCCAGCGACGAGGCAATGATGACTTTCCTTGACCCTGATGCGGGTTGACCTACTGCGTTCGCCGACATCGCCCCCCCTTATGCCGGCAATAGTAGGGTACTTTGACGCGGCATGGCGGCCAGCCTTACCCTGCGTCAATCACACCCTGTTCCATTTCAAGTCGAGGAGCCCGACATGAACAGCAATTTCACTCCTATCGCCAGTGGACTGGTGCTGGCCGCGATCGCTGCCGCCGCACTGGCGCAGACGCCGGCCCCTGCTGCAGGCGGCATCACTCAGGTGCAGGCCCTGCCCGCGCAGCGCAACGTCGTGATCATTCCCAAGGCCGACATCGACAAGTCGCTGGCGGCGCGCAAGGCGGCCACCGCAGGCATTTCGCTCGGCGTGCTGGGCGCGGTGCGGGCCGCGGATGATCGCGTCAACGTCGACGTGCTGTACCGGAACGATCCCAACGCCGAAGGTCCGGTGGTCCACGAAGTGGTCACCGAGATCTACTACATCCTGGAAGGGAGCGGTGAACTGGAGACCGGCGGCAAGATCGACGATCCGGTGGTGATGCTCACCGAGGGCAGGCCCACCAATCCGGCCAGCATCGGTCCCAGCAAGCGCGGCACGAAGATGACGGGGGGCAGCGTGCGTCGGGTCGCGGCCGGAGACGTGGTGATGATTCCGCCCGGCCAGCCGCACCGCTTCAAGAGCCTGAATGGCTCGATCTCGTACATGGTGGTGCGCGTCAATCCGGACTACGAAAAGGGCAAGTAGCACGGGGCCGGCAGCGCCCGTCAATCCGGCGGTGGCTCCAGACGCACATGAACGCGCAATTGCGCCAGTTTCCCGAAGAAGCGGCGCTCGCGCAGCAACGGCACGATGTCATAGACGAAGTGTTCGGTCGGCAGCCACAGTGCGATCCACGCCAGCACGACCAGTCCTTCACCGAGCACTGACGGGACGCGGCCGGACAGCGTGTCCAGCAGCTCACGGCCAATCATGCACGCAAGGAATACGCCGACGCCCAGCGCCAGCATCAGGCGGTTGATGCGGTGGCGCTCGCGCGTCCGCTGACGGAGGGATTCCTCGGAACGCTGGTAGTAGCGCCGGACGGCCTCCTGGACGTCCTGCTCACCGTAGGCCCCGATGTCGCCGGTCGTCACGTCCAGTATCCAGGTCTGGTCCCGCGGCCTGTCGCGAAATTCTGTCTCCACGAATTCGGCCGCTTCCCGGTCGAGATCGCGGTCCCAGAAGGGACTGGGGTCGAAAGAGTTGAACAGCTGTCCCAGGCGCTTGACCCGCACGTTCACCGTGCTGACGGGATGTGCTGCGCCTGCGGTCGGATTGCGCTTCATGGCTGCAACCATAGCGCAGTGTGGCCTCAGGGCGCGGGCAGCTCGACCAGCGGCTGCGGCCGCGCCACCAGGAAGCCCTGCACGAAGTCCACCTTGAGCAGCGCCAGCTGTTCGCGCACCGCCGCGGTTTCGACCTTCTCGGCCACGGTGGCGATACCCAGCGCGCCCGCCACCTTGCAGATGGCCTCGATCATGCTGCGGTCGACGGCATCGTTGACCACATTGGCGATGAACTGGCCGTCGATCTTCAGATAATCCACCGGCAGCGTCTTCAGGTAGTGAAAGGACGCCACGCCACTGCCGAAGTCATCCAGCGCGAAGCGGCAGCCGCGCTTCTTCAGCTCGCGCATGAAGTACACCGCCTGCGTCATGTTGGTGATCACCGCGGTCTCGGTGATCTCGAAGCACAGCCCGCTGGCGATGCGCGCGTCCTCGACGAAGCCCAGCACGTAGTCGAGAAAACTCTGCTCGCTGAGCGAGGTGCCCGACAGATTCACCGCCAGCTGCATCTGATCGGCGGGATTGAGGCTGCGGCGCTCCTCGATGATGTCAACGGCGCGCCGCACCACCCAGCGATCGATGGCCGAAATGACGTTGTAGCGCTCGGCGGCCGGAATGAATTCACCGGGCATGATCAGCGAATCGCCATCCCCGCGCAGCCGCACCAGCAGTTCGCGGAACGGCGGCGCGGTCGTCGCGCCGTCCACGGTGGGCACGATGGGCTGCTGATACAGCTCGAGGCGCCCTTCATCGACGGCGCGCGTGACGCGGCTGACCCAGTACATTTCCCGATGCCGGCCCGACACCGCGGTGCTCTCGTAGACGTGCACGCGATTGCGGCCCGCGTCCTTGGCCGCATAGCAGGCGATATCGGCCGCGCTCATCAGGCTGGCCGCGCTCTCGCTGTCGCGTGAAATCTCCACCACGCCGATGCTGGCGCCGATCGTGGTGGTGGTACGTTCCCAGGTGAAGCGGTAGTCATGCACCGCCTGACGGATATTGTCGGCCACGCGCACCGCCTGCTCCACCGAGCAGTGCTGCACCAGGATGCCGAATTCGTCGCCGCCCAGCCGCGCGATGGTGTCGGAGGCACGCACCTGCTGCTGCAGCAGTGCCGTGACATCGCGCAGCAGACGATCGCCGGCCGAGTGGCCGCAGGTGTCGTTGACCACCTTGAACTGGTCCAGGTCCACGTACAGCAGCGCATGTGCACCCTCGCCATTGCGTGCGCCCTGCACCGCCGTCTGCAGGCGATTGTCGAATTCACGCCGGTTGATCAGTCCGGTCAGCGCATCGTGGATGGCCTGGTAGGACAGCGCGCGCTTCAGCCGCCGCTCCTTGGTCACATCGCGGAATACCACTACGCCGCCCACCACAGCGCCGGCGCGATCACGGATCGGCGCCGCCGAGTCCTGGATGGCCAGCTCCTGACCGGCGCGATTGACCAGCACGCTCTGCTCGGCGGGATCCACCACCTTGCCCTCGCGCAGGCAGCGCAGCAGCGGACTGTCGATCTCGCTGCGGCTGGCATCGTCCAGCAGCCGCAACACGGTATTGATGGACTGGCCGCGCGCCTCCGCGCTGCTCCAGCCCGACAGCTGTTCGGCCACCGGGTTCAGGTATTCGATGCGCCCCTCACTGTCGGTGGTGATGACCGCGTCGCCGATCGACTGCAGTGTCACCTGGGCGCGTTCCTTCTCGGCGAACATGGCCTGTTCGGCGCGCTTGCGCGCCGTGATATCGGCGATGGTGCCTTCGTAGGCGATCACCCGCCCGGCTTCGTCGCGCAGCACGCGCGCGCTCTCCAGCACCACCACCTGCTGCCCGTCGCGACGGCGCAGCAGCACTTCGGCGTTGTGCACCTCGCCCTCGCCCTGCAGTCGCTGTTCGAAGGCCGCCCGCTCGGCCGGCGCCCAGTACAGTGTCGCCACGCCCGGCAACGCATACAGCAGCGAGGCGTCGGCGTAGCCCAGCATCTTGACGAAGGCGGGATTCACCGCCAGCAGCTGGCCGCTGGGCCCGCAGCGATACACGCCTTCGAGCACGCTTTCGTACAGGCCGCGATAACTGGCCTCGCTGGTGCGCAAGGCTTCGACGGCACGACGCCGCTCGGTGGCGATGGCCGCCAGGCGCGCGGCGTGCTGCATCAGATCCAGATCCGCTGGCGGCGGCGCACCGGTCTGTGCCCGATACACCGTCACGGCGCCCAGTACCCGGCCGCTCGAGGCCTTGATCGGCAGCGCCCAGGCCGCCGCAATACCGCACTGCTGCGCGGTCTCGCGACGGCGCATCCAGTACGGATCTTCGGCAATGCTGGCGGCGATGACCTGGCGTCCCAGATACACCGCAGCGGCGGCCGACCCATTGCGGATGTCGACCACCGAATGCAGTTCCAGCTTGCGCATCGGGGCTGCCAGGCGCGCGCCCACCACTTCCGCAAAGCTGCGGCCGTCTTCGGCCAGCAGACTGAGCACGGCAACGCAGTCGCCGCACACCGATTCGATCATCTGCACGATGGCGGCGAATACCTGCGGCAGCGGCGCGTCGGCGGCAATCTGCTCGAACACATTGCGGCCGCCGGTGGTGATCACTTCGGCGCGCTTGCGCGCGGTAATGTCAGTGATGCTGGCGCGCACCAGGCCGCCTTCGCCGGGCATGGGCAGCAGGCGCACTTCGGTGGCCACCGAACGGCCATCCGGATGCCGGTACAGCCATTCGAAAACCCTCGGCCGGCTGGCCGGCATCAGCGCCGGCCAGGTGCCGTCCAGTTCGGCGTTGCGGCCGGTCTGCGCCGGCAGCTCGCCGGCGGCGGCCAGCAGTTCGGGCAACACCAGGGTCGCCACGCCGTCGCGCTCGATGGCGAAGAAGCGGCGCGCATTCTCGTTGGCATCGGTGCACACGCCGCTGACGAGGTCGAGCACCACGATCATCTCGGGCGCGTGCTCGACCAGCGTTCGATAACGGAACTCGCTCTCGCGCAGCGCCTGCTCGGCGTGGCGCTGCTGGCTGATGTCGCGCAGGCACAGCACATACATCTCGCGGCGCTGGATGTGCACCAGACTGGCGACGATCTCGACCGGAAATTCCTCGCCGTTCTGGCGGCGGCCGCGCGTTTCCCGCGCCGGCCGCTGGCCGGTTTCGCCCGGACCGGCCGCCAGCATCTGCAGCGCGCGCTGCAGCGAACCCTGCAAGGCGATGTCCGGCAGCAGCCGCACGATCGACATGCCGGTCACTTCGCTGCGCGCATAGCCGAACACGCGCTCACCGGTGGGATTGAAGATGCCGATGGTGCCGTCAGAGCCGACGGTGATCACCACATCGTGGATGTGATCGAGCACGGCCTGCAGATGCGCCGCCTCTTCGGCGGCCAGGCTTTGCGCAAAGGAGCGCGACTCCTCGGCCAGCATCTGCATCGAGCGCACCACGCCGCGGCGCTCGTCATCGACCTGCTCGTAACAGGCGCTGATCAGCGGCAGCAGTTGCGTCAGCGTCGCTGCCGCGCCTTCACCCCTCTCGGCCGTTTCCAGCTGTTGCCGCAGGCGCTCGTGCAAACCGGCCACGATCCGCGTGCGATCGGTGAGCAACGGATCCGCAGCCGACAACACCGGCAGATTGCGTGAGGACTGGGAAGCCTTTGACATAACCCGCGTGACCCGAGGAGACACGCGAAATCATACGAACCGGCCTGTTACAACCGCGTGAGGCAGATCGCGGATTCGGTCAAATGCCGGCGATGACGGGGATCGAATAGGTGCGGGCCACCGAGCTGGTTTCGGTATCGACCAGCGCGGTGACCGCCAGCGTCCACACGCCCTCCTGCAAGGGCTTGATGCGCAGCTCGGTGCGCATGGCCGGCTCGATCTGCTCAAAGCTGAGACTGGTGGGCCCCTCGATCTGCAGGCCTTCACCACCCTGCAATGACAGCTGGATGCGCACCACCCGCGCTGCCGCGTCCGGCAGCAACAGCAGCTCGAGGGCGGCCGACTGACCCACCACAGGCTTGCCGGCGAGACGGAATTTCAGGTCGATGGGCGTGGCGGACTTGGCGGTGCTGACGGCGCTGACCATGTCGGGATCGGCCGGCGGCGCCGCATTGACGGGCCGGGCGGTGGTCGTTGCACCCGGTGTGGTCGCAGTTTCATCCGATGACCGACTGCAGGCCGACAGCCAGGGCAAGGCCACCAGGCAGGCGGCCATCAGCCACGTTCTGCAAGCCCTTCCCTCGACCATGACGGCTCCCCACATCGATCCAGCGCCGCACATTACACGGGCAGCCGAGCACCGCGCCAGCCGGGCTGGCCGGGTCAGCCCGCCAATACCGGCAGCTCGTCGACCGCCGCACATTGTTCGGCCAGATCATTGAGATGCTGTTCCCAGAAACGGGGTTCGCCGAACCAGGGAAAGGCGCGCGGAAAGGCCGGGTCGGCCCAGCGCTCGGCGATCCACGCCGCGTGATTCAGCATGCGCGTGGCGCGCAGCGCCTCGATCAGGCGGATCTCGCTGTAGTCGAGCGTGGCGAACTGTTCATAGCCACTCATCAGCTGCTGCCACTGCCCGCGTTGCTCATCGGCGTTGCCGGACAGGAACATCCACAGATCCTGCATGGCCGGACCCTGCACGCAGTCATCCAGGTCGACGAACAGCGGTCCCTGCGGCCGCCACAGCAGATTGCCGAGATGGCAATCGCCATGCAGACGCAGCGTGCGCAGCGGTCGCATGGGCGCCCACACCGTTTCGATGCGCTCGAGCAGCATGGCGCTGAGATCGGCGTAGCGATCATGCAGCGCCGGGGGCAATCGTTCGGACGCCAGCACGACGCGCCGCGCACGCGCGCCCAGCCGCTCGCCTTCCAGTGCCGGGCGCAGCGCGAATCGCTGCCGCGCGCCGCGCGCATGCACCCGTCCCAGCGTGCGCCCCAGCAGCTCCAGTGCACCCGGCCGGTCCAGTTCCGGCGCCGTGCCGGCGACCAGCGGAAAGGCCGCGACGCGAAAGCCCTGGCAGTGCTGCAGCGTGCTGCCTTCAAGCAGCGACAGGGGCGCCACCACCGGAATATCGGCCGCGGCCAGTTCGAGGGCGAAGTCATGCTCCTCGAGAATCTGCGCATCGCTCCAGCGCGCCGCGCGATAGAACTTCAGCACCAGCGCCTCATCGTCCTCGCGTCCTACGCGATAAACCCGGTTTTCGTAACTGTTCAGCGCGAACAGACGGCCATCCGGCGACAGCTCCAGCTGCTCGGCAATGGCCAGCACCATATCGGGACTCAGATCCGCGTAAGGCGTTGAATTTGAAGGGTGGTTCACAGCCGCTCCGGGCAATGCCGCTATGATGCCGCATCGGCACAACTTCGGGATCGTGAATGAGCAGCGGCAATTCCATTCTGGTGACCGGCGGCGCCGGTTACATCGGCAGCCACGTCGTCATGCAATTGCGCGCACGCGGCGAAAAAGTGGTGGTGCTCGACAACCTCTCCACCGGTTTCCGGCAGGCGGTCATCGATGCGCCGCTGGTGGTGGGCAACGTCGGCGATGCGTCGCTGGTCAGCCGCGTGCTGGCCGAGCACGCGGTGGACACGGTGATGCATTTCGCCGCCAAGACCATCGTGCCCGAGTCGGTGCGCGATCCGCTGCAGTACTACGCCAACAACACCGGCATGACCCGCAACCTGCTCGAGTGCTGCATGCTGGGCCAGGTGCGGCAGTTCGTGTTCTCCTCGACGGCCGCGGTGTACGGCATTCCCGCCAACGGCGCTGCCAGCGAAGAGCAGCCGCTGGCGCCGATCAATCCCTACGGCACCTCCAAGCTGATGTCGGAAATGATCCTGCGCGACCTGGCCGCGGTCACCGACTTCCGCTACGTCAGCCTGCGTTATTTCAACGTGGCCGGTTCCGATCCCGAGGGTCGCATCGGCCAGTCCACGGCCAAGGCCACGCTGCTGGTCAAGGTGGCCTGCGAAGCGGCGGTGGGCAAGCGGCCGCATGTGTCGATCTACGGCACCGACTACGCCACGCCCGATGGCACCGGCGTGCGCGACTACATCCATGTCGAGGATCTGGCGCGCGCGCACGTGGATGCACTGGACTATCTGCGCCGCGGCGGCAGCTCCACGGTGCTCAACTGCGGCTACGGCCACGGCTACAGCGTGCGCGAAGTGCTCGACTCGGTGCAGCGCATCGCCGGCCGGACGCTGGCCATACGCGAGGAGCCGCGGCGCGAGGGCGACCCGCCCTCACTGGTGGCGCGCGCGGACCGCATCCGCACCGTACTCGGCTGGGAACCGCGGCTGGACCGCCTCGATGAAATCGTGCGCACCAGCCTGCACTGGGAACAACAGCTGTTGCGCAACCCCTGGTAGCCGGCCCTGACTTACAATGCCCACGATGCGCCTGGGCCTGCCTAAATCGTTGAATGGCTTCCTGCTGTTGGGCATGGCGGTCATCGCCGTGCCGCTGCTGGCGGCCATCGTCAACGCCACCTTCCAGATCCGGCGCCTGACCACCTTCAGCCAGGCGCTGGTGCAGGAGAGCGTGCAGACCACCCGTCTGTCGCAGGACATGTTCGGCCAGGTCGCCTCACTGGAACGCGCGGCACGCCTCTACCAGGTGCTGGGCGACGCCTCGGTGCTGGCCAACTTCCGCGAACACGACGGGCGCCTGGCCGTCACGGTGGAGACGCTGGGCATGCAGGTGCATTCGCCCGAAGCGCATGAGGCCATTACCGAATTCGCCGCGGCCCAGCGCGACGTGCGGGCAGTGGTGGCGGCGGCGGCCGCGGAGACCGACGCGGAGCTGGCGGCGCTGAGCGCCCGGGCCACACGCATCAGCATGCTGATCAACCAGCAGATCGATCGCGAGCTGGCCTCGATGGAGACGCAGACCAATGCCGCGCGCCGCCAGCTGTTCTGGGAGGCCTCGCTGCTGCTGCCGCTGCTGCTGACCGCCGTGCTGGCCGTGGCCTTCGGTCTGGGCCGGCCACTGCGCCAGCTGGATCGCGCCATCACCGAACTGGGCGGCGGCAATTTCGCCAATCCCATCGCCGTGCGCGGTCCGGTGGACCTGCAGCGGCTGGGCATCCAGCTGGAGTGGCTGCGCCACCGGCTGTTTGAACTGGCGCAGGAGCGGAACCGCTTCCTGCGTCACATGTCACACGAGCTCAAGACGCCGCTGGCCAATATCCGCGAAGGCACCGAATTGCTGATGGACGGCGCAGTGGGCCCACTGGAGTCGGGGCAGCGCGAAGTCGCCGCCATCCTGCAGGAGAACGGCATCAAGCTGCAGCGGCTGATCGAAAACCTGCTGTCCTTCAGCGCCTGGCAGAGCAACAGCCTGAAACTGGAAGTGTCGGAATTCCGCCTGCGGCCGCTGATCAAGCAGGTGCTGGAGAACCAGCAGCTGACGCTGGTCTCGCAGCGCGTGCGCCTCGATGTGCAGATCGATGAAGTGACGCTGCAGGCCGATCGCGGCAAGCTGCGATTGATCCTGGAGAACCTGTTGTCCAACGCCATCAAGTATTCGCCGCGCGGTGGCGTGATCTGCCTGCACGCGCACCGCGACGGTGAAACGCTGGTGCTGGAGGTGGCCGACAGCGGCCCCGGCATTCCAGCGGATGACCGGGCGCATATCTTCGATGCCTTCTACACCGGACGCTCGCCGGGCGGCCACGTCAAGGGCACGGGCATCGGCCTGTCGGTGGTGCATGAATTCGTCAGCGTCCATCAGGGCAGCATCGAGCTGGTCGATGGCCGGTATCCGGGGGCGCACTTCCGCGCGCGCATTCCGTTGCGCACCGAAGCGCCGGCCGAGCGCCCCGAGCCCGAGCCCGTGATCCCGGCCCGCAACAGGAAGGCCCATGCAGCCTGATCGCGCCCACGTCCGCCGCTGGTCGCTGGCCTGCATCGCG
>Ga0190271_10001852_pt1 | contig 12386 bp, 13 predicted proteins | sample Popmic356T_FD_133747 | JGI IMG/M metagenome (GOLD analysis project Ga0190271, IMG submission 133747) | Populus adjacent soil microbial communities from riparian zone of Weber River, Utah, USA - 356 T | ecosystem: Environmental > Terrestrial > Soil > Riparian zone | place: USA: Utah | collected...
AGACGAGGCGCGGTGGCGCAGCGAGCTTGCTGCGCACCATGTTCGCCCGGTTGTTGCGGTGCGCGATGATCTCAGCGACCTTGATGAACTCGGGATGCCCACCGGTGTGATCGCCGTGGCCGTGCGTGCTCAGCACGTACTTGATCGGTTGCGCGGTCACCGACTTGACCTTGCCCGCGATCTGGGCTGACGAAGGCGGCAGGCGATCGTCCACGATGATCGCGCCTTCGCTGGTGACACGCACGGCGACGTTGCCTCCCGTCACGGCGCCGTCGTATCCGGGAATCACGTAGAGCCCGTCCTTCAGCTTCCTGATCTCTGTTGAAAACGGGTCACCGGTCGGCTGCTGGCTGGCCGCGAATGGAATCGTGGCGAGCGCCGTTGCCGAGAGAGCCAGCATCACCATCAGCCGTGCGTGCCGCATGAGGCGCCTCCTGTCGTTGAGCGAACGCTGTCAATTCCCAACCCCCAAAGATCCAACTCCCAAACCACGCGGCGCTGTTGGGAGTTGGGATTTGGAATGTGGGACTTTCTCGCGTGGCGTAGTGGATGTCATATGCTTACCTCGCCTGGAGGAATTCGAAATGCAACGACGACTTTACGTCAGCCTGGCGATCGCCGCGCTCATCGTCGGCACCGCGCACGCCCAACAGCCACCAGCGCCGGCGCCGCAGGCTGGTCGAGGCGCCGCACCGCGCGTCACGCGCCCCGCGGTCTTCTTCAGCGAGCAGTGGAAGCAGACGCCGGCCAACGACGAACATCCGGTGACGCAGCAGTCGATCGCCAACCCGTCACTCGAGCTGAAACTTTACGGCAGCGCGTCGAAAGAGATCCAGCTCACGGGAGCGCTGAACAACGAGAACAACCCGATTCACGTGTGGACCGGTATGTGTACCACGCCGTGCGCCCTCGCCTTCCGGCACAAGGACAATTACGCAGACCTCACCGGCCTCGCCCGCATCCGCTGGAACACGAAGACCTCGGGCTTCCACCAGGTTCGCCCGATCGTCAAACTGGCTGACGGCACGTGGCTCGTTGGCGATCGCACTGACGGAACCACGCGCGACTGGCTCGTCACGGAGTTCAATGTCGCCGACGTGCATTGGCTCAAGCTCGATATCGAGCGCGTCGTCACCACGGGCAACATCGTCGAGCGCCCTGACTTGAGCAAGGTCGATGAGATCGGTTTCGTCGATCTGATCCCGGGAAGCGGGCATGGCGCGGGCGGCTGGTCGGATGTCGCGCAGGTCGACGTTTTCGCGGGCACGGTGCCGCGAGCCGGAGCGTCGACGCACTAGTCCTTCGTCCCTGGTTCTTGGGGCTTGGTCCGTCCCTGATGCTTGGTCCGTCCTCCGTGCTTGGTCCTTGCACCAAGTACCAAGAACGAAGCACCAAGGACCAAGCGGCCGCGTGTGACCACGTCTGTCCACCCTGACCGGCTATCATTGGACAGTCCAGACAACATGTTCATGAACGAATCGGAAGCTGCTGAAGAACTGCAGCGGCTCACGCGTGAGCTGGAAAACTTTCAGGACATCGCGCAGCAGCTCGTGCCGCTGCCCGGTGAGGTGCCGACCCTCGAGGGCTTCGACATCTGGGGCGGATCGATCCAGGTGAGCGGATCGGTTGGCGGCGACCACATCACGTACGTCGACTTCAAAAAGCGCTTCGATCTGACTGCGCGCATCAATCGGGCACGTGCCGAAGGCCGTCTCGATGTTGTTGAAAACCTCGAACGCTGCCAGCACAAGGGTGGTGTCGCGCTGATCGACGTCGCCGGTCATCGCATGACGGATGCACTGCTGGCGGCGATGCTGCACCAGGCGTTTCTGCTGGGCGCGATCTACGAGCTCGACCGCTACGGCCAGATCACCCGGCGACTGTTCGAGAACCTCAACACCCGGTTCTACCAGTCCTCGGGCACCAACAAGTTCGTGTCGCTCATCTACGGCGAGATCTCCGACGACGCGAAGTTTCGCTTCCTGTCGGCGGGGCAACCGTACCCGTCGATATTCTCGAGTCGAAACGACCGCTTCATGGAGGTCAGTCCGCATCTCTGTCTGTCGTTCCCGCCGCTCGGCATGCTGCCCTCGTTCAACGTGATCGATCGGAGCACGACGCCGAGTCTGCTCGGCTTCAAAGAACGCTACGAGATGAACGAGTGGACGCTGATGGGGCGCGGCGACATCCTGTTGATGCACACGGACGGCCTCACCGAGCACGAAGGGCCGAACGGCCGCTACTTCCCCGGCGCGCTCGAGCAGAAGCTGCGCGAGGTGAAGCATCTCACCGCGCGCCAGATCTACGACGCGATCAAAGCCGACCTCATCGCCTTCGCCGATCCACTCGATGACGCCAGCGTCGTCGTGATCAAGGTGAAATAACCTCAACTCCCAACTCCCAAGGTTGGAAGTTGGGAGTCGGTGTTTTGGGAGTTGACCGGCCTCAGATGTCGAGCAGGCCAGTCGAGTCGCCGTGCTGCGCCTGATCGATGCCGAGCTTGTTGACCATCGACAGCAGCAGGTTGGACATCGGCGTGTGCGGCGTTGACTGCACATGACGTCCGCCCTCGAGCTGACCGGACGCGCCACCGGCAAGAATCACCGGCAGCGGATCGTGATCGTGCTGGTTGCCGTTGCTCATGCTGCTGCCGTAGAGCACCATCGAATGATCGAGCAGCGTGCCATCGCCATCAGGCGTCGCCTTCAGCTTCTCGAGGAAGTAAGCGAGCATCTGCACGTGGTAGCGGTTGATGATCGCAAACCGGTCCATCTGCGCGCGGGCGTTCGAGTGATGGGACGCCACGTGGAAGCTCTCGCGCACACCGCTCTGCGGGTACACCGACAGGCTCGTATCGCGCGCGTACATCATCGTCGCAACCCGCGTGATCTCGGCGCGGAAGGCGAGCACCTCCAGGTCGTACATGATCTTGAAGTGCTCATCGAACGACTCGGGCACACCGACCGGCGCGTCTGGCAGCGCGAGGTCGCTCGGGAACTGAGTGTCGGCTTTCTGAATTCGCCGCTCGATCTCGCGAACGTTGTCGAGATACTCGGTCAGACGAACGCGATCCGCGGCCGGCAGGTCGTTTCGAAGCGACGCCACTTGTCCCAGCACGGAATCGAGCAGGCTGCGGCTCTGTCGGCGACGTGCCGCGCGATCCGCATCGTTGCCGCCATCACCAAACAGCTTCTCGAACACGACCTGCGGGTTGTTCTCCATCGGCAGCGGCGTCGACGCGTTCTTCCAGGAGATCGTGTTGGAGTACGCGCAGGCGTAGCCCGAACCGCAGCTGAGGGCGACGTCTTCGATCGAGAGCTCGAGCGACGGGAGCGGCGTGTCCTGACCGATTTGCCGCGCGGCGATCTGATCGATCGTCTCGCCCACCTGGATCGAATCGCGCGCGGGCTGGGCGCCGCTCAGGAACACCGCCGCGGAGCGCGCATGATCGGCGCCCGCGTCCGATCCAACCGCACTGGCTTTCGCGTGAGCGAGGTTCGTCACGATGGAGATGCGGTCGCGGAACTTCTCGAGTGGCGCCAGGATCTCGGTGAACTCGAAGCCCCTCCCCGTCGCCGCCGGCGTCCACTTGTCCATCGTCGCGCCGTGCGGCACGTAGATGCAGCTCAATCGGCTCTTCGCGGCGGCCGCCGTCTTCCGGATCGGCGTCTGCGCGGCGACCATCGAATCGAGCAACGGGAGCGCAATCGTCGCGCCAACGCCACGCAGGAAGGTTCGCCGAGGAAGGTGCTTCTTGGTTACGAAAGCCATTCTCTTCTCCAATCAGCGTAGGGCGGGTCTCGCTCTTTAGACCCGCCGGGTCCGAAAACCAGGACCCGGCCTACGGTGTCGTTTTCGTTTTCATCTTCATCTGAAACGCGTCGCTCTCCACGATGCCGACGACTAGCGACGAGAAGCGGTAGTCGTTCTTCGCGGCGTCTCGGACGACCTGCCGGACAACCGGCATGTCGTAGTACTTCAGCGCCCGGCCAGTGCCGTACGTCATCAGCTTCTCGGTGGCCGTGCGCACGAAGACATCCGAGCGTGCGAGCAGCGCTTTCCGCAAACTGACAGGGCCATCGAGCGGTGTGCCGTCGAAGAGCTGACTGGTCGCATCGATGGGAACACTGCCGTCGCGCGTCCGCCATCGGCCGACCAGGTCGAAGTTCTCGAGTGTGAACCCGATGGGGTCCATGATGCGATGACACGCCGCGCACGTCGGGTTCCCGCGATGAATCTCCATCTTCTGACGCAGTGACGATGCCTTCGCGGCTTCGGGGCTTTCGTCGATCGCCGGCACATTCGGCGGCGGCAGCGGCGGCGGAACACCCATCAGGTTCTCCAGCACCCACTTGCCGCGCGAGACCGGCGATGTGCGGTTCGCAACCGACGTCACCAGCAGGAAACTCGCCTGCCCGAGCAAACCACGGCGCGCGTCGTCGGTCACCGTGACGCGACGGAACCGGCTGCCGCGTACGTTGGGCATGCCGTAGTGTTTCGCCAGCGTCTCGTCGACAAACGTGTAGTCGGCATTCAACAGATCGATGACGCTACGGTCTTCCCGGACGATGCTCTCGAGCAGCATCTCGGTTTCACGACGCATCGACTGACGGAGGTTCTCCGTGAAGCCCGCGGCCTCCGGTCGCACGTTCTTCAGCTCGCGCAGGTACAGCCACTGCCCACCGAAGTTCGTCACCAGCGCGCTGGCTTTCGGATCGGCCAGCATGCGGCGTGTCTGCTGCGCGAGCACAGCGGGCTCGTGCAACGTGCCCTTCGCCGCGACGTCCAGCAGCGCATCGTCCGGGATGCTGCTCCAGAGAAAGAATGAGAGCCGCGACGCGAGCTCGAGATCCGAGACTCGATACGGCTTGCCGTCGACGATCGTCGCCGGCTCGCGTTCGAGGCGGGACACGAAGCGCGGATCGACGAGCACACGCGCGAGCCCCTGCTCGATGCCCGCATCGAACCCACCGGCCTTCTGGCCCGTTTCAAAGAACTCGATGAGCGTCTGCGTGTCGGCGTCGGTGACCGGCTGACGGAATGCACGGCGCGCGACTGTCGAGAGGATGCGCTTCGCGCATGGAGCTTCGTCGGCTGGCGACGAGGGATGGCACACGAAGATGCGCTGCCGGCTCGGCGTGTCGCCAAGCCCTGTGGGCGCGAGCGGTCCGGTGATTGCCACACTCTGCACGCCGGAGTTGGCCGCAAAGGTCTGCCACACCTCGTCTGCACCCGGCGGCGGTTTCCTCACGAATGTGACGCCAAGGGCGTGAGGGCCTGCTTTGATCGGGAGCTTCAGGTCGATAGTGGCCGTGGCCGGCACCAGCTTGATGCGCTCGCCATTGAGAGCGATCTCAATCTCTTCACCCTGCAGATTTGCGGCGGCGAGGCCAATCGCCGCGCCCCTGACTCGGATCCTGAACGAGTACTCCGCGTCGAGCGGGAAGGTGTGCTCGATCATGGTGCCCCCTCGTGTTCCGAGCGGCAGCCCATCGAGATGATTCGATTGCGTGAGGTCACCGGGCACGCGATACGTCGCCGTCGAGGCCGTGAGCAACAGGTTGCCGACAGCAAGTCGGCTCACCTTCACGGCCGCGGACGTGTATCGCTCAACCAACGCAGGCGATACGCGCAACGCATCGGCGATGTTGTCGAAGCCTTCGCTCGAATCGTCCGCCGGCAGGAGCGTCGTCGCGTCGATCTCCAGATGGAGCAGGTCCCGGATCGCGTTGGCGTACTCGGTCCGGTTCATCCGGTGCAGAAGATGACTTCCCGGATTCGGTGTGAGCGCCGCTGCCCGATCGAGTTTCGTTTCGAGGCTCGTGGCAAAGCCGTCCAGCGTCGCGCGTTCAGGGCGCGGCACGCCGGCTGGCGGCATCAGCCCTGCGCGAAGCTTTCGCACGACCTTTTCGAAAATGTCGGGATGATCGCCGGGCTTCGACGCATCAAGTCCGGCAAGACTCAAATTGCCCGACAGCGTCCGCGCGTTGTGACAGGTGACGCAGTACTTGTCGACCAGCGCCTGTTCTGCGGCCGGCTCCGGCTTGGCGGGGACCTGCGCTTCGAGCGATACCCCACGCGAGCTGCCGGCAACGACGGCAAAGACGACCAGGCCGCCGATCAGAAGCGACCGTGGTGTCATCTCGTCCCGCCGGCGGCCCCGCGCTCACGGACGTACTTCTCGATCACGGCGATCGTCGTCGGCTTCTCTTCGGGTGGATGCAGCGCGATAAACTCGCCCTTCGCCCAACGCAGCGGCGTGCGCCCTTGCGCGTCCTGCACATCGAGGCGACCGCCGGCCTTGAGCAACACCTCCAGGATGTCATCCCACCCCTTGTTGGCCGCGCCCATCACCGCCGTGAATCCCGTTTCGTTGGCGGCGTTCACGTCGATGCCAAGCTCGAGGCACAGCTTCACGGCAGCCATCGAGGACTCCCTGGATTCGACGAACGATTGCTGCACGGCCACGTTGCCACCCGCCGCGGTCACGAGCGCCGTCGTTCCACCGACGGTCGTGATCTTCGGATCCGCACCGTGCGCCAACAGCAGGCGCATCGTCGTGATGTCGCCCGACATCGCCGCACGGATGAACGGCGTCTGCCCGATCATGTTGATCCAGGTGAGGTCGCCAAGCGAGGTGACCCAGCGGCGAATCGGGGGGATCTCCTTCGTGCGTGAATTCGGATTTGCCCCGCGATCGAGCAGCAGCGTGACGATCTCGAGCGCGGCCTCGCGATCGATGCCGAACTCGTTGCCGCGCGTGATGTCGCGATTGCGAATTTCAACGGCGGAGAAAATCGGCGTGCGTCCCCAGAAGTCGGCAGCGTTGATGTCGGCCCCACGCTCGATCAAGATGCGGGCAACGGTCATGTGATCGTTCGTGAGCGCCATCAACAGTGGCGAGATGTCGTTGGCCTCAGCGCGGTTGACGTTCGCGCCGGCATCGAGCAGCGTGCGCGCCAGTTCCACGCGCCCGTCACGCGCGGCGTACAAAAGCGCGGTCATCCCGCCGGGCGTCGCAGCACGAGAGCCGCGCTCCGGCCATCCGCCGCGAATGATCCCGAGCCCATGCGAACCGCCACCGGCGTTCGGTGACACCCAGGCCGGCGTCGCGCCAACACGCGTGGCCGTATCCACCGTGGCGCCATGTTCGATGAGCAGTTTCACCGCCGGAAGGCTGTTCGAACGGACCGCCCACATGAGCGGCGTCGTCTGCGTCGCGGCGTCACTGGCGTTGACCGACGCTCCGCGCTCGACGAGCGCAGCCACGGAGTCGATGTTGCCGCTGCGCACGGCCATCATCAGCAGCGTCTCGCCGCTCGCGTCTCTCGCATCCGGATCGGCGCCGGCTCGGAGCAGACGACCGATGATCGTCAGGTTGCCGTTCGACGTCGCGAGATGCAGTGGTGTGACGCCGTATCGATTCGCGGCCGTGACGTTCGCACCCGCCTGCAGCAGCAGGCTGACGCTCTCGAGATCGTCGGCCTGCACGGGCTAATGTAGCGCGGTGGAGCCATCAGCGAGCGGAGCGTTGACGTCGGCCTTCTGACCGACGAGTGTGCGGATGGCCGATCGGTCTTCGCGTTTGGCCGCTTCGGCCAGGCGCACGTCAACGTCCGCCGCCGACACGAGCGGACTGAATGCAAGCAGCCCCAGTCCCACGAACACCCAGTTACGCATAGACACCGAGACCCTCCGGCTGACCGAAAAGCCTAGCAGATTCGGCCCGGGCTACGCCTGCCAAATCCCCTCAAATCGAACCACGTTAGACTCACCGTTATGACCAGCATCGATGTGCAAATCCTCATCGATTACAACTACTGGGCGCGCGATCGTCTGCTGGAAGCTGTCGCCCAGCTCTCGCAGGAACAATTCACGCGCGACCTGGGCAGCAGCTTTCGGTCGGTGCGCGACACACTCGCCCACCTCCACGCTGCCGAGTGGATCTGGTATCGCCGCTGGGTGGGCGAATCACCAACGGCGCTCCCAGCCAACGATCGTTTTCCCGACGTCGCGTCGCTCACGAGCGCGTGGCGTGACATCGAAGCGCAAATACGCGCCTACTTCGCTCCACTCGATGACCTGGCTCTCGAGCGCGTGATCGACTACAAGTCCACGGCCGGCGTCGCGGGCGCGTCGGTGCTGTGGCAGATGCTTCAACACGTCGTGAACCACTCCACCTACCATCGCGGCCAGGTCACGACAATGCTGCGGCAGCTGGGAGTGACGCCGCCCAAGTCAATGGATCTGATCGCGTTCTATCGGGAGCGCACGATGACCGCAGCCTGAGTCGATGGCCATTCGCATTGTTCGGCTCGGGACTCCGCGCGCCCAAGAAGAGGGTCTGCGCCTTGGCACCGTGAGGCGTCCACCGCGCGGCGTGCCTAAGGCCCAGCTGGCGGCGCGTGACTTCTACGATGTGTGGGTGCCCGAGGCCGCGCCGAGCGAGATGCTGCTCAAGGCCGCGAGGCGATCCGTCGATGACGCGGCGAAGTGGAAGACGTTCGAGCGGCGTTACCGCGTGGAGATGAAGCGACCTGAATCAGGCCGCCTGCTGGATCTGCTCGCAGCGCTGTCGCATCGCACGAACTTCTCGGTCGGGTGCTACTGCGAGAACGAAGCGCGCTGCCATCGATCGATTCTTCGCGCGCTCCTCGAGGAGCGTGGGGCCACCCTGATTTAGGTACGTAGTAATCCTCGCAGCCAATGGACCGCACGGTCGGTCAGATTTCTGACTGTGTCGCGATCGCGACACCGACGCATCGCGCTCGGATCACAAGGTGGGCTCGGCTGTTTTCACATTCGTATGAAACCACGACGGATCGTGACCAGCCATGTCGGATCTCCCTTTAAAAACGGGCAAATCGATGTTGGTCTGTCCCTTGCCTGTCGCGGAGTATGGCTTTCCGAATTCTTGTCGTCGAAGACGACAATGCCACGCGGCGTGGCATGGCTCAACTCCTGACGGGCGCTGGATACGACGTCACCGAGACGGCGTCGATGACCGATGCTCTCAATCTGCTTTCGTCTGACACTCCCGATCTGGTCATCACCGATCTGCGTCTGGCGGAGTTCAACGGTCTTTACCTCGCGGCAGTCAACCCGCAACGGATCCCGGTCATCATCGTCACTGGCTACGCCGACCGCGGCCTCGAGGCCGAAGCCCGCGAACTGGGTGCCGATTTCATGTTGAAGCCAGTCAAGCCGTCGCAGTTGCTGGCGGTGGTCGAACGGCGACTCCCGGTGACCGATAGTGGCGAGAGTTTCTCGCTCGCGCGCCGCTGGCCGCGACGCCGTCCAACGAGCGAGCTGAGCGCGCGCGTGGACGATACGTTCGTTCGCATCCTGGATGTGAGTTACGGCGGGCTGCGCTTCATCGCGAAGCGTGACTCCAGCGCGCTCGCGAAGCCATCGTTCCGCATCACGTTCCCCAAGGCCGCCATCTCCGTTCCCGTGCGAGTCGTGTGGCAGCAGGACAGCGAGTCGAATCGTCTCTGCGGCGCGACCGTACCGGATGAGTGGCAGCTCCATTGGCGCCACCTCGTCGATAGCGTCGCCTGACGCTGCCCAGCTCATCTAGCAACCCTGCGCGGCTTGTGCCTCACTATGAAGAGGCGTACAGTCGAACCAACGGAGGGTCGCCATGGCTGGACCGATGAAGTGCGCTCACCCGGCCTGTAACTGCACCGTCGAGCCCAAAGGACCGTTCGGGAAGTACTGCAGCGATCACTGCAAACAGGCGGGCGACAAGATCGAGCTTCGCTGCGATTGCCAGCACCCTCCCTGTCGCTCCTGATTTCGATTGTTGATTTGCTGATCTTTGATCGGTGAATCGTTGGTGATTCACCAAATCCTCAATCGCGTACGAATCAACAATCAAAGATCATTAGATCTTCAATGTATTTCAGGGATTGGGCTTGAAATTCAATGCCACACCATTGATGCAGTAACGCAGTCCAGTCGGTGGAGGACCGTCCGGAAACACGTGACCCAGGTGACCGCCGCAGCGGCTGCAGTGGACCTCGGTGCGCGTCATCCCGTGACCGCGATCGATCGTCGTCCCGATCGAGCCTTCGATCGGCGCGAAGAAACTGGGCCAGCCAGTTCCACTCTCGAACTTCCGCTCACCAACGAAGAGCGGCTGATCGCACGCCGCGCACGAAAAGCTGCCTGCCCGATGTTCTGACAACAACGCACACGAGCCCGGAGACTCGGTGCCGTGGCGCCGAAGCACCGCGTATTGTTCGGGCGTCAGCAGGCGCCGCCATTCCTCATCGGTCTTCGTCACCGGAAACTGCTCTTCACTCATCATCACGCCTCGGAAAATCTGGAATCGCTGGATTCTGTACCAAAAAAGCACGCGCACGCCCGGTGCGCACATTTCGATTATCCCTGTAACTCCAGCCCCACGAACACTCTATCCATCGAGCTACACGGTGGCTTCCCCGTTGCTCTAATCGTTGCCGAGGTTGGACATGGCCAGCGCGGAATTGCACAGGGCTCCCCTGCAAGTGGTCTGCATCGCCGATGCACTCGATGTGTCGATGGAACCAGGCGAGAATCGCCGGCTTCACGAACGACTGAGGGCGAGCGAGCTCCACTGGCTGAGAGGCGCCCGTATCAAGTACGGCGCAGATATTCGCGTTCTGGATATTTCCGCCGGCGGCCTGCTGCTCGAAACGTCGAAGCAGCTTGCACCCGACGCGAACGTCGTCGTGGAGCTGCTGGGACGCGAGAGTCCGATCCTGGTTCCATCACGCGTGCTGCGCTGCCGCGCGGCGTCGCTCGGTGAGATTCTCAAGTACCAGGGCGCGTGCGTCTTCAAGCGGCCGCTCACGAGTCTCGAGCTGATGGCGGCGGGCATCGTGCGTCAGGAGGCTCCGGTGGCGCGACCGGTTGCTGCGGCACCGAGCATCGGGTGGCAGAAGGTGATCGCGCGATTCAACGACGGGCGGATCGTCGCCGGATATACGAACAACTTTCATCCGTCGAAGGACCAGCTGCATCTGTTTTCGAATCCGCGGCAGGGCGAGTCGACATTCATTCCGCTCGCGCAGCTCAAGGCGCTCTTCTTCGTGCGCGAGTTCTCTGGTGATCCGGCGCTCGTCGAGAGCAAGGACTTCGTCGATCCGCCGAAGGGGCGCAAGGTGGAAGTGACGTTCCACGACAACGAGATCATGGTCGGCTCGACACTCGGTTACCGCGGCGAAGGCAACGGATTCTTCCTGCATCCAGCCGATGGCCGGTCGAACAACCAGCGCGTGTTCGTCACCGCTTCGGGCGTGCGGAGGATGCGCTTCCTGTAACTTGAACGATCCGCCTCCGTCCTTCGTCACATTGCATTGAAGGGCTGGACCCACGATAATCGCCGCAACTTACATGACCTGGTGGTATTGGCTCGTTCTCGGGCTCGTCCTGATCGCCGCGGAAATGGCAAGCGCCGGCGGCTTCTACATCATCTTTTTCGGCGTGGCGGGCGTGGCCGTGGCCCTGCTCGCGGCGACCGGCATTGCGGCAGCGCCGTGGCTGCAATGGCTGCTCTTTTCAGCACTGTCGGTCGTCTCTCTCCTCCTTTTCCGCAATCCCATCATGCGGAAACTGAATCTGGGAGCGGGCGCCGACGACATTGACACGCTTGCCGGCGAAACGGGCACGGCGCTCGACGACATGGGAGCCGGCGCCAACGGCCACGTCGAGCTGCGCGGCACGACGTGGAGCGCGCGAAACACGGGGGCAACTCCGCTTCCTCGTGGTCATCGCTGCGTGGTCGTCCGCGCCGACAGACTCACGCTACTCGTGAAGGCCGAGGAGGCCGCCTGATGACGCCCAGTCTCATCGTGCTGCTGATACTTGCGGTCGTGGTCCTGATCATCGTCGCGAAAACAGCGGTCGTCGTGCCCCAACAGAACGCGTACGTCGTCGAGCGGCTCGGCCGGTTCTCAGGGACACTCGGCGCAGGGTTCCACGTGCTGCTGCCGTTCGTGGACGTCATCCGCTATCGCCTCTCGCTGAAGGAGGCCGCATACGACATCCCCGCGCAGGTGTGCATCACGCGTGACAACGTCCAGGTCGGAGTGGATGGCGTGCTTTATCTCAAGGTGCTGAACGCCGAGCGTGCCTCGTACGGCATCGCCGACTACCTCTTCGCGATCACACAGCTCGCGCAGACGACGCTGCGCAGCGAGATCGGCAAGATCGATCTCGACAAGACCTTCGAAGAACGGACCAACATCAACCTGTCGGTCGTCACCGAGCTCGACAAGGCCTCGGAGCCCTGGGGCGTCAAGGTGCTGCGCTACGAGATCAAGAACATCACACCGCCGCACGACATCCTCGCGGCGATGGAAAAGCAGATGCGCGCCGAGCGCGAGAAGCGCGCGGTGATC
>Ga0190271_10001853_pt1 | contig 12386 bp, 15 predicted proteins | sample Popmic356T_FD_133747 | JGI IMG/M metagenome (GOLD analysis project Ga0190271, IMG submission 133747) | Populus adjacent soil microbial communities from riparian zone of Weber River, Utah, USA - 356 T | ecosystem: Environmental > Terrestrial > Soil > Riparian zone | place: USA: Utah | collected...
CAGAGCGCGCTCCACGCCGGCTGCAGCGCTTCGTTGATGTCGCGCTCCGAAATGATGCGGCCGCTGAACTCACAATCGAGCAGGTCGGTGACGGTGAAGTCGTGGCCTTCGACGTGGCGCTGGGCGAGGAAGGAGATCGCCGCATGCAGCGCCGAGCCGCGATCGGCGTACTCTGAGGGAATGTCGCGGGGCGGAGCCTTGAGGCTCTCCTGAAAGCTTGCGGTGCAGTTCAACCTGCGCGCAGCATTGCTGCCGCCGACGAGCAGCGAGTGTGACGACATGGACATGATCCCTGACAAGCACAAAACAAACAAAGTTCGAGTTTTGGAGAATAAAGTAGAACTGGCGCTGGTCAAGGCGGTCGAAGCCAAGGGCGGGCTGGCGCTGAAACTATCCGTTCCGGGAGTGAGAGGCCTGCCCGACCGCATCGTATTCATGCCTGCGCGGCCGGCGTTTCTGGTCGAGACCAAGCGGCCGAAGGGCGGCCTGCTGAGCCAGCACCAGATCGTGTGGCATGCGCGGCTGAAGCAGCGAGGGGTAGCGGTTTACGTCATCCGCAGAATCGAAGAGATTGAGCGGCTGCTTCCATAACTGACGAGGCCCGCGATGCTTTCACATCACGGGCCTCTGCGAGACCTGAAGCAACCAACCCGTCCGGGGACGACCGTGGGGGCTGGATCCACCAAGGACCAAAGGTGAATCTAGCTGCGGCGTCCCCCTCACGCAAGATGGAGACGCACATGCCAAATTACTTCACTCCCGGATGGCCTGAAGTAGAACAAGAGTTCTGGAGCGCCGACGAAGACTTCAACAATCCCGGCTTCGTGCGATGGCCGTTCGAGGACGACTATCAGGGGATGACTGTGAGCGAAGTTGCTCGCATCGTCCCGAACTATGTCGATGAGATACATGATCGACTGCTTGGCGGCAGTCCACCCGACACCGGACGCACTATCGACGCCGCGACCGGACGCACCGCCGGGAGCGAAGTCAGTGGACTATTCGTCAACCTGATCTGCGCCATCGAAGACGCAAGGGACAAAGGCTGATGAAGCGCGCTGACATCACCAAGCTGCGGCTGCAGCTGCTCGCCAACGGCTACGCGCCGCTTCCTAACCTCGACAAGGTCTGCAAGCTCAAGAGCTGGCCCAAAGTCGTGATCACGCCAGAGGTCATCCAGAGCTGGCAGAAGACCGCCGAGCCGGCCACCGGCCTGCGCGTCGAAAAGACGCTCGCCGTCACCGATTTCGACGTCGGAACGGATTACAACGGGCTCAAGGCGCAGTGGCTGGCCGAGGCGCAACGCCTCGCGCCGGATTACATGGCGGGGGCGTTGCTGCGCCTCAGCGCCGGCGACAAGGCGGCGTGGTTCGGCGCCACAGATAAACCATTCGGCGGCAAGCTGAAGTCGCACAAGTGGATGCCGCCGGGCTGCGACCCCAAAGATGACGACACGCCGACGTTCAGGCTAGAAGTGTTCAGCGCCGGCGACACGCGGCAGTTTGGGGCGTTCGGGCCGCACAAGCGCGACGCGAATCGCCGGGTGATTTCGGAATATTCTTGGCCGGGCAAATCACCCGCTGACACGCCGCTGGCCGACCTGCCAAAGATCACCGCGGCGCAAGCCAACGAGCTGTGCAACGCCTTCGATCGCATTGCGGCTACGGTCGGGTTGGTCTTGGCGATCAAGGATAAGCCGCCCGGCAGTCCGGATGTGTTCTACATACTGGAAGCTGACACGGTGCTGGACACCGAAGAACACGGCCAGATCACGGTCGAAGAGGCCGCCAAGATGGCGCCGCGTCCGGGTGAGGAATACTTTCGGTGCTCGGGCTCGTTCCACGACAAAGGCCGGCGCAATCCGACCTCGCACACGATCTCGACGCACAAGGAGTTCGGCGTCCAGATCTATGACTTCGCCGATGGCGTGTTCTATCGCCTCGCGTCGGCGAAGCCGGCCGACCCCCCTGACCTTTCGGCGCTGAAGGCGCTACACCTGCTGCACGGCGGGTCCGGTGGATCTGGCGGGGCTGGAGGGGGCGGAGGAGGAGGTTCTGCGCCCGGCGGCGAGCCGCCCGCGCCGGACGACGCGGCGTCGCTGTTCGAGAAGTCGAAGTGGCTGCTGGAGACGCGTGGGTACTGTGAGTTCGACGATGTGGTGATCCGGCTGTGGGAGCCCAGCGATCGCTGCCGCACCAAGCGCATGGCGTTCAAGGCGCGCTACGCGGCATGGTCAGAGCAGGTCACCGCCACTCGGCGGGCCTACGCCACCGACCTCTGGGAGTTCACACCCAAACGCATGCACATCGACCATGTGCAGATGCGGCCGGATCGGCCGTTCCCATGGTTCACCGAGAGCAGCAAGCTGGTGAAGAACACCTACCTGCAGCCGGTGCATCAGGGCGATGGCGACATCGCCGTGTGGCTGGCCTTCGTCGAGCATCTGCTACCTGATCCGATTGAACGCGACTGGTTCCTGAACTGGCTGGCGCACAAACATCGCAACCCGGGCATCCCCGGCGTGGCGGTGGTGATGATGGCCTGCAGCCCGACCGGGCCGGTCTACGGAACCGGGCGCGGCATGCTCAAGGATGTGCTGACGCGATTGTGGGGCGCGGCCTATGTGCGGCCGATCGGTTTCGACATCATCACCGGCAAGTCGGGACAGGCGGACTTCACCGATTGGGCCGCCTACGCCACGCTGGTGGTGGTCGACGAATCGAAGGACACGCCCGACGCCGGCAAGTTCAGCGACCGGCGGGCGACCTATGAGCGGCTCAAGGAGATCGTCGACCCCCGGCCGGTGACGCGGCACTTCACAGTGAAGAACCAGCAGGCGTTCTACGCACCCTGCTTCGCCTCATATCTCATATGTTCAAACAACCGCGACGCGCTGCAGATTCCGGAGAAGGACCGGCGCTTTGCGGTGCTCTCAAACGGCGCGCAATTGCCCGAGGCTCGCGCTGACGAGCTGCAGGTATGGATGGACCAGCCCGGCAACATTGCGACGCTGGCGCGCTGGCTGGAGGCTTATGCGCTGGCGGCCGGGTTCAGCGCCTACCGGCCGCTCGATACGGCGGCTAAGCGCAATATGCAGACGCTGGCGCGCACCGACATGGATGACTGGATGGATACGATCCGGGAGCGGGTCGGCCGGCAGAACCTGTTCACGTCGGAGATCATCGTCTCGGCGCTGTCGGTCTTGGCCGGATCCGAGGCGCACAGCGATCGCTTCAAGGCGATGGCGCGGCGGCGGGTGAAGATCGACAGCATGGCTCCGGTGTTCAACCTGCGGGTGCGGCGGGCCAGCGGCCGGCAGCGGGTGCTGGTCTGGCACGACTATGACGGGCCGGATGTGGCGACGATGAAGACGGAGGAGATCATGGCGGCCGTGGACGCCTCTCACCGGGACGCAGCTGGTCAGGGTGGGTTCCCCCACCTGCGTCCCGTGACGTGATCTGCTGGGACGCGGGACGCAGCCCTAAAAAAGCTGCGTCCCAGCAAATCCGATGATACATCAGTATGATATACGCCATTGGGACGCAGGACGCTAGTTTTTGAGGTTAGTATGTGTATGCGCGCGCGCATTATGCACGCGCCCGCGCCCGCCCGAGCGCGCCCGCCCGCACGGGCGCGGAGGACCTCAAAGGCTGCGTCCCGCGTCCCGGCGTCTAGATTAACGCAGCGTCATGCATCGGTCTGGACGGCGGCTGCCGACCGCGAGTAGATGTGGCTGATGCCGGCCGCCAAGCCCAAGAAGACCCCCGCCAAGCGCGCCAAGCGGCTCTACCGCATGCAGGCGCAGGCGCAGATCATCCGCTACATGGACCAGCAGGAGCGGTTGATGATCGCCCGTGAATCGATCCCGATCGAGAAGCTGGTCCAGCGCCTGACCCGCGTGGCGATGGGCCATCTTGCGGTCACTACCGCGTCGATGCGGGCGATGACGGTGCTGCTCGACAAGGCGCTGCCTGACCTGCAGAACATCACGCTCGACGCTGTCAGACGCCGCAGCGACGTGAAGACGATGACCGATGACCAGCTCGACCTGCTGATCGCCAGCGCGCCCGATGTAATCGATGTCGACAGCGACACACGCACCTTCACCACCATCGAGACTGCGCCACATCGTTGAGGCGGCGCGCGAGCGCCGATTCCGCTCCCAGATCAGACAGTCGTTCACGGCGTGGGCGATCTACAAGGGCTTCACGCCGGCCAAGCATCATGCGCTGATCATCCGCGAGATCGAGGCCTTCCTCGCCGATCCGAATCTCGACATCCTGCTGCTGCACGCGCCGCCGGGCAGCGCCAAGTCGACCTATCTCAGCGTGCTGCTGCCGGCGTGGTATCTGGCCCGCAACCCGAAGGGACGCATCCTTGCCGCGACGCACTCGAACGAATTCGCGATGCGCTGGGGACGCAGAGTCCGCGGCATCATACGCGACGATGCGGCGGCTCTTGGCGTACGCCTCGACAACTCCAATAGCGCCGCCGATCGTTGGGCGCTCACCACCGGCGGCGAATACTATGGCGTCGGCGCAGGCGTCGGCATCAGCGGATTCCGAGCGGATCTCGCTGTCGCTGACGATCTATTTGGCAACCGGGAAGACGCTTGGAGCGACGTTGTGCGCGCAAAGCGCTGGGACTGGTATCTGGATGATTTCAGCCTGCGGCTCAATCCCGGAGCGAAAAGGATCCTTATGAACACGCGCTGGCACGAGGAAGACGTCGCCGGCCGCGCCATCGAGCAGATCCAGAACGGCCATGTCCGCGGCCGCATCATCGACATCCGCGCCATCGCCGACCATGACGACGTGCTCGGCCGCGCTCCCGGAACGTATCTCTGGGACGAGCCCAACGGCTACGACTACGCAAGTTATCTCCGGAAACGAAAAGCCGAGGTTTCGCCGATGATGTGGGAGGCGCTGTTCCAGCAGCGCCCCGCGCCTGAGACCGGCGACTTCTTCAAGGCTGAGTGGCTGATTCCGTACACGGCCGGCCAGCTGCCCGCCCGATCGACGCTGAAGATGTTCGGCGCCAGCGATTACGCCATGACCGCCGACGGCGGCGACTGGACCGTGCATGTCGTCGGCGCAGTCGATCAGGACGATCGGCTCTGGCTGGTCGACCTGTGGCGCGATCGCACCAAGCCCGAGAAGTGGGTCGAGGCCTTCTGCGACATGGTGATCGAGCACAAGCCGATCGGCTGGGCCGAGGAGAACGTCCAGATCACGAGCGGCATAGGCCCGTATCTCGACAGCCGTCAGCGTGTGCGCAAGGCGTGGGTCGCCCGCGAGCAATTCCCCACCCGCGGCGACAAAGCATTCAGGGCGCAGTCTGTGCGCGGCAGGATGGCCCTCTCCGGCCTGCACGTCCCCATTGACGCGGCGTGGTTTCCGCAGTTCAAGGCTGAACTCATGTCCTTCCCGTCAGGCAAGCACGATGATCAGGTCGACGCGATCGGCCTGTTCGGCCAGCTGCTCGACCTGATGCTGCCGCCCAAGCGGCCGGAGCCGCCCAAGCCGAAACCCAAGCGCTTGGATTGGTTCGAGACCCCCGACGACCTTACCGAGACCAACTGGAAGACGGTTTAGCCATGGCCCAGACCTTCGCCCAGACCCAGCTCACGCCGATGAACGTCGGCGGCGGCGACTTCAAGGTGCCGTCGATCGCGGCGCTCGGGCAGGGCTTCAAGGACCTCGGCGCAGCCGCGGCCAAGCCGGCCCAGACGCCGGGCACCTACGTCGATCCGGTCACCGGCCAGCTGATGCTCGGAGTCGCTCCCGGAGCGAACGGCCAGCCCGGCGCGCCGATGGGCTACGACTGGAACAACGACGCCACTGCGGTCGGCAGCAGCGCATGGCGGCTGAAGAACGACCCGGGATGGTATCGCCCCGATGGGGGCGGCCGATGACCACCGAGACCGAGTGGCTCGACTACATCCGCGCCCGCGCCAGCGAAGGCTGGCGCTGGGGGTGGGAATACAACCAGCAGCTCAAGACCGACCCGCTGATGTGGGTCACGCCGATCAGCGTCGAGGTCATGCCCGACGTCGGCGTCTGGGCCGCTCGCTACACTGGAGGAGTCGCATGACCCCGCAACGCCCGAATCCGGACGATCCCAATCCGCAGCCGACGCCGCCGCGGCCGCCAAACCCCAATCCCACCCCCGAACCCGATCCGGATCCAAACGATCCCGATGATGGAGACGTCGCATGACTGCCGAGAACGGCCAGCACGAGCTGCCGATCGAAGAGCCGATGACGCCCTTGCCGGTGCAGAGCTACACGCAGCAGTCAAAGGAGCGCGTCGCCGAGGTTAATCGCAACAAGAAGCTTGAAGAGCTGTGCCTGCGCCGCATCGACGAGCTGCGCGCGCAGGGCGGCCATGAAGCGCGCTGGCTGGCGATGGCGAAGACCGACATGGAGCGCGCCTTCATGTGCATGAACCGCGCGATATTACAACCTGAACGCATCGACGGTGATTTGGACCTGCGATGAACGATCTGATGTTCATGGTGATGATCTGGATCAGCGGGTTCGTCATCGGCTTTGGCGTCAGCATGACCGAGTACTGGCGCGCCTTCGTGCGTGATCATGCGAACAGGCGGCTGCAATGAGCGTCATTCGTCTCGATGGTTATCGACGCGACCGCGGCACGGCGGCGTTCGATCGTCAGCGCGATGATCACTACAACGATTATTTGAAAGATGAGCAAGAGTACGATCGCGATCACCTCACGCGCGTTGTGCAGATGTTCGAGCAGTCCGAGGATTCAAGCCGCAAGGCGCGCAGCAAGGCCGAGAGGGACGTCGACTATTACGATGGCAAGCAGCTCACCAAGAAAGAATACGACGCCCTCGTTAAACGGGGTCAGGTGCCGCATGTGGATAACCGGGTCAAACGCAAGATACGTTACCTTGAGGGTCTGGAGCAGCAACAGCGCACGGATCCGCGCGCTCTGCCGCGAACACCACAGCACGAGGAAGACGCCAGCTCAGTCACTGACTGCCTGAGATACGTCACTGAAGAGAATCAGTGGAACCAGCTGCGCAGCCGCGTCTGGAAGGATTTGCTGTGCTGGGGCTGGAGCGGCTACGAGATCGTCTTTGAAGACAATCCCGGCAAGCCGAACAGCAAAGTCATTGTGAGACGATGCCAAGCCGATCGCATGTTCTGGGATCCTTTCTCTGAGGCCGAGGACTTCGATGATGCGCGCTATCGCGGTCTCTGCGTGTGGGGCGATCGCGATGAGTTCGTGAAGCGCTACGGCAAGAAAGCAGGCAAGGTCTTCGACGAGACCATCAGCGAAGGTGAAGTCGGCGGCACTTACGACGACAAGCCGCGCTACACGACGTGGACGTCGCGTGAAGACAAGCGCGTCCGCGCCCGCATCGTGCAAATCTACTATCGCACTTCATCGGGCATGTGGCACTTCTGTGAATTTACAAAAGGCGGATTCCTCGCCGGCGGCGTGAGCCCGTGGATCGGCGACAACCAGCAGCCCGAGCATCCGTTCGCGTGGGGCTCAGCCAACGTCGACAGGGATAATAATCGCTACGGGGAGATCAGGGACATGATCGATCCGCAAGATGCGATCAACAAGCGGCAATCCAAGTTCCTGCACTTAATGTCGGTCAGGCAAACCTTCGGCAACGAGCTGGCGATGGGCAGCATGACGACGCGCGAACTGCGCGAGCAGGCGGCGCGGCCCGATGGCCATTTCGCTCTCGGCAGCAACGTCGAGTTCAACAAACACTTCGGCATCGTGCCGACCACTGATATGGCCGAAGGACAATTCCAGTTGCTGCAGATGGCGATCGCCGAGATGGATCTGCAGGGGCCGAACGCCGCGATGCAGGGCAAGGATCCGCGCAATCAATCCGGACGCGCGATTCTGGCGCAGCAGCAGGGCGGCGCGCTTGAAGCCAACCCGACGTTCGATACCTTGAGGCATATGGATAACGAAGCCTACAAGAAGATCTGGCGCAGGATCAGGCAGAGCTGGACGGCGCAGGACTTCGTCCGCGTCACCGACGACGAGCGCAACATTCGCTGGGTCGGGATTAATGTGCCGATCATTGATCCGCAGACGGGCCAGCCGAAGGTGCAGAACCAGCTCTCGGAGCTGGATGTCGACATCATCATGGATGAAGCGCCGCACGTCGGCACCATGCAGCAAGAGGAGATGATGGCGCTGGTCGAGATGGCGAAAAGTGGTTTGCCCATCCCGCCGAAGAGCATCATCAAGGCGAGCAACATCCGCTCCAAGCATGAGATCCTCAAAGACTTGGATCAGGCGCAGCAGCAGCAGGCCAGCCAACCCAATCCCGAGATGATGAAGATCCAAGCGCAGGTCGAGGCCAAGAAGGCCGACGCCCAGATCAAGGCGGCCAGCGCCCAGCAGAAGGGCCAGATGGACGCCGCCGCGATGCAGCAACAGCAGGCGATGGACGCCGCGGCGATGCAGACCGAGCAGGCGGCCAAGGCCGAAGAGCTGCGGATGAAGCAGGAGGCCGCGGCGCAGGCCGCCGAGATGAAGGCCGCCGAGATGCAGGCCAAGCTCGACTACATGGAGCGCGAGTACCAGCTCAAGATGCAGCTGCAGCTCGCCGAGCACCAGCAGGAGATGCAGATCGCCGAGGAGAAGCTCGATCTGGAGCGCCGCAAGGCCGACCTGCAGGCGCAGGTCGCCACCCGGAAGGCCGATATCGACATGGAGATCGCCCAGACCAGCGCCGAGACCCAGACCGAATTGCTCCGGGAGAAAACTCAGGCTGGCATAGAATCCTCACGTCAGGTACACGAGGCCAAGGCCAAGCAGATCTCGAAAGGTCCGCCAGCCCAGAAATAACCCGCCGCCGGGGTCAATCGGGCGTCGCGCGCCACGCATAAATGGCATCCGCCGCCGGGATCAGCCGGGCGATCGTAGAGCCTACGATACAGGGTCAACCGAATGTCTACCGAACGACCACTCGACGAGATCTTAAGCGAAGAGCGCGACGCTCCCGAAGGCGGCATGCCGCCGCCCCCGGAAGACGATCGCTCTCCGCTGTTGGATCGTCCTCGCGATGAGCGGGGTCGATTTGCTCCCAGAACGGAAAGTGACGCTGACGACGGTTCCAAGCCGCCATCGGCGCAGCCGGATAAAAACATCCCCGACGGGTATGTTCCCATCCAAGCCATGGATGCGCGCCTCGCCAAGAGCGAGGAGCGCCTGCACGCGCTGATCCAGCAGAACCAGCAGCTCATGCTGGCGATGCAGGGCGGCGGACGATCGCAGGCGCAGCCGCAGCCACAGCAGCCGGCTCCTGACTTCTTTGACAATCCTGACGCCGCCTTCGACCACCGGATCGGGCAAGCCCTGAGCCCGGTGCAGCAGGCGATTCAGGCCCAGACCGAGCGCTTCAGCTCGATGATGGCGGTCGAGAAGTTCGGGCTCGAGCCCGTTCAGCAAGCTTACGGCGCGCTGGCGCAGCGTGTGCAGCAACTCGGGGCGCAAGACCCGACCTATCTGCGCATCATGCAAAGCCCGCACCCGTATGGAGAACTCGTTAGGTGGCATCAGGAGCAATCGGCCCTGAGCCGCTATGGCGCCGACCCCGAGGCCTACATCAAGGCCGAAGTGGAACGTCGGATGCAGGAAGCGATGCAGGGTCAACCCGGAACCAGAGGTCCGGCCCTGCCCATGCCATCGCCGATGTCAGGACCGACGCCCAGCGTCGGCCAGCGATCGTCGCCCGGTTATTCAGGTCCGCGGCCTCTCAGTGAAATCATGGGGCGATAGCGCCATGATCACGCGAGGCTCTCATGGCGGAAACCCGCTCACAGGTTGAATTAACCCCGACCACTTGGGACGACGATTTTTCGGAGGAGTTCTTCCAGAAGAATCCGTTCAGCCGCTACTCAGGCGTCGGCCAGAATAATCCGATCAGGATCAAGGAAGACTACGCCTCCAAGCGCGGCAACGGAATTACGTTTGAGTTCATCACGAATTTCAAAAGAGGTGTGATCTTAAATCGCCAGCCGTTGCGCGGCCATGAAGACAAGCTCGGCGAATATGGTGATCGTGTTTATTGGAATATGCGCAAGAAGGGTGTGAGCATCCATGAATACGATCGCGATCACGCTGCAATTGATCTCAGGAAAGCCGCGCGCACGACGCTGAAGACGTGGGCCGACGAAGACGTGAAGTGGGAGACCATCGATCGCCTCGGCGACGTCGGTGCGAACTGCGACATTCCCTACGCAACATCCAGCCTCGCGCAGAAGAATGCGTGGCTCACCAACAATCCTGATCGCATTCTTTTCGGTGCGGCGCGCTCGAATCTCGTCAGCGGCAACTGGACCACATCGATCGGCAACGTCGATGCAACCGCCGACAAGCTGACGCGCGATGCGCTCTCGCTCCTGAAGCGCATGGCGCTCACTGCGTCGCCGCGCATCACGCCGATCGAGGTGCAGTCGCAGAACCGTCGTCTCTTCGTGGCGTTCGCGCATCCCTTCGTGTTTCGCGACTTCAAGAAGGACACCGAGAACGTGCGCGCTGCAGTCAGCGTCGTGGAGCGCAACGAATCGATCTTCTTGGGCGGCGACCTGATCTACGACAACGTCGTGTTGCATGAGGTCGACGATATGCCGGTGTATGTCGACGCCGGCGCAGCAGCAACTGATGTGTCGCCGGTCTATCTGATGGGCCAAGAGGCGCTCGGATGGGCGATCAAGTCGCGCTATCGCACCCGCGAGCAGGAAGACGATTACGGACAGGTCGAGGGCATTGGCATGCTCGGAAAATGGGGCATGAAAAAATTGGCCTATGGCCTCTCCGACGTCGCCGAAACCGGCGTCACCGGCAAGCAGCGCGGCGTTGTCACCGGCCTCTTCGCGGCGGACGGCGATTGATCCGCCCTCTGGTCTCACTCGAACTTAACGGAGGCCCAGATGGGCAACTATTGGACTAATGCGGTTCGTCATCCTGAAGACATCGGCGTCGGCCACATCCGCCGCACGGTGGACTACACCGAATTCCCGACGCAGGCGCAGAGCGACGGCAATCCCGCCAACGCGCTGCCGATCGGCTGCCTTGAAGCGGGCGCGATCCCGTTGCGTGTGCTGACCTATGTCGCCACCGTCTTTGCCGGCGGCACGCCGGGCGTCACGCTCGGCACGGCGACGGTTCCGGCGGCCTTCGCGCTCGCCGTGGACACGGCGGCGACGGCGCTTGGCTACAAGACCGCGGCGACCGGCGTCGAGATGGGCAAGCCGCTCGCGGCTGACACCATCTTCTACGCCTACACCGCATCCGGCGCGACGGCGGGCAAGATCACGCTGACGGTGGAGTTCGTGAACAAACGCGAATCGATCGTGCGACCATTCCCGAACAACTGAGTCGGGCGTTGAACAAGAGCCGGGCGACCAAGCGCAAGCGCGCCTTCGTCAAGAAAGCGACGAAGCGCGCCAAGGCGATGCAACGCCCGGCGAAAGCCAAGGCGAAAGCCAAACCGAAACCAAAACGTCAGGAGGCCAAGATGGCCGAGACACGTTCATCGCAGTCGCTGGGCGAAGCCGCAGATGCGGAAGAGAAAGCCCTGCGCAAAGGCAAGGGCGGCGCTGGCGGCAACGCCACCGTCAACGTCTATGACGACATCAAGGGGCCGGAGAGCTTCACCTACAATCCACGGTCCGATGATCCACAGGAGACTGTCGTCTTCGGCAAGCTGGTGAAGAAGGGCGAGGCGGTCGAGTTCGATGATCCGCGGCAGATTCAAAAGCTGCGCAACAACCAGTCGTTCTGGGACGACGCCAAGCGCAAGAAGATGGATGAGAACAACGCCGCGCGCGTCGATAACGAAGCTAAGGCGCGCGCCGTCGCCACCGAGCAAGAACTGATCGAGGCGATGGCGATCGGCGAGAACGGCGAGGAGATCGACACTCGTCTGCCTGAAGCGCCGCAGCTCGCCAGCATTTCGCAGGCTAAGCAGCGCAAGCTGGTCGAGGAGCTGAACCGCATCCAGAACGCCGAGCCGCCACCGCCCGAAGGCGGCGCAACCCGTCGCGGCCGCAAAGCCAGCGACGAGTAAGCCGGCATGCCAACTCGATCGCGGCAGGACCTCATCTTCAGGACGCTCAAACTGCTCGGCGCCGCAGGCGTCGGGCAGACTCCAAGCGATGAGGACCGCGCCGCGGTCGAGGACCAGATTGACACCACGCTCGACATGCTGATCGCCAAGCAGATTTGTGATTTTCCATCCCGGAATGAGTTTCACAGCGCGCTGATCCAGCCGCTCGCCGTCCGCCTCGCGACGGTGGTCGGGCCCGACCTCGCGGTCGGGACGCTGGTTGGCTACGGGACCGCGAGTTTTCCAGAGATCGCAGCGTTGGCCGAGCA
>Ga0190271_10001854_pt1 | contig 12383 bp, 10 predicted proteins | sample Popmic356T_FD_133747 | JGI IMG/M metagenome (GOLD analysis project Ga0190271, IMG submission 133747) | Populus adjacent soil microbial communities from riparian zone of Weber River, Utah, USA - 356 T | ecosystem: Environmental > Terrestrial > Soil > Riparian zone | place: USA: Utah | collected...
CTTGTACATGCGGATGTAAGGCGCCGCGCTGCGCAGGCTGCGGATGGCGGCGGAGGGGTCGGGGCGATGCATGATCATGCGTGGGTTCCGGGCAGGTGTGGGGAATAGTTAGTGTTGCGGGGTCGAAAGCAGTCGGTGCAATACCGCGGTCTGCACGACCATGCGGTTGTAGGCTTCGCGCTGCACGACACTGCGGCGGCCGTCCAGCACTTCATCGGCGACGGCGACATTACGCCGCACCGGCAGGCAATGCATGAGCTTGCAGTCCACCGCGGCGCGCGAGAACCAGGTGTCACGCACGCACCAGTCGGCAAGGGCGGAACGCGCGCGCGCATCGGCCTCGGCATTGCCGTAGTGGGACGTCGAGCCCCATTCCTTGGCGTACACCACGTGCGCGCCGGTCAGGGCATCGTCGCGGTCCGAGGTTTCACGCACCGAGCCACCGGCAGCGGCGGCGGCCTGTGCCGCCTTCTGCATGATGGGTGCGGGCAGCGCGAACCCCTCGGGTCGCAACACCACGACTTCCATGCCGCGCATCGCCGCCATGTGCACGGTGGCCGCGGGCACGGCGAGCGGCAGTGCGCGCGGATGGTTCACCCACGACAGCACGAAGCGCGCTTTGCGCGGCACGGTGAGATCGTCGAGGGTCTTCCAGTCCGCCAGCGCCTGGCAGGGATGGTTGGTCGCCGACTCCATGTTGATGACCGGTTTGCTGACCAGGCCGACCATTTCCTTGAACGACGATTCGCTGAGGTCGGCGTCGAGGTCCACCCCGCCTGCGAAAGCCCGGATGCCGAGAGCGTCACAATAGTGGGCCAATACCGGCACACCTTCACGTACATGCTCCGCTGGTGCGCCATTCATGACCGCGCCACGACGGGTTTCGAGCTGCCAGGTGCCCTGGCCGGCGGAGATCACGAAGGAGTTTCCACCGAGCCGCGCCATCGCCGCCTGAAACGACGCCAGCGTGCGCAACGACGGATTGAAGAACAGCAGCCCGAGGATTTTCCCGGCAAGCGCCTGCGGCTCGGGCTTCTGGGCCAGACGTTCGGAGAGCGCGAGCAACTCGATGACCTGCTCGCGCTGAAGGTCCGCGAGGTCGAGAAAGTTTTTCATGGGAGGTCCAGCAATGCCGCCCGCAAGAGATCGATGTGCTCTTCCTTCAGGATGAAGGCGGGCAGCAGTCGAAGAATCGCAGGATCTCCCGCCGTGCCGGCGAGGATGTCCCGGGCGAGCAGCGCCTTCTGGATGTCTTTCGCGGGCTTGTTCATGCGCAGGCCCGCCAGGAATCCTGCGCCCTGAAAGCCCACGACCGGACCTACCGCGCAGGTCTTCGTGAGGTAGGCCGATACGCGGCGCACGTTGGCCAGCAGGTCTTCATTCCCGATCGCGTCGATGGTGGCCTCGGCCACGGCGCAGGCCATGGGGCCGCCGCCGAAGGTGGTGCCCAGGTTCTCGAGCTTGAGCGACGCGGTGATGGGCGGTGTCAGCAGCAGTGCCGATACCGGGAAGCCGTTACCCAGCGCCTTGGCGGTGGTGATCATGTCCGGCATCACGCCGTAATAGTTAGCCGCGAAGGGTTGCCCGGTGCGGCCCACGCCGCACTGGACCTCGTCGAAGATCAGCAGTGCGCCAGTTTCGTCGCAGCGCTGGCGCAAGGCTGCGAGGAACTCCTGGCCCATGTCGAACGCACCGCCCACACCTTGCACCGGCTCGACGATGACGGCCGCGGTGTTCCCGGTGACGTGGTTGGAGATGTCCGCAACATCACGGCGCTTGATCCAGGAGACGTCGAACGGCGAACGCGGCAGAAAGAACCATTTCTGCGGCGCCTGCCACGTGGTCGATGCGCATGCAGCCGTGCGGCCGTGAAAGCTCTGCTCCACGGCGGCGACGTGCGTGCGGCCGGGGCGCATCTTGAACGCCATCTTGAAGGCGTTTTCGTTGGCTTCGGCGCCGGAGTTGATCCAGAACACGCTGTCGAAGGGCAGCTTCGAAAATTTCAGCAGCTTCTGTGCGGCGCGCGCGCGCACCTCCATGGGCACGGCATTGGTCTGGAAATTCATCAGCGCGGCCTGGTCGCTCAGCGCTTTCGTCCAGCCCTTGTGGCCATAACCGAGCGAGGCCACCGCGTGGCCGCCGTAGAGGTCGAGCACCTTGCGGCCGTCACGCGTGTGCAGCCAGACGCCGTCGGCGCCCACTACTTCGATGGGGTATTGCGCGTAGACCGGCGCGAGTCCGTCGGCCGGAGAGGCATTTTGTTTGAGGTCAGCGTTCATCGATCAGGTCCACCCGGCTGCTGGCGCGGTCAATCCTGCGGTTTCAGGCAGGTTGAACAGGCGGTTCATCCATTGAACGGCGCCGCCGGCGGCGCCCTTGTTCAGGTTGTCGACCACGCTCATCACGGCGATCGTGCGGCCGTTGGCCACCGCGGTCAGATGCGCGTAATTGCTGGCGACGATGTCTTTCACGCGCGGTGCATGGTCGAGCACGCGCACGAACGGACAGCCCGCGTAGTACTCGCGCAGCAGCGCGACGGCGGACGCGGCATCGCGCGGTGACTTGAGTTTTGCCTGCACGGTCGCGTGGATGCCTCGTGCAAACGGACCGGAGTGCGGTACGAACGCGAATTCGGCCTCGACACCCGAAGCCGCTTTGGCGAGCGCCGTGATCTCGGGCGTATGCCGGTGGCCCAGCGCGCCATATGAATAGAGATCGCTGTGCCGCGTCGGGTGATGCGTCCCTTCCACGGGCTTGCGGCCCGAGCCGGTGCTGCCGGTGACGCCACTGACGAACAACGTGGGCTCGGCAATACCCGACGACAGGAGCGGCACGCTGGCAAGCAGGATCGCCGTGGAGAAGCAGCCCGGGTGCCCCACATGTTGCGTGGGCACTTTCTTGAGGTGCTCGGGAACAGCGCAGGTGAACTGCGCCAGGCGATGCGGCGCACCGTGCGCATGTCTGTACACGGCTTCGTAGCCCGCGGCCGTCGCGAAGCGGAAGTCGGCGGAGATGTCGACGAAGCGCGGCTTGGTGCCCGCGGCTTCGGCGGCCTTGAGCAGCGAGTCGATCAGCGCCGCGGCGGCGCCGTGCGGCGCGGCGCAGAACACGGCCGACGTGGGCTCTTTCGCTATGAGCGCGGCGATATCCGCCTGCGACTTGAATACGGTGTTACCCAACGCTCCCGCGAGATGCGGAAACGATTTGCCCGCGAGCTCGCCGGGCGAGCTGTCGGACATCACGCCCGCGAGGCTGAAATCCGGGTGGCCGAGGATGAGGCGCAGCAGTTCACCGGACACATAACCGGTGCCGCCCAGGACGATGGCAGGGATCTTGTTAGGCATGACTACTCGTTGGCGACGCGATCGAGAGGACGCGCCTGCGTGAGGCCGACGGACTCGATGATGGAGTCGCCGAGAGCGGCGCCAGCAGCCAACGCGTTGAACGCCGGCACCTTGAGCTGATCGCGGATGATGGATACGCCAACGTCATTGTCCGTGGCAGGACCGGTGACCGCGACCGGCTCGATGTTGAAACGCTTGCGCAGGATGTCGACGCCGCCATAGGCAGCCACCGGATCGTTGGCCGAGAGGACGACCCCGGTCAATGCCTTGCGGATGTCTTCCTGCTCGAGGATGGAGTCCACGCCATACGTGCCTAACAACCCGTCGCCGAGCTCGAACACGATGACGTCGGGCTTCTTCTCGAAGAGCTCGGTGAGCATGGTGCGCGTGAGCGCCGGGCCCACCTTGCGCGTGGTCGAGACGATGCCGAAGTCGGTGAAGATGAGCGTATTGCGCGCGCCGGCATCTTCGAACGCCATGATGTCGCGGCGCAGGGAAACACCGGTGGCCTTGAACGCGTCGACCACGAGGCCGCGATGGCGCATGCGCGAAATGATGGCGGCCGCGGCCGCGGTCTTGCCGGCTTCCATGCAGGTTCCGGCGAGCGCCACGACCGGCACGCCACTCGGCACGAGCTTGGCAGCGTAGTCGAGCTGGCGATAACCGACGCGCGCCGGTACGCCGATGCGTTCGCCCAGGTACGGGAAATGCAGCACGCCGCCGATGACGCGGCAGTCGAACGGCTTGCCCTTGTCCGGGTTGACGGAGTCCACCACGCCGAGCACGCCGCCGATGTTGAGCATCTGGATGATGTCGCCGGGCTTCACGCTCTCGGGAACGTGGCCCGAATAGCCGAACAGCGCCTTGCGATGGCCGAGCGCGCCCACGACGATGTCACCCTTGCCCACCTTGGCCATGCGGCCGCTGGTCAGCTCGAGCGTGTTGTAGGTCGACTTGTTGGTGAGGATTTCCACGACCACGACCACGCCTTCCTCGGCGGGAATGTTGTCCGTGGCGACGCGTACTTCATTGCCGAGGCCGCAGGCCTGGGTGACTGAAGCAATCTTGTCGACGACTACGGTGCGCATCACTTTCCTCCAGCGCGGGCATGGAACATGCCCGTGAGCGAAACAATCTTCGAAAAGCCCAGGGCATCCTGCGGGCTCCACTCGCCATGGGACTCGCCATACACGCCCTTGGAGACGGTCATGAGCGAGTACTGCGACTCGACGCCTTCGATGAACAAACTACCGGGGCGGAACAGCACATGGACCTTGCCGGTAACGCGCTCCTGCGACGACAGCAGCAGCGCCTCGATGTCGCGGCACACCGGATCCAGCAACTGGCCTTCGTGCACCCAGTCTCCATAGGGTCCGGCAACCGAATCCTTGATGCGCTGCTGGCGCGGCGTGAGCACCAGTTTTTCGAGCTCGCGATGCGCGGTGAGCAGCGTCTCGGCAGCCGGCGCTTCGAACGCGACCCGGCCCTTGGTGCCGATGATGGTGTCGCCGAGGTGAATGCCGCGGCCGATGCCGTAGGGCGCGCCCAGCGTTTCGAGCTGTTCGACGACTTCGACTGCCGACATCGTCTTGCCGTCGAGGCCCACGGGGCGGCCCCTCTCGAAATGGATGGTGTGCTTCGCCGGCGGGCGCGGATTCGTGAACGCGTCTTTCGACAACACCCACGCGCTGTCGGGAATGCTGCCTTCCGAAGTCAGCGTTTCCTTGCCGCCGATCGTCACGCCCCACAGGCCGCGATTGATGGAGTAGGCGGCGCCATACGGCGGAATCGGCAGGTTGCGTGCCTTGAGATAGTCCAGTTCTTCCTGGCGCTTAAAGGCGCGGTCTCGAACCGGCGCGATTACTTCGAGCTCCGGCGCCAGCGTGCGCATCGCCACTTCGAAACGCACCTGGTCGTTGCCCGCGGCCGTGCAGCCGTGCGCGATGGAATTCGTGCCGAGCTTGCGCGCCATCAAGGCGATGGTCTGCGCCTGCATGACGCGCTCTGCGCCCACGCACAATGGATAGAGCTGGCCGCGACGCACGTTGCCCATGATGAGAAAACGCAGGACCTGCTCGAAGTAGTCCGCGCGCGCATCGACCTGGTGATGTTCGATGGCGCCGTACGCCTTCGAACGTTCCTGCAACGTCTTCGCGCCCGCGGCGTCGATGCCGCCGGTGTCCACGGTGACCGTGATGATGGGGCGGTTGTAGTTTTCCTTGAGCCACGGCACGAGGAAGGACGTGTCCAGGCCGCCGGAATAGGCCAGGACGATGGGTTTCACAGCACTCATTTTTATTCAGACTCCAAAAGCTTCGCGCAACAGGTCGAGCACGCGCCCTTGTGCGCGCGCATCCGCCGTGGCGATGAAAATCGTGTCGTCGCCGGACACTGTGCCGGCTACTTCATTCCAGCCCGCCTTGTCGATGGCGGCGGCGACGCTGCCGGCCGAGCCGATCGTGGTCTTCACCACGGTGATGGACGGCCCGGCCGTGCGCACTTCGCGCACGAACGAAGCGACCGCGGAAAACTTGTCCTGCGTACGGGAAGAAAGCTCCGCCTTGTCCGGCAGCACGTAGCCGTCGCTGGCCTTGAGCACACCGAGCTCACGCAGGTCGCGACTGATGGAAGACTGCGTGACCGCATGTCCTTCGCGCTTCAGCAGGCGCACGAGTTCCTGCTGGCGGCGCACCGGGGAGTGGCGCAGCAGGCGGACGATGGCGGTGCGACGCGCCTCGCGGTGATGGTCGGTGAGCATGGAACTGAATCCACCCATGAATAAAGAGCGCGCATGGTGCATAAAAATGCAAGAACCGTCAACGATTCTTTTGCCCCGTTTCGCGGGGGACTCGTTGTCTACAGGCCGGGCATTGCCAGGGGATTACAGGCCAGGCGGAAGCGGATGCGCGGCATCCTTGCCGATGACCGTGGTCCATTCCCGGACCTTCCAGTCGGTGACCAGCCCGCCCGTCACGTAGGGGTCGGTTCTGGCAAAGGATTCGACTACCGCTTTCGAGTCGACCGAGAACATCAGTACGGCCCCATCCACCGGGTCGGCAAACGCGCCAGCGAGGACGAGCTCACCCCGCGCGAGGTATTCGCGCGCGTGCTTGACGTGCGCACCACGGAATTGCGGCCGGCGCTCGAGGACGTCCGGGACGTACGTATATAAGAGTAGGAAGTGCATGGGATGCTCAGCCGTTTTTCCGGGGCGCGAATAATAGTGCAGCGCGCTGGACGCGCGTAGCATCTTGCAATGCACAGGATCGTTGCCCTCACGCTACTGGCCGCCTTGTGCGTTGCCCCCGATGCGTTCTCCGCCACGCCGCTACGCGACGGCGACATCATCTTTCACACCTCCCGTTCCGCGCAGAGCGCCGCGATCCAGCGCGCCACGCATTCCCCCTACAGTCACATGGGCGTGGTGCTGTACCGCGATGGCAAACCTTTCGTGTTCGAGGCGATCGCCACGGTGCGCTATACGCCGCTCGCGAGCTGGACCGCGCGCGGTGACGGCGGTCGCTTCGTGGTCAAAAGGCTTGCCCGCGCGCTGACCAGCGCTGAAATCAGGAACTTGCACGCGAGCGCGAAGTCCTACGACGGCAAGCCCTACGACCTGTACTTCGAATGGTCCAACGAGCGCATCTATTGCTCGGAGCTGGTGTGGAAGATGTATCACGAAGCCCTTGGAATCGACGTGGGCAAGCTGCAAAAATTGCGCGAGTTCGATCTCACCGATCCTGCGGTCAAGGCGAAGATGCGTGAGCGATATGGCGCGAACGTCCCGCTCGAGGAGCGCGTGATCTCCCCGGGGGCCATGTTCGAGTCGCGCCTGCTGGAAACCGTGGACTACAATCCATGAACATGAAACGCATAGTTAGTCTGTCATTCGGCCTCGTCGCCGCCCTGGCGCTCGGTGCCGTCCCGGTGGCCGGCACCGCTGCGGAAAATCCGCAGGACGTGAAGTACGTTCCACCGGAAGGTTTCGCCGGTCATCCCTGGGGCGAGCTGCGCACCAGTTTCACGAAGCTGCCGGACGAGCCACTCGGCGTCGGCGCGGCGTTCATGATGCCGGTCGAGAAGCAGGCCATCTGGCACTGCATCGAGATGCCGCCTCCCAGCCCGATCATGAATGGCTACGTGCCGCCCTGCGATTACCAGAAGACACTGGACACGCTTCACCGGGAATATGAAGGCGGCGGCTTCTATGTCCTGTCCGAATATTCGATCGAGGGCCAGGGGTTTCGTTACGGCGATGAAGCGGACGGCGTGGTCCTTCACCCGATCGTCTACCAGTTCTGCGCGAACTGGCACGAGACCAAGCGCGAGGTGCCACCCAAGTTCGACGAGATCAACAAGTTCTGCGGCGTGAAGCTGATGTTTCAGAGCGACACGCGCGAACAGCTGCGCAAGCAGCCGGCCGAATACGTGACCAACTACGATCGGGTGCTGGAGAGGCTGCTCGCGAAATTTGGCCAGCCCGACAACTTCGTGCGCCGCGGGCAGGTGGTCATCGAAACGGTCGAGGGCGAGTCCAACCGGCCCGACCGCACATTCAGCATCTGGCGCTGGTGCCCGGCCCGCGACCGCGCGCTGCATACCACCTGCAAGGCGAGCGTGGTGTTGTCAGTCGACCTGGACAAGGGGATTGGCACGGTTTTCTATTCGACACCGCTGCTCTGGGAATTCGCGTACGCGCGCGAGAACTTCGGCTACAAGGGCGATCGGCTCTTCAAGGTGCTGCACGCCCGCAAGTAGATAGCTTGCTCAGCGCGCGTGCCGGAACGTGAGGTTGTAGCGCGCTTCGCCGGTCAGCGGATGTTTCCCCGGCTTGATGGGCCGCACCGCGTGATAAACCAGGCGCGATGGGCCGCCCCACACCAGGACGTCGCCGTCGATCAGCGCCACGGGCTGCCCCTTGCCGCCGCGCGTCAGTCCGTAGAACGCGAAGCTTGCGGGCAATCCCAGCGACACCGAGACGATGGGCTGGGCGAAATTCTGTTCGTCGGCGTCGCGGTGGGCGGTGAGGCGTGCGCCCGCGGCGTACCGATTGATGAGGCAGGCGTCGGGGACGAACTCCGGAAATCCGCACGCAGCCGCCGCGTCGAGCGCGAGTAGTTCGAACTCGCGCGGCATCGCCGGCCAGGCCTTGTCGCCAAGCGGATCGCGCGCGCTGTAGCGATAGCCGCTGCGATCGCTGACCCAGCCGAGCGGTCCGCAATTGGTCATGGCCACCGACATCGTCTGTCCACCGGGCGTGACCAGGTGGCGAAAAGGCGCGGCGCGCGCGACGTCGTGAATGAGCGGCATGAGTTGCGCGGTGTTGGCGAAGCCGCGCAGCAGCGTGATGCCGTCACCGAGCTGGAGACGTTCATGACCCCCATCCGCAAATGGCAATTCCACGGTGTTCACTTCTCGATGGTATAGACCAGGTCGGCGGCTTGTTCCTGGCCGGCTTCGGTCTTGATGGTCCATCGGTCGTTGATCGTGTATCGCATCTTGATGGTGTTGATGGACTCGGTGAGCGACACGCCATAACTCACGTACAGGCGCGGCGACAGGTATTTGCCGAGAACCAGCGACGTTTCGTTGGACAGCGTCGATTCGACGCTGATGTCGGGAATGCCGATCTTGCCACCGAGCTGCGCGGCGAGGATGGCGGCTGCCTGTCCGGCCACCTCCTGCGATGCTCCCGGCGTACCGGCGCGCCCCGATTCCTGGACCGACTGCAGCGAGCCGCCCGCCAGCAACAGGGAAACGATCTGGGCCTGGGGAATCGTCGGCTCGGAGAAGAAGGTGAGCCGAGGTTCGCGCAGGCTGCCTCGTACGTTGACCCCGGCTTTCACGTCGGGAAATTCCTTGATGGCGCGGATGTCGACGGCCGGGTCGGCCAACAAGCCGCCGCTGAAGATCAGCCGCCCGCGCTCGATATCGAGTTTGCGTGCCAGCGCCGTATAGGTGCCGTCTTTCACCTGCAACTCGCCGGTGGCGCGCGTGGGCTCTCCCGGCAGGGAACGCTCGGTGATGCTGCCCGTGATGAATCCCACCAGCCCGTAGGTGTCGATGCTCACCTTCTCGCCGAGAGTCATGGTGATTTCGCTGGTGACGTGGAACGGATCCTTTTCGACTTTCTCGGTGGGGCCGACCAGCCTTTCATCGGCTGACGGGAGCACGGCGTTGGTCAGGTCAGCGGGCTGAATGCGCGCCAGCGGGATCCTGACCTCTCCCTTCGCGAGGATTTCGCGGCCTGCGATGCGGAAATTCAGATCCGGCGAGGCGTCGATGCGCGCTTCGGGTACATCGATGACGCGCAGGTCTTCACCTTTGACGCGTATCTCGCCGTACGGCAGGTTGTCGCGCCACTCGATTTCGCCCGAGCTCGCGAGCGTGCCCACGCCCGCCCTGGCCGTCGAACTGAACTCCAGCTTGTTGGAGACGATGCGGGCCTCCATCTCGAGCGCGCGCAGCGCGAGGTTGAGCTGGTAGAGATCGAGCTCGGCGCCGGATAGTTTGACGACGCCGCTGGCGCTTGGCGTGCGGAGCGTGCCTTCCAGCGTGATATTGGCGTCGAAGTGGCCGCTGGCGCGATCGACCGCGGGGAAGTAGAGCGTCAGGAAGCCGAGTTCGCCGGTAGCCATCTGCAATTGCCCGCGCATCGGCGAGGCCATGATGTCGGTGGTGACGCGGTCGGCGCGAAACCGCCCGGATATCAGGCCACGCTGCGCGGCGTCGAGCCGCAACTCACCGTGGAGCTGCGCCGGATCGGCCTTCAGCGTGACGAAGCCGGATCCGAACGTGATGACGTCGGTGCGGCCGCTCGCGAGCTTGTGGCGGATGGCGGCCTGCGACAGGTCCATGCGCGCTTCGCCGACGAGCGCTGCGCCGCCAGTCGAACTCGCGCTGGCGGTGGCATTCACCGTTCCCTGGTATTCGACATTGCGCGTGAGGCCGGCCGTCAGCGTGCTGATCGGCAGATTGTCAGCCTGGGCGCGCGCGTTCCAGCCAGTCTCGTTCCACGTACCTTCGCCGCAAAGCCGCGCGACCTTGCCATGCATGCACAACGCGTCGAGTTTGAAATCCCTGGCGCTGGCGCGAATCTTTACCGGAGTATCGAGCTGCAGATTGATGTTGGCGGTGTCGTCGATGAACAGGTCGCCGATGGTTCCTTTCCAGACGCCATCGGCGAATCCACCTTTGCCCGACAGGTGCAGGCTCGTAACTCCGGCCAACGCATCCGCCCTGACGGTGTGTTCCGCGGTGGTGCCGTCGAGCGTCGCGTTGAACTGCGTCAGCGAGCGCTCGCCGACATTCAGACCTGAAACGGCAACGTCGGCATGGGAATTGCGCTGACCACGCCAGTCGAGGTCGATGTTGGCGGCGAGCTTCTCGACACTCATCGTACCGCTCTCGATCCCGCTTCCACGGGCCGTGAGCTTGATGCTCGGTGCATCTGCCGTGCCGCCGATGCGGCCGGTGGCGTGCAACTCGCCGCTGGCGCCTTCGGCGAACAGCGCCAGGTTGTCGGCGTCGAGACTGAAATCGAGATTCAGCGCGCGCGCCGAACCGAGCTCGCCGTCGATCGCCAGGCGGGTAGTGCCGGCACGAAAGCGCAGCTCGTTGAACGTCCAGTTCTCGCCCTCGAGCCTGATGCGCCCGCTGCCGGTGGCACTATTGCCGCGAAGCTTGCCGGAGAGGTCATTGAACGCGAAGTCGATTGCGCCGTCGCCGCCGAAGGGCGCGCCACTCGCCTTCATGTTGAAGTCGAGCGATCCATCGAACCCCGGGCGCAAGCTTGCGGGGTTGATTCCCTGGACGCTGCCTTCCAGCGACCAGCTCTCTTCAGGGTTCCAGCGGGCCTCGCCGGTCAACTTTGCCTTGCCACCCAACGCGCCGAGGTCGAGCTCGTCCATCTGCAGGTGATCTTTATGCAGCGCGCCGCGAACGGCGACCGTCATGGGATCGAGCTGCGGAACATACAGATCGCCGCTGGCGGTGATGGCGTAGGGCCAGAGGCCCTCGAGACGATATTTGCCTTCGGGGCTCGAAAAGATCTGCGGCGTCTCCTCGGTGAAGCGGGCCGCAAGCGGCCAACGCAGTCCGCGCCAGTCACCATGGAGAAGGAGTTGAGGACCGTTCTCCGCGGGCTCGATCGTTCCCTGCCCTTCGACGTGGCTGCCGGTAGCCTTGTGCGTCACCTCGTAGTGAGTGGTGGTGACCACGTGATCAGCGTAGCTGCCTTCGAACACCACGTTGAACGGTCCGCTGCCCAGACCCGGCACCGCGAGCGGACCGCGCGCGTGGAACTCGTTCATTTCTCCGCCGACATCGAGTGTGCCCTTGATGATGCCAAGCGCGCTGCCGCCGCCGAACGCCTGCAGGTCGAAGTTGTGGACCTCGGCCTCGCCGGTCCAGTGAAAGTCGCTGGACAGCTTCAGCAGCTCGCCTCGCATGTCGGCGCGAAACGGCTCGAACAGCTGCAGCGTCAGCGGCAGCTTTTCCAGCGTGCCACCGAAGTTCGCATTGGCTCGCCAGGTGGGCTGGCCTTCGATGATCATGCGCGTGGTGGCTTCGCCACTGAGCTCCATGACCTCGGCTGCGCGCAGCTCGCCGATGGCGCGTCCCCGCAATACGCCGTACGCGACGCTGCTGTCGAAGATCCGGATGGTCTTGTGGCCGACGGTGCCGGAACCGGTGACGTTGTTGAATTCGACGCGCTTGCCACTCGGCGCGACGATGACGAGCGCGCGTGAACTGGCTGACTCGGCGCTGATACTCAGCAGGCGAGGGAGGAACCTCGGCGGAGTATTGGGCGGCGGCGTGAGCCGGCGCTTCACGTCGACCTGCACGAGATCAGCGCGTGCTTCGCGCACGGCGATGCGTCCCACCAGCAGCGGCCAGAAATTGACGCGCGCGGACCCATTTTCCACGCGGACGTGGCTGCGCTCGTGATCGATATCGGCGAGATCGGCGCCGAATCCGCCGGCAATCGTCCCGTGAATGTTCTGGATGCGCAGCGTGACCTTGCCCATGCGTTCGGGC
>Ga0190271_10001855_pt1 | contig 12382 bp, 11 predicted proteins | sample Popmic356T_FD_133747 | JGI IMG/M metagenome (GOLD analysis project Ga0190271, IMG submission 133747) | Populus adjacent soil microbial communities from riparian zone of Weber River, Utah, USA - 356 T | ecosystem: Environmental > Terrestrial > Soil > Riparian zone | place: USA: Utah | collected...
CCTAATAAGCATACTTGCACTTCGGGGGTATTGTGAATTCCTGTTTCTATCTTTGCCGCATGTTAAAAGAAACCCTTATCAATGCAACCGAAGCTGGAGCGCGGGTGTTGCAGCATTTTTTTAATAACAAGAATCTTCAGGTCAGTCATAAAGAAGGAATCAACAACCTGGTAACGGAGGCCGATCATGCTTCTGAAAAAGCAATCCTGGACACGATCAAAGAATCCTTTCCCGATCATTTTATTTTGAGCGAAGAAGTGGGTGAAATAGTAATGGATAGTCAGTATAAGTGGATCATAGATCCTATTGATGGAACAATCAATTATGCACACGGCATTCCCCTTTGTTGTGTTTCAATCGGACTCGAACACAATGGAACGATGATAATGGGAGCGGTTTTCAACCCCTTCTTAAAAGAATTATTTTATGCCGAAAAAGGTAAGGGGGCTTTTTTAAACTCAGAACAAATTTCAGTAAGTGGCGAACGACAGGTAATAAAAGCTTGTCTTGTTACCGGTTTTCCATATACTTATTTAGATAGTCCAAACGGCCCGCTGGAAAGTTTTGATCGTTTTATCAGAGCGGGTATTCCTGTACGTAGGTTGGGGTCCGCGGCAATTGATCTGTGCTGGGTGGCAGCTGGTCGTTTTGATGGGTTCTATGAACACAAGCTTAATGCCTGGGACAGTGCTGCCGGCTTTTTGATCGTTGAGGAAGCGGGTGGCAAGGTTACAGATTATAAAGGTGATTATTATTCTCCCTATCAACCACATATTCTCGCAACGAACGGGTATATCCATGATGAAATGCTCCGCTGGATCAATAATACCCGTTAATAACTTATCCGATTGCGAGGTAATTAAATATCCATCCGAAGATTAAACATATAACAACTATCAGCGGTGAGGGTAGCCTGGTGTAGGTGAGCAACGCCCATGTTCCCACGATTACGCTGATATTCATAAAGCTTAATGTCTTAAACTCCGTAATTGAAATATCCTTCATCATATAAAAGACGGAGGCTACCATAATTCCAACTACAACGGCATTAATGCCTTCCAAAGCCCGGTAAACGACCGGGTATTTTTTCAGGTTGTGCCATATGGGAAAAAAGAACAGAACCAATAAAGCGCTGGGCAAAAAAATGGCAAGGCTCCCAATTAAACATCCGAGTGTTTGCCAGCCCGCATGTTTATCACTCATGGACATTCCTCCCATAAATGCCGCAATAGAAAATACCGGACCCGGTATTGCTCTTACCATTCCTGCCCCAGTATAAAAGTCTTCCTTTTCAACACTTACAACCCCTTCTCGCTTATTAAGATTCCTTTGCCTTACGCGTTCAGATTTGGGTCTTTCAACAAACTGCTCATACATCATAGGTATCAAAACCTGACCTCCTCCAAACACCAGACTACCGAAACGATAGGTATTTTCAAACAAGTTGATCGGACGACGATGTTTCCAGTCGTATTTGGTAGCCAGCGAACTCGCGATACCCGCAACAAAAAACACAATAGCGAATAGCCACAAGTTGCCCCATTTGATTTTCTTTGGTGGTACTCCTTGTTGCGGAATTCTTTTATCTCCCATATTTGTAACAAAACCTCCTGCTACGATCAACAAGGGAAATATCCATGGTTGTTTAAATAACAGATAGCTTGCTGCTACGCTTATAACTAAAATCCAACGCGTGATTGTATTCTTGATAGATAATTGAAAAGATTTAGACGCAGCGTAAGCTATAAACCCCACAGCCATTGGCTGGATAAATCGAAATATGCTTGTTGAAAGGTGTCGTTGATCTATATACCTGAGTAAAAAGGAAAACACACTCATCAGTAAACACGCGGGAAATATCCAAATCAAGAGGGTTAATGCGGCAAGTGGGATACCTCCTCTTTTAAAACCTATTAATGTTAATACCTGGGTAGAAGAGGCTCCGGGTAGTAGTTGACAAAACGAATTGTATTCAAGCAACTCTTCCTGGGTAACATCCTTGCGTTGCTGAACAAAGGTTTTAATCATCATTCCAAAATGGCCCTGCGGACCACCAAACGCGGTAATGCTGTGAAAAAAAACCGCTTTTAAAAATGGTATGTGACGCAAAAGAACCATTGTTACATCATTGAGCAGTTAGTCAGGTTTTATAATATCCATTCTTCTCAATTTCTTCTCTTACTTTATCGGGAACGAGAAATCGAATCGACTTCCCTTCTTTAATGTTATTACGTATTTGTGTAGCCGAAATTTCGAGTATCGGCGCCTTCACCACTGTTATGCGGGCTTTCGGATATTTTTCAATTTCGGAACTTCCTGAACGCGGATAGATATAAATCGGGTAGTTTTTTAATAACTGGTCATAATTTTTCCAGCGCGATATGTTTTGAAAGCTATCACTACCCATAATAACTGAAAAAGAATGATCGGGATATTTCTCGGCAAGATAGGTGAGTGTGTCGATGGTATATGAAGGCTTCGGCAACTTAAACTCAATATCTATCGCCCGCATATTTTTTTCTTCTTCAACCGAAAGTTGTACCAGATAAAGCCGGTGGTATTCATTTAGCAGACCCGCAGATTGTTTTAATGGGTTTTGAGGTGAAACGATAAACCATAGTTGATCGAGATTGGAATTATAGAGAATATGAGAGGCGATGATCAGGTGACCATGATGAATGGGATTAAATGAGCCAAAATATAACCCAATTTCCATTTAATTGTTTGACAATCAGTTTTTTATTATCATTCCTCTACGAAGATATTTTCAGCCTCATTAACTCGTAAGCTAAGGCTATAACCCGAAACAGTAATTGAAATTGGATCCCCGAGTGGGGCTATTTGGTCAACCTTGATATACTCACCAGGCACACAACCCATTTCCATCAGTTTTAGGAACAGATCGTTGTTTTCGAAAGATAGAATCTTCGCCGTACTGCCTGCCTTTAAATCGGATAATCTTTTCATATAGAAAGAAGTAACAAATGTAGCTTTGCCCCAACCATATTCATTACGATTTTTGGAAATGCCTCAAAAGATATATTCAAAAGTACAGTTCCATTTCCTGGTAAACTCATTTAGTTTAAGAGACAGGACCCGACTCAAGGCTTTTATTGAAACTATATTTAAAAAAGAGGGGTGTACTCTGGAGTCCTTGACCTATATCTTTTGCTCAGACAAATATCTCCGGTCCATCAACAAAACTTTTTTATCGCATAACTACGATACCGACATCATAACCTTCAATCTTTCTGAGTCCAACAAAATAGTGGGAGAAGTCTATATAAGTATTGACAGGGTGAGAGATAATGCCGGTTTTTACGGTAAAACACTAAGAGAAGAGCTTCATAGGGTCATTTTCCATGGTGTTTTTCATCTTTGTGGGTATAAAGACAAATCCTCTGGCGAGCAAAAGGAAATGAGAAAAAAAGAAAATAAGGCTCTCTTCGACTTCCTCTAAAAAAGTAGTGTTCCACGTGGAATGTGCGTTTTTCCTGTTTCATGTGAAACACTGTTCATTCCCTAATTCATTGCAGTACTTTTGCAAACTATGTTTCCTCGATATGATGTAATTGTTGTGGGTGCTGGGCATGCTGGCTGCGAAGCCGCTGCTGCAGCCGCAAATCTTGGTTCAAGGGTGCTCCTTATAACCATGAACATGCAGACTATTGCCCAAATGAGCTGTAATCCTGCCATGGGAGGGATTGCTAAGGGTCAGATTGTTAGAGAAATAGATGCCCTTGGCGGATATTCGGGTATCGTAACTGATCTCAGTATGATCCAATTCCGGATGCTGAACCGCTCAAAAGGCCCGGCAATGTGGAGTCCGAGAGCTCAAAACGATCGGATGTTGTTTGCAGCTAAGTGGCGCGAGATGCTGGAGAAAACACCAAACGTGGATTTTTACCAGGATATGGTGAGGACCCTAATAGTGAAAGATAACAGAGTTTGTGGAGTAGTAACTGGACTAGGACATGAAATTCACTCTTCTGCAGTGGTAATAACCAGCGGAACCTTTCTTAATGGAATAATTCATATTGGGGAAAAGCAATTTGGTGGTGGGCGTGTTGCCGAAAAGGCGGCAACCGGCATAACTGAACAATTGGTTAGTCTGGGCTTTGAAAGCGATCGCCTTAAAACGGGTACTCCGCCAAGAATTGATGGGAGAAGCCTGGATTATTCAAAAATGGAAGAGCAAAAAGGGGACGAGGAAGTAAGCGGCTTTTCCTTTCTTAATGTTCCAAAACCGGCCCAACAAAAAAGCTGCTGGATAACTTACACCAATCAAAAAGTACATGATACACTTAAAAAAGGATTTGATAGAAGTCCGATGTTTACTGGCCGCATTGAAGGGGTAGGACCCAGGTACTGTCCAAGCATTGAAGATAAAATCAACCGGTTTGCAGAACGGGACCGGCACCAGTTGTTTATAGAACCAGAAGGGTGGAATACTGTTGAGATTTATGTGAATGGATTTTCAACTTCATTACCCGAAGAAATACAATACGAAGCTCTTCGTAGTATTGTGGGTTTTGAAAATGTTCGGGTCTTCCGACCGGGTTATGCGATTGAATACGATTTCTTTCCCCCTACCCAACTTAATTACTCACTTGAGACAAAACTCATTGAAAATCTGTTCTTTGCAGGTCAAATCAATGGAACGACCGGGTATGAAGAAGCTGCCTGTCAGGGACTGATGGCTGGAATAAATGCCCACCAGAAGACAAAAAATAGCGAGCCTTTGATCTTAAAAAGGAGTGAAGCATATATTGGAGTATTGATTGATGATCTTATCAGTAAAGGAACCGATGAACCTTATCGGATGTTTACCTCCCGTGCCGAATATAGGACACTGCTTCGCCAGGATAATGCGGATCTAAGATTAACTGAAACTAGTTATAGGCTGGGACTTGCTTCACAGGAAAGAATGGACGCGGTTGTTGAAAAGAGAGCAGGTGTAGAAAAAATAAAATCATTATTAGCAGATCTTTCTATAGAACCTTCTGAAACAGCCGAATATTTAAAAGAACAGAATTCTGCTCCGCTTGCCCAAAAGCAAAAAGCAATACAATTATTGTTGCGACCAAATATTTCTCTTTCTTCAATGCGTAATCATCTTAGTCAAATAGATAACCATCTCAAAGATTTTACGACCGAAACCATTGAACAAGCAGAAACACAAATCAAATACGAGGTTTATATAGAAAAGGAGAAAGAGATCGTACAAAGAATGAGTCAATTGGAAGACCTTATGATTCCCGAAAATTTTGATTACGATCGGATATCTTCTTTATCAACAGAAGCACAGCAAAAGTTTAAAAAATTAAAACCCCGAACCTTGGGTCAGGCAAGCAGGATAAGTGGAGTTAATCCCAGCGATGTTCAGATATTAATGGTCTTTATGGGACGCTAATCTGCTTTTACAATCCATACTTTGCACTAATTTCAAGCATCCGGTCGATTGGTTTCTTAGCGGCTTTTCTTAACTCTTCCTCCATAATTATTTCAGGTAATTCATATTCCATACAGAGGTAAAGCTTTTCCAGTGTATTTAGTTTCATATGTGGACAATCATTGCAGGCACAACCATTATCCGGAGGAGCTGGTATAAATTTTTTGTGAGGAGAGTTCTTTTGCATCTGATGTAATATACCCGTCTCTGTTGCCACAATGTATTCACTCGAGTCATCCGTCTGTGTATATTTTAAAAGACCAGTAGTGGATCCTATATAATCAGCCAGTCGCAATACCGGTTCTTCACATTCCGGATGCGCAATTAATTTTGCCTTTGGATGCCTAACTTTTAATTTAGTAATAAGTTCAAGACTAAATATCTCGTGCACCATACAAGCGCCGTTCCAAAGAACCATATCTCTGCCCGTCTTTTTCACCAGGTAAGCTCCAAGGTTTTTATCAGGCGCAAAAATTATGGGTTGACTAGCAGGAACACTTTCAATAATCTTTTGTGCATTGCTGGATGTACATATAATATCACTCAGAGCTTTGATCTCCGCGGTACAATTAATATATGAGATGACTATATGATCGGGGTATTTTTCTTTAAACTTTTTGAATAAAGGAGCCGGGGCGCTATCTGCTAATGAGCAGCCAGCTTTTAGATCGGGCAACAAAACTTTTTTATGAGGATTCAATATCTTGGCTGTTTCGGCCATAAAGTGTACGCCGGCAAAAACAATGATATCCGCTTTTGTTTTTTCAGCCTGTTGAGCAAGACCAAGGCTGTCTCCGATATAATCCGCCACATCCTGGATATCGGCCTCCTGGTAGTAGTGCGCGAGCAGGATCGCGTTTTTTTCTTTTTTCAATCTTTCGATCTCGCTGAACAAATCAATCGATGCATCAACGTGAACATCCAGAAAGCCAAACTTACTTAAATTTTTCTTTGCTTCCGCAATGTGTATATCTGCCATAGTAATTATAATATAAAGAATTATTTAAAATAAGCTATTACTATTAAGGGTGTTAATTAGTGGATAAAACACTTGTTCGTTTATTTGGTAAAGTTACAGTAAAGGGTTTATCCACATATATTCACAGATTAACAACAAAGGTTCTTCCAGTGTTTATTGATAAAACAATGTTTTATTAACAAGCACATCTGAGAAAGAATGAGGAAAAATAAATTCAATAAATATATAGTTCCAGTGTTAATGAAGGATGGATAAGCAGTACTTTACAAACAGGATCCTTCTCACCCCGCCCCACATATTAATTTACAATCCATCTCCCCACTTTTGAAAATGAGGGAAAACTAGGCTTATCCACCGTCAATAGGGGTTTTAAACAAAATCATGTTTATCACGTTTCCACGATAAAGTTTCACAAAAAACCACCTACAGCTAAATAATATTGAAAAAGTAGGCAAGTACAGTAAGTATAATCGCCTACAACCCAGCAGTGATGCCCGTTTCCAAGAATTCTCCACAATTTGTTCATAACCTTTTTAAACCCTATTTTTGCTACCCATTTTAAAAAAGCCCATAAAGAAAAAATATGTCTATTATTCAAAGCCTCCGCGAAAAAGGTGCCTGGATCATGACGGCCGTTATCGCGTTTGCATTATTAGTTTTTGTGGTAGAGGAAGGATTGCGAAATAAAACCATGTTTGGCGATTCATCAACCACCCTTGGAAAAGTTAATGGAACAACAATCGACCGGATTAAATTTGAAGAAAGAATCAAGCGGATTGAAGATCGTTATACGCAGATGGGTTATAATATGGATGATAATAGTCGGATGCAGGAGCGTAACCGCTTGTGGAACGAATATGTAGATGATGCTGTTCTAAATGACGAATTTGAAAAGCTTGGAATAGAAGTTACCGAGAAAGAATTAGGAGATTTTCTCTATGGAGAAAATGCCCCCCAGGATTTTAAACAACAATTTACAGATCCTAATACCGGGCAGTTCGACGGAGACAAGGCATATCAGTATGTTCAGCAAATAAAGAAGACAGCCGAAACAAATCCCCAAAGAATACTTTTGTTTGAAGAGTACTTTCCGGCGATAGTTAGGATGCGTAAGAGGGAGAAGTTGGAGGCAATGATGACCAATAGTGTATATGTACCGAAATGGCTGATTGAAAAAACAAGTGCGGAAAACAGCCAGATTGCCTCATTTTCTTATGTACGCGTACCTTATACATCTATTCCTGATTCAACCATAAAAGTATCCGATGCTGATGTAAACGAGTTTGTTGCTAAAAATAAAACCTTGTTCAAACAAGAAAAAGCGGCAGGTATCGATTATGTATATTTTAATGCTGCACCCAGTAAGGCGGATAGCAATGCCGTTATCCAATCTTTAGAAAACTTAAGAGATAGTTTTGCGCACACGAACGATGTTGCTCAACTTCTTCTTACCGAAGGAACTATTACCCCCTTCTATAATAGTTATCTCACACGAAAAGAAATAAAGATAGCAGCTGTTGATTCAATAATAAACAAACCGGCAGGTACGGCATACGGACCCTATCTGGATGCCGGCACCTATGTGCTTGGACGTGTCGTTGATATTAAGCTGATCCCGGAAATGGTAAAAGTGCGACATATACTTGTAGCTACCATGCAACGAAACCAGATGGGACAAATGGTACCCGTACGTGAAGAAACCGTTGCAAAAAACCAGATAGACAGTATCGCAAACGCAATAAAAACAGGGTCTAACTTTGATACGCTTTGTCTTAAATTCTCTGATGATGGTACCAAAGAGAAGGGAGGTATTTATGATAGTATTTTAACCGGAGTAATGGATGTTGCGTTTAACGATTTTATTTTCACTAACCCGATTGGTTCAAAAGGAGTAGTAAAAACGGTTTGGGGTTATCATTATGTTGAAGTGTTAGCGCACAGGGGACCGATAGTTCCCGGGTATAAAATCGCGTATCTTTCAAAACCGATTTTAACGAGCGACGAAACCGACAATAATGCCCGCGGAGCTGCAAACCAATTTGCAGCGGAAAGCAGGAACAAAAAGCAATTTGAAGAAAACGCGAAAAAGAAAAACCTCGAAGTTTTTAACGCTGCAGACATCAAACCACTCGACGCATCTATACGCGGAGTTGGCGTTCAAGAAGGAGCATCAACCCGTGAACTGATACGCTGGATCTTCAATGATGCAGAAATAGGAGATGTTTCTGAAACACCGTTCGATATAAAGAGCAACAACTACTTAATATATGTAGTTCCGGTAGTTACACATTTATATGAAGAGGGAACGCAAGGGGCGGAGAGAGCCAGACAAACCAGTGAAGCGAAGATCCGTCAGCTAAAGAAAGCAAAGATCATAGGTGAAAAGATTGCTAGTGCAACAACACTGGAAGCCGTGAGCAAAGCCACAAACGAACCAATATTAAGAGCGGATAGTGTTTCTTTCAGTAGCCCCCAAAGCGTTATTGGCTATGAGCCAAAACTTAGTGGTGCCGCTTTTAATAAAAACTACCAAACTAAAATTTCGCCGGTTATTGCCGGAGAATCTGGAGTTTTTGTTATTAAAACAGAAAGCGTTGGAGCAATCCCCAATCCAAACCTGGATGTTAAATCGCAACAAGCGGCTCAACAACAGCAAATGCGTATGTTTAACCAACGCAGTATTGTAGAGAACATGAAGAAGTCTGCCAGCATAACAGACAACCGATACAAACATTTCTGATAAGAAAAAACGCATATAAAAAGCCCCCCGCCTAGGCAGGGGGCTTTTTAATGTCGGAGGTTTTTCGAAAAGCGAAATGAATGGACGGTTCGATATAAGCGCAACCAAATCCCGCGTAACTTTGTTTAATTACTATGACTGAGCCAATAATAAATAAAGTAGCCGAAAGTGGCTTGATAACACTGAATCTGGAAGACTATTATCCAAGAGAACAAATCCTGTTGTTTGATCTGAAGCCTTTTTTATTTATGGAGATGATATTAAAGGAAAAAGATTTTCGCCAGGCATTACAACAACACGAATGGTCTCCTTATGCTGATAAAATTGTGGCAGTAACTTGTACAGCAGACGCCGTAATTCCAGTTTGGGCCTATATGCTGGTAGCCTCCTATCTCCAGCCAATAGCAAAAGAGGTAGTAATGGGTGACCAGGAAATCGCACGAAAACAAATTTTTTTGAAAAATATTGATGCTATCAATGGATCTGATTTCACAGATAAGCGGGTGGTGGTTAAAGGCTGCGGCGACCTTCCAATCGGTGAATACGCGTATATGGAAATAACCAAAAAACTACGACCCGTCGCGAAAAGTATAATGTATGGCGAGCCCTGCAGTACCGTTCCTGTTTACAAAAAGAAGTAACCAACATGTGTAGCAAAATACAGAAACCGTTCTTGCCGTGAACCATAATTTATATTTATCGCCTGCTACTTTTTAATTCTTATTCTTCACCGCGTCCGCCCGCTGGCGGATTCTTTATTTCCCCAATGATTCGTCGCGCTACCTCCAACGATCTGCCACAACTCAGCCAGCTATTCGACGCCTACCGTATTTTCTATCGCAAACCATCGGATATAGCCGGGGCATCCGATTTTTTAAAAGAAAGGATGAAAAAAAACGATTCCGTAATTTTTGTTGATGATGATAACGAAACGCTAACAGGTTTCACACAACTCTATCCGCAACTTTCTTCTACCCGAATGCAGAGATCCTGGCTCTTAAACGATCTTTATGTACAACCCGCGTTCCGGGGCAAAGGAATTTCAAAAAAACTAATAGAAGCAGCAAAACAACTTGCTCGTGAAACAAAAGCTGCCGGAATTTTGCTTGAGACGGAGAAGACAAATATCACCGGCAATCAACTATATCCATCTGCCGGCTTCGTATTATATAATGAAACGAATTTTTATTGGTGGGATGCCAAATAAACCATCAGCCTTTTAGTGAATCGATAAAACGTTGCGCTAAATTTTCCGGAGATTCCTTATTTATAGAGGGATTGATCTTTAATAGAAACCCTGTGAGAAAAGGACTCGGTAATTCGATATTTTTTTTACTTAATGACTCTTTGAATTTTAGAAGATCAATATTTTTTGGGTTGAGCCGTACTATATGTGATCCTGTTTCATACCGAATTAACTCAAAGCGCGGTTCTTTTTGTAAAGCAGAGAAAAACAATTCTGCTTTTTGCCAGGCCTTTTTATATTCATCAATAAAACCATCTGCAAAATGTAATGCTACGGCGGCAAAGGCCCAGGCAGCTGGCAAACTACCGCCAAACATTCTTCGTTCGTGAAATAAGTTAGTGGTAAATGATTTTGGTCCAGCCAATACAGCTCCTGATGCTGCATTAAAACATTTCCAGAGTGAAGTGTATACTGTATCGAATAATTCTCCGTATTCTGCGGGAGACTTATTGGTATGAACTGACTGAACAAAAAGCCGGGCGCCATCCAAATGCATTTTAATGGAATTGCTTTTGGCAAAGGCTGATATCTGTTTAATCTTATTAAAATCAAACATTCGGTCTAGTTTTCGTCTGACCGGTGTTTCAATAGAAATACAACCAAGGCCGGTTTCAACACGATCCGTTTTCGATTTCTTAAACTGCTGATCAATTTGTTCAAGGGAAATTTCTACTTCGTTGATACCGAGCGGAATTAAATTCAAACCGCTGAGTGTTTGAGAACAGTCGCCGGAATCATTATATAAATGACTTTGTTCCTGCACGATTACTCTCCTATTGGAGCCCGATAATCTTCGAACCGCAATATGATTGGCCAACGTTCCGGTCGGCAGAAATACAGCAGATTCTTTTCCGGTGAGCGCAGCAAATTTATTTTCCATTTCTTCTACAACACCGCCATTTGAATAATAATCAGTTTTGATTTTTCCTTCATCAGCAAGACGCATCAACAATTCACTGTATTCTTTCGGCGAAAGCGCTAAACCATCATGAACAAAATCAACTGCGAACAAGGGAGGTGGCGCGATTTTATTACCCAGGGTTCCCGCAAACAAGGCTGATTGAGCGGATACTCCCGCTAGCATACCGCCAAGCCGAATAAAATCTTTTCTGCGCATCCATTGAAGATAAAAATATTTTAGGCCATAACCGCCACCAAATTCAACGCAACCTGACCCAATGCTGTATTGCCCGACAATCTGCAATTATTTAATGCAGTGGATGGGTCCATTCCTTTTGTAAATATTTTCCACGCAGTATCAGGGCTCAGTACCAATTGCGCAGAAATAGGATTGTTTGGAATTGTAAGAAGCTTCCATTTGCCATTATCTCTTTGTAAATACCAACTGTCGCCTATTGAAGAATCAATCGTTATTTGTATGGTTGTACCTTGAGAAGCTTCTGTATTACGATAAGTATGCGGTAGCCCTTGCAGAAGAGTTTCAATAAAAGGATAAAACAAATCCCTCGTCATTATACCCGGCTTTCCCACGGCCGCTCTTATTTGTTGCTGATGATGCCATTTTTCGGTGTATTCCCGTGCAATATGAAACCAGTTTTTTGAGGTTTGCTCTCCGGCCCAGGCAACTGAAAAAATTGATTCAGCATGGGGATCCAGTGTCGTAAGATATTGGGAATATTGTTTGCCTGTTAATTCTAATAGTTCAATAAGCATTTGCGGACTCAGACGCTTAGTAGCTTTTACCCAATCGGCATTAAGCTGATTAAGATAATCAACAAGAGATTCATACGAATTTATGTCCCGATCAGGTTGTATGGTATGCTTATCCCGTGAAAGTGAGAGCGTACGTAAATTTCCATCGAGTAAATGCGTAGCAATATCTTTTACGGTCCATAACCTGGCAATTGTCGGCTTGCTCCACTCTTCGGGGGAAAGTGATCTTAACAGCTCTATCAGCTTACTATCTAAAATTGGAAATAATGGGAGTGTATGAATCATTAGAGC
>Ga0190271_10001856_pt1 | contig 12382 bp, 11 predicted proteins | sample Popmic356T_FD_133747 | JGI IMG/M metagenome (GOLD analysis project Ga0190271, IMG submission 133747) | Populus adjacent soil microbial communities from riparian zone of Weber River, Utah, USA - 356 T | ecosystem: Environmental > Terrestrial > Soil > Riparian zone | place: USA: Utah | collected...
CGTCAAAGACCTGGAACTCGCGCGTTTCGGCTATCGAGCGATTCCACTCGACCCTCCGTTCGCCACGATCGGCTCGGACGGCCGGCCGATCTTCTTCGACCAGGAAGGCCCGTTCGAGGAGTTCCTTGCCCGGATGGCGAGGATGGTGCGGCCGCTCCTGCTGCATCCTCCGTACGTCCCACCCATCGGCCGACCACGCGACCTCCTCGAGCTGTACCGCCTGATGACGATGTCGGTCGGCGACCTGCTCGACGAATGGTTCGAGGACGACGCGATCAAGGGCGCCTATGCCTCCACCGGCGTCGTTGGCGTGTGGGCCGGGCCCCGAACCCCTGGAACCGCCTACAACCTCCTGCACCACGCGCTCGGCGAGCTCAATGGGGTCCCCGGCGCCTGGGGACACGTGCAAGGGGGAATGGGAGCCATTTCAGACGCACTCGCGCGGAGTGCCGAGAGCAGGGGCGCCACCGTCAGGACCAGTGCGAGTGTGAGATCCATTGATGTTCGTGGGGGACGGGCTGTCGGCGTGACCCTCGAGGACGGCGAGCAGATCGAGGCCCCGCTCGTCGTCTCCGGCGCCCACCCCCGCACCACCATCCTCGACCTGGCCGGGCCCGAGCACTTCCCCGAGGACGTCGTGCGCGACATGCGCCGCTACAAGAGCCGCGGCGGCTCGGTGAAGGTGAACTGCATCCTCAGCGAGCCGCCCCGCTACGAGCGCGCCGCGCCCGGCGAGCGCGAGCGGCTGCTCCGCACCGGCGTGGCGCTGTGCCCCTCGATCGACTACCTGGAGCGCGCCTGGCAGGACGCGGTGCGCGGTGAGCCCGCGGCCGGGCCGTACGTGGAGATCGAGGTGCCGACCACGATCGACCCCACGCTGACCGACGACGGCACCACCGTGATGACGCTCTTCACCCAGTACGGCCCGCACCGCGAGGAGGACTGGCCCGAGGGCGCGCGCGAGGCGTACGGGGAGCGCTGCATCGACATCGTGGCCGAGCACGCGCCCAACGTGAGGGATGCGCTGATCCACCACGAGGTGCTCGCGCCGCCGGACCTGGAGCGGATCTACGGCTTGGTGGACGGCTCGATCTTCCAGGGCGAGCAGGGACTCGACCAGATGGGCTTCATGCGCCCCTCCCCCCGGCTCGCCAGGTACGCCACGCCCGTGGGCGGCCTCTACCTGTGCGGCGCCGGGATGCACCCGGGCGGCGGCGTCATGGCGGCCTGCGGGCACAACGCCGCCATGCGGGTCCTCAAGGACCGCAGGCGCAGCGCGCTGCGCCGCAAGCTGGCGCCCTGGCGGGGCGCCGTGCCGGTCTAGGCACGGCGCTCCGCCGAGCTCGGCGTCCTAGCGCTTGAACAGCGGGCAGACGTAGGCGAAGTCGCCGCCCAGATTCGAGCCCTTGACGGCCTTCATCGCGTAGGGGTCGCGCTTCCTTACGCTCGGCGCGACCACCGACCGCATCCGGGCCGAAGCGCTCGCACCGCCCTCACGCAGGCGCAGGACCTCGATGCCGCGCGACATGTCGAACAGGAACACGTAGTCCTGCGACCGCCGGCGGGACTTCCGGGCGCTCCGGCCGTCCCTGTCGCCGTCGCGGTCGCTGAACCACGCGACGTCCCACGAGTTCGAGGACGGGTTTGTGGTGCTCGTGCCGGTCACGCGGTAGAAGCCGATCTGCCGCATGTCCCGGGCGTTGCTGATGTCGACCAGGCGCAGGCCCTGCCCGTACCAGCCGGCGGCGAGCGTCGACTCCTGGATCTCGAAGTAGTGCGCCGAGCATCCGAGGGACGGGTTCGCCGTCTCGGGCGTGTCGAGGAACGGATGGAAGCTGTCCAGCGCCTTCATCCGGTACGGGTTCGCCCGCGTCGACTGCTGCGCGGGCTCGCCGCCCCACGAGTCGGTGAGGTCGGACGCGACGATCCTGCCGCTCTGCTCGCACGGCGTAGTGAAGTCCTCCTCGGTCCCGATGAGGATGTTGCCCTTCTTCACGCCCGACGCCCGGACCGAGCCGTCGGTCGGCCGGCCGGAGTTGTGCATGAAGTCGGTGGCTTGCGCAACGCCGTCGTCACCGCCGCGCGGGGGCGGCACGTCCCACTGCAGGCCGCCGCCGGCCACGAGGATCGGGTCGTACGGCGACGCCTCCCGCACGCGGTTCTGGTACGGGTCGCGGTGCCGGCCATCGGTGGCGTAGCCGCGGATACCGCCGCGCCCGGCGACCCATGCGATCCCGCGCTCGTCCTCGTCGACGTCGTGCGAGTAGTCGGTGTAGCCGTCGTTGCGCCAGAGGTCGACCGGCTCGTCGGACACCTGCGGCTTCGCCGGGTTCCGCAGATCGGTGACCCAGATCGGCCGGCCGTCGCCGATGAGCCGGTTGCTGAGCGTGGTTGGACCAGGCGCCGGCGCGATGATCTCGCCGAGGAACCCCTGGTCCGAGCGACGCGCCGGGCCGCCGGTCCAGATGTACTTGCAGTCCTGGATGCACGTCGACGTGTGACCGGCCGGCAGATCGACGAAGTCGCCGATCTGGCGCATGTTGCCCGGGTCGGAATACGAGATCACGTAGAAGCCGCTCATGCAGTCCGGATCGCGCACGGCCAGGTTGTCGGCGTCCGGGCAGCCGGTGGCGACCGGATCCGCGTCGTTGTGCCGCGGGTCGAGCGCGCCGATGATCAGATTGCGCTTGGTGTCGAGCTCCATGTCCTCGTTCTGCCAGTAGCCGAACTCGGCCAGCTCCGCCGGCAGGAACTCGTCCATCAGCTCCGGGTTCGCCGGATCGCTCACGTCGTAGGTCTTGAAGCCGAAGCGGCCGGTGACGACCAGCACGTCGCGGCCCGCGACCCTGTCGAACTTGCCCTCCGTGATGCCGGCCGCACCGGCCACTCGGCCCTCGAACTCGAGGTTGTTCGAGATCGCGGCTCCCGGCGGCGGGTCGTCCGCCCATGCAGCGCACGGTACGAGCAGCGCCAGGCCCGCCACGGCCGTCGCCAATACGCCTCTCCTACTCATCTGCCCTCCCCGGATGGATGGTGTGGCGAGCAAACGTACCGCTCCGCCCGCTGCATCGTCGCGCGGCCAACGCCGGCCCTCCTCGGCGAGCGGACGGGAGAGGTGCTCGGATGGCTGCCTGCCCGTCCGCTGCTGGGCGATAGGCCCAACCCCCCGGCGCCCCGTGATCGTCCGGCGATCGCAGCCGGCAAGCAGGCGACGAACCTGGTCCGCATCCAGGGCTCGCGGCAGCGTGGACAGCCATCGACATGCGGGTCCTCGGGGGACCGCAGGCGCAGCGCGCTGCGCCGCAAGCTACCTCACCCGGAACGCACGATCTTGAAGCGCGTTCGCGCGAGCAGCGCGTACCCGTCGTCCATGAACAGCCCGGCCACGTAGCGGCCCGGCGGCAGCCGCCCCAGGTCGGCCGTCGTCATGGTCATGCTCCCCATTGGGAGCGCGTCGAGGTAGCTGAAGCCGAGGTAGCCGTACACGTTCAGCGTCGGGCGGGCCCGGAAGATGCCGATCCAGTCGAACCTGTTGCCCGGCATTCCGCTCCAGCGCAGGCGGATCGGCTCACCGGGCGCGTAGACCCGCCGCGACGTGCGGATCCGCGGCCGGGCGTCGGGCGCGAGCACCCAGAAGCGGGACACCCCGAGCACCTCCCCCTCCCCGCTGACCAGCCCGGCGCGGTACGCGCCCGGCCGCAGGCCGGCGGTGCCGAAGATCGCGGCCATGTGGTCGGCGGCGCCGTAGATCGGCAGCGTCATGATCGGCCGCGCGCCGCGGGCGGGCAGCACCGCGACCCGCCTGCCGGGGGCGCGGGCCGCGTCCGTGTAGCGGACCGTGACCGGTGTCCCGCGCCGCACCACGCGCGGCTCGGCCGTGGCCAGCGGCGGCGCCTCGGCGGGCGTGACCTCGAATGTCGAGGCGACCGCCCGGTGGTCCGAGCCCCACGGCACGCCCACGTCCACGCCCAGACCGCCGGGCTCGCCCACGAGGCGGCTGGCCAGAGTGACGGCGGGGCCGGTGGCCGTGACCCAGTCGATCCGGTCGAGCGTCTCGCGCGGGCGCACGCGCGGCGGCGGAGTGCCGGGCGTCCATGTGATCCCGGGCCGCGCCACGGGGTCGGGGTGCGCCTCGCGGTAGGAGTCGCGGAAGCCGGCCCGCTCGAGCGCCACCGACACCGGCCAGCGCAGCGGGTACTTGACGCTCGGGTTGGTGGAGGTCCAGTCGAGGTGGGACGGGCTGTTGAAGTCGCCCACCAGGAACGTGGGCACGCCGCGCGCGCCGAGCCGCGCCAGCGGCCGCAGGTAGGGCCGGATCTCACCCAGGCGGGTGGAGCGCTCGTTGGCCAGTACCTGCGCGGGCGTGCGCCCGTCGCGCACGAGCTCCGGCCCGTACGGGCTCGACGGCAGGTGGATGTTCGACACGGCCACGACCCTCCGCGGGCTGAGCGCCACGTATGCGAAGCGGATCCCGCCCCGCTGGGCCGGGTGGATCGGGTAGCGCGAGATCAGATGGAGCGACTCGTCCACGTACGACATGCCGGCCGCCTCCGCGATCCGGCGGAGCTGACCTTCGGGCTCCTGCACGCCGACCACGTCCGCCCCCGACGCCTCGATCGCCGCGCCGATGCGGTCGAACTCGACCTGCACGCCGCCGTACCAGACGTTGAAGGACATCACCGTGAGCTGCTCGGCCGCCGCCGGCGCGGCGAACAGCAGCGATCCCAGGACGGCGCCGAGCGCCGCGAGCCGCCTCACCGCAGCTCGCGCGCGTGCTCCGGGTGCCAGCCCAGCTTCACGCGCTCCCCGATCTCCCAGCGGTCGTCGGCCCGCGCGCTGGCCGTGTTCTGCTCGAGCGCCACCAGGCGCACGCCCGACTCGAGCTCCACGATCACCTGCGTGGTGGTGCCAACGTAGACGCGCTCGACGACCGTCCCCTCCATCGCCGTCATGCCGTTCTCGAGCGTGCCGAGCCAGATCTTCTCCGGGCGGACGGAGATCTGCGAGCCGTCGTCGCCCGGCAGCAGGTTGGACACCCCTATGAAGCCGGCCACGAACGGGCCCGTCGGCTGCTCGTAGATCTCCTCGGGCGAGCCGCACTGCCGGATCTCGCCGCCCTCCATGACCGCGATGCGGTCCGACATCGCGAGCGCCTCCTCTTGGTCGTGCGTGACGTAGAGGAACGTGATGCCGACCTCGCGCTGGATCCCCTTCAGCTCCACCTGCATCTGCTTGCGCAGCTTCAGGTCGAGCGCGCCCAGCGGCTCGTCGAGCAGCAGCACGGCAGGCCGGTTCACGAGCGCGCGCGCCAGCGCCACCCGCTGCTTCTGGCCGCCGGAAAGCTCGGTGGGGCGTGACTTCTCGCGCCCGGTCATCTCGACCAGCTCGAGCGCCTCGGCCACGCGCGTGCGGATCTCGTCCTTCGCGACCTTGCGCCGCTTGAGGCCGAAGGCCACGTTGTCCGCGATGTTCAGGTGCTCGAACAGCGCGTAGCTCTGGAACACCGTGTTCACGTTGCGCTTGTACGGAGGCACGGTCTCGACCGGCTCGCCGTCCAGGAAGATGCGCCCGGTGCTGGGCAGCTCGAAGCCGGCGACCATGCGCAGCGTGGTGGTCTTGCCGCAGCCCGACGGGCCGAGCAGCGAGAAGAACTCGCCCTTGTCGATCTCGAGGTCGAGCTCCTTGACGGCCTCGAAGTCGCCGAATGTCTTGGTCACGCCTTCGAAGCGAATGGCCGAAGCACTCGGCTCGGCCGAGTGCGCACGGTTGGTGTTGGCCGAGGTCACGCGCCTTCCCTTCCCAGCAGCACCTTGAGCCCGCTCTCGCGCCGGCCGAGCAGGCGCGGCAGCAGCAGCGCCAGCCCGATCGACAGCGTCGAGATGACGAGCATGAAGGTCCCGATTGCGTTGATCGTCGGCCGCACGCCGAAGCGGATCTGGGTCCAGATCCGCACCGGCAGCGGCTGCGGGCTCTCGCCCGTGGTGAAGAACGACAGGACGAAGTCGTCGAAGGACAGGGCAAAGCAGAGCAGGCCGGCGGCGATGATCGCCGGCCACAGCGCGGGCAGCGTCACGAGCCGGAAGGTCTGCCAGCGCGTCGCGCCGAGGTCCATCGAGGCGTCCTCGACCTGCCGGCCGAGGGCGGCGAGCCGGGCCCGCACCACCACCGTGACGTACGAGATCGAGAACGTGATGTGCGCCAGGACGATCGTGGTCAGCGACAGCTGGAGGCCCACCTGCGTGAAGAGGAGCAGCGCGGAGGCCCCGGCCACGATCTCGGGCGTGACGAGCGGGATCAGCATCAGCACGTTCGCGGTGTCCGACCAGCGCGTGCGGGCGCGCACCAGGCCGTAGGCGAGCATCGTGCCCAGGATGGTCGCGACGACCATCGTGATCAGGGCGATCTGGATGCTCGCGATGAGCGAGTCGCGCAGCGACTCCGACTCGAAGAACGTCTCGTACCAGCGCAGGCTGAAGCCGTCGAACTGCTGCAGCGACCGGCTCGAGTTGAACGAGAACAGGATCACGAGCACGATCGGCGCGAACAGGAAGACGAAGAAGATCCACACGAAGACCCTGAGGAAGCGCGGCCGGTCGAACGCCCTCACGCCGTCGCCTCCTTGCCCTCGCGCGCGGCGGCGCGCAGGTAGAGCGACATCCAGATCAGGAGGAAGGCCATCATCGCGATGGTCAGCGCGGCGCCGAACGGCCAGTTGTCGGATGCCTGGAACTGCTGCTGGATCAGGTTCCCGACCATCACCTCCTCGGGCCCGCCGAGCAGCGAGGCCGCCACGAAGTCGCCCACCGCGGGCAGGAACACGAGCACCGAGCCGGCCAGGACGCCCTGGAACGTGTGCGGCCAGGTCACGTGGCGGAATGTCTCCCAGGGGCTCCCGTACAGGTCCTTGCCGGCCTCGATCAGGGCCGGGTCCATGCGGTCGAGCGCCGCGTAGATCGGCAGGATCATGAACGCGAGGAAGCCGTAGACGAGGCCGCCGACGACTGCGTAGGGCGTGTTGATGAAACGGATGGACGTGTCGAACACGCCGTTCACGAGGCCGTCGTCGCCCAGCATCGCGATCCAGGCGTAGGTGCGGATCAGGTAGTTGACGAAGAACGGCAGCACCACGAGGGCGATCAGCACGTTCTTCCAGCGCCCGCCGAAGACGGCGATGTAGTAGGCGACCGGATAGCCGATCAGCAGGCAGAGCACGACCGCGCCGAGCGCGAAGCCGGCCGAGCGGAACAGCACGGGCAGGTAGTCGGGGTCGACGAGCCGCTCGTAGTTGTCGAGCCGCGTGTCGTAGATCGCCTCGCCGAGGTCGTCCGTGTAGCCGAACGACAGCGCCAGCACCAGGACGACCGGGACGACGAAAAGGAGCAGCAGCCACAGCCCGCCGGGGATGAGGAAGCCGGTGGCGAAGCGGTTCTCGTTCACGTCGCCTCTAGGAGACCTTGAACTCGGTCCACACCTCGTCCCAGGCGAGTCGGCCCTCGCCCTTCAGGTTCTCGAACTGCTGCCCCTGCTCGAGGTCCTCGACGGTGATGTTGATCTCGGGGTCCTCCTTCACGAGTCCCTGGAACGCCTCGGTCGGTGCGCCCTCGTAGGGCATCGGGTACCCGATCCACTCGACGTTCTGGGCGGCGTTCTCGGGCTCGAGCATGTACTCGATGAACAGCAGCGCCGTGCCCGGGTGTTCCGCGTTGACCGGGATCACGAAGTTGTCGCTGCCCACCGGTAGCCCCTCCTTGCACTTCTGGAACTTGAAGTCCTCGGGGTTGTCGACCCCGTATCGGATGTTCACGATGTCGCCGTTCCAGAGGTGCTGGATGTAGGCGTTCCCGCTGACCATGTTCGTGATCGTGTCCGCGGAGACGCCGCGCAGCTCCGGCTTCAGGTCCACCAGGTAGTCCTTCGAGTCCTCGAGCTTGCCCGTGTCGGTCTCGTTCAGCGGATAGCCGTTCACCAGGTTGGCCATCCCGATCGACTCCTGGTAATCGTCGAGCAGGAAGCTGCGGTCACCCGAGTCGGCCTCGCCCAGGTCGCGCCAAGATCCGGTCATCCCGCTGACCTTGTCGGCCCGGTAGCCGAGCCCGGTCGCGTACATGCCGTAGGGCGTGGAGTGTGCCGAGTCCGGGTCGTACCAGGGGTCGTCGAAGTACGAGTAGACCGTGTCGACGTTCTTCAGCTTGTCGCGGTCGAGCCGGCGGATCAGGAAGCCGGAGCGGAGCCGCTGCACGTACTCCGCGCTAGGGAAGATCACGTCGTAGTGGATGCCCGCGCGCAGCTTGGCCATCATCGCCGACATCGAGTCGAAGTAGGACTCGCGCACCCGGACGCCGTAGAGCTTCTCGAAGCCCTTGACGAGCGCAGGGTCGATGTACTCCGAGTAGTTGAAATAGACGAGATCGCCGTCGACCCGCTTCCTGATCGGCTTCTCGGTCTCGGCCTTCGAGCCCCTGTCGATGTTCCCGACGCCGCATCCGGCCAGGCCGGCTCCAAGCGCGAGGCCGGCGCTGCCTTTCAGGAGGTCGCGCCGGTTCAGCACCGAAGCTCTCGTTCGGCAAGCGAGAGGCTCAACGCCCGGGCCCGCTCGGGCGTGACCTCGTCGTCCTTCAGCGCGATCTGCACGGAGAGGCCGTCGAGCAGCGAGGCGAGCATCACCGCGAACGCCTCCGGCTCGGCCGGTCCGAACTCGCCGCGCTCCTGGCCGTAGCGGACGACGGATGCGATCGTGCTGCGCCAGCGGCCGTCCAGCTCGGCGCGCGTCGCGGCAAGCTCCGGGTCGCGCAGCGCGCGCGCCCAAACCTCCATCCAGAGCGAGGCGTCGTAGTCGCCCTCGCCGGCTCCGCCGGCGACGATCCGCGCGAGGCGCTCACGGGCGCTCTCGATCCCGTCGAGCTCGCGCTCGAGGTCGTCGTAGTACTCCTCCTCCGCCGAGGTCAGCGCCTCCTTGAGCAGCTCGGCCTTGGTCTCGAAGTAGTAGAGGACGGAGGGCGCGCTCGTGCCCGCCCGCTCGGCCACGTCGCTCACGCGGGCGTTCTCGAGCCCGCGCTCGCGGATCACCTCGGCGGCAGCCGACAGCATTGCGGGCCGGCGCACGTGGTCGAGCCGCGGCCGGGGGCTCAAGCGACGCTCCCTCCAGTTACCTGAACGGCAATTCAGACAACCTAACGACGGGCTTCGCCTCGGTCAAGGCCGCCCAGATCTCCCGGCGCGCGTCCTCGATGTCCATGGCGCCGATCAGCACGCGCACGCCGTAGCCGTCGGCGAGCGCCATCAGGCGGTCCGCCGCCCGCTCCGCATCGTCGCCGTCGATCCTCTCGGCCAGCCACTCGCCCATCCGCTCGTAGAGGCGCCTGGCGGTCGGGCGCAGCTCGGGATGGCGGATCGCGCGCAGCCACAGCTCCACCCAGAGGATCCAGTCGCGCTCGAGCACCCCGGGATGCGGCAGGAAGTGGTCGATCAGCGCGGCCAGCCCGTCCTCGTCCTCGCCGATCCGCACGTCGCCGGCGATCTCGTACGAGTACTCGAGCGCCTCGGCGAGGAGCGCCTCGCGCGTGTCGAAGTGGTAGTGGACCAGCGAGGTCGACACGCCGGCGTCCATCGCAACGCGGGCGATCCGTACCTCGTCTATCCCCTCCGCAGCGATCCGCTCGACCGCCGCCGCCAGAATCCGCTCGCGCGCACCCTCGGTCACGGTTCTTCGCCGAGATCCGCGCGGATCTTGTCGGCGAACCAGCCCAGCGCCCTCTCCCTGCGGGAGAGCGGGCCGGGCTCGAAGCCGCGCGCCTCGAGGCCCGCCTGCTGGTTCGCCACCAGGTCGACGTCCTCGTGGCCGGCCAGCTCGTTCACCTTCCGGTTCGCGTGCTGGACGATTCGGCTGCGCAACCCGGCCCGCGGCGGAAGCAGCGTGAAGGCGAGGTCCGCGCTGCGCCGCGGTCCGTCGGGCGTGATGCGCCAGACGCCCACCTGGTCGGGATAGAGGTCGATCGTGGTGTTCGGGTAGATGAAGATGTAATGCCAGATGCGCCGGTCGTCGTCGGTGAGACCGGGCATCGGCTCGACCATACGCTGGTAGAGGCGCTCGAGCCGGTTGCCGGACGGCTTGTCGCGCAGCGGGGCGTCCTTCCAGAGCCAGTTGTCGTGGAGCTCGACCTCGTAGCGCTTGTAGTCGAGCATCCGCATCAGGCCCGGGTGCGCGATCGGCACGTGATAGCCCTCGAGGTAGTTGTCGACCACGATCTTCCAGTTCGCCGGCTGGGTCGTGGGCTTCTCCTCCCTCACCTTCAGCCTGTCGAGGCCCCGCCGCTCGAGGCGCTCGGGCAGCCCCGCCACCTGCTCGGCGAGCGGCGTGGCGTGAATGTCGAGGTTCACGAAGACGAGCCCGCACAGCACCTCGACGCGCGCGGGGAACAGCCCCAGCGTCGACTTGTCCAGGCCGGGGATCGCGCGGCCCTCGGGCACGCCGATCAGCTCGCCGTCGAAGCGGTAGGTCCAGCCGTGGTAGCGGCACCGGATGGCCTTTCCGCAATCGCCGGATCCGCTCAGCAGCCGCGAGCCTCGGTGACGGCAGACGTTGCGGAACGCGCGCAGCTCGCCCGCGTCGTCGCGCAGCACGAGGACCGGCTCGGCGCCGGCCTGCGCGGTGATGTACCTGCCCGTGCCCTCCAGCTGGCTGACGTGGCCGGCCAGCTGCCACGTGCGGGCGAAGATCCTGCGCTGCTCGAGCTCGAGCACATCGGGGTCGCGGTAGAGATGCGGCGAGAGCGCGGCGGGGATGGGTTCGGCGACGGCCATTCTTGTCATCCTGACTTTGTGATCAGTTGCATGATACCATCGGCTGGGTGTCGCGCCACGCGTGGCTCTCCATCACACCCGAACCCGAGCGAGAGCTCCCCGACGCAGTCGCGGCGCTGAGGGGAAGCTCGATCGCGGCGGAGCGCGCGCGGGTGGAGAGGCTCGTGCTGCGAGGCGGCCGGCGCGCCTGGAACGCCTATCTCGCCGAGGCACACGAGCTCGCGCGCAATGCCCCGCCGGGCGAGTCGCGAGACGTCGTCCTCGAAGTGATCGACAACCACGACAACCTGAGACTGGGACTCGAATGACCGACCTTCAAGAGCGCGCGCGGCGATTCGTCGACGGGCTGCTCATCCCCAACGAGGAGCTCGCCGAGGTGAACGGCGGGAAGATCCCCGACGAGCTGCGCGAGCGGATCAAGCGCGAGTCGATCGAGGCCGGGCTGTCGGCCGGGCTGCACGCGCGGGAGCACGGCGGGCAGGGCTGGACCAAGACCGAGTGGGTCCTGGTCGAGGAGCAGATGGGCCGCTCGACCAATGCCCTTTCGTGGCACATGCCGACCGCCTACAACGTGCTCGCGAACGGCACGCCCGAGCAGATCGAGCGCTACCTGAAGCCCGCGCTGCGCGGCGAGCTGCACGACGCGTACGCCGTCACCGAGGCGGGCGCGGGGTCCGACCCCTCGATGATCCAGACGACCGCGCGGCGCACCGACTCCGGCTGGGTCATCGACGGCGAGAAGTGGTACGTGACCTACGGCGACGTTGCGGCCGTCTACATCGTGATGGCGAAGGCGCTCGTCGACGGGCAGGAGCTGCCCACCTTGTTCCTGGTCGACGCCGGGCTCGGGGGGATCTCCGTTGTCGACGACCCGCCCTTCACCCACAACTACGCGCACGGCCACCCAACGATCCGATTCGACGGGGTCGAGGTCGGCGAGGACGCCGCGATCGGCGGGCTCGGTGGCGGCGACGACCTGCAGCGCGCCTGGTTCACCGAGGAGCGGCTCGGCATCGCCGCGCGCGGCGTCGGGTCGATGTGGCGGCTGATCGAGGAGGCGACCGCCTGGGCGCTCGAGCGCGAGCAGGGCGGGAGCCGGATCATGGACTACCAGGGGGTGTCGTTCCCGCTGGCGGACTCGGCGGCGGACGCCGCCGCCGGGCGCCTGCTGATGCTCGAGGTGGCGCGGCTGGTGGACGCCGGCGAGGACCCCAAGGTGGTGCACGCCAAGGCGTCGATGGCGAAGCTGTTCGTGAGCGAGGCCGCATGGCGCTGCGCGGACCGCTGCGTGCAGATCTTCGGCGGCCGCGGCTACATGCGGACGAACGTGGCCGAGCGCTTCCTGCGGGAGCTGCGCGTGGACCGCATCTGGGAAGGCACGAGCGAGATTCAGCGGCTGATCGTGGCGCGCGCGCTGGAGCGGCGCGGGGTCGAGCGTACGCTGCACTGATGGAGCTCGGACGGCTGCTGCATCCGCGCACGGTCGCGGTGGTCGGTGCGACGGAGCGGCCCGGGTCGTACGCCGGGCAGACGCTGCTGAACCTGCGGACGCTCGGGTTCCCCGGCGAGGTCTGGGGAGTGA
>Ga0190271_10001857_pt1 | contig 12380 bp, 7 predicted proteins | sample Popmic356T_FD_133747 | JGI IMG/M metagenome (GOLD analysis project Ga0190271, IMG submission 133747) | Populus adjacent soil microbial communities from riparian zone of Weber River, Utah, USA - 356 T | ecosystem: Environmental > Terrestrial > Soil > Riparian zone | place: USA: Utah | collected...
ACGACATGGTGTCGGCCGACGGCATCAACTGGGGCTGGACCGCGCCCGGCGTGCTCTACAGCGCCGGTCAGTCCGTGGTCTGGAAGGCCAACCGCGTCGGCGACGTCAGCGAGAACACCGGCCCCACCACCCCACCCACCGTCTACACCGCGGTGCCGATCCCGGTGCTGACGCTGACCACCGACGACGCTGACGGCCAGGTGACGATCGGCACGCCGGTCACCCTCAGCGCCACCAGCAACATCGACCCGGTCGAACCGCTCATCGCGCACTATTCGCTCAACGGCGGCACCACCGTCGACGCCGGTCCGATGACCGAGGTCTCGGCGCTGGCCTGGTCCGACGTCGTCGACACCTCGGCCCTCACCATCGGCGACTCCTACGAGCTGTGGGTCACTGCCGATGGCGGCGAGTCCAACCACGTCACCGTCGAGCTCATCGGCCTGACGCTGGCGCTGACGGCGACCCCGCCGTGGGTGCTGGCCGGGACGGGGATCGACGTCGACGTGACGGCGAGCGCCAACCCGCTGGCGCCGGTCAACCTGTTCACGTCGGTCGACGCTGGCACGACCTGGGTCGACCAGGGGCCGATGACCGAGGCGACCCCGACCACCTTCGAGGACGCGCTCGACACCACCGGCATGTCCAACACCACGCTGAGCCTCGAGGCCCGCACCGGCTCCGTGATCAGCAACCGGGTGGACGTCAACGTGCAGGTCATCGCCACGATCAACTCGCCCACCTACCTGCCGCCCGACCCCGGGCTGGCCGATCCGACCCTCATCACGGTGACCACGAGCGGGCCGATCCACGTCGGTGACGACATGCTGTTCAAGTACCGGCTCAACGGCGGTGCCATCACCGACGGCGGGCCGATGGTGCGCGACAGCGACACCTCGTTCAGCCTCAACTTCCCCGCCATCGCTGGTGTGGCCGACGGCGACGAGGTGCTGGGCTGGGGCGAGGCCGACCTCTCCACCCTGGCCGGCACCGGGGCCAGCTTCTTCTACACCATCGGCTTGTCCCTGGTCCTGACCACCGATCAGCCCGCCGTGGCCATCGACGGGACGATCGGGGCCAACGTGGAGGCCTCGGAGGACCCGGCCGACCCGGTGCACCTCTGGACCTCGACCGATGACGGCGTGACCTGGGCGGACGCCGGGGCGATGACCGAGCTGACCGCGACGACCTTCGAGGCCCCGGTGGCCACCACCGGGTTCGTCCCCGTCGACGCCGACAGCGGCTACTCGCTGCAGGCCCGCTCCGGCGCCGTGGTCTCCAACACGGTCAAGGTCGGCGTGCAGCTGGCCGGCCAGACGCTCGACATGCCGATCTACGACCCTGCCGAGCCCGAGCCCACCGACAACGAGACCATCACCGTGCGGGTCACCGACACCGTCGGCGGCGGCGACGGCATCATCACCGGCACCGACCTCATCCACTGGTGGTACAAGGTCGACGGCGGCGCGGACGTCGACTTCGGCCCGATGACGCGGGTGAACGACGGCTCCTTCGAGGTGGACTTCCCCGTCCTGCCCGGCACCGTCAGCGGCACCGTCATCACCGGCTGGGCCGTGGCCGAGGGCAGCGGGCTGATGAGCCCGACCAAGGACCTGACCTACTTCATCCTGCCGGTGACGCTCACGATGACCCCGAGCGACCTCACCCCGCCGGTGAACCGCAACCCGGTCATCGACGTGACCGCCGCGGTGGCCCCGGCCGGCAACGTGCACCTCTGGGTGTCGCGCAACGGCGGCGAGTGGCAGGACGAGGGCGCCATGGGCACCAACGGCTCCCTGGCCTGGCAGGAGGAGATCGACGTCGAGGGCGACGCGGTCGGGACCACCTACGACGTGGAGGCTCGGGCCAACGACGGCCAGTCCAACACCGAGCACATCGTGGTCCGGGCCAGCAACATCGTGCCGTGGATCGGCACCCCGGTCCTCAACGAGACCAACAACGAGATCCCCGAGAACGTGGACCTCCAGATCTCGATCACGCTCACCCAGGAGCCGCCGATCGGCGAGACCTTCCAGATGGCGGTCAGCTTCGACGACGGCCTGCACGAGCTGCGGCCGATGACCAAGACCGGGCTCGTCTACACCGCCACCATCGACGAGTCGGAGATGCTCCTCGGCCGCAAGGTCACCGTCTGGGGCTCGTCGATGCCCAGCGACGTGCAGGGGCCGGCCAACTTCGTGTTCTTCGTGGAGCCGTTGCCCCCTTTCGCCGTTCTGACAACTGAGCCACCCGACGAGGTGACCCAGCCCGCCACGTTCAAGGCCGTGGCGATCACCGAGGAAGATCAGACCGGCGGGAACATCCTGCTCCACGTCGGCGTCAACGGCGCCCCGCTGGCGGTGGCGTACTCGATGATCCAGGACGGCACCAACCCGCTGCGCTGGACCTTCGACGTCCCCTCCGCCAACTACCTGCCCGATGACGTGCTGGTGCTGGCGGCGGCGCTGAACACCACGCCGGACGACAAGAGCACCGAGGCCACCATCACGGTGCTGCCCAAGCCGCCGGTGTCGTGGATCTTGGCGCCAGTGTCGGACGCCCCGGCGGTTGGCACCGACCTCCCGGTCACGATCAACGACACGCTCTTCGCCAACCCGAGCGAGGTGTTCAGCATCAAGCTCCGCGTCAACGGCGGCCCCGTGCAGTCGTTCCCGGCGCCGTTCGTGTCACAGGGCGTGTGGCAGGGCACCGTGCCCGGTGCGACCTTCGTGGCCGAGGGCGACGAGGTGGTGATGTGGGGCAACGTGGCGGCCGGCGACCAGGACGGCCCCAGCGTCACCCTCACCGTGGGGCCGGAGCCGACGTTCAGCACGCTCACGATCAACCCCCCGCTCGGCGGGCAGGCGCTCATCGGCGCGCCGCTCACGATCAGCGGCACCGCTGACGGCGACCCGACCGACCCGGTGAGCGTGTGGCAGTCGCTCGACGGCGGCACCACCTGGGCCGACCTGGGGGCGGTGGAGGACAGCCCGACGGCCTTCCACGAGGACATCGCCACCGCCGGCTACCCGCCGGGCTCCACCGTGCACTTCGAGGCCCGCTCGGGCGCTGTGGTGAGCAACCGGGTCAGTGCGTACTTCCACACGAACCTCGGCACGCTCATCATGACGCCGCCCGGCCCGGTCGAGCGCGACGAGGTGTTCGAGCCGACGCTGACCACGGTCACCTCCCTGCCCGGGCGCATGATGATCACCTACGTCAAGAAGGGCGATCTGCTCCCGATCACCGACAACAAGCCGATGAGCGGGGCACACCCGACCTACGTCTGGGGCACGATGACGGGAGCCGGCCTTGGCGTGTTCGACGAGGACAGCGGCATCCTGCTCAGCCAGGCGTACTCGGAGAACAACCCCAGCATCCGCTCCGACATCTGGGAGCAGGAGGTCCTGCCCGGCACACCGAGCCCGGCCGGCGGCCTCGGCACCATCACGACCGTCCCGGCGACCTTCGTCGAGGGCGGGCCGGTGCTGACGGTCAACGTCGTGAACGGCAGCGGCATCTTCCTCGAGCCGGTCAACCTCTGGGTGGCGATCAACGACGCCGAGCCGACCCTCGTCGCCGCCATGCCCAGCGTCGGCACTTCGCCGAAGGAGTGGGAGTACGTCTGGAACGCGCCGCCCTGGACCGCCGGCCAGGAGGTCGAGCTGTTCGCCAAGGACTCCGACCCGGCCTGGGGGCCCGCCGGCTGGCGCTCCGGCTCGATCATCCTCAACGTCACCTGATGCCGTGCCCTATCCGCCACCCCTCGACCACGGCTATCTATCATCCAGCCGTACCCCGACACGAGTTCTGATCGACCGCTAGAAGCCCAGGAGGGCAGCACATGGCGTCAACCTGCGTTTCGCCGATCCGAGGCCTGGCGATGCGGGCCACCCGCGTCAACAACTGCGGCTGTCCCATCGACGGTCCCAACAACCAGGCCGTGTCGTGTGGCTTCGTTTCGATCGGCCTCTCGGCCCAGATCGACGACGGCAACCCGATCACCGTGCGGACCGCGGCCGGCGCCATCTGCATCAACGAGCCCGCCTGCCGGACGCTGACCCGCTACGACGTCACCATCGAGTTCTGCCAGGTCGACCCCGAGCTGTTCGAGCTCATGGCCGGCTCCCGGGTCCTCACCGACTACAAGGGCGACTCGGTCGGCCACACCGTCGGCGAGTCGATCCAGTGCGAGGGCGGCTTCGCCCTCGAGATCTGGTCGCAGGTCGCCGGGGCCGAGTGCGAGGTCGGCTCCGCCGGCGTCTGGTACTACTGGCTGCTCCCCTTCGTGACCTCGGGGATCATCGGTGGCGACATCACCATCGAGGACGGGCCGATCACCTTCACCTTCACCGGCCAGACCAAGAAGAACGGCTGCTGGGGCCTCGGACCCTACGACGTGGTGGCCCAGATGGGCTCCACGCCGGAAGCCCCCGTCGCCGGCCCCCTGCTGACCCCGGGCGTGCTCGAGGACGAGCACCTCTACGCCCGCACCGTCGAGATCCCCCCGCCCGAGTGCGAGTGCGGCTCCCAGGACCTCGTCGTGCCCCCCGTGGTCACCACGCCGATCCCCGACGTCGTCGACAACACCGTCGCCGCCGCCACCACGACCCTCACCGGCGCTGGGTTCACCGTGAACCCGACCAACGAGGACGAGTGCCACGCCTCGATCGTGGCCGGGAACGTGATCAGCACGACCCCGGCAGTGGGCACCGCTGCGGCCGCTGGCTCCGAGGTGACGCTCACGGTGTCGACCGGACCCTGCCCCTGAACCAGGAGGAACCATGGCGGCGCCCGTGCTGCGGCCGTGCGAGCCATGGCCCTACGAGGCATGTTGCGATGAGCTCGGCACCGCCGATCCCGTCCTGCTCGCCTCGATCCAGACCGCAGCCACCGAGGCGCTCTGGGCGCTGAGCGCCCGGCGCTTCGGGCTCTGCACCCATCGGGTGAGGCCGTGCCGGCAGCGGTGCATGCCGCTGCAGTTCGCCCACTTCTCGCCGCTGCACCTGGCGGGCTGGGACGCCTGGGCGCCGATGGCGGTGCGCTGCGGCTGCGGGCCGAACAACTGCGGCTGCACCACGATCTGCCAGCTGGCCCTGCCCGGGCCGGTGGCGGGGATCACCGAGGTCGTCTTGGACGGCGTGATCCTCGACCCCAGCGCCTACCGGGTGGACGAGTTCCGCTACCTGGTCCGCATCGACGGGGAGTGCTGGCCGGCGTGCCAGGACTTCAACGCCGAGTCCGACCAGCCCGGCACCTGGGAGGTCACCTTCACGCAGGGCCGGCCGGTGCCCAACCTCGGCGAGCGGGCCATGGGCGCCCTGATGTGCGAGCTCATCAAGCTCTGCGTCCGGGACGCCTCCTGTGTGCTGCCCCGCAACGTCGCCAACATCACCCGCCAGGGGGTGACGATCAACTTCCGAGGCACGGACTCGACCAACGCCCTCATCGAGTTCATCCCGGAGATCGCGCTGTTCCTGCGGGTCTACAACCCGTCGGGGCTGGTGACTCAGAGCCGGATCTACCGGGCCGACGCCCCGCCCTACGGGCGGCGGGTGGGCACCTAGATGCCCCCCGCGGCGACCGATCTCGCCGCGCAGTTCCTGTGGGCTCAAGAGCTGCTGGACTGCGCCTGCGAGGCGCTGGGCGACCCCGCCATCAGCCCCTACGGCTGCCCCGATCGAGCCTGCGTCTACAACGGAGGCGTCATCGTCGCCTTCGAGGACTGCTGCTTGGGGCAGCTCTGGGTCTCGTGGGGCCGGACGTATCCGACGCTGACCTTCCCCACCGAGCTGGGCGACCCGGACCTGGTCCGGGCCTGCCTGGCCAACGGCACCCACCTGGCCACGGACTTCGAGGTCGGCATCATCCGCTGCGCACCGACGATGGACGAGCAGGGCAACCCGCCCAGCTGTGAGGCCATCAGCGACTCGGCGCTGCAGATGCACTACGAGGCCCGGGTCATCCTCCGCGCCATCACCTGCTGCCTGCAGGAGTGGAACGCCGACAACACCCGGCCCCGCTACGGCATCTGGCGGGACCAGGTGCCGGCCGGCGACGCGGGGACCTGCGTGGGCTCCGTGCTGCGGGTCACCATCGCCGAGCCACTCTGCACCTGCTTCCCCGGCATCACCCTGACCCCTTAGCAGGTATCTCTCGTCATCGCCTGCGTACGGAGTACCGTTCGAGGCCATGGCACCTGTCGTCGTCCAGGCGCTCACCCGGATTCACGGCTTGCGCTACGGCGATGTCGCCACGCTCGAGCTGACTCCCCAGGTGGAGGCGCTCATCGAGAACCAGAAGCTCGCGGTCGTCAAGGACGCCGCCGAGGAGCCGCCTGCCGAGGAACCTCCGGCCAAGCCCGCCCGCCAGCGCGCCGCCAAGCCTGTGGCGGCTCCGGAGCCCGAGGCCGCCGAGGAGCCCGAGGCCACCGACGACGAGCCCAAGCCGGCACGCCGGGCTCGCAAGCTCAAGGAGACCCCCGCTCCTGAGGAGGAGTAGGTGGCGCTCAGCACCGAGGTCACCGCCAAGTTCGACGACGACAACTACGAGGTCATCGTCGGGATCGGGCTCAAGAAGGACGTCACGAGTCGCACGGCTGCGGTCCGCACGCTGGCCCGAGCGCTCGCCCCACGGGGCAAGACCGGGGACCTGAAACGGGCCATCGAGTACGACGTCGACGGCCACCGCCTCAACTGGACGGGGACGGTCTACATCAACGAGTTCATCGCCCCCCACGGCGTCTACGTTGCCTTCGGCACCAAGGGCCCCATCACCTCGCCCACCGGCGGCTTCATGAGGTTCAACGTCGACGGTCGGTGGATCAAGACCAAGAGCGTGGCGGGCCAGGAACGTCAGGACTTCCTCCCGGACGCGCTCGACGCCGCCCGGTACTAACCAAGGAGAACATGCGCCATGCCCTTCCGAGAGTTCCAGTCCGCCACGAACGCCGAGGCGGTGACCTTCCGCATCGGCACCGACATCTTCGAGGCGGCCAAGGAGTGCCCCGCCGGCATCCTGCTCTCGATGGCGTCGATGGCCCAGGAGGAAGGCGGCAACGCGGTGGCCGGGACCATGGACTTCCTCGACTCGGTGATGCTGCCCGAGTCCCGTGAGCGCTTCGCCGCTCGGATGCGGGACCCGCAGAACCCGATCAGCCTCAAGGTCGTCACCGAGCTGGTGCAGTGGCTCGTCGAGGTCTACACCGGACGCCCTACGGCGCAGCCCTCGCCGTCGCCGGCTGGGCCGTCCGCAACTTCGCCGAGCTCGACGGAACCCTCGCCGCCGACGGAACCGACCTCCTCACCTGTCCCAGCTGGCGCGGCCTGAACATCGTGTACGCCCTGATGATCCGCAACGCCGATGAGAAGGAGCGGGCTCGCATCGACCGCGAGCTCGACGCGGCGGCCATCAGGGCACAGCTGCTCCAAGCCGGCGGTACGGAGCCCCGCCGCCGCAACCGCCAGCGACCCACCCGGCCCACGACCCCCGCCCCGAACAGCCGTGTCGTCGAGACCGGCCGCTACCGCAAGGTGGCACCGCCAGGCTTCACTCCCGAGGAGATCTCGCGCGACGCCGAGGCGGTCAAGGCGTTCGTCGCCAACACCCAAGCCGGCCGGGGGTAACCAGTGGCGGGGCCCATCGCCCGGGCGTATGTCGAGGTCATCGGCAACGCCGACGAGGCGGCAGCGGAGATCCAGGCCGACCTGCGTCGGGCCTTCGACGGCATCGACGCCATGGCCCGCGAGGCCGGCCAGGACATCACCCAGGCCTTCGTCAAGGCGGGGACGGCGAGCCGACAAGCGCTCGAGGAGATCGACCCCCACTTCGGGGACATCTCGCGTGAGGCCCAACAGGCGGGCCGGTCCACGGCGCAGCAGTTCATCCAAGCGGCGGCCAGGATCAACTACGTCCTCGACACCATCGGCGAGACCGCCTTCGATGACCTGCCCGAGGACGCCAAGGCGGCCGCCACCCAGGTCACGCTGACGCTGTCATCGGCGAGCCGGGTTGCCAACGCCGCCCTCGACGCCATCGGCGAGGGAGCCTTCGACGACCTCGACGAGGACGCGCAGTCGGCGGCCCTCGACGTCCTGGCCACCCTCAACAGCGTGGCGGCGACGGCCGACGCGGTCCTCGATGCCATCGGCGAGACCGCCTTCGATGACCTGCTGCTGGACGCGCAGGCGGTCGCCAACCAGCTGATCGACATCTTCGTCACCACCGGAGCCCTCTCCGAGGAGGCGCTCGAGCGCATCGGCGGCGATGCCTTCATCCACATCGCTGAGGAGGCGGTGCTCTCGTCCGAGGCCATGGTCGTGGCCTACGTCGCCGGCGCCGACATCATCAACAAGTCGCTCAAGGGCATCGGCGGCGCCGCCTTCGCCGACCTCACTGGTGAGGCCGAGGCGGCCGCCCTCGCCGTCCAGTCCTCGATGCAGGGCGCTGCCGCAGGGGCCCAGGCCGCCTTCCAGATCATCGGCGAGGGCGCCTTCGACGATCTCGGCGACGACGCCCAGGTGGCGGGCCAGAGGGTCCGCACGGCCCTCACGGCCGCCGCTGTGGCCGCCAGGCAGTCGCTCGAGGCCATCGGCCGGGGCGCCTTCGAGGAGGCGGCTCGACTGGCGGAGATCTCCGCGCAGTTCATCGCGGCGGCCTACACCGAGGCCTCGGCGGTCTCCGAGGAGGCGCTCGAGCGCATCGGCGGCGATGCCCTCCTCGAGGTCGCCGCCCAGGCCCAAGCCTCCGCTGCAGCCCTAGGGGTGGCCTTCGTGGAGGCCGCGGCGGTGGCAGAGGCGGCGCTGGAGACCATCGAGCCGGACACGGGCGGCCTCGCCGCCCAGGGAGCGGCGGCTGGGTTCTCCTACGGCCTGGCCTTCCGGGAGGCAATGGACGCCGCCACAAAGGACGCGGGGAAGAGCCTCGTCCGGGAGTCCGGCATCATCGGCAACCAGCTCAGGCGGGCCATGGGCAACATCGTCCAGGCCTCCGCGGTCACCGCGGCGTTCGGCGCCATCGCCGGCACGGCCGCCTTCGTCGGCTTCGGCATCAAGGCCACGGCCGAGTTCGAGCGGGTCACGCTCGGCATCGAGAACCTAGTCGCCGCCCAGAAGCAGTTCACGGTCGGGTCCCAGGAGGCCGAGGACGCCGCTGCGGGTCTGATCTCACAGATCAAGGAGCTGGCCCTTCGGACGCCCTTCTCCTTCCAGGGCCTCGCCGCCAACGTCCAGCAGCTCCTCGCCGCAGGCCGCGACGCCGTGACCGTCGTCCAAGATGCCGAGGCGCTCGGTGGCGTCGCCGCTGCCCTGGGCGGCAAGCCGGAGGACCTGCAGTTCGTCATCCGCGCCCTGTCGCAGATGAACAGCTCGTCGCGGGTCTACCAACAGGACCTCAACCAGATCATCCAGCGCCTGCCCGGCTTCAACGCCCGCATGGAGCTGGCCTTCGTGGCCGGCGCCGAGGCCATTGATATGTCGGCCACGGCCATGCAGAAGCTCCGCGCCGAGGGCCTCGACACGGCCGAGGCCCTCGAGCTCATCGCCTCCGGCGAGGAGCTCATCGCCTCTGGTGCGCTGAGCGGCAAGGAGGGCGTCGACGCCCTCATGACGGCCATGGAGAACTTCCCCGGGGCCGCCGCGGCCCTCGAAGTGTTCGCCGGCTCCCTGGTCGGCCAGTTCGAGCGCCTCAAGGAGTCCATCCAGTTCGCCCTCGTCGACGGCTTCGAGCCCCTCGCCCAGTTCCTCTCCGGCGGTGCTGAGGGGGTGCTGAGCGGCGAGGGCTTCCTCGACGACATCTCCGAGAGCCTGGAGATCGGCATCGCCGAGATGGGTAGAGGGGTCACCGACGCGGTCAAGCGCGTCGGTCCCGCCTTCTTGGACCTCTTCGACTCCCTGGCTCCGGTCCTGGCCGAGCTGGCCAGCGCCTTCGGCATCTTCCTCGAGCCCGTCATCGACGCCATCGCCGAGTTCCTGGCCGGCGCCGGTCCGCAGCTGGGCGACACCTTCGAGAACGTCGCCGAGGCCCTGGGCAAGATCACCGGCGCCGGCCTCCAGGGCGCCCTGTCGGTGCTCGAGGCGATGCTGCCCATCCTCGACGCCATCGCCGCGGTCATCACCTCGATTCCCGACAGCTTCATCCAGATCGCGGCGATCGGCTACATCCTGCAGCGCAACGTCATCGGCCCGCTGTCCAGCGCGATCGGCCTGGCACGGACGCTCCTCGGCGCCATCGCTAAGGTCGCTACGGACACGGGCGTATCCAAGCTGACCGCCGGCGTCGGGGTCCTCAAGTCGTTGATGGCCGGGCTGGCCACCCCCGGCGGCATCGCCACGGCTGGCGCTCTCGTTGTGAGCAGCGCCTTCCTCTTCGCCATCACCAAGGCCCGGGAGGAGGCGGCGGAATACAAGCGCGAGATCGAGGACCTCTCCAAGTCCTTCGGCGACGTCATCGCCGGACAGGCGGATTTCAACGCGGTCCTTGACGACTTCATCTCGAAGCGGCTCGGTGAGGACGCGTCCGATGACATGCTCGAGACCCTCAACGATGTCGGCATCGGCATGCAGGCCATCCGTGATTCCATCAAGGAAGGCGGCGACGCCCTCGACCCCCTGCGGGACATGGCGAAGGAGCTCGGCACCGAGATGGGGGGCATCGACGTCGGCAAGCTCGACGACATGGGGGTGGACGCCACCACCTTGGGGAAGGACCTCGGACTTGCCACCGGGGAGCTCGAAGGCCTCATCGAGAGCCTCGAGGACTACGACCAGCAGGTCCAGGCGGCGGCCCGGAGCCAGCTGGTCATGGCCTCGACCTCCGCCGATCCCGCCTTGGCCCGGGCGGCCAGCGAGGCCCTGGATGAGGGTGCGGCGAACGCTGGCAACTACGCGGCAGCGCTCGACGGAGTCGCAGACTCCACGGCTCGCTACGCCGAAGAGCTGATGAGCACCATGTCGCTCAACCAGGCCCTCGACGCCGGCATCGTGGCGGCCCAGGAGGCCTACGACGGGCTGCAGGAGACCCTCGACGGCTTCAAGTTCCCCGACGCGATGACCGAGGCCATGGCCGACCCCTCCGCTGGCGGGTTCGGACTCATGGAGGAGCAGATCGAGTCGCTGGCCAACGTCATGCTCAGCGACGGCGTCAACAGCGCCCAGGAGCTGGCCAACGCGATGGAGGAGCTCGGCATCGACGCCAGCGCCACCACGACGGCGGTGGCCGCCGCCCTCGAGAACATCACGGCCCGGGTCGAAGAGGCCAACGCCATGCTGGCCCGGCTGGACCCGACGCCGGCGCTGGCCAAGGTGGACGAGTTCGCCGAGACGATGAAAGACAGCTTCGGCGGCTCGGCCACCGTGGCGCTCGACTCGTTCCGCACCAACTACATGGCGCTGCTCGACGGCATCATCGCCGAGACCAACAACGTCAAGGACATCCTGGCCGCCAACCTTGAGGGCACCACCGGGCAGCTCGTCGAGGGTCTGGTCCGGTCCTTCCAAGGCACCGGCCCCAACGGGGCGCTGTTCATCCAGGGCCTCGCCGACCTCATCGGTGACCCCGCCGCCCTCGAGGAGTTCATCGGGCCGCTGCGCACCCGTTTCGAGACCCTGGGCGAGGAGCTCCAGGTGGACTTCCTCGCTGCCCTCCAGGCCGGCACGGTCACGCCCGAGGACCTCAAGCTGCCCACCGACGTCCTCAAGGCGAAGATCGAGGAGGACAAGGAGATCATCGAGGGCCAACTCGATGAGATCACGTCCTTGATCGGGACCTTCGGCCGGGGCCTCGGAGTGTTCACTGAGAAGGGTCTGGAAGAGGCTCGGGCGCAGGAGGCGGAGAGGCCGATCCTGGGCGCCTTCACCAGACCTTCCCAGGCACCAGCCGACATCGTCACCGAGCAGCTGGGTCCTGTCGAAGGAGCGGCCAAGACGGCGGGGGACGCCGCCGGCAAGGGCTTCACCGAGACCTTCTCGAAATCGGTCGCCGAGGGCTTCGAGACCGCCAGCGGGTCCATCGCCACCCAGGCCCAGTCGGCCCTCAACCTGGCTTTCGTCGGCATCTCCAACGCCTTCATCGTCGGCGGCTTCGGACTAGCGGTGACGGTCTCCAACACCTTCGCCGCCTTGGGCACTGCCGCCGGCCAGGCCTTCGGCTTCGGAGCGGCGCTGTCGTTCAGCGTCGCCGTGGCCTCGCTCGGGCCCCTGGTCGGCAACATGGCCAAGACGCTCGGCACGACGCTGATCAACGGCCTCGTGCTGTCCATCATGGGCGCCGCCAGCCAGCTGGGGAGCGCCATGAAGGCGGTCGGCACGGTCATGACGGTGGGGCTGTCGGTCGGCGTGCTGCGTGCCATCGCCGCGGCCAACCAGGCGGTGCGGGCCGGGTTC
>Ga0190271_10001858_pt1 | contig 12379 bp, 11 predicted proteins | sample Popmic356T_FD_133747 | JGI IMG/M metagenome (GOLD analysis project Ga0190271, IMG submission 133747) | Populus adjacent soil microbial communities from riparian zone of Weber River, Utah, USA - 356 T | ecosystem: Environmental > Terrestrial > Soil > Riparian zone | place: USA: Utah | collected...
CCACCGAGCCACGACGGGTCGTACAGAAACGCGTCGAAGTCGCCGTGCACGGCCAGCAAGCGGCGCAGCGCCGGCAGCAGCAGCAGGGACAGATCGTTGCCGCCCACTAGCAGGTGCCAGCGCCAGCCCAGCGCGAGCCACGTCGCGGGCACCAGGAGCGTCAGCGCCAGCAGCAGGAGCCCCGACCTGCGCTCTTCCGATCTCATCGTCGCCGATGGTATCGCTCGCGAGGCACGGCCGCGAGTACGCGACGGTCTGGACCGCGGCCAGGCTCCGTCAGAGCGCTTCTTGCCCGCTCTGGCAGCCGTCCTTTTGCTTCATCTGGACGTCCTGCTGCACGCTCCAGCGCAGCCGGTCGAGGTCGGTGGTGCGCACCGACTTGGCCCGCACGACGAGCTTGACGCCCCCCTCGATGTCCTCGACGTCGACGCGGTGTGGGACCGAGCTCAGGTCGTGCAGCACGCCGGTCTTGGCCGCGGAGCTGTTGTGAAACTTTGCGACCTCGCGCGCGCGCTCGCGCAGTCCAGCCTCGCTGCCGGGGGACCGATAGATCACCGCCGAGCCTCCGGGCGCATCTTCGTACGTGATCTCGACCGGGCCCGTTGCGTACGCCTCACAGCGTCGTTTCCAGGCTGGCACTGGCGGTGTCTGCGCGGCCGCCTGGGCAGCTCCGCCCGGAGTCGTGCTCTGTGTCGCCGGCTCAGGCGCAAACGGGCAGCCGTACAAAAACAGCGTGTACACGACGAGCACGACCACGACGTTCTGCCTCACGTGTCCTCCTGTGTTTCGTGTGCTTGGCTGCGCCGCACAGCGCAGCGTCGCCTCGGCGCGATCATGATGGCGCTCGTGCGCACGGGCGAGCTAACGATTCGTACAACAGCGCGCGCGCACATCCGCACTAAGCTGTGCCTCGGTCTCGCTTCGCACGCGTGTTCGTGACGTGCGTTTGTGACGTGAGGCGTGACGTGAGGCGCGCGCAACTGCCGCGCGCCTCGACCGCTTCGACCCATTCCTTGCTGGTTGGGTGGACGCTCTAGGCGGCGGCTCGCTTGGGTCTACCTGCCCACCGCTTCGAGCGTCGGCTCCGGCGCCGCAGTTTCGAGGGCTTCATGTCGCTTACGCTACGCATCGTTTTGTTGGCTCTGGCGCTCCTTTTCGGCGCCTGTCAGTTGATCGTGGATTTTTCTCCGCAGCCGGTCGATGGAGGACCCGAGCTCGACGGCAGCCGCGTGGACGGGCCGGAAACACTCGCGCCACCAGCGCGCGACGCGGCGCCTGATCTCGACGCGACCCAGGACGGAGCCACCGTCGAAGCAGGCGAGGTGGTGCAAGCGGACAGCGCGCTCGTCGTCGACGGCGCGCCAGGTCCGCACAAGACCGATGCGGCAGACGCGACCGACGCAGGGCCTACGGCAGATGCGGCCGGTGCTTCCGATGCGGCCGCTGCCGTCGATGCCGCAGACGCAGAGAGTCCGACCGACGCGGCCTTCGCAGTGGACGCCAGCGACGCAGGCTCGGTCTCCGACGCAGCCGTCGAAGCAGACGCAGGTTATCCCCTGGATGCAGCAGGCGACGCGGCAGACGCGGCAGACGTAGCGGCGGACGCGGCGGAAGCGCCGGACGCAAGCCCGTCCGCGGGCTGTGATGCGGCGCTGAGCGGGAGCTGCCCCCCGTCCGGCTAAGGGCTGCTCGGGTCGAAACCCCGACGGGGGGGTGGCCCGATATGACAGAAAGCTGGCATCGCGGGCCCCTGTCTTCGCCGGGTCGCTGTTGCACACTCCAGCATCTACCGCCCGTCTTGCGGGCGCCTCCCAGGAGTCCAGCCCGGTGCGCAAATCAGCCGACCGTCCTCTGCACGAGCCGCTCGCCAAGCGGCCTGCCTCGGTGCACGTCAAGGCACGCAACATCAAGTTCGGCATCGGGTCGAACATGCCCAAGTACTGGGTGAGCGGCGACCCGTTCTTGACGCACTTCATGAACGCGCTGTCGGTGATCTTTCCACCGGGCGAGCGCATGTTCATGGACGCCGTCAAGGCCGTGCGCGAGCGCGTCGAGAACCCCGAGACGCGCGCAGACATCGCGGGCTTTTTGGCGCAGGAGGCGCTGCACTCGCGCGAGCACAGCGCGCTCAACGAGGCACTGCGCAAGCTCGGCTACCCGGTGCGCAAGATGGAGGAGGGGCTGGCCGAGCGCATCCGCGTCACCACCAAGTTCCGCAGCAAGCGCTCGTCGCTCGCCGTCACCGTTGCGCTCGAGCACATGACCGCGCTGCTCGGCTTCAAGCTGCTGACGCAGGAGCACGTGCGCGCGCTGTGTGACGCAGAGGTGCTGCCGATCTGGATGTGGCACGCGGTGGAGGAGATGGAGCACAAGGCGGTGGCCTTCGACGCCTATCAAGAGGTGTACGGCGACTACCTGCCGCGCGCGATCGCGCTGGTGACCTCCACCATCGGGCTGTTCGGCACGGCCCACATCTTTCAGTACTACCTGCTCAAGCGCGACGGCCTGGCGCACGACCCCAAGCTGTGGGCCAAGGGCCTGTGGCGGCTGTGGGGACCCAAGGGATTGTTGGTCGACATGCTGCCGCAGTGGCTCGACTACTTCCGCACCGACTTTCATCCCTGGCAGCAGGACGACAGCCCGCTGATCGCTGACTACGAGCGCAATCACATGCCCGTGGCCGCGGTCTCGGCGGCCTGAGCAGCGTCAGAAGAAGCGATTTTCCGGTCGCGGTAGGCCCAGGTTCTCGCGCAGCGTGGTGCCCTCGTACTCGCGCCGGAAGCTGCCCCGGCGCTGCAGCTCGGGGATCACCTGCTCGACGAAGTCGTCGAGTCCGCCGGGCAGGTACGGGAACATCACGTTGAAGCCGTCGCAGGCGCGCTCGCCCAGCCAGGCCTCCATTTGATCGGCGATCTGCGCGGCGGTGCCCACGAACGCGAGTCCGCCGTAGCCGCCTAGCCGCTGCGCGATCTGACGGACCGTCAGGTTTTCGCGCGCGAGCTCGAGCACCCGCGCGCGCGCGCTGTGACCGGCGTTGCTGGGCGGAATCTCGGGCAGTGGGCCGTCGGGGTCGAAGCGCGACGCGTCGACGCCGATCATGCCGGAGAGCGACCCGATGCAGCTGTCGTAGTGCACGAGCGCGTCGAGCCGCGCGCGCTTTTCGCGCGCCTCTTGCTCGCTTGCGCCGACCACGACGAACGCACCGGGCAAGATCTTCATGTGCTCGGGGTTGCGTCCGAGCTTCTCCATGCGCCCCTTCACGTCCGCGTAGAAGGCGCGTCCGGCCGCGATCGTGGTCTGCGACGCGAACACCACCTCGGCGGTCTCGGCGGCCAGCTGCCGGCCCGCTTCGGACGCGCCCGCCTGGACGATCACGGGCCAGCCCTGGATGGGCCGCGCGATGTTGAGCGGACCACGAACGCTCAGGTACTTGCCCTCGTGCGCGAGCACGTGCATGCGGCTCGGGTCGAAAAACAGCCCGGCCGAGACGTCGCGCACAAACGCGTCGTCGGCAAAGCTGTCCCACAGCCCGGTGACCACGTCGTAGAATTCGCGCGCGCGCCGGTAGCGCTCGTCGTGCTCCATCTGCTCGCTCTGGCCGAAGTTTTTGGCGGCGTCGGGATTGGCGGTGGTGACGATGTTCCAGCCCGCGCGCCCTCCACTCAGGTGGTCGAGCGAAGCGAAGCGGCGCGCGACGTGGAACGGCTCGTCGAAGGTGGTGGAAGCCGTGGCCACCAGACCGATGTGCTCGGTGGCACCCGCGAGCGCGGACAGCAGCGTGAACGGCTCGAACGAGGTCACGGTGTGACTGCGCTGCAGCGCAGTCAGCGGGATGTTCAGCACGGCCAGGTGGTCGGCCATAAAAAACGCGTCGAAACGCGCGCGCTCCAGCTTCTGCGCAAAGCTTTTCAGGTGGGCGAAGTTGAAGTTTGCGTCGGGGTACGCGCCTGGGTAGCGCCAGGCGCCGGTGTGAATGCTGGCCGGGCGCATGAACGCGCCCAGCTTGAGCTGACGGGGCAAAACGGACGACATCTGTCTGCTTTACGAGACCGACGGCGCGGAGACAAGACGACGCGCGTCGCGCGCTACACTGCGCGCGTGCCGACGACCAAGCCTGCCCAGAAGACGCGTCCCCTCGTGCTGCGCGAAACGACCCTCTCCCTCGATGCACAGGGCGAGCTCTTGCTCGCCATCGTCGCCGACACACACAGTCATCCCCACAAAAAGACCAGCGAGCTGATCCGTGCGCTCGCCCCCGACGCGATCTTGCACGCGGGGGACATCGGCGATCTCGACGTGCTTTCGCAGCTCGAGCGGCTGGCGCCCGTGATCGCGGTGCGCGGCAACATCGACGAGCGTGCGCCGAGCTTGCCCGACGCGGTGATCGTGGACGTGCACGCGGACGGCCAGAGCGCGCTCAAGCTGTTGTTGATGCACATCGCGGTCTACGGACCCAAGCTGCGCGCGGACGCCGCGCGTCTGGCCGGCGCGAGCGCCGCCAAGCTGGTGGTCTGCGGCCACTCGCACGTGCCCTTCATCGGCCGCGATCGCGGGCTCACGCTGTTTAATCCCGGCTCGATCGGGCCGCGCCGCATGCACCTGCCCATCCTGTTCGGAACGCTGCAGATCAAGGCCGGCAAGCTGAGTCTGCAACACATCGACTGCGAGACGGGTCAGCCCTGGGCGCCGTAGCGCGACCGAGACCGCCCCGTTACGCGCGTTGGAGCACATGTTGAGTAGCTGGCGACAGCGCTCGCCAACGGCGGCGTGCGCGCACTCTCGACGCACGTTCCACGACCCGCTGTTGCTGGCCAGAGCTCGCTAGAGCTGCGCCACGACATTCGAATTTCGTCGCAGGCAGGTCGAGCCGCACGCGCGGTGTCCGCCCACGCGTGGGAACGCGGCTGCTCCCGAGCGGAGACACAAGGCCATCTCGGCCCGTCAATTTCCACGCCCAGGGTCGCAATTTGGGCTCAGATTACGCTGTGGGACGCAAAGGACGTAGCGCTGCGCCGTGACCAGGAGGGACCCATGAGGACGATGATCTCGAAGTCCGTGGCTCAAGAGCGATTGCTGCACGTCGGGGTGGGCTTCGCGCAGGTGGTGCTCGCGACGATCTTTGCCGCGATGGCTCTGCTCAAGATGATGATGCCGGCCGACCGTCTGGTCGAGACCATGGCCTGGACCGAGCCGCTTCCGGTCGCGCTCGTGCGCGGCTTCGGTGTGCTCGAGTTCGTCGCTGCGGTCGCGGTGGCTGCCCCGGCCGTGACCCGGCTGCCGCAGCGCATCGTGGGCTTTACCGCGCTCGGGTTTCTGACCCTGATGACCTCGGCGGCAATCGTGCACACCTTCCGCGGCGAGTTTCGTATGGTCGCCGTGAACCTGGCCATCGCAGCCATCGCGGCCTTCGTGGCCTGGGGCCGCTTGATGCAGGAGCCGCTGGAGTCTGACGGTCACTGAGCGCGCGCGCGAGCGGCGCGTGAGAAAAAAGAGCGTGTCTGCACTTTCGGGGGGGTCGTGCAGACACGCTCGCGGTGAGAGCGTCAGCTAGGGTGCAGCGACGATCTTGAGCAGCGTGTTGCGATTGGCGACCAGGTACAGCTCACCGTCGTTGTCGGTGACGATGGCTGTCAGATCGCTCAGCGCAGGGGCGCCGCCGACAGACTTGAACGACGCGCCGGCCTGGTTTGGATCGGCCTTCTTGAGGATGGGCGTGAGCGGCGAGGTCTTGGTCCCGCACTGACGCAGCGCGACCATGCGCGCACCGCGGTAGTCGCCGAAGATGTACACGCCCGATAGCTGCGGCAGTGCGCTTCCGCGGTAGACGTGACCGCCGATGACGGAGATCCAGTCGGCGTATGGATTGGTCTGTCCGCGCCGGCGGTCGGCCTCGAAGACCGGTGCGACGGGTGTCGCACCTGCCGCCAGCGTCCTGCCAGCGCACGTGCCCATGTGCAGCCCCTCGACGGCGGGCCAACCAAAGTTGAGGCCCTTGCCGCCGGCCGCCACGAAGTCGAGCTCTTCGTAACCGTCCTGTCCCACGTCGCCGATGTAGAGGTCGTCGGTGGCACGATCGAATGAGAACCGATAGGGATTACGAAGTCCGTACATCCAGACGCGCGCGTCGCCGCTGTCTGCAAACGGATTGCCTGCCGCGGCGTACGGTGCAGCTGCTGCATTGGGGTCGAGCCTGAGGATCTTGCCGAAGAGCTTCTTCGTGTCTTGCGGCGCGCCCGGTTGGTCGCTGTTGCACGAGCCGCCGCCGTCGCCGGTGCCGACGTACAGCATGCCGTCCTTGCCGACAGTCACGTGACCACAGTTGTGATTGAAGGCCGAGGCTTCGAGGCTGACCATGACCTTGGTCTCCTTCGGGTCGGCCACGTACGGATCGGCGTCCGATCGCTTGAACTCGAACACGGTGTCCTTGTTGTCCGACGGAGTCATCATCACGTAGAACTTGCCGCTGGTCGCGTAGTCCGCCGGGAAGGCCAGGCCGAGCAGACCACGCTCGTCGTCGATGATGCTCATCAGCGTGATCTTGCTCGCGAGGTTCAAGAACGGCGTGGCCTTGATCGCGCCGCCGGTGAGCACCTTGATCGCGCCGCCTTGCTCGAGGAAGTACCAGTCCGTCGACCCCGGGGGCTGCGCCGCGAACACCAGCCTGCTGAGGCCCGTGGCGCCCGGGACCGTCTGCAGCCCCAGCTTGCCGACGTCGGGGGCCGCGGTCGCGTCGCACTTGCCTGGGTCGACGGTGACGATGCCGCCGCCGTCCTTGCCGTTGCCAGGTGACGTGCCACCCCCGTCGCTGCCGACGACGGGCGGCTGCCCGCCGCTGTCCTTGGGAGGAACGGTGGTGCTGCCGCCGCCGTCCTTGGGCGTGGTGTTACCGCCGGCGTCGCGGCTGGCGGTGGGCTTGCCGCCATCTTTCTGGGGGGTCTCGCCACCGCCTTCGGGAGGAGCGGGAGTGGGGTCGCTGCCGCCGCAGGCAGCCAGCGCAAAGGCAAGAGTGGCCGCACCGAGACGGAGCGCCCAAGCAGAGGTAAATCGTTCGACCATGAGGGCACTCTAGCGATCGAAGCGGGTGAAGCGCAGCGCCTTTTGGCCTCAATGCCAGGCAAAGATCGCAGCCGCTACACCATCAGGGCAAATAGGTGCTCAGAGTGCAGCGGGCTGGCTGAAAGCCAGCGAACACTGGCGCGTTTGCCGCTCGTTTTTGCGATCCGCGCGAGCTAGTTGTCGGTGCAGGCCAACCCACGGTGACGACGTTGAACAGTAAGGATTCTCGCATTGGCGCGGCCGCTCTGGGCCTGTGCCTGCTTGCGTGCCGCAGCGAGGGGGCGGGCGAGCGGCCCGCGCGCGTGGACGCGGGAATGTTCGCTCCGCTCGACGCAAGCGTGACCGAGGCCACGCGTCGCGACGCACGCGTCGCGTTAGCCGCCGACGCCAGCACAGCCGCGTGGGATCGGCCCGCCTTCTGCGCGCGCCCGGGTGACGACGCGGTGCGTGACCTGTTCTGTGCAGACGCACCGCCCGACATCCGCAGCCTGCGCGACCTGCAAGACTTGCTCGAGCTCAACCAGGTGCCACAGGTCGCGCTGCCCGAGCCGGCGTACGATCTCGACGCCGCGACCCTGGACGGCGGCTACGCCGCAGACGACGGCGGCTACGCTGCGGACGGCGGCGACTACGCTGCAGAGGGCGACGCTTCCTACGTGGAGAGCCTCGACGACAGCACCATCGTCGACACCGTGATCGTGCTCGCGCACTCCACCGCGCTGTCGGGGCACCTGGTGTCGCCGATCAACCCGCGCGCGATCGTGCTCGGGCCCAGCAGCGTGATGACCTTTCAGCGCGGCGTGCAGCAGATCGAGCTGGTGACGCGCGCCCGCGACCGCGGCGGATTCGTGTTCTTTTTGCTCAGCTTCAGCCAGGCTTGCAACGAGCGCGACGCGGGCTGCAGCCCGGGCGACCTGTACACGCCGCGCATCGAGTCGGGCTGGACGAAGGTCTCCATCCGCGACGACGAAGAGCTCAAGAACACGTCGCTCGACTGTCGTCAGTGCCACCAGCGCGGCCGCGACCTGCCCATGCTGCTGATGCGCGAGCTGCAGGCGCCGTGGATCCACTTTTTCGAGCCGCAGTCCAGCTCGTCGGGCGCGCTGCAGCTGCCCGGGGTGCGCGGCCGCGACCTGGTCGAGGACTATCTGCGCGCCAAGGGCGACGAGCCGTACGGTGGCATCGATGCCTACACGCTGCGCCACACGGTCGGTTTTGTGCTGCAGAACGTGGTGCCGCGCGACCAGCCGCTGAACTTCGACTCGCCGTCGATCGAGGACGAGCGTTACCCTTTCGACGGCACGCGCTACGCCAGCACGCCGTCGCCCAGCCCGACCTGGCTGCGCGGCTACGACGCGTTCAAGCGCGGCGAGCAGCTGGCGCTCCCGTACTTCGACGCGCGACCGGCCGATGCGCAAAAGCTCGCCGCGCTCAGCGAGGCGTATCGGCAGTACCGCGCCGGCAAGCTGAGCGCCGACGCGCTGCCCGACTTGTCCAACGTGTTTCCCGATGATCCCGCCGTGCGCGCGCAGATCGGCCTGCAGACCGAGCCGGACGCGACGCCGGCCGAGGCGCTGGTACAGGCCTGTGGCAGCTGTCACAACGACGTGCTCGATCAGACGATCTCGCGCGCTCGGTTCAACATCGATCTGTCGCGCATGGGTCGCGCTCAGCTCGACCTGGCCATCGAGCGCATCCAGCGCGCCCCCAACGAGGTGGGCGTCATGCCGCCGCCCGAGGGGCGTCAGCTCGACGCGGCCGGGCGCGCGCGTCTGCTCACCTACCTGTCACAAGACCGGCGCAGCAGCGACGACGACGCGTTCTTGGCACACGCGGCCGAGCAGGGCATGCGCGGCGGCGGCGTGCCCTGAGCGTACCGGGTCGGCGCCTGCGTCGGCGGCTCAGCCCGCAAGGACCTTACTGATCCAGGTCGCGAACGCGCCGGCGAACGAGCGCAGGAACGTGGTGGTGGCCTCGGTCTTGGGCTTGCCGTCGTCGTCGAACAGCCCGCCGGCGCCGCCGATGTACGCCTCGGGCTGCTGCATCGTGGGCATGTTGAGGAACGTCAGCGACTGACGCAGGTGGTGGTTGGCGCCGAACGCGGCGAGTGCGCCCGGAGAGACGCTGACCACCGCGGCGGGCTTTTTGTCGAAGGCGCTGTGGCCGTAGGGGCGTGAGCCGATGTCGATGGCGTTCTTGAGCGGGCCAGGCACGGAGCGGTTGTACTCGGGCGTGACGAACAGGACGGCGTCGGCGGCCTTGACCTGCGCACGAAACTGCTTCCAGGTCTCGGGTGGGTCGGCCGTGTCGAGGTCCTGGTTGTACAGCGACAGCGCGCCGATCTCGACGAACGTGAAGCTGAGCTCGGGCGGGGCGAGCGAGACGATCGCCTTGGCGACCAGGCGAGAGAACGAGCCTTTGCGCAGACTGCCTACGATGACGGCAACTTGATGGGACATGGCGAGCTCCTGTGCAGAGAGAGGGCACCCACGAGCTGGGGCGGGCGCGGAAGCGGACAAGTGGGCGCTGAGCGCGCGTGCGCAAACGTTGCCCATGCCACGCCCCCGCCGCGCGACAAAAAAAGTGCGTCGACCATGTCGAGCCAGTGGCGCTCGCTCCGACTCCTCTACGCAGGCGAAGTTGGCCTGCCCCACCTGGGCTGGCCGTGCCAACGAGCGGTCACGACCCCGCGCGCCGGGCCCCACCGGCCTCCCCATGGAGAACAGTCATGCAGAAAATCAGCCCATTTTTGTGGTTCAACGACAACGCCGAAGAAGCTGCCCAGCTCTACACGTCGGTCTTCAACAACTCCCGCATCGTCGAGGTCAGCCGTTATGGTGACGCGGGACCAGGCCCCAAGGGCGCGGCCATGTCGGTCACGTTCGAGCTCGAGGGGCTGACCTTTTTGGGACTCAACGGCGGCCCACACTTCAAGTTCAACGAAGCCATCTCGCTGTTCGTCAGCTGCGAGACGCAGGCCGAGGTGGACACGCTGTGGGACAAGCTGATCGCAGGCGGCGGCGCGCCCTCGCAGTGCGGCTGGCTCAAGGACAAGTTTGGTCTGTCCTGGCAGATCGTGCCTTCGCTGCTGAGCAAGCTGCTGCAGCACCCGGAGCCGGGCAAGGGTGCGCGCGTGATGCAGGCGATGATGAAGATGAGCAGGCTCGACATCGCGGCCCTCAAGCGCGCGGCCGACGAAGGCTGAGCGCAACACCCGCCGCGCCGGAGGACCTGTCCACGGCTCTTCGCGTTGCTGTGTGTCTCTCAGGTCGCGCAAATCCTTGGTCCGATTGCCCACAAAACGAGCAGTTTTGCGCGGATATTTTCGGGTCAAATGACGTTGCATGTTGACCGCGCGCGTCGGTAGTGTGGCGCAATGCTCAGTGCGGGCGAGATGGTCAAAGACTACGAGGTGATCGCGCCGCTGCGCTCGGGCGGCATGGCACTCCTGTATCTCGCGCGTCGTCGAGGGGTAGGTGGCTTCAATCGTCTGGTGGTGCTCAAGCTGGTGCATCCCGACCTGGTCGAAGACGCCAGAATGACCAGCTTGTTCCTGGCGGAGGCGCGCATCTCTGCCCACGTCGCCCACCCCAACGTGGTGCACGTCGAAGAAGTGGGGCGTACTGGCGACACGTACTTCATTGCCATGGAGTACGTGCACGGCGTGTCGCTCGCCGAGCTGCTGCAGAGCCTGAGCGAGCGTCGGCTGCGCATGAGCCCCAAGCTGTGCGTGTGGGTTGCCGCGCAATTGGCCGAGGCCCTGCACGCGGTGCACGAGGCGCGCGGCGAAGACGATGCGCCGCTGCACATCGTGCATCGCGACGTCAGTCCGCAGAACGTCCTGATCGGACACACCGGCCACGTGAAGTTGATCGACTTCGGGATCGCCAAGAGTCAGCCCAGCGACGACCCGACCGGGCACGGTCGCGCCGTGCTGGGTAAGCTCGGCTACATGGCGCCCGAGCAGCTGCGCCTCGACCGAGTCGACCGGCGCACCGACGTCTACGCACTCGGCGTGCTGTTGTGGGAGATGCTCTCGGCGCGCAGTCTGTTTCGCTGTCAGCGCATCGACGACGAGCACGACTGGGCAACGCGTGAGTCGCCGCCCGCGCCGAGCGAGTTCTCACCCACCGCCCACAGCGCACTCGACCGTGTGGTACTCAGGGCGATCGCGATGGACCCGCGCGATCGTTTCGAGACCGCGTTCGCGTTTCGTGCGGCGCTGCTGCGCGCCGAGCCCGCCACCGTGCAGGTCGACCCACCGCGCTTTGCGGCGCTCATGCAGACCTTGCTCGGCGACGAGCTGGCGCGCCGTCAAGCGTGCCTACCCAGCGAGCTGAGTGTGCAGTTTCAGCTCGAGGCCAGTGCGACCACCGCCAAGGCACTCGGCATCGAAGAGCTCACCGCCGAGGTGTTCAGCGCGACCGACTCGATCGAGGAGGACGTGACCGTGGCGGACTCGCCGTCTGCGCTCCGTCACGACGGCGTGCTGGCTGCGCTTGCGCGTCACGATCGGGAGCGGCACAGAGCGCGTGTCGGCGGCGGCACTGGGCCGGTCGTCGTCAACAACACGCTGGTTCCCACCGGCGCAAACGAGCCCGGGGTGGCGATTGCGCTGTTGCGTGAGCCCTGGCCAGTCGCGCACGTGCTCAACTTGCCGCTCAACAGCGAGCCGTCGGTGATCGTCAGCTCGCCCGAGCGCAACATCGCCACCGAGCCGACACCGCGCAGTGAGGTCAAGCCGCTCGACCATCGTCGCCTCGCGCTCGCCCGCAAGGCCCGCTTCATCGCCATCGGCGCGGTGTGCACCGCGCTCGGTGTGTTGCTCGGCTCGGGCATTCGCTCCCGGGGCCCCGAACAGGCCGCCGCACCCGCCGAGCTGGTGCGCGTGCTGCGCGTGAGTGCGGCGACCAAGCTCGCCGAGCAGCGCGACGAGCTGATCGCACGCGCCGAGAGCTTCCGCCCCAAGCGCGACAGCGGCGCCGACAGCGCCCGCGAGCGCAAGCTTTCACGCGAGCACAACAGCCACGCGACGACGCCGCACAGTCGCGCGGCCCGGCGCGAAGCGAGCGCCAGGTCCGCCGCCAAGCTGAGCAAGCGCAGCCACGCCACGCACGCCGCACGCCCTCTGAAGGCCCCACCGAGCAGCAAACTCAAAGTCGCGACCGGCACACGCAAAGCCCGCTCGCGCTAAACAGTAACGCCTGGAGCCGGATCCATGGCGCGATCCGCCACCGCTTGCTCCGGTCCGTCCTCACCTACAGGAAGTAGGCTCCGGGCGGTCCTCGCAACCGGCGGCGCCTCGCACCATGGCTCCGACTCC
>Ga0190271_10001859_pt1 | contig 12374 bp, 9 predicted proteins | sample Popmic356T_FD_133747 | JGI IMG/M metagenome (GOLD analysis project Ga0190271, IMG submission 133747) | Populus adjacent soil microbial communities from riparian zone of Weber River, Utah, USA - 356 T | ecosystem: Environmental > Terrestrial > Soil > Riparian zone | place: USA: Utah | collected...
CGGGGTAGCCCTTGGGATCGCTGGTGGCAATGCAGGTATCCATCAGCTTGGCGAACTCGCCGGAATCGTAAACCCAGTGGGTCGGGGTGGTGTACGGCAGCTTCGACGGCGGGATCAGGTTGCGGCGGCGGATCTCCGCGCCGTCCATGCCGATCTCGCGCGCGGCATGCTCGATCAGCCGCTCCATGAAGTACGCGGCCTCCGGCCGGCCGGCGCCGCGGTACGGCCCCGAGAACGAGGTGTTGGTGAACACGCCCTGCGACATCAGGTGCATGGTCTGGATGTCGTACGCCTCGGGGACAAAGCGGATCGAGAACGCGCCGGCGGCGAGCGCCGCGTTGACGAACCAGGCGCCCATCTGGAACAGCGATTTCGAGCGCAGCGCCAGGATCTTGCCGCTGTCGTCGAGCGCGAGCTCGCCGTAATAGACCATCTCGCGGCCGTGCGCGTCGTTCATCATGCTTTCGGAGCGCGAGGCGACCCACTTCACCGGGCGGCCGAGCTTCTTCGACGTCCACATCACCAGCAGATCGTCGGGATAGGCGCCGCCTTTGAGGCCAAAGCCGCCGCCGACGTCCGGCGAGATGACGCGGATCTGGTTCTCAGGCACATGGAAGATGTGGCTGATCTCCATGCGCACGCCATGCGGATTCTGCGAGGCGGAATACAACGTGTACTGGTCGGTTGCGGCCTCGTAGTCGCCGATCGCGACGCGCGGCTCCATCGAGACCGGCGACACCCGGTTGTTCTCGACGCGCAGCTTGACGACGTGCTTGGCCTTGGCGAAGACGGCGTCGGTCGCCTCCTGGTTGCCGAACATCAGGCGGAACGCGGTGTTGCCCGTGTTGTTGTCGTCGTGGACCTTGGGCGCGCCCTCCTTGGCGGCGTCCTCGATGTTGACCACGGCTTTCAGCGGCTCGTATTCGACCGCGACCAATTCGGCGGCGTCGCGCGCCTGCGCTTCCGTTTCCGCGACGACGAACGCGACGCGGTCGCCGATGCAGCGCACCTTGTCGGCGACCAGCAGCGGCAGGAACGTGCGGTGGCCCTTCGGCGCGCCGAAATCCTCCGGCATCAGGTGCGCGGTCATGCCGGCGAGCTTGTCGGCAGCGACGTCGGCGCCGGTGAGGACGGCGAGCACGCCGGGCGCCGCCTTCGCCTTCGAAACGTCAACCGTCTTGATGCGGGCGTGGGCGTGCGGCGAGAGCACGTTGACGCCGAAGGCCATGCCGGGCAGCACGATGTCGTCGACATAGCGGCCCTTGCCTATCAGGAAGCGCTGGTCCTCGACCCTGCGCACCGGTTGTCCGATCCCGAACTTGGCCATGGCGTTCCTCCGTCGCTTGTTGGAGGAATGCTAGTCGAGGCTCGCGCGGCCCGCCAGAGCGCCTTTATGCCGTCGCGACCGAGCCGCGCTCGATGCGGAACGCCCGGGTGAGCAGGTCGGCGACGTGACCCTCGTTGCTTTCAGCGATCAGGATCGAGACGCCCTGCGTCTTCAGGGTGGCCATCACCTCGCCCAGGCGGCGGGCGAGCGCCGGGGCGAGACCCTCGAACGGCTCATCGAGCAGCAGGATGTGCCGCCCGGCCATCAGCGCGCGCGCCAACGCCACCATCTTCTGCTGGCCGCCGGACAACTCCAGCGCACGGCGATCGCGGAAATTCTCCACCTCCGGCATGATCGTGAATATCCACTTCAGCCGCTCATCGGCGCCCTCGTCCTTCGTGGTCCAGGCCGGCAGCCGAATGTTCTCTTCCACCGTGAATTCGGGAACCAAACGACGGTCTTCCGGCATGTAGCCGATGCCGTGGAACACGCGGCGGTGGTCGGGCAGCGCCAGCAGGTCGACGTCGTTGAGCGTCACGTTGCCGCTCGCCGGCAGCGCGCCCATCAACGCGCGCAGCAGCGTGGTCTTGCCGGCACCGTTGCGACCGATCAGGCCGCACATCTCGCCCTCGTTGAGATCGAGCGAGGCGTTGCGGATGATCGGGATCGGCCCGATCGAGACGTTGAGGTTTGCGACCCTAAGCATGGAAACCCGCCGGCCTGGTGCCCGAGATGAATTGCTGCACCCTGGGATTGGCGAGCACCGCCTGCGGCGCCTCGTCGGCGATCACGGTGCCGTCGTAGAACGCCAGCACGCGGTCGGCGAAGCGGCCGACGATCTCCATATCGTGCTCGACGAACAGCACGGTGATGCGGCGCGTCTTGAGCGCCGACATCACCACGTCCATCAGACCGAACTTCTCCTCGATCGAGATGCCGCTGGTCGGCTCGTCGAGCAGCAGCACGCGCGGCTGGCCGGCAACCGCCATCGCGATGTCGAGGAGCTTGCGCAGGCCCTGCGGCAATGTCGCCGCGCGCGCGTCGCGGTAAGGCGCGATCTGGAACAGCTCGATCGCGGCGTCCGCTTCGGCGCGCGTTTCCGGCGTGTCGAGCGGCGTGAACAGGCGGTCCAGCATGCTGTCGCGGCCCCGCGCGATCGCACAGGCGATCCGCATGTTGTCGGCGACCGTCATGGTGGGAAACACCTGCGCCACCTGGAACGAGCGCGAGATGCCGAGCCGCGTGATAGCGCGCGACGGCATGCCGGTGATGTCGCGGCCCTCGAACCGGATCGACCCTTTGGTGGGCGAGAGATGCCCGGTGATCATGTTGACGAAGGTGGTCTTGCCGGCGCCGTTGGCGCCGATGATGCCGACGGTCTGCTGGGCCGGCACGTCAACCGAGATGTCCCGCGCGGCGACCACCGAGCCGAAGGTTTTCTCCAGGTCGCGCACTGAGAGGATCGCGCTAATGGGCGAATTCATGGCGCGGTCTTCCGCTTCTGCCGCAGCCGCGACACCAGTGAGCCCAGGCCCTCAGGCAGGAACAAGATGGTGAGGAGGAGCGCAGTGCCGAGGATCATCTGCCATTCGCCGGGAACGAGCGTGACGGCGATGGAGCGCACCAACTCGAACAGCAGCGAGCCGACGAACGCGGCGGCGACCGAGCCCGCGCCGGCCAGGATGGTGACGAACACAAAGCCGCCCGATGTGGTCCAGTATGCCATCTGCGGGTCGACGTGCTGCACGGCGAGTGCGGCCAGCGCGCCGCCGATGCCGGCCAGAATACCGGACACCACCAGCTTGAGATGGATCAGCCGGTCGACCGAGATGCCGAGGAACTCGACGCGGATCTCGTTGTCACGGATCGGATGGGTCAGCGAGCCGGCGACCGAGCGGAAGTAGCGCGCCACCAGCCAGGCGGCGGCGGCGGAAAACGCCAGCACCAGCCAGAACAGCGCGAGGTTGCGGGTCGCGCCCTGCGGCCTCCAGCCGAGGAACGAGCCGGCCTCGACGTGGAAGCCATCGGTGGAGCCCAGCGTCTCAGTCTTCACCAGCACGCCGTACAGGATCATCGACATGGCGAGGCTGAGCATGGCGAAGAAGATTTCGCGGTAGCGCGCCAGCAGGAAGCCGATCAGAAAGGCCACGATGCCGGCGGCCACAGCGCCGGCCAGCACCACGACGAACACATCGCGGACTGGGGTATAGCGGCCGAGCAGCGCCACCGCATAGGCGCCGATCGCGTAGAACAGTGCCTGCCCGAACGGCACCAGACCGGTGCGCCAGAGGATGATCAGTCCCAGCACCACCAGCGCATTGGCGAAGGCAATGGTGGCAAGCGACACCAGCCACGGCGGCAGCCACGGCGCGATCAGTCCGACCGCGACGAACGCCAAAGCTCCAAGGATGGTCGGGCGCATCGTCATATCTTCCGCGGCTGGACCTGACTGAACAGGCCATAGGGGCGGAAACTCAGGACCAGCGCCATCACCGCATAGATGACGAACAGTTCAAGCTGCGGCACGAGATGCACCGCGGCAGCGCGCGCAAGGCCGACAAGAACAGCGCCGATCAACGCGCCCTCGATCGAGCCCATGCCGCCGATCGCGACAACCGCGAACGCAAGCACGATCACCTCGACGCCGATGCCGAGCGTGATCGACATTTTCGGCGCCATAACCGCGCCGCCAAGTGCGCCCAGCATCGCGCCGATGATGAAGGTGACGGTGTAGAGGACGCGGACATTGACGCCGAAGGCCGCCGCAGTCTCACGGTCAAAGATCACCACCGTAAGCAGACGGCCGTAGCGGGTGTACTTCAGGGCCCAATAACAGCATGCGGCGAGCGCGGCCGCGAGCACCACCAGTCCGATGTCGTAGTTCGACAGCGTGAGATCGCCGATGTCGATCGAGCCGGCCGCTGTCATGGGCTGATAGGCGGTGTAAGAGCGCGGCCCCCAGATCAGGACGATGACGTCCTCGAGGATGAGAAACACCGCGTAGGTGACCAGCACCACCACGACTTCGTCGCGCCCATAGACGAAGCGCAGAATGCCGCGCTCCAGGATGATGCCGATAATCAGCCCGATCAGCATCGCGAGGCCGACCATGAACAAGAGACCGCCGGCATCGTTGAGCCCGCGGTCGTACCAGACGCCCGCCGCGGTCGCAGCGCCGTAGGCGCCGAACGCGTAGAACGAGCCGTGCGTCACGTTGAGGATTTTCATGACGCCGAAAATCAGCGTCAGGCCCACGGCGACGAGGAAGAGATAAGCCGCGTAGACGAGACCATCGGAGAAGATGGCGAAGGCGGTGAGCACGGGAAACCTTCGGAGTTACACAATGGAACGGCGGGGACCGGATTGGCCCCCGCCGCCGTACGTCAGGATACGATGCTCAGCACTTGGCGCCGGGCATGCCGGCCTTGATCCATTCCTCGGCCGTCTTGTCCGCCGGCGGGTTCACGCATTCCGCCGAATAGCGCACGATGTCGACCACCTCCGGCGCGTTCTTCTGTTTGTTGAATCGGTAGGTACCGTAGGCGGTGTCCTGGATGCCCTGGTGGCCGTTGCCGAGCGCCATCTTCACGCGACCGCTCGGGCTGTCGTACTCGATGCCCTTGAATGCCTTGGCCACTTCGTCAGTGGTCGGCTTGGCTCCGCCCTTCGCGGCGGCCGCCTTCTCCCAAGCCACCTTCAGGCCGAGCACCGCGATGACCATCTGGTAGGACGGATAGGTCGGTGGGGTGCCATAGCGGTCCATGTAGATCGAATGGAACCACTTGTTCAGCGCGTTGTCAGGTGCAAGCGGTCCATGCGGTCCGCGCGCTCCGACGATCGTGCCATCCGGGATCTTGTCACGCAGGCGCCAGATCGCGGACTCGACGGTGGTCCCGACGTAAGGCATGCGATTGGCGAGACCGCGCGCACCGCTCTGGATGATGAAGCTCTCCTGGTCGCCGTCCCAGAAGCTGGAGTGCAGCGCCTGCGACTTCGACGTGAGCAGCGTGGAGATTTCCGCGCCGAACTCGCCCTGGAACAACTTGGGGAACAGAACCTTGTCGGCCTGGGCCTTCGGCGCCAGCACCTTCATGGCCGCCTCGAAATCCTTCCAAGAGTCCTGGCCCCACGCATAATTCTGGTTGATGCCGGAGAACAACGTGATGTCTTTTTTCTTGGCGATCAGGTAGCGAGCCGCTCCGGTGTTATCCATCGTCGCATGCGAGGTCGGACGGAATACGTATTCGCGCGGCTTTTCTTCGAACACGCGCGGCGTTCCGCAGTCGAAATAGACGGTCAGCGCCTTGAGTTCGTCGGCAACCGGCGTCACCGCGAGGCAGCTTCCCGACGAGATGTAGCCGACCACGGCGTCGACCTGGTCGCGCTGCACCAGGTTGCGGAATTCGGTGACGACCTGAGCGGTCGAGCCGGCCTCGTCGACCCATTTGATTTCGATCTTGCTACCGGCGAAGCCAACCTTGTCGAACGGCGCGGGCGCCTTGCCAGAGTTGAGCGCCTCGATCAGGATTTCGGCACCGTTGCGGCCGGGAACGCCGAACGGGCTCGCGGCCGGGCCGCTGAGAAACGAGACGACGCCGAGCTTGATCGGCGCGGGCGCGGCGGCCTGCTGAGCGGACGCAGCTACGACCGAACCGGCGGTCAGGCCGGCAGCCAACGCGAGTGACCATTTGAGACGCTTCATCGATCCTCCCCTGCCCGAAGCCGGGCTTCTCAAAAGTTGTGGCCCTAAGCAAACGCGATAAAGGCACTCAATTCAACCGGTTTTCCGACGCCAAAGCGATGATAAGATAGACGAAATGCGCGTCGGGATGACGCGGACCAGCCGAGGAGCCGCCATGGCCGTTGCTTCCGTAAAACAACACGCGCCTGCCGTCCCACAAACCGGGCTCGAGGCCCGGCTGGCGATCCGAAGCGGCGAATGGACCGGTCCAACATCGGGCATCGCGCCGGGCTTCGTGCAGGGCAATCTCGCCATTCTGCCCGCGTCGCTGGTCACCGACTTCATGCGGTTCTGCCAACTCAATCCGAAGCCCTGCCCGGTGCTCGCGGTTGGTTCGCCGGGCGACCCTCATCTGCCCTCACTGGCCGAGGACCTCGACATCCGCACCGACGTGGTGCGCTACCGTGTGTTCCGCAACGGCGAGCTGGTCGACGAGCCGGCCGACATCAAGAAGCACTGGCGCGACGACCTGGTCATCTTTGCGCTGGGCTGCTCGTTCTCATTCGAAGACGCGCTGACGGAGGACGGCATCGAGTTGCGCCATGTCACCGAGAATTGCGCAGTCTCGATGTACCGCACCAACATCCCGACCACCGCGGCAGGTCCCTTCCACGGGCCGCTGGTGGTTTCTATGCGGCCAATGAAGGCGGCCGATGCGATCCGCGCCATCCAGATCACGACGCGCTTCCCCGCCGTGCACGGCGCGCCCGTCCACATCGGCAAGCCGGAGCTGATCGGCATCAAGGATCTGGCGAAGCCCGACTACGGCAACGCCGTGACGGTGAAGAGCGACGAGATCCCGGTGTTCTGGGCTTGCGGCGTGACGCCGCAATCGGTCGTCGCGACGGTAAAGCCGGAGTTCTGCATCACGCATTATCCGGGAACCATGCTGGTCACCGACCGCAAGAATTCCGAATTCGCGATTATGTGACGGCTACTCGCGCGGCGCGAGCGCCGTCGCTTCCTGCGGGAAATCGTCAGGCGTGTCTTCCGCGACCGGGACACCCTGCCTTCCCGGACGACGCGGGGCCGCAGGCGACAGCGCGCTGCCATCGAGGCTGCGCACGAACGCGCGGAACTTGGTGTTGGCGTTCAGCGCGTCACGGCCCGCGGCCACCACCATGTCGACCTGCGCCACCGGCAGCTTGAAGCGCGTTTCCACCGCGTCGAGCTGCGCGGCCCGCTCCTGACCGAGCTGCTCGAAGCCGATGCGGCTGACATAGAACTTCACATCGCGGCAATTCCAGCCGGGTCCGGCGCCGAGCCGCGCCCGCTCGGTCGGCGACAGGCGGCAGCGCCAGGCGACCAGCTTGGCCTGCCAGTCGTTCATCATCTCGCTGAATGCCGTGTAGCTCTGCGCGGCGCTCGAGCCGGTCGCGGTGTCGGCGGTCGCCATGATCAAGTCCACGCCGGAGGGGCCGGCCACCGTCTTGCTCCACGCGCCGGACGGCTGACGGCCGGCGTCCACGACCATGAACATGACGCGGCGCAGCTTGACGCCCTCGCGGGCCGACAGCGGGCCGTGCGCGGTGTTCGACAACAGCCGCGAGATGGTGAAGCCGGCGAGCCCGTAGTTGTCGACCAGGCCGCCGTCGAGCAGCTTGACGTATTTCAAGTCGCCGTTGCGATAGCGCACGATCGCGTCGGCGTATTGCCGCAACATCGGCGGAGCATCGGGATTGCTGCGGACGCGCTCGACCCACTCGGGCAGCGGGTGCGGGCACTTGTCGGAGAAGTTCTGGATCACAACCGGCGCAAAGAACACCGGCACCGCGGCCGAAGCGGCCACCGCGAGCGACACCGGATACTGCGAGAAGTCCGAGCACAGCGCGCCGAACGCGCCGCGGCCGAACAGGAACGGCGTGCGGTTGTAGATGTCGGATGCGTTGATCGAGACGCGCGGCCGCTGCGACGCGCTCATGTCGGCGAAGGTCGCGCCGTTGAACAGGTTGGCGTCGAGCCAGCGCGGGAACTGCGTCGAGTCGTTGATGCCGCCGGAGAAGCCGCGCGACAGGTTGGTGATGTTGACGTCGGTCGAGAGCGACTCCTCGGCGTTGCGCAGCAGGAATCGCTCGCGGAAGTCGGCGAGCGCCGCGCGCTTCTTCAAGCCGAAGTAGGCGGCGGGCACCGCGCCGCCGGACACGCCGGAAATGATGTCGACCCGGTCGATCAACGAGACCGGCCCGCTGCGGGTGCGGATATTGGTGTCGGCCATCGCGGTGAGGACGCCGTGCGAGAACGCGGCGGCGCGCATGCCGCCGCCGGAGAACGCCAGCGCGATCACGGTGTCGTCGAAATGGGTTTCGGCCTCGCGGCCGGCGGCGGACGCTTCCTGCTGGGCCAGCGCCTCGAGCGGCTTGTTGATCGGGTCGTTGTTGATGGAGGCGCAGCCGGCGGCCGCCAGCGCAAACACCAGGCACGCCAACCCGCGGACAGCAAAGCTGCCCGAGGAACGCCCCGACCCGTCAATCGGCGTTAGCACCCGACCCATGTCCCGCACGCGATGACGCCCCCGCATCAATCTATCAGGCTGCGAGCGGGCTTTTGTGCGGCAGTGGCACAATTTCGGAGCCCGCTCAGGCCGTTATGGCTTCTGACAGCGCCCCAAACTACCAAAAACGACACCCGTGCGCGGTAAAAAAGTCCAGCTAACGAAACCTCAAGGCCGGACAAGGTTAATGCGGGAGAATGCAGACGCGATTTAAGTTCTCCGCCACAGTGGCCGGCCGGCCCGGTGGCGTCTGCCACAATTGGCCGACCTGAAACGCTAGCGCGGCAGTTCGGGAACCGTCTCCAGGGCATAGAACTCGACCTTGGCCACCCTGCCCTTCACGGGCACTTCGTGCAGCGTCAGGCCTCCCGTATCGAGGCGCGCCGCCTTGGCGGCCTGGCGCGACACCACCACCGGAACGTTGAACTCCTTGGTGAGGCTTTCGAGACGCGCGCAGGTGTTCACGGTGTCACCGATCGCGGTGATGATCTGCGACTTGGGCGGGCCCATCGCGCCGACGATGGCTTCGGCGTGGTGGATGCCGATGCCGATCTTGAGCGGCTGCGACATCTCGTTGCGCAGTTGCCGGTTGAGCCGCTCGAGCCCGCTCAGCATGGCGTGCGCGCCGCGCAGCGCGTCGGCGGCGCCGCGGGCCGGATCGGATTCGTAGAGGCCGTAAAGAGCCATCAGCCCGTCGCCGGTGAATTGCGAATAGTGGCCGCGGGTCGCCGTGAGCGCGCGCGTCATCTCATGGAAGAACTGGTTGAGAAGATAAAGCACGTCGTAGGGCAGCTTCGCCTCGCCGATACTGGTGGAGCCGCGCAGATCGACGAACACAACAGTGATCAGCCGCTCACTGCCTTCGAGCCCGCCGCGCACCGTGCCGTCGGCGGCGGCCGCGTCGGCGGCGAACAGCGGCATGATGGCAATGCTTTCGGCCGGGCGGATCTGGCAGGCGAGCCGCGTGCCGGTGCTTGCCTTGATACGCGCGAGCGCCGCGGCCTCCTCCGGCCCGGGCTCCGGCAACGGGTCGAGGCCATGCGTGACCATCACGCGGCAGGTCGTGCAGCGGGCGCGGCCGCCGCACACCGCGGCGTGCGGCACGCCGTTGTCGCGCAGCGTCTCCAGCACCGTGGCTCCTGGCAGGATGGTCATGCGCCGCCCGTTGGCGTGCGTGAGGATCGGCGGCTCGCGGCGGCGGTACAGCCAGCCGCGCAGCGCACGTGCGCCGAACGCGAAGCCGACCAGCCCGATGTGAGTGAGCAGCGCGATCTTGGCGCCGCCGTACACCAGCGCCACGGCCTCCGGCGTCGCCTTGGTGTTTTGCCGGACGGCCGAAATGTAATCCGGATCGCTCTCTGCCTCGCGGAGCGTCTGGTTGCCGGCGGTGATAAAACCGGCGAGCGCCAGCGTCGGCAATAGAATGGCGAAGGCGCGGAATGCCACGACCCAATCGCGGTACCAGCGCTTGTTGCGCAGCCAGAAATGGACGCCGGTGCAGCCGTGCGCCCAGACCACCAGCAGCGCGACCGTCTGCAAGACGCCGATCCACGGCGCCGAATACCAGAGCGTCAGCAGGACCGAGGCATAGGACGCGCTGACGTCGTGCGCGAGCTCGGCCACGCGGGTGCCCATCACGTGGAGCGACACAAGAAACGGAATGGCAAGGCCCAGCAACACCTGCCACAGCTCCCATTGCGGCATGCGCAGGCTGCGCCGCGAATAGATCGACCACAGCGCATTGGCGTAATGCGCCAGGAATGCCGCGGCGAGCAGGACGGTGCCGGGCATGGTGCGCCATGGCGCCATCAGGAATGCGAGCGCCGTGTCCGCCCACTCGAACGACACCAGCAGCGCGACATGCGCCATCATGTGCATGGTGACGAAGGCCATCAAGGTCAGGCCGCTGGCGAGGCGCAGCCTGGCCCGCACGGTCTGCATGTCCCAGTTGGTCATCTAGCCCCCAGCGCAAACAATGCCGATGATAGCAAGCCCGGCAACGCCGGTCTGGCCGCGGACAGTCACGGCCGCCTTACTGCCTGTCACATTCGCGCTATGTTAGCGTCACGTCCGAGGTGCCTTGGGGATGCTTATGCGCCGGCGCAAATTCATCGTGTTGCTCGGGGGTGCGGCGGTGGCTGGGCCGGCCGCCGGCTGGGCGCAGCCGGGTAAAGTGCCGCGCATTGGCATCCTGGTGCTGGGCAATCCCGATCCCGCGCCGTTCCTGAAGGAGTTTCGCGAAGGGCTGCGCGAACTGGGCTACGTCGAAGGGCAGAACGTGGTGTTCGAATTCCGCACGGCGAAGGGATCGCCCGCGCTGTTGTCGCAGCTCGCCGCCGAGCTGGTCGCGCTCAAGGTCGACATCATCGTCGGCTTCCAGACGCCCGCCGCGACGGCGGCAAAACAGGCGACTGCTGACATCCCCGTTGTCGTGAACAGTGGCGATCCGGTAGGCACTGGTCTTGTGGCCAGTCTGGCGCGGCCGGGCGGCAACGTGACCGGGGTCACCGGCGCAGGCGCGGAGCTCGGAGGAAAAAATCTCGAACTCGTTCGCGAGGTTCTGCCGTCTGCGCGCCGGGTGGCCGTGCTGGCCGACGCGCCGGATCCGTTCCACAAGCCGTTCGTCGAAAGCATTCAGGCTGCCGGCCGAACCCTCGGCATCGAAATCAAGCCCATCGCGGTGCGGGGCGCGGAGGAATTCGACGCGGCCTTTGCCGAGATGGAAAAGTGGCGAGCCGAGGCTGTCATCGACCAACCCAGTCTCACGCAGCGGCGCATCGTCGAAATGGCGATGAAACATCGGTTGCCGTCGTTTGCACCCAATACAAATTTTCCCGCGCAGGGAGGCCTCATGGCCTATTCCGCAGACCAATCGGCGCTGTATCGCGAGATGGCAACCTTCGTCGACAAGATCATCAAAGGCCACAGGCCTGCCGATCTGCCGGTCCAGCTTCCGGTCAAATTCCAGTTGGTCATCAATCTGAAGACCGCCAACGCGCTCGGCCTCACGCTGCCGCCGACGCTGCTCACCCGCGCCGACCAGGTGATCGAATAGAACCCGCAGCAATCATTGGTTCTGCGTCTGCCGCCCGCTCTGTGCGACGCGCACCGCCACCTGCATGGATTCCTGGCCGCCGCCCTGCCTTGTACCGCGCACCGGAGCTGCGCCGAGATAGTCGAGCCCGACCGCGACGCGCACGTGCGCGTCGGTGGCGCTGATGCCATTGGTCGGATCGAACGCCACCCAGCCAAGATCGGGGACGTGGGCCTCGGCCCAGGCGTGGCCCGCCTCCTGGTCCGTGACGCCGTCGTTGCGGTGGAAATGGCCTCCGATATAGCGCGCCGGCACGCCGAGACTGCGCGCCGCCGCGATGAAAATGTGGCTGAGGTCCTGACAGACTCCCCGCTTGAGCGCGAAGGCCTGCGCCGCCGTGGTCGTGGTGCCGGTCGGATTGGTGTCGAACGCCACGTCGGCGTGCAGCCGCTGCGCCAAAACGTGCATGGTCTGGAGCACATCGCCGCCGGCGTCCTGGTTCGCCGAGAAGGCGAAATTGTCGATCGACGGATCGAGCCGGGTCAGCGGGGTCTCGCGCAGATAAAGGCTCGGCGGGAACCGCTCCACCGTGCCCTTCACCAGGCCGTCGGTATCCTGGGTCTCGACCTCGCCTTCCACCGTCAGGCGCAATTCCGAGAGCGGCCCGTCCACGGTGAAGACGTGGCTGATGTTGCCGAACGCATCCTCGTGCTGGCCGAGCTGGCAGTTCTCCGACACGTCGATGCGCCAGCCGACGACGTACTGGCCGTCATGATTGCGC
>Ga0190271_10001860_pt1 | contig 12373 bp, 12 predicted proteins | sample Popmic356T_FD_133747 | JGI IMG/M metagenome (GOLD analysis project Ga0190271, IMG submission 133747) | Populus adjacent soil microbial communities from riparian zone of Weber River, Utah, USA - 356 T | ecosystem: Environmental > Terrestrial > Soil > Riparian zone | place: USA: Utah | collected...
CAGGGGGGACTCGGGCAGGGTGAAGACGGCGAGGTTGCCGCGGGCCCAGCGGTCGCGCTGCAGCAGGTAGCCGTCGAGGTCGTGCGGGGCCAGGCCCTGGACCAGGACCTCGTCGTGGTAGCGCGTGCGCCAGCCCTCGCGCAGCAGCCGGATCGTCGTGTGGAAGTCCTCGGCGATCGTCTCGGTGGCGACGCCGCCGATCTCGAGCAGGGCGTGGCGGTTGAGCAGCGCCGCCGAGCCGCACCAGTAGGCGGCGCCGTGGCGGTCCTTGCCGGGGCAGACGACGCGGTAGAAGAGCGACTGCTCGTGGCGGCCGACCGCGTAGTGCTGGGCCGAGTCGTGGTTGAAGAAGTCGTGCGGGGTCTGGACCAGCGCCATCCGCTCGTCGTCGAAGTAGCCGACCAGGGCGTCGAGCGCGTCGGGCATCGGCACGTGGTCGGCGTCGAGCATCAGCACCAGGTCGCCCTCGGTCCGCGGCAGCGCCGCGTTGAGGTTGCCGGCCTTGGCGTGGGAGTTGTCGGCGCGGACGAGGTACTCGGCCCCGGCCAGCTTCGCCATCTCCTCCATCTCCGGCCGGCGGCCGTCGTCGAGCAGGTAGGTGGTGTGGGGGTAGGTGAGGGCGCGGCAGCCGGCCAGCGTCGCCATGATCACCTCGGCCGGCTCGTCATAGGTGCAGACGTAGACGTCGACGCTGCGCCCCGGCGTCGCCGCCGGCCGCACCGCCGCCGGCCGCGACCAGGAGAACCAGGCGAGGATCCCGAGCGCGTAGAAGCCGTAGACCTCGGTCACCAGCAGCATCGCGAACAGGGCGGGGTTCGCCCCTTCCCAGCTCCAGCCGATGCGCCAGGTCAGGTAGCCGACGCCCCAGGCCAGCGCCAGCAGCGCCAGCGAGCGCAGCAGGCGCGGATGGCGGTCGAAGAACCGCCCAGCCCTGGTCTGCGTGCCGTTGTCCACGCTGCTTCATCGACAGGAATACGAGGGTCTTGAGGCGTGGGCCAGGCCGCGGCGCCGCCCGACTCGCCGCGATTCGTAGAATCTGCCTAGCTGGATCCCCGGAGGGGTGCCGGAGCGGTTGAACGGGGCAGTCTCGAAAACTGTTGGCGTCGCAAGGCGCTCGTGGGTTCGAATCCCACCCCCTCCGCTGCCAGAGCCGCTTTCCCGCTTGGGGAGGCATCGGCGCACGATGTAGCTGCTAGCGTCTCTCGTATGACGCTACATTCGCAGGAGAACGAGGTTGGGGTCCGAGAGCTCCACGACCGACTCAGCGAGTACTTGGAGCGAGTGGAGAAGGGCGGCGAGATTGTGGTCACCCGCCGTGGAAAGCGCATCGCTCGCCTCAGCGCGGTCGAAGCCGACGCTCCCCTCGCGGATCTGGCTCGCCGTGGCTTGGTGCGTTTGCCGGAGACGCCCAGATCATCCCGGAAGGCTCGGGTGAAAGGCACCGGTTCGGTGTCCGATCTCGTATCCGAGCAGCGACGCTGACTCTCTACTTCGACACCTCGGCGCTCGTCAAGCTCGTCATCGACGAGGATGGCTCCGAGTTGGCGGCGAAGCTCTGGAACAGCGCCTACCTCGCGGTATCCAGCGTTCTCTCCTACTCCGAGGGTCGGGCCGCTCTGGCGGCAGCGCTTCGAGGAAAGCGCCTGAGGCCCAAAGGGCATGCCCGTGCCCTCGCTGAGTTCGAAGAGGTCCAGCGTGGCCTGGTCCTGGTCGGAGTCGATGGGGGCCTGGCACGACAGGCGGGAGAGCTTGCCGAAGAGTTCGAGCTGCGTGGCTACGATGCGGTTCACCTCGCCACGGCGCTCGATCTGAGTGAAGAGGATGTCGTCCTCGTCACCTGGGACGGTGATCTGAGTCGCGCCGCTGAGAAGAATGGCTTAGGCGTCGCCGGTACTCAGCCCTGGTGAGGCTCGCGGGTTCGAGTCCACCCCCCTCCGCTATTCTTTACGTATGTGTATAAACGTAAAGAAAAGTAATAGTGCCGGCGAGCGCCGGAGTCAGACGAAGGTTTCCAGCAAGCACCAGGTGACGATTCCGATTGCCGCCTTCCGCGGCGCTGGGCTTGAGGCCGGGGACACGCTGAAGGTCGAAGCCGACGGCGCGGGGCGGATCGTTCTGACCCGGCTCGACGAGCTGCTCGACCGCTACTCCGGCTGTCTCGACACCGGCGGCGAGCTACGGGCACAGGTCGAAGGGCTCCGCGGCGAGTGGCGGTAGTCCTCGACTCCGACACGGTCGTCGGTTTCATCGACGCGGCTGACGGGCTGCACGACGCGACTGACGCGGCGGTCCGCGATCTCGCCGGCAAGCAGCGGCTTCTGGTTTCGGCGGTGACCTACGCCGAGGTGCTCACCGGCGCCAGGATCGGGCATCACGATCTGGACACCGTGAGGGGATTCTTTGCCGACGTCATTTCCCGGATCGTGCCGGTTGGCGTCGAGATCGCCGACCGCGCCTCCGAGCTGCGTGCGGACACCCGAAGCCTGCGGATGCCGGATGCGCTGATCGTGGCGACCGCCGAGTTCGATCCCGAGGTGGACACGCTGCTGAGCGGCGATCGCGCCATCGCCAAGCTGCGCGGCCTGCAGTGCGATGTGCGCCTCCTCTCGGAAGCCGGCTAGTCCTCCTAGGCAGCGGCGTCGGCTCTCCAAAGGTCTCAGCCTCGCGGCACCCCGCCTTCGGCTTGGTTCGGACAGAGTGCGATTCCGCTGCTTGCGGGAGGCGTGTCCACATAGACGTCGGTGACGTAGCCGCCCGAGCTGAGTCGATCCCAGACGACTGAGCTGCCGCCCCGCGGATCGGGGACCTCGGCGCCGATCGTCTGGCAGACGATCTCGATCTTGTCGCCGTCGCGGAGTTGGTCGAGGCGCCGAGCGTTGGTACGCGGTGCGCTGCGTTCGTTCAGGCCGCAGCGACCGCTCGCGCAGGTGCCATAGACGCGGTAGGAGTGCTCGGTGGGCGAGTTCTCAACCGCGACGATGGCGAGGTAGGCCGCGGCGACGAGCAGCACCGTGGTAAGTGGCACGAAGACAGCCAAGAGCGAGCGCCGCAGCTTACGGAAGCGCTCCTCCCACATCGCGAGCACCACCAACCCCGGCACGCCGATCACCGAGATCGCCAGGCAGGTGGCAACGGCGATCTGCGCGAAGTCGCTCGGCGGCGGATCCAGCAGCACGATCAGCGAGAGGAGCTCGCCGAAGAGCAGCGCCGCCAGCACGAAGGCGATCGCCAGCGAGTGGCCCCAGGAGATATCCCTCTCGGGCTCGCCGTCAGCGGCTTTGTGCCCGCGCAGCTCCCTGATCTCCCCGGCGACGCCGGTGAGCAGGAGGACTACGAAGACGGAGGCGGCGACCTGGTAGAAGGCGAGGCCGGCGTCGCTGCCGGTGCTCTCGCAGCCTGGGCAGGGGGCCGCTGCGGCGATGGCCAGTAGGCCCATGCTCATTACCCGGTCAGCATTCCGGGATCGGGGGGCTAAAGGCGCTGGCGACCGGCGTGTCGACGTAAAAGTCGGTGACCCAATTTCCGTCTGCCAATTTGTCCCAGATGTCGGAGCTCCTGACTCCATCGGAGACGGACTGTCCATGCACCTGGCAGACGATGTCCACCTGTTCGCCCTCGTTCTTCGTGCCGACCACCGGGTAGGACAGCTGGCTGGGGCCGCTGCGGAGGTTGACGAAGCAGGCGCCGCTCCCGCACGTTCCGTAGACGTGGTACGCGTAGCTGCCGTCGCTGCTTGGGTTGGAGACGTTGACGCGTCGCAGGCCCTGCACCGCGGTTGGGCGTCCGCGGTAGTCGAGCGCTATCGCCCGCACGCCGACGGTGCTCTGGCTTGCCTGTCCCTGGTTCGGGACCGCGGTCGTGCCCCAGCTGTGCTCGAAGCCGTCGGCGGGGGTGGTGTCGTTGCCCAGATGGTGCCACTGGGCGGTGTCTTTGATCCCCGGCGTGTCGGAATAGAACGCCTCGAAGCGCACGCCGGGTGCATTGGAGGCCGCCTCGATCTCTGCCGTTCCGGTGAGGGTCGCGCCGTCGGCCGGCGAACTCAGCGCGATAGTCAGCGTTGGTGGTGGCGGCACGCTCGCACAGCGCGGGATGGGGGGGCTGAAGTCGCCCGCGACCGGGGTATCCACGTAGTAGTCGGAGACCCAGGCCGCATCGTCCAGTTTGTTCCAGACGGCAGACGCGCCGAGTGCCCCGCCGACCGTCTCTCCTCCGGCCTGGCAGACGATCTTCAACTCGCCTCCCTCGGGAACTTTCCCTGTCGGCGGGTACATCGAGAAGCCTGGCCCACTGCGCTTGTTTAGCTGACAGAACGCCTCCTCGCAGGTCCCGAGCACATGGTAGGAAAAGACGTCGTTTTGATCGGGGTTGGCGACGGCGACCAAACGAGTGTCCTCGCTGTCGGTGATGCCTTGGGCCTGGTCGACGGCGATCGCCGCGATCCGCACGGTTCCTTCGGTGCGCAGTCCCTGGTTCGCGACTGCCCCGGTGTCGCAGTTCACCGTGAAGCCATCGCCGGGGGTGTTGTCGACCCCGAGCAGGTGCCAGCGCGCGTTGCCCTGGATCCCGGGCGAGTCCGAGTAGAAGGCTTCGAAGCGGACCTCGGGGGCGTCGGAGCTGGCGCGCACGTCGACGGCGCCGGTTAGGACCTGGCCGTTCGCCGGTGCCATCAACGAGACACTCGCCACACGCGGCGGGCTCGAGGTCTGCTGTCCCCCCAGGGTGGCGCAATCGGGTAACGGCTCGGTGAGCTGATCGTTCTTGCCCGGCGTGCTGATGAAGTAGTCAGGAACGTAGGTTCCGTTGGCGAGCCGATCCCACACGCTGGTCGAGCTCGCGTCGAACCCGGTCACCCGGTCGCCGCGGGTCTGACAGGAGATGTCGACTGCCCTCCCGTCTGGGAGTGGTTCGCCGATGACGCCGAAACGGAGTTCCGGGCCGAGGCGCTGCCGCAACCCGCAGCTGCCGTTCGCACAGGTTCTGTAGACGTGGAATCGAAACGTGTTCGGTGCTTTTGGAGGGTTGGGGCTGCGCTGTTTCTCCTTCGAGTAGATGAACTTGAAGCGATGCCCCCGCCAGGGCAGGGTGCGCTGATGCCCCGGCTTGGTGTCGCGGTAGTTCGCCTCGGAGATCGTCATCTTCGGGCCCTTCACCCTGACCACGTAGGCGACGTGGCCGAACGTGCCGGCACCAGCCTGGCCAGGCTGGAACACCACGATCGCCCCCGGCTTCGCAGTCGTGCCAACGGAGAAGCCGGGGTGCGCGCGCTTGGCGCTCTCAGCCCAGTTTCGCGCGTCTCCAGCCGGTCCAGGGAACAACGGGATGTCGGGTCGCTTCAACAGCGCCCACCACGTGCACTGCCCTTTCGGATAGCCATTCTCTTCTTCATCGCCGCCGCGCCCCCCCTCCGACAGGCCTGCGGAGTCGAATCCCCTGTGCGTCATCGACCCGGGCGCGACCAGGCGGCTAGGACCGCTTCGGCCGGTACCGGAGGCGGTGAACCCGGTCCGAGCGCTTGCGGGGCCGCTTGCCAACTGACAGCGGACGTGGACCTGCCAGCGCCCGGCGGCAACCCCGTCGCCAACCCTCCACTGCCAGCGGCCGTTGCCACTGTCGCCAGTGCGTAGCGGGGGCAGCTTGGCTTCCCGGCTGCCGTGGCGAACCCCTCCGGCGCAGATCCGCCCCGCCGACGCACCGACGAACACCGTCGCGACCACGTCGTCGTCGCCGCCGGTCGCGTTGGCTCGCACTTCGACGCCCTCGATCGCCTTGCCGCTCGAAGGCAGCGCCAGTCCGACGCAGGCCAAGGTCAGCGCCGCGAAGGCGCATAGCCAAAGTCGTCCCTGCCGCCGTGAAGAGCCGATGCCGTGCCCCCGGCCCCAGGCAGCCGTTCCTTCAGTCCCCGCCAAGATGAACCTTTCGGTACTAAACAGTCTGTACTGAGAATACCTCAGGGGCTGAAGGCATCGATTTGAGTTTCCCAAGCGGTCGGATCGGTTGCGGCGAAGTGCCGGAGCCGCTTGCCAGTCCCGTCCGCCATCTCTCGGTCAGGGTGTCGAACGCCTCCTAGCTAGACGCCGTCTTCGGCGCCTGAGGGCGCGACCTCGACGCCCCAGACCGCGATTGCCGGCGGCGCCAGCAGCAGCGCCAGCGAGGCGATCTCGGCGATCGCGTCGGCGGCGCTGAAGCCCTCCAGGTGGCCGGCGTGGAAGACGAGGTGGAGCGTCGCCGTCAGCAGCCAGGCGACGCAGACGGCCCGCACCAGCGTGCGCTCCAGCGTCCAGGCGGCCCAGGCGAAGAGGACAGCGAAGCCGAGGTAGAGCCCGCCGACGTCGGTGACCAGGTGCTCGTTGTAGGGCGGCAACAGCTCGACCCAGCTGGCGCCGAAGGGGAAGTCGTCGTAGAAGGTCCGCGGGAGGAGCGCGGCGGTCAGGCCGATGACCAGGGCGGAGACGAAGAGGAGACCCAGGGCGGCTCGTGCTGCTCCCCGCGACCTCATCTCAGGAGCATAAGGGCCGGCGGGCCGCCCCGAGCTCATTCAGCCCGCCGCCACCGCCAGCTCCTCGCTTGCCGCCCCGTGTCCTTCGTACGGCAGCACCGCGAAGTACATCATCGAGGGAAGGAGGGAATCGAGATCGTCGAACTCGCCCTTGTTGAGGCGGGAGTAGAGGAGGGCTTCGACGCCGCCGACGATTCCCGCCGAGGTGATGGTGGAGTGGGTCGAGGCGTCGGGCCGCAGCTCATCGACCTGCCCGTCGATGCAGCCGGCGAAATGGTCGAGCAGCTCGTCGCGGCGCATCACCGCGTCGGCGCTGGCCGCGCGCGCCTCGACGATCAGGGTGCGGGCGGCGTCCGGTTCGGTGGCGCAGAAGTGCAGCAGTGTTTCGAGCCCGAACCGCAGCCGGTCCCGCAGGCTGTCGCCTCCCTTGCGGGCAGCGGCGCCGACGCGCTCGCGCAGGCGCGCGGCGGTGACGTCGAAGGCGGCGAGGAAGCAGGCTTCCTTGTTCGCGAAGTGCTCGTAGAAGGTGGGGCGGGAGACGCCGGCGCCTTCGATCACGTCCTGGACGGTCGTTTCCCGGTAGCCGAGCTCAGAGGCGGCCCCGAGCATCGCCGCGATCAGCCGCTCTCGCTGTACCGCGCTGACGAGGTCGGCGGGGAGCTTGCGGATCCCGGAGGGGAATTTGCCCTCGCTGCTGCTGAGCAGGTCGAGAGCGGCGTCGACCTGAGCAGGGGGCCAGCGGTCGCCGATCGCGGCCACCAGCTTCTCCTCGCTCAGCTGAATTCGATCGAATGGCACAAGGAAACCTGCCCGTTTCCAATGGAAACATCAGAAGTCCTCTCAAGGTACCAGAAGAGTTGCTGTCCTGCGTTCTTTTTCGCGGTACCCGGCTATTCTTCAGGCCGATGCTCCCACCCCCACCACGGGGAGCCCAGCTGAAGCCGACTCGGCCCGAGCTTCCACGAGAGTTCATCGCAGTGCGCAAGCGGCGTCGCATCATGGATGCGATGGCGGAGCTGTGCGCCGAACAGGGCTACGAGGCGACCAAGATCGCCGACATCGTGCGTCGCGCCGGGGTTGCCCGCAAAACGCTCTACGACAACTTCGACGGCAAGGAAGAGGTCTTCCTCGCCGCCTTCGACAGCGCCGTCGAGGAGGTGGCCGGGCGGATCAAGGAGGCGGGAGAGGAGGCCGGCGCCGAGTGGGAGGACCGCGTCGCGGCCGGCCTGCGCGCCTTCCTCGCCTACGTCGCCGAGAAGCCGGCGGCGGCGCGCATGTGCCTGATCGAGGCGATGTCGGCGACGCCTGCCGCCTCGGCCCGGTACGACGCCGCCATGGGGCGCTTCGTCGAGCTGCTGGGCCGCAACGCGCCGGCCGACTCGGGGCTGCCGGACACGATCGAGGAGACCCTGGTCGGAGGCGTGGCCTGGATTCTGCACCAGCAGATCCGCCGGGGCGAGGCCGAGCAGGCGCTCGACCTGATGCCTCAGCTGTTGGACTTCATCCTTTCTCCGTACCACGGTGTAGCGAAAAAGAACGCTGCACCGGGAGGCGAAAGTGACAGTACGGTGGCAGACTCCAATGGTTGATGGAGCGACTTCCGCGCGGACGCCACGGCCTTTCACCCGAGTTCGTCGCCCAGAATCAGCGTGAGAGGCTGATCGCCGGGCTGACCCAGGCCCTCTACGAGGTCGGGTACCAGAAGACCACCGTGTCACTGATCGGCCAGCGGGCATCGGTCTCCAAGAGTGACTTCTACAAGCACTTCGGCAGCAAGGACGACTGCTTCTTCGCCGCTTACGAAGCCGCGATAGAGCGGATCCGCGAGCAGGTGCTCGAGGCCTGCGCGCGCCACGAGCAGCGCGAGTGGTCGCCGCGGATGCGGGACGGCATCGCCTCGCTGCTGACCCTGCTCGCCAGCGAGCCGGCGCTGGCCAGCATCTCCCTGGTCGAGGGGCTGCGCGCGGGGCGCGGCGTCTACGACCGCTACCAGGCAGCCGTCGAGAGCTTCGTCCCCTACCTGCGCGACGGCGCTCCCGCGGCGCCGGACGGGGCCGCCGTCCCGGCGGCAACCGACGAGGCGGTGGTCGGCGGCATCGCCTCGCTGCTGGGCCGGCGCGTTCTCGCCGGCGAGGCGGAGCGGATCGACGAGCTGCTGCCCGACGTGCTCGAGTTCGCGCTGACGCCCTACCTGGGCGCCGTCGAGGCGAGGCGAATAATCTCTGCCGGATGAGTGAGCCGACCCCGGGCGTCTTCCCTTCGCAGGAGCTGAACCGGGCGATCGAGGCGGAGTGGGTCAGCTCCGGCGATTACCGCATCCGCCCCGAGGCGGTGCAGCCGGCCAGCATCGACCTCCGGCTCGGCGACTTCGCCTGGGCCCTGCGCTGCTCCTTCCTGCCCGACGTCGACTCCACGGTGGAGGAGAAGACCGAGGGCCTCGCCTTCCAGAAGGTCGACCTGCGCGACGGCGCCGTGCTCGAGCGCGACCGGCCCTACCTGGTGCCGCTGATCGAGGAGCTGGCGCTGCCCGACGACGTCCGCGCCAAGGCCAACCCGAAGAGCTCGACCGGCCGCCTCGACGTCTTCACCCGCGTCATCACCGACCGCCACCACCGCTTCGACGACATTCGCCCCGGCTACCGCGGCAAGCTCTACCTGGAGATCGTCCCCCGTTCCTTCGCGATCCAGGTCAAGACCGGGCTCTCGCTGAACCAGCTGCGAATCGCCCGCGGCGACGTCCGCCTCGGCGACGACGACATCCTCGACCTGCAGGACTCCTCGCCGCTGCTCTACGTCGATTCCGAGCCGGTGCCACGGTCCGACCTCGCCCTCTCCGACGGCCTCTTCCTCAGCCTCGATCTCTCCGGCCCGAGCGATCGCACCGTCGGCTACCGGGCGAAGAAGAACAGCCTGCCGGTCGATCTCTCGAAGATCCGCGCCTACCGCTGGACCGACTTCTGGGATCCGGTCTTTCCCGAGGCGGGGGGGAGGGTGGTGCTGGAGCCGGAGATCTTCTACCTGCTGCTCTCCGCCGAGGGCGTCTGCATCCCACCCCAGATCGCCGCCGAGATGATGGCCTACGACCCCACCGCCGGCGAGCTGCGGACCCACTACGCGGGCTTCTTCGACCCCGGCTTCGGCTACGACCCGGAGGGGGGCCGCCACGGCAGCCGCGCGGCGCTGGAGGTCCGCGCCCGCGACGTCTCCTTCATGGTCGAGCACCGCCAGCCGGTCTGCAAGCTCGGGCTCGAGCGCATGGCCGCTCCGGCCGAGCGGCTCTACGGCGCCGGCCTCGGCTCCAATTACCAGGGCCAGGTGACGATGCTGAGCAAGCATTTCGAGGAGCAGAGGGCGGGGGGAGGGGCGGAGGCGGACACCCCCTCCGAAACGCTCGGCGGGAGCCTCGCTTGAGTGTTTCGGAGGGGGTGTCCGCCTCCGCCCCCCGTGGCTGGCTGGTTTATCTCGCTGGGGAGATTCATTCGGATTGGCGGGAGCGGATCGAAACGGGGGCGCGGGCTGCCGGGCTGCCGGTGTCCTTCTCGGCGCCGGTCACCGATCACGGTGCTTCCGACGATGCCGGCACCGGCACGCTGGGGGAGGAGGCCGAGTCGTTCTGGCGCGACCACAAGGGCGCCGGCGTCAACGCGATCCGGACTCAGACGCTGATCCGCGCCGCTGACCTGGTCGTGGTCCGCTTCGGCGACAAGTACCGGCAGTGGAACGCGGCCTTCGACGCCGGCTTCGCGGCCGCTCTCGGCAAGCCGATCGCCACCGTCCACGACGCCGAGCTGGACCACGCGCTGAAGGAGGTCGACCGCGCCGCCCAGGCGACTGCGCGCGAGGCCGAGCAGGTGGTCGACGTCCTGCGTTACGTGATCCGCGGCGAGCTGCCCAGCCGATAGCGGCTAGGCTGCGCCGATGTCCGCTGCGGCCAACAAGGCGACGATCGAGCGCCTCTACGAGGAGTTCGGGAAGTGCAACGGCGCCGCGATGACCGCCTGCTACGCCCCCGGGGCCCACTTCCGCGACCCCGCCTTCGGCGATCTCGAGGGCGACGAGATCGGCGCCATGTGGCGGATGCTGACCGGCCGCGCCACCGACCTGAAGATCGAGCTGCACGAGCACGAGGCCGGCGAGGAGACCGGCTCGGCCCACTGGATCGCCCGCTACACCTTCTCCACCGGGCGCTCCGTGGTCAACGACATCCAGGCCAAGTTCCGCTTCGACGCCGACGCCAAGATCGTCGACCACGTCGACGACTTCGACTTCCGCGCCTGGGCCAAGCAGGCCCTCGGCCCGATGGGGAACCTGGTGGCGATCCTGCCGCCGCTGCGCTCCAAGGCCCGGGCCAAAGCGCTCGACCAGCTCGCCGCCTTCCGCCGCGACGAGACCGGCTCCAGCCTCTAGTAGGGACTAGCCACTCCGTCTTCAGCGTATGCGAACGTATGTTCGTGCGCTGGGACGAACAGAGAGTCGAGAACGACCTGCGGCTGCCGGGGGTAGGCGACGGCACCGTCACCCGCACCTTCGACGCCCCGGAGGCGATGGGCATCAACTTCCACGAGGTCCGCGCCCGCTCGGCCCTGAACCACGTGGCGGGAGGGCGCTACGGGTTCGACTGGACGATCAACCCGTTTCGGGGCTGCTCGCATGCTTGCGTCTACTGCCAGTTGGGAGACACCCAGATACTCATGGGGGACGGGAGAACCAGGGACCTGGCAGACGTGCGGATAGGAGATGTCGTTTACGGGACGGAGAAGCGCGGCGCCTATAGGCGCTATGTGCTCACCCAGGTGCTGAATCACTGGCGCACCAAGAAGCAGGCCTATCGCATCCGGCTTGAGGACGGCACGGAGTTGATCGCGAGCGGCGACCACCGCTACCTAGCGGAGCAGCGCGGCTGGAAGTACGTAACTGGTGCCGAACAGGGGAATAAGCGGAGGCCACATCTCACGACCAACAACTCGCTGCTGGGGACGGGGAGGTTTGCTCCGCCGCCCGGAGAGTCGCCTGATTACCAACAGGGATACCTCTGCGGGCTCATCCGCGGCGACGGACATCTCTCCTTCCGGACGTATTCGAAAGGAAACGGCACTAGGAGTCGCTACCAGTCCTTTCGGCTTGCTCTCACCGACTTTGAGGCATTGGCCCGGGCGAAGAGATATCTGGCTGAGATGCGGATTGAGACCTCCGAATTCGAGTTTGCGGCGGCATCCGGCAACCACCGTCAGATTCGAGCGATTCGGACCCAGGCCCATTCTCCGGTCGCGATGATCCATGAGGCGATCCAATGGCCTGGACTCCCAAACGAGGATTGGTCCAAGGGATTCCTCGCGGGAATCTTCGACGCCGAGGGCAACTATGGGGAGAGTCTTCGGATCGCGAATACGGATTCGGAGATCATCGAATGGACGCTGCGATGCTTGCGGCGTTTTGGCTTCTCGGCGATTTCGGAGAAGCGACGGAACTTCTCCAACGGGTTGACCTATGTGCGTCTCGTTGGTGGCCTGCCCGAGCACCTGCGCTTCTTTCACACGGTCGAGCCCGCAATCACGCGGAAGCGCTCCATCGCTGGTCGAGCCATCAAGACCAATGCTCGCCTTCGGGTGCGGTCCATCACGCGCTTGGGATTGGACCTGCCGATGTACGACATCACCACCGGCACCGGCGACTTCATCGCGAACGGGGTGGTCAGCCACAACTGCTTCGCCAGGCGGACCCACACCTATCTAGATTTCAACGCCGGTCGCGACTTCGAGCGCGAGATCGTCGTCAAGGTCAACGTGCCGGAGCTGCTGCGGGCGGAGCTGGGGCGGCCGAGCTGGAAGCGGGAGCTGGTGGCGCTGGGGACGAACACCGATCCCTACCAGTGGGTCG
>Ga0190271_10001861_pt1 | contig 12371 bp, 15 predicted proteins | sample Popmic356T_FD_133747 | JGI IMG/M metagenome (GOLD analysis project Ga0190271, IMG submission 133747) | Populus adjacent soil microbial communities from riparian zone of Weber River, Utah, USA - 356 T | ecosystem: Environmental > Terrestrial > Soil > Riparian zone | place: USA: Utah | collected...
AGTGTGATCCGGCACGACGCGGCACCCGGCACCGGCGAGTCGTCGAACCAGCGCAACCTGCGCATCCTGGCCGAAGAGTTCGCCGAGCAGCCGACACCGCGCACGGCGTTCTATCTCGCCACCACGCATCGCGATGGCGGTCGCTGGCGCGAAGCCGCCGACATGTTCGCGCGCAGGATCGAGATGGGCGAAGGCTTCCGCGACGAATGGCTGTTCGCCTACTTGTACCGCGCGCGCTGTGAGCGTGCATCGGGCGACGTCGCGACAGCCAAGAAGACGCTGCTCGAGGCAACGAGCCGCGAGCCAGGCTGGGCCGAATTCTGGATGGAGCTCGCGTATCTCGCGTACGACCAGCGCCGGTACGCGCATGCGATCGGTTACGCGCTGCAGGCGGCCGACGCGCCGGTACCGCCGACGCAGTTGTGGCGCGAGACCAACAAATATACGGATCAGCCGCCGCGGCTCATCTCGTGGTGCCACGAACACGCGGGCGATCTTCCCCAGGCGCTGGTCTGGGCGCGGCGAGCGCGTGAGCGCATCGGCGCGGCCGACGCTGACTGGGATGCGCGTGTGCGCCAACTCGAAGCAGCGGTCAAACCCCACATCGAGTCGGTCAAACTAGACATCGAGGTGGTGGTCACACCCGACACCGGACCCGCGATTGCACTGCACCGGCCCGGCGCCATCGGCGACACATTGATGACGCTCAATTGCGTACCCGCGCTGCGCGCCGCGCACCCCGGACACGCGATTCATTATTTCTGCGCACCGGAAATCGGGGCGGCGCTCGCGGACGTCATGCGCGCGGCGGGCGTCGACGTCATCGCCGACGCGGCGGACTACCCGGCGCGCGCGGAGAGCTACGCACGTGCAATCAACCTGATCGGCTACCCGCTGCATGAAGGCTATCCGGAACGCCCGATGCGCCGGCATCTGTTGCAGTACTTCGCCGCGGAAATGGATCTGCCGTCGGACGTGCTTCCGGAACTGACGTTGCCGCGCCCCGCGCGTCCCGCGGGTTTGCCCGCGCACTATGCAACGCTGCAAGCGCAGGCGGGCTGGTCGGTCTACAAGAACTGGCCGGGCTCACGCTGGACAGCGCTGCTCGGCGCCTGCGCCGACATCCCGGTGTTCCAGCTTGGGACGGCGGACGAACCGCCGATCGCCGGCGCCCGCCACGATTTTCTCGGCGCCCCGCTGTCGACGGCCGTAGCGTTGGTAGCCAACGCCACGCTCCACATCGGCGTCGACTCGTTCGCCAACCATCTCACGCACTATCGCTGGCGCGGTAACGACGGCGTGCTGTCGCGCACGCGCGGCGTGATTCTCTGGGGATCGACACAGTCAAGCGCTGCCGGATATCCACACAACGTCAATATCAGTATCGGCTTGCCATGTCAGCCGTGCTTCCGCGAGGATCCGAAGCTGTCGCGGATGCCGCGTGGGCCGTGTATCACACCACCCGGACAGACGTACGACGCACCGAAGCACGCGTGTCTGCACGGGCTGCCGGTCGAGCGTGTGCTGTCGGAGGTTCGCCGCGCATGGGACGCGGCAACCGCTCCGAGCCAACCAAATCGTCGGCCTCCATTCAATTGGCGAAATGGGAATTTGGTAGTGGAATAGCATGGCCATGAGAACAAACTACGTACTGATCGACTACGAGAACGTCCAACCATCGGACCTTGCGATGCTTCGCGATGGACCATTCAAGGTAAAGGTGTTCCTCGGAGCGAATCAGGCCAAGATTCCGGTGGCTCTGGCAGCAGCGCTGCAAGGTCTCGGCGCAAACGCCGAATACGTACTACTGGAGTCCTCCGGTTCAAACGCCTTGGATTTCCACATTGCCTATTACGTAGGCATTCTTTCGGCGCAGGATCCGTCAGCATTCTTTCATGTCATTTCCAAGGACACCGGCTTCGACCCGTTGATCAAGCACCTAAAAGCAAAAGGCGTGTTCGCTCATCGGTCCACTTCCATTTCCGCCGTTCCGTACTTCAAGCCGACGGCCGTCTCAGGGAGTGACACTCAAGTTGAGTTGGTGGTTGCGCACCTGACGAAGTTAAAGGCAGCAAAGCCCCGTGCTGAGAAGACTCTTCTCAGCACATTGCATGCTCTGTTCAAGAAGGAACTCTCGGAGCATCAACTTTCTGCACTGTTGACGTTGTTATGCAAGCGAGGAATTGTGAAGATCGACGGAACCAAGGTTTCCTATGAATTACCGTCTGGGGCCTGATTCGTCATTTAAGTGAACTCCTCGGGCGCGCGGCTTCGCCGCCGCACGGGCAGCCAGTTAGCTTGCCTACGTCAAGCGTCGGAGGAAACCGTTCGGAGGCGCCTATGTCGGTACCCAAGGCCAATCCCACCGAAGTCAGCGCCGAGAGTCACATTGCTGCCATCAAGAACGAGCAGGGCATCTACGATGTCAGCGTCTTCCTGCACCACGGGTTCTCGTTCGCGCGAGCCCTCGGCCCGTATCACAACAAGGTCGCGATCGCGAGTCGCTCGTACCCTCGCGCGGGCATTTGGACCGCCGCGCAGCTGAAGAAGGAGCCTCAGTTCATCGAGTTCTTTCAGAAGCCATTCAATCGTGAAGGCTATACGCTGAAGACCAAACTCTAGAAGAGTGGCTCGGGCGTCTAACCCGGCACTCGGCCTTGCGCGGTTGAAGTTCCCGTCTTTCGCTTGATGAGGGTGGCGCCCTCCCCGACGAGGAAATCCTTGAACGCGACGGCGACCGGCGGCAACCGCTTGCCGTTGCGTTGGACGATGTGCCACTGTCGCAGGAACGGGAAGCCCCTGGACGTCGAGCGCAACGAGCGTCTTGACGCGCAGCCTTGCGGCAACTAGCCCGCATCCTGACATCTCGTAGGACGACGGCTGGCTCGACAACGAGCCAAACGGGAGGGAACCGGATTTTCGCGATCGTTTCCAACATTCACATGCGCTCGTCCGCATGGGAGGGTGGGCCGAACGCCGGACCCGCAAATTCAAATCGTTCAAGGAGACATCATGAGACATCCCAACGCATCCCAAGCCATCGCCTTGGCCGCCGCCATGTTCCTGTTCGCCGGCGGCGCCGCCGGCGCGGACACTGCAACCGTGACAAAGGAACGCACGACGACGACCGAAGCCACGCCGTCCGGCGCGACCACCACTACGACCACCACCAAGACGTATTCGAAGACCGATTCCCCGGAGGTCGTTTACAAATCGATCGACATCAATAATCGCGGCTATGTGACGCGAACGGAAACCGAGCGTATCCAAGGATTTGGGGACGCTTTTGACAAGGCCGACAAGAATCACAGCGGCCGCCTGACGCGCGAAGAGTTCAACAGCGCGTGGACCGAATACAAGTCGATGAATTAATGCTCCGCCTCAACCCAACGCCTCGGCGCCGCATTGCGACCCGAGGCGTTGGTTCGTCCATGGCTACATAGCGTCTTCCAATGCAACACTAGGCAGCAAGCATGAGCCAAGCGCTGCCCGCTATCAGTCTCTGCTAACTCGCTCGCCGTGCTTGGCGGATGCATGCTTGCGCACTATTCGTCTTCGTAGCAGCATGAGCGCATGGGAATTGCGCGACGAAACCCAGCGTTCAACCGGGCATTCGGCAGGCGGGCCGCCGGTTAACTCGATCCATCAGGCTCAGCAACGCCAGCCGCCCCGCATGCAAGCCTTCGAAAACCTGCCGATTCGAACGCCGAGGCTCGAACTTCGGCCCTTGCGGGAAGCAGACGTGGCTTCGCTCTGGGAGATCCACTCCGATCCAAGAGCCATGAGGTACTGGGATGCGTCGATTTGGAAGGACGACGAACGCGGGCGTGCAATGGTCGCGCGCGATCGCGCCCTGACGACCAGGGATTACCTGCGCCTTGGCATCGAGTTGGCCGCTGGCGGAAAGTTGCTGGGGACCTGCGCGCTCTGGGGAATCAACGTGGAGTGCCGGCGCGCGGAGATCGGATTCATCCTGGGTCCTCCGGACTGGGGCCAGGGATACATGCACGAAGCGTTGTCAGCGCTCCTTGCATACGCGTTCACCGAACTGAACTTGAATCGCGTCGAAGCTGACACCGATCCCCGGAATGAACGTTCCGCACGGGTTTTGGACCGTCTCAAATTCTCGAAGGAAGGGCACTTCCGCGAGCGCTGCATCGTGGATGGCGAGATTTCCGACGCAGCCATGTATGGGCTGCTCCGACGCGAATGGATTCAAGGGCCATAGCCCGTTGTTTTGGAAACCTGGGCCGCTTCCATCTTCTTCACCAAGGCATCGCACGGATATGAAGCTTCCACAGCCTGAATCGCTGCTATTCGATCTCGGCGGTGTCATCATCGACATCGACTTCAGCCGGGCATTTCGGGCGTGGCAACCGATTTCAGATCTGTCCTTCGACAGGATCGCCGAGAAGTTCAAATTTGATGCCCAGTACGAAAGGCACGAACGTGGTGAGATAACGGCTGCTGAGTACTTCGAGCACTTGCGCTCAACGTTGTCCCTGAGCGCGGACGACGCGCGGATTCTCGAAGGTTGGAACTCCATTTACATTGGAGAGATCGCCGAAACCGTGGCCCTCATCCGATCAGCACGCAAGGACCTGCCCTGCTTTGCTTTCACCAACACAAATGCCGTGCACCAAAAGGCTTGGTCGACGCAGTTTCCGGCAGTCATGCGTTTGTTTGGGCGCATATTTTCGTCACACGAAATTGGACGCAGGAAGCCCGAGAGGGAAGCGTTCGAACACATCGGACGTGCTCTCGGTGTGCGGCTTGATTCAATCATGTTCTTCGATGACCTGATTGAAAATGTCGAAGGAGCGCAAGCGGCCGGACTGCAAGCTGTTCACGTTCGCTCACCGCGCGACGTAAGGAATGCGCTTGAGGCTATCGGTTGTGCGCGCTAATCTGTCGCTCGACGCGGTCCCGCGTACGGGCTTCGCCCGACCACGGTTGGCCCGTATCGTTGGGTGTCAAGAGCGCGTGTCGAGCGCTGAAAGGGAGACATGCTGAAAGGCGGATGTCTGTGTGGCGGGATCCGATACGAGATCGTCGGCCCTGTCGGAAAGGCTCTGTACTGCCATTGCTCGATGTGCCGCAAATCTCACGGTACCGCTTTTCGGGCAAGACTTTCCGTTCCAATGTCGTCGTTTCGCTTTGTTCAAGGCGAGGACCTGTTGACGAGTTACCGCTCGTCCGCGGACACGATAAGAAGGTTCTGCCGGATATGCGGTTCGCCACTTGTGAACTCCTGGGACCCTGAGCCAGATAGCTATGGATTGGCCATGGGCACGCTGGATGATGACCCAGGTGTAAGGCCGCTCTGCCACGAGTTCGTCGGCTCAAAGGCGCCGTGGTACGAGATCACGGACAACTTGCCGCAGTATCGGCAGTTTCCGGAGTCCTGACGCGTGGCAACTGCGATCTCGTCCAGTTGCGGAGCAGATAGGCACGGGCCGTGCGGGGGGCTTCGCGCCAGCGGCGGGTCGCGGGTTACGTCGTTTCGCTAGATGCCAGACCGCATGCGCGTCGCACTCGGACTCAAGGCACGCACCGGCCGGGCGATCCTCGTCGCGATCGGCGCCGCAGAGCCAATGTACGTTCTCCAGCGCGCGGAACTAAAGCTGCTTCCTGAGGGGGATTTCGCGCCCTACCACGCTGCCGAAGGACTCCCGTCGGCTGCAGCTCAGAAGCGTGTCGACCGCAGCGTCGCCGCAGCGCATCGACTCGCCGAAGAAGGCATACGCAATGCAATCGAGACCTTGTCCGGCAGCGGCCACAAAGTGTGCGATTGTGGGGTCCTTCTCGGACGGGGCATGCCACCTTGGAGTACTGACGAGATCCTGGCCGTTCACGTTCGCATGCATCAGGCGGAGGGTGTACTCTTCCGCGAAGTTCTCGTTGCGGGAGCACGTGCATGTGGCCTCGTCCCGACTACCCTTCGCGAGAAGGCAGCGTTGGATGAAGCGGCCTCCATGCTCGGCGTCAAGCGTGTGGATCTGGAGACCCGGCTCGCCGTGCTCGGCAAGACGGTCGGTGCTCCGTGGGGCAAAGACCAAAAAGAAGCGGCTGCAGCGGCACTCGTCGCATTGAGTGCAAATACCCAGGGGTCCCATGCTGATGCCTGATCACGCTCAACCGGCCGCCTCGCAAGCGGCGGACTGATTCCTTCAGGCGGCATACGTAATACCCCCACATTTCGCGAGGTACGGAGGTATCGCATGGCGACTATTCAGAAGGAAGTTGAGATCGCACAAGATCGGTCCCTTGTTTGGGACGCGATCCGGGATGTAGGGGCCATTCACAAGCGGTTGGTCCCTGGATTCGTGGTCGAATGCAGGCTCGAAGGGGACTCGCGCATCATCACGTTCGCAAATGGAATGGTGATGCGTGAAGTTATTGTGACTGTCGACGACAAGATATATCGGCATGCTTGGTCCGCGCGCGGCGAACCATTTACTCATCACAACGCTTCCATTCAGGTTTTTGCTGCAGGCGCGGCGAAGTGTCGAGTCGTGTGGATAGCGGATCTGTTGCCAAATGATCTGACCGAAACGGTGGAGGAAATGATTTTGCAGGGGTTGGGCGTGATGAAGCGAACGCTCGAAGGCGGCACAGCCCGTGGGTGACAAGTTGCAAGGCGGCTGAGTATCTCTTCGAAGCCACAATTCAGGAAGGTGCCATGCCTAAGGTCGACATTTCACGCATACCGATTCGTGTGGGTACAGCCTACCCTGAGCCTTTCAATGACACCTGTAGCGGCCGCACCCGGAAGCGCCTGGGTGGTGCCGGACTGCTCAGCGACTTCGGCATCAACCTGATGACGCTGCCTCCGGGCAAGTGGTCCAGCCAGAGACACTGGCACAGCCATGAGGACGAGTTCGTCTACGTTCTCGAGGGAGAGGTGACCCTCGTTGAGGACGGGGGCACAACGGTATTGCGAGCCGGAGACTGCGCCGCCTTTCCCAAGGGAAGTGGAAGTGGACACCACCTCAGGAACCTTTCCGCCGACCTGGCGGTGTACCTCGAAGTCGGTTCCCGCCACCCTGATGACCTGACAATGTGTTCCGACATCGATATGATGAGTTCGAACAGGGACGGCCAGTTTGTTCATAAGGACGGCACGCCTTATACGCGGTCAACCAGCGGGTGACGTCCGCTGGTCCCACAACCGACGTTCTTCCTCGCCGGCAATTGCCCCAGTTCCTTTTTGATTGGATTTTCATGCGCTACGGTCCGTTGATTCTCGCTCTATTTCTCATCGGCCCGGGGAGCGCGTTCGCAGACAAGCCTCCCCCAAACGATGGCACACCACCGGGGCTGGCCAAGAAGGGCGGCGTACCTCCGGGCCTTGCGAAGAAAGGCGGATTGCCGCCTGGCCTCGCCAAGAAGTTCGGGACGGCACCACCGGCGCGTGCCTACATCGCCTTCGATCCCGCGCATGATGATCGTGCATGGTTCCTGATCGACGGTCGCTGGGTTCTCAAGCAGAAGTTTGATTCAACCGTTCGCGTCGAAGTGCGCAGCGCCATGACCTTTGAACCGGTTCCACCGCCAGTGCCCTTGCCGTCCCTCAATATCGCATTTCGCGTAGTGCTCTTTGATTAATTTCGTAAGTTCGTTCGGGCACCATGGCTCCTGTGCCATGGCTGATCAAGAGGCGAAGTCACATGCCTGACGACGAAGGACGACTTGCCGCGGCACTGGCGGCCGCGATAACACGGGACTGGCCGCCGGAAGTTGATTGCCGTGTGTGCGGCGCGAAAATTGACACCGGCGCCGCGCAACGCTTCAGTTGTTCGGCGATGTTCACAAGTGCAACTCTCGAACGTTTGCAGTGTCCCGAGTGCGAGGTGATCTTCGGACCCTGGTCCTTGATTTCGGCCGCGCCCAAAACGCTCGGTGATCTCTATGAGCTCCTTTATCGCGTGTATTCAGAAGGCACGACGATAACGTGGCAGGAAAAGGCCTTCTACTTGATGAATCCGGCCCGCCAAGGCGTGTACATGAACTACGCGTGCGGCGAATGGCTCGCGGGCGTGCGACGTTTGCGGGCGATTGGCTGGAACGTGTGGGGCTATGAGCCACACCTGAACACAGCGCGCTGCCGCCCCGATCGCGCGTCCGGTCTTGTTGACCGGATCGAAGACACGGGCATGACCGCGTTCGACGGAATCTTCACGCACAATTTTCTGGAGCATCCGCAGAATCCGCGAGCCTTCTTCGCAGAGCTCCACGGCCTGCTGAAGCCTGGCGGCGCTATGGTTCACTCCACGCCGTGCTTCGAGCTGCGCTTTGACGCCAGCCCATTCCACCTGTATTTTTTTGTTGGCCGCTCGTTTGAGACGTTATGTGCCGGCACTGGGTTCGATGTCGTCGAGCGGCTCGAGAGTGACCGCGATGATCCCGGGTCGTTCGTCGCAATCGCGCGCTGCCGCAAGACCTGACATAATTCGTAGGCCGCCAAGCTTCGTGAACGGTCGCGTCCCATTAGGGCGCATCAGGCTATGCGACATCTCATCACTGTAGCGTTTATCGTTGCAGCAATCGCTGCGTACTTGGCCAGCGCTGGTCCCGGCTGGATCGGCGGATTATTCCTGGTGGGAATGCTATGCGAAGGTGTCGCCTGGTTTCGAGTGTTGCGGCGCAACCAACCTCCGCCTCATTCCTAGCAAACGCGTGCCGGCCCTGTGTGACCATTAGCGCGCACCCTACATCGCGCATCGTGCTGCCGCTACCTAATATCGTGTGTCCTGTTTGCGGCGCGCCAAACGAATGCGCGCCGGCATGCTCCGGCGACTTCGACACTCCCTGCTGGTGTACCGAGGTGACTGTCGACGCTTCGGCTCTCGCGTCGCCGCCAGAGGCCCAACGTAATCTCGCTTGTCTGTGTCGCCGTTGTGCCACGACCGCCCAATCGGCTGCGGTCCAATTCGATGCGCGGGTAAAGCCATAACATGTCCGCCGGCGCTATCTATGACACGATTGGGCGAAGCTACGCGCGACAGCGCCGTTCCGACCCGCGCATCGCCGCCCGGTTGCACGAAGCACTCGGCGGCGCACGCTCGGTGCTGAATGTCGGCGCCGGCGCCGGCTCCTACGAGCCGCCGGACCGGCGTGTGGTCGCGGTCGAGCCGTCCGAGGTCATGCTCGCGCAACGGGCGCCGAGCGCCGCGTCCGCCGTGCGGGCTCGCGCCGAGGCGCTGCCGTTCCCGGACCAGGTTTTCGACGTCGTGATGGCCATCCTCACCCTCCACCATTGGTCGGACCGCGCCCGCGGGCTCGCCGAGTGCGCGCGGGTGGCGCGGCAGCGCGTTGTGCTCCTGACGTGGGACCCGGCGGCGGATGCCTTCTGGCTTTTGCAGGAATACCTGCCGGCTTTCGTGGAGGTGGACCGTCGGCAATTCCCACCCATGGCGGCATACGCCGAGGCGTTCGGCCCTGCCGCGCGGGTTGAGGTCGCGACGGTGCCGGTACCGCACGATTGCGTCGACGGGTTTCTTGGGGCGTACTGGGCGCGGCCCGCGGCCTATCTCGATCCGGCTGTGCGGGCGGGCATTTCATCGTTCGCGCATCCAGGGGCGGAGCCCGGGTTGGATCGGCTTCGCGCGGACCTGGCGAACGGCGCGTGGCACGCCCGGCACGGTCACTTGCTCGCGGCAGACGCGCTGGACCTCGGCTACCGGCTAGTCGTGGCTCATCTGCCGGACCGCGCGGCCTGACGCAACGTTGCGACCGACGACGGCCTGCAGGCTCGCAACCAGAGAATGAACATCTCCTGCCTACCGGAACGTCTGGACACTCCCGCGGCCTGGATTGGGCCACGTCTCCGCGAAGTTCCCGAAACCTGGCGATGGTATTTGTCGACGACCGAAGTTGCCGAGCTTGAGCATGCCGCACACGCGTTCCTCGCCCGCCACGAAGAAGCCTCGCAGATTCGGCCCGAAACCTTCGTCGTGACAGAGTTGCGACCGAAACTCGAAGCGCTGCGCCAGGCATTGATCCACGGCATCGGTTTCGAAGTAATAGGTGGATTGCCCGTGGATCGAATCGGTGTCGAATTGGCGTCAACGATCTTCTTTGGCATTGGCGCCCATCTTGGCGGTGCGCGGTCGCAAAACGCCGCCGGGCACCTGCTGGGTCACGTCCGCGACATCGGTGCCGATAGCCGCGATCCCAACACCCGTATCTACCAGACGAACGAACGCCAGACCTTCCACACGGACTCCGCGGATGTGGTTGGGCTGTTGTGTCTGAACGAGGCCCGCCAGGGCGGCGATTCGTTGCTGGTGAGCGCGGTGACCATCTTCAATGCAATCCGTCGCGATCGGCCCGAACTGCTGGCGTACCTGTTCGAAAATATCGCCACGGACCGGCGCGGCGAGGTCCCGGCGGGTGCGAAGCCCTTCTTCACCATCCCTGTCTTCAACTGGCATGAGGGATTTCTCACAGTAATGTATCAACGCCAGTACATCGATTCCGCGCAGCGTTTTGCCGATGCCCCGAGATTGACGGCCAATCATGTTGAAGCGCTTGATCTTTTCGACGCGCTGGCAAACGACTCCAACTTGAATATCAGCATGCGTCTCGCGCGTGGCGATATGCAGTTCGTCTACAACCACAGCCTCCTCCATGATCGTACGAGTTTCGTCGACTGGCCGGAGCCCGAGCGGCGCAGGCACATGCTGCGCCTTTGGCTCTCTGTACCTGGCGATCGACCGCTACCCGCGTGTTTCGCGCAACGCTACGGAAGCGTAACGGTTGGCGATCGTGGTGGCGTTGTGATCGATCGCGCCGTGCGCTAGGCTCACCCCTGGTCAAACGAACCGATCGGACGTCCCGCATCCGTGGCCTGCGTCCACGTACGGGCCGCCGCTTGGCATAATTCGTTTGTACCGCATTACAGGGAGGTCGCCAGTGCAAACACTAGTTCAGGTCGTCTGCACTCCCGGGCCAAGCGTGCGCGACGCTATAGCGAACGACGCGAAGCTGGATGCTCACGACTTCGAAATATTGCTGGAGCGAAAGGCGGGCCGTGCGCCAGGTTGGACCAAATTGCGTAGCCGGGCACTGGGTCGCCGCGGCACGATCAACATTCAATGGAGTTCGGCGACCAGGGTTCTGTCCTGCCGCGTTGTGAATAAGGGCTCCGGGAAACCCAATTTGATAATCGGCGATTTCGTCAACTTCCTGCTGCAACGGCAGCGCCGAGGAATCAAGTTGATCACGGTGTTTCCCGGCTAGTCCAAGCTGCTCGACGGCGCGCATGCGGAAGTCACCCTCGCCGGCGTCAAAGCCGCCGCTTCTTTCCGGCGGCAATCCGCAGATCGCCAAAGCGGACGGCGACGGCCCGGTACAAGCGTACATCTCGGCCATGCCGGGATGGAAGCGTCATGTCGGGCAACGCCTCGACGAACTCATCATGAGGACCGTGCCAGAAGTCCACAAAGGCGTGCGATGGAACTCTCCCATGTACGGCATCAAGGGCCAAGGCTGGTTTGTGAGCTTTCACGTCTTCACCAGGTATATAAAGTTGACGTTCTTCCGGGGCACATCGCTGGAACCCGTCCCACCGGGCGGCACCGCCAGTCAGGCTCGGTGGATCGACATCCACGAAGGCGACTTGGACGAAGCACTCGTGGCCAAGTGGGTCAAGCAGGCCGCGGCGATCCCAGGTTGGGGCAAGTCATAAGCGCCGCTTGATGGGCGTGCGACACGCGCGCGCCATAGCTTGCCCTGTTCGCGCAGGAGAGATGCTATGAGACGTACGTGGACGATCATTGGCGTTGGCCATGCGGCCGACAGCCTCAAGTGGTATCAATCGCTACTTGGCCTGCCGGAGACTGCTCCCTTTCACGACGACTTCGGACAAGTCCTCGACGCGGATGGAACGGTCTTGCTCTGCCTCCACGAGTGGGGCGCCCATGAGCATCCGTCGCTGATGAGCCCCGATCTGGCGCAGCCTGGAAACGGCCTCCTTCTGTTTTTCCGTGTCGATGACTTCGACATGGCGCTGCCCAGGGGACGCGCGCTCGGCGTTCGGTTCGAGGAGGAGCCCCACGTGAACCCGAACACGGGAACCATGGAGTTCTCACTACGGGATCCCGACGGGTATTACGTCACGATCAGTGCACTGTCCGCGACCTAACTTCGCACGCAACATATTCCAGCGTCCCTAGGATATCGCCTATGAACAGCCGCCGATTCCTCATCGCGCTTACCGTAGCAAACTTCGCCGCACTGCTGCTCAGCGTTACCAATCTGATTCGTCCGGCAATCGCGGAAGAAGCCGTCACGATCCCGGTGTTGCGTGCACGGTCCCTGCAGCTTGTCGACGAGGACAACCGTGTAAGGGCAAGCCTCAGCGTCAT
>Ga0190271_10001862_pt1 | contig 12371 bp, 15 predicted proteins | sample Popmic356T_FD_133747 | JGI IMG/M metagenome (GOLD analysis project Ga0190271, IMG submission 133747) | Populus adjacent soil microbial communities from riparian zone of Weber River, Utah, USA - 356 T | ecosystem: Environmental > Terrestrial > Soil > Riparian zone | place: USA: Utah | collected...
AGGAGATACAGCGCGACGGCGCCGAGCGCGAGGGTGACATACGCGAGCAAGTACGAGGCGACGATCGGGCCTGCCAGCGTATGCAGAACGTATCCCGGGAGGATCCACGGCAGGCGCGAAATCTTGTAGTTGTTGTTGTCGTCGAAGACCCAGAGATGCTCCGGGTAGTGCCAGAAGTAGCCGACGTAGACGAAGGAATCGAGATTGCCGGGCGGATCGAAGCCAAACGCATCGTTGCCCGCGGCCAGCAGGACGGCCGGCGCAAGCAACGGAAAGAGCAGGAACCGATCCACTACCTCGATCTCGCCTTGACGGCGGCTCGCGTTTCGCGATCCACCTCGCGGCGGCGAATCGTCTCGCGCTTGTCGTGCGCCTGTTTGCCCTTGACGAGTGCGAGCGCCACCTTCACACGACCCTTGTTCAGGTACATGCGCAGCGGCACGAGCGTCAGTCCCCTCTCGATGACGCGGCCCATGAGCTTCTGGATCTCGTGACGGTGCAGCAGCAGCTTCCGCTGCCGGCGTTCGTCGTGGTGGGCATAGCCGGTGTGACTGTACGGGCTGATGTGCAGGTTCATCAACCAGACTTCACCGTTCTCGAGGCGGGCGTAGCTATCGCGCAGGTTCACCGAGCCCTCGCGGATCGCCTTCACCTCGGTGCCGAGCAGGGCAACACCGGCCTCCCACGTGTCGAGCACGTGGTAGTCGTGAAAGGCCTTTCGGTTGTCCGCGATCAGGCGCTGCGCCTTCTCACGGTCGGTCTTGTCGGTTGCCACGGGCTCGCGCGGATCGTATCACTCGGGTAGCACGGGACGCGACGCCGTGCTGAAATAGGAGCCGTGCGCCTGATCGTCGCGTGTCTGTCCGCAGTTCTGTGCTTCGCTTGCGTCCTCTCGGAATCCGATATCCGGCGCGACGTTCGTCAGCGCCTCGACGCCGACCAGGCGTTAGCAAAGCTGAACCTGTCGATCGAGGTAAAGAACCGTGTCGTGTACCTGTCGGGAAGGACGTTGACTCAGGAACAGCAGCAGCGTGCGATCGCCGCCGCCCGCGGCCGTGGGATCAAGATCGTCGTCAACCAGATGTCACTAACCAACACCGTACTCATCGACAAAGTGAAGCAGGCACTGGCCGCTGACGAAAAGATCGGCAAGATTCCGATCGATGTCGATGTAGAGGGCACGATCGTGCGACTCATGAGCGACAAGACCAACAGCGACGAACGCGATCGCGCCGTTCAGGTCGCCTCAGCTGTCGAGGGTGTCACGCAGGTCGAAGATCGCATGAAGTAGGAACGGCGCCGACGGCACCGTATCGCTCAACGCTTTCTCACATAGAGGCCAGGTGCGGGACTGCCGGGTCGAGCGACCGGCAGCACGATCCGCTGAAGGTCCACCAGCGGCGGCATCGCCGCCCACGAGAAATCCAGATACCAGACCCGTTCGCCGATCTCGCGGACCGGTGCGTCTGACAGCCCCCACGTTGGCGGATTGACGTAGCTCACACCACCTGAATGCCAGCGCCGATCTCCCCAGGGTGCCTCGGTCTCCCGCCCAGCGTAGGCGGTGGGATTGAGGCGATAGCTGCCCTCGTGATTTTCGTGGTACACCGGTCCGCCGATGTCCGCGATCCGCAAGCCGCTCGACAGCGCTTTCACGAGGACGTTGCGATCGATGCCAATGCGTGCCACACGGTAGACTTCGTTGAAACCACCGATCTCGTGGAACGACTCGCGATCGAGCAAAACGAAGTCGCCGGTGGCGCTCCCCATGTATGGCCGTTTCAGCACATGCGCAGGCCCGGCGAGGTTTCCTGGATCCTCGAGCACGCTCCAATCGATTGGCGGGCGCTCGGCCGGCAGCGTGAGGTCATGACGCGGAGCCCGATACAGCACGCGTGGCTCGAGAGTGCCCTCCGCCAGGACCTCGAAAATACGGCGGCCGAAGTACACGTCGCAGTTCGAGGTCAGCACGAAGCGGCCTCGCGCACGACGCACACCCACGTTCTTGGCCGGGAACTCGAGATACTCGAGCCTCGGGTTCAGCGAAAGCAGCTCCTGATACCGCGGGTCCACGACATACCAGGAACACGCCGCCGCATCGAGCTCCGGGATCGCATCGAAAACCTGATCACGGATCAGGCGTGCGTTGCCCGGAGGCGCCCACTCGACGAATACGAGCTCGTAGGCGATTCCGCGTTCAGTGAACTGTTGATGGTTGAAGCGTAGTGAGCGAAAGAAGCGCGCGTTGAAATCGCCACCGTACCCATCGTTCCGGCCGGTGAGCACGAGGCTCACGACCGGAGGCGTCACCATCGCGGGTGCGGAGCCCGGTCCTCCATCAGGCACGAGCACCGGATTCGTGCCGATCCTTCGGAACGCTGCTCCGCGTGCGCTTGTCGAGGACGTTGGCAGCGCCTTCCAGGATATCGAGCTTGACCTCGATCGCCATCAGATGGTCGCGGGCGACCATCAGTTCGCGCTCGGTGTCGGCGAGACGGTCGCGCAGCTTCTTGACGTCGACGTGATATTCCTTCCACTTTTCGACCGAACCACGCAGCTTGACCACGAGTTGCGAGTGGCGGCTCAACTCAGCTTGCATCGATCGCTGTTGAGCCTCAGCCTCGGAGGCCTTCTTCTTCCACTCGGCTGCGGCTGCTTTCAAGCCGTCGAGCGAACGCGATAAGGTCTCGTACCGCCGTGCCGACACCAGCCCGAAGGCAGCGAGCAATGCGGCGAAGAGTCGTCTCATGAATTGGAGACGGCGAGTATACTACAGGGGTTTTTGCGGACTTTCTGCCCGGAGACCTCGTGAGCATTCCCGTCCACGCGCCCGACCGACTGATCGAGATCCAACGCATCCTCGCTCAGACGACGTACGCCGCCGGCGCGAACGAGAGTGCCGGGAATCCAGTCGCGGTGCATCTCGCCGATGTGCCGGCGGCGCGGATTGGCGAGCTCACGCGAATCCTGCAACAGAGACCCATGGAGGCGAACGACGAAATCGACACGCTGGCAATGAGGCTTCTCCTGAATGACTACGTCGCGGCTGTGTCGCATCTACGGGCGGTCGCACGAGTGGCGGCGTCGCTCGTTGACGGAGCCGCAGCGCCGGTCAAGCAGGCCTACAGGTTCCTTCATGTCGATGACAAGAAGCGGCAAAGGCAAACGGGTAGCGACACGCCACCCGCGGACGATTCGCACACTTAGGCGGTTGGCGCCATTCCGCTCTCACCCGCACGTGCGTGCACGACGCGACGGAGATCGACCATAGGACCCACGGCATTCCAGTTGAAATCGATCGCTGTGACACCGGCACTGATGGATCGCTCTGGTGCGATCCCAAGCCCCCATTCCGGACCGTTCAGATAAATCACGTCGCTCTTCCAGCGGCGGTCGCCCCACGGCGCGTCCCCAGGCCGGTTCCGGTACTGACCTGCCTGCGCATGGAAGGTTCCTCGTCCCACGTGATAGACCGGGTGTCCGATGTCGAGGAGCGGCACCTGGGAGGCGGACGCTTTCAGGCAGAAGTTGCCATCGATGTGGATCTTTGCGACGCGGTAGACCTCGTTGAAGCCGCGAAGACGATGGTAGCTGTCCTGATCGAGCAGCAGAAAGTCACCGGACGCATTGGTGAAGAGCGGCGGCTGAATGACGTTGACCGCATCGTAGTTGCGATCGTCTTCGAGCAGCTCCCAATCCACACGGGTGACGTCGCTGTACGACTTCAGGTCGTGTCGCGCGGCCCGGTACAGGATTCCGCGCTCGAGCGAGCGCGACGCGAGTCGAGCAATGACTCCTCGACTCAGAAAAATGTCGGTATTCGTCGTCAGGAGAAACGAGCCGCGAGCACGCCGGATGCCCACGTTCTTGGCGATGAACTCCTGAAACTGCAGACGCGGGTTCAGGCTGAGGGCGTCGTGATAGGCCGGGTCGACGATGAAGCATCGAAGTTGGTCGGCGTCGAGATTGGGAAATGCGGCGGTGACAAGCGTGGAGAGGTACGGTGCATTCTGGATCGGGCGCCACTCGACCAGGATGAACTCATGGGAGATGCCGGCTTCAGAGAGCTTCTCGTGGTTGAAGCGGAGCGATCGAAAGAACCGGCCGTTGAAGTCGCCCCCGAAATCGTCGTTGCGCCCCGTCACAACGATGCTGAGAAAGGGCGGCGCCGCGTTCATCGGTCCCGGGCGGGTCCCTCAGCAAAGCGCGAGGTCACACACAGGTGCCATCCGAGACGCTGCTCGAGCGCCCGCATCGCCGGATCGGGCAGGACGTTGAATGGGAACGCCTTCACGTATCGGTACTTCACGTAGTCGGGTATTCGATAGGGAAAGATGTGATCGACGAACACGTTCTCGACGGCGAAGCCGGAATGCTCCAGCAGTTCGCGAACTGATCGACGTGTGTAGGTGTACGTCACGGGACATCCGGTCTGTGCCTCGGAGTTCCGCGCGACCGCCTCGTCCAGTTTCCAGAACGCGCCGTGCGCCTCGCGAACCAGGATGGCCAGCACCTTCCAGGCCCAGCGGTAGTACACCATCATCTTGAACGTCGTGTTGGGTCCGACGAAGTGCCGGCGAATCTGCTCCAGCGCGCGGCCGGGGTGAGGGGTGTGGTGAATCACGCCGAACGAATACACGAGATCGTACGCCGCTGGCTCCACGAACTCTGCGAGCCGCTCGGCATCAGCCTCGATGAACGTGATCCGATCCTGGAGGCCGAACACCTCGGCACGTTGCCTGGCCAGTTCCAGCGAGCGGCTCGAGAGGTCCACTGCTGTCACGCGTGCGCCCGCACGGGCGAAGTTCATCGTGTCCGTGCCGAGGCCACATCCAATCTCGAGGACTCGGCAGCCGGCCCAGCGGGGAAACTCGGCAAAGCCAGGAATGTGAGGCTCGACGAGGTACTTTCGCGCCTCAACCTGATCGAAATACTCCCGCGATCCGACGGGCGCCGGCGAGTGTCGCAGATTGCAGGGGCGGCTGTTCCAGTACTCGCGGACGCGATCGATCGAGGTCTCGCTGAACGTGGCGCTCTCGCCGAGCGTGGCACTACTCATCGTGGGTCTCTATGGTACACGGTCCTGAGGCGCGTCAGCGGTCGGCAACAGCCGCGGCAGAGTGGGTTGCGAGGAGAGCCAGTGCAACGTGCGAGACGAGGCCGATCTCGTGCAGGCCGGCCGGATGCAGCAGACTCGCCGGCCGTACCAATTCGAGCGAGGCCTGCTCGAGATCGCCGCTGCGAGGTTCGGTGACACGCCGGCAGCCAGTGGCCCGAAACAAATGGGCGACATTGCACCCCTGATTGGCGTTGGTCGTAAACGACCCCAGACTCTGCCACCCTGTGGCTTCGTACCCCGTTTCTTCGCGCAGCTCGCGACGGGCGGCACTGACCGGCGCCTCGCCCTCTTCGATCGCACCGCCGGGAAACGTGAGGCACACCCGACGCAACCCGTGCTTGTACTGCCTCAGCATCGGCACAGTGCCATCGTCCGTTTCCGCGTAGATCAGCACGTAGTCGGCCAGCCTGATGACGTAGTAGTCGGGAACCGTTCGCCGATCTGGGAGCTCGATGCTCTCGACTGCAACTTCTTTGATCGGACCGCCAGCGAAAATCGTCTCGCGGCGCAGAGTCCGCCAATGCGTCAAGTCCGCCATATGTCAAATTGACCCCTCAGGTCTGGGCCGCCTATACTCTTTCTGTTTTTCTGAGTGTTTTCAACTATTCCATGAAGATCTCTGTCATTGGTCTGGGTAAGCTCGGCGCTCCGCTCGCGGCGGTGCTCGCCAGCAAGGGATACGACGTTATCGGTGTCGATCTGAACCCGAGTTTCGTCGACGCACTGAACGCGGGCAAGGCGCCGGTCGAGGAACCGCGGCTGCAGGAACTCATCGACGCCAGTCGCGCCAGGTTGACGGCCACGACGAACGTCGACGAGGCCGTCATCGCGACCGACATGACGTTCGTGATCGTCCCCACGCCAAGCGATTCGAGCGGCCGTTTCAGCAACGCGGCCGTGTTGGGCGCGATGAAATCGATCGGGCTCGCGCTCCGTCGCAAAGACGCTTATCACGTCGTAGTCATCACCAGCACCGTTATGCCCGGATCGACGGGCGGCGAGATCCAGCACGCGCTGGAGCAGCATGCCGGGCGTCGCGTCGGATCGCAGCTTGGCCTCTGCTACAACCCGGAGTTCATCGCGCTCGGCAGCGTCGTGCGCGACATGCTGCGGCCGGACATGATCCTGATCGGAGAGTCCGACAAGACCGCCGGCGATCTCCTCGAAAGCATCTATGCGAAGAGCTGCGACAACACGCCGGCAATCCGCCGGATGAATTTCGTCAACGCGGAGTTGACCAAGATCTCGGTGAATACGTTCGTGACGACGAAGATCTCGTACGCGAACATGCTGGCTGATATCTGTGACCGCTTGCCGGGCGCGGATGTCGACGTCGTGACGCAGGCAGTCGGCACCGACTCACGCATTGGCATCAAGTACCTGAAGGGCGCGACCGGTTACGGAGGCCCCTGCTTCCCACGGGACAACGTCGCATTTGCAAGGCTGGCGCGCGACATCGGAGCACGGGCGGAATTGGCCGAGGCCACCGACACTGTGAACCGCTATCAGGTGGACCGCGTGCTGGGAGCCGTCGATGCGCGCTTGACCGACTCGGGCGTGGTCGGCGTTCTCGGACTGTCCTACAAGCCGGATACGGCTGTGGTCGAGGAAAGCCAGGGGCTGGTGCTCGTCGAACGACTGCTCGATCTCGGACGCCGCGTCATCGTCTACGATCCTGAGGCGATTCCATCCGCTCAACAGGCCCTCCGTCGTCCGTTCGACGTTGCGACATCGGCGGCAGAATGCGTTCAGCGCTCGTCGCTCGTCGTCGTCATGACACCGTGGCCGGAATTCAGTCGCATCCCTCTCGACGCATACCGCCGCACGACAAGCCGGCTCACCGTGATCGACTGCTGGCGCGCAACTCCGGGCACGGTCTCTTCCGTGGCGGATGTGGTGTTCCTGGGACAGGGCGCTGCCATCGGCGCTTCGATGGCGGGTAGCATAGGAACTAAATGAACAAAAGCGATCTCGTTCTGGTGACAGGGGCCGGAGGCTTCATCGGTGGTCACCTCGTCGCCGAGCTGCGTCGCCGCGGCCATCAGCAGATCCGGGCAGTCGATATCAAGCCGACCGCGGAGTGGTACCAGCAGTTCGACGATGTCGACAACCTCTCACTCGATCTTTCACGCCTCGATGCCTGCGAGCAGGCCGCGACAGGCAGCCGGTACATGTTCAACCTGGCAGCCGACATGGGCGGCATGGGGTTCATCGAGCTCAATAAAGCCGCCTGCATGCTGACCGTACTCATCAACACGCACATGCTGATGGCGGGGCGCAAGGCGGGAGTTGAGCGGTTCTTCTATTCGTCGTCGGCCTGTGTCTATGCGGCCGAGAAGCAGACCACCGCCGCCGTACAGGCTCTTCGTGAATCGGACGCTTACCCGGCGATGCCCGAGGATGGCTACGGGTGGGAGAAGCTGTTCAGCGAACGAATGTGCCGGCACTTCTCCGAGGACTTCGGGATCGTCACGCGTGTGGCGCGCTACCACAATGTCTACGGACCCTTTGGCACCTACGATGGCGGGCGCGAGAAGGCGCCAGCGGCCGTGTGCCGTAAGGTCATACAGGCCGTGCTGAACGGCACCGGACAGATCGAGATCTGGGGCGACGGCGAGCAGACGCGCAGTTTCACCTACATCGATGACTGCCTCGAAGGCACGCTCCGACTGATGGACAGTGAGGTCGACGAGCCTCTCAACATCGGGAGCGATCAACTGGTCTCCATCAACCAACTCGTGGATATCGTCGAACGCATCGCCGGCGTGAAGTTGAAACGGAGCTACAAACTCGACGCACCGAAGGGCGTGCGCGGCCGCAACAGCGACAACTCGCTGATCACGTCGCTGCTCGGATGGGCGCCTTCCATTCGGCTGGAAGAGGGAATGCGTCACACCTACGAATGGATCCGGCAGCAGATGACTGCGCCGGCCGAGAGACCACGCCATCTTCTCGTGTGATGGCTTCCGGGCGAGACGGCTCGCCTTCCGGCACTGTGCGTGGATTCGAGGCGTTGACACCGTGGTGACGCCGGCCGGAACGCAATGAGTCGACTCACTCGAATTCTCGATCTTCCCGGCTCATACCGCCTGCTCGGCAAGATTGCCTGCGTCGTCACGAACGCGCGCGTCGCCTATGCACGGCAGTACCTCGAGGTCAAGGCAGGCGAACGCGTTCTCGATCTCGGCTGCGGGCCAGGAGACATTCTTTCGGCGCTGCCCGATTGCGATTACGTGGGCATCGATGTCGAAGAGCGCTACATCGAGGCGGCGAGAAGGCGTTTCGGTGGACGCGGAACGTTTCGCTGCGTGCCGCTCGAGCATTTCGTCCTCGAGGCGCCGGAGTCGTTCGATCTGGTCATGGCCAATGGAGTCCTGCATCATCTCGACGATCTACAGGCTGACGCGATGCTACGACTGGCAGCGCGGGCGATGAAGCCGGGCGGCCGCATGGTGACGCTCGACGGCTGCTACATTCAGGGACAGTCACGCATCGCGAAGGCGCTTCTGCGTCACGATCGAGGGAAGTTCATCCGCGATGTGCCGGCGTATTTGAAGCTCGCTGACGAGCATTTCAAGGACGTCCGCTCTGATGTGCGCCACGATCTCCTGAGCCTTCCCTACACGCTCCTGATCATGACGTGTCGCGGGCAGCGCCACCACGCGGGCCTCCAGGTATGAAAGCCGCAGTCATCCAGTCCAACTACATGCCGTGGCGCGGCTACTTCGACATCATGCACGACGCTGACGTCTTCGTGTTTTACGATGACGTGCAGTACACCGTGAACGACTGGCGGAACCGCAATCGCGTGAAGACCGCCAACGGAGTGGTCTGGCTGACGATTCCCGTCGGCGATCAGAACGACCGCAGCATCTGCGACGTCGAGATTCGCGACCGGGCCTGGGCCCGGAAGCACTGGATGACGATCGAGCAGTCGTACAGCCGCGCGCCCGGCTTTGCCCTCTATGCCGATTTCTTCAGAAGCATCTATTCGCAGCCGTGGACGTCGCTGTCAGTACTGAACCACACGACAATCAGGACGATCGCCAGCGACCTTCTGGGCATCCAAACTCAGATGCTGGACTCCCGAGACTTCGATCTGCAGGGCAAGGGCAGCGACCGACTGCTCATGCTGCTGCAACGGATCGGAGCCACCGACTACATCAGCGGTCCCAGGGCGAAGAGCTACCTTGACGCCGAGTTCTACGCGCAAAGCGGCGTCCGGGTGCACTGGAAGGACTACAATCACTACCCGGAATATCCGCAGCTGCATGGTGCCTTCACACCTGATCTGAGCATCATCGATCTGTTGATGAATTGCGGCGAACGAGCTCGAGATTACGTGTGGGGCCATCGCGATGCGAGTGCCTCCGTCGCGGTTCACGGCCACGGGGATGAGAGCCAGCCGTGACGCCTGACGAGGTTCGCACACGTATCGATGCAGACGGTTACGTGATCCTGCCAGACGTCCTGGAACCGTCGTTCGTTGCGCAGGCCAAACGGGAACTGGCACAGGCCATCGCCACCGACAGCGCTCGATACGGCTCGCGAGCGGAGCGGGACTACGGCATGGTGATGCTGTGCGCGCTGCACGGAGGCAGCTTTCTGGATCTGTTCGACAACGATCGCCTCCTCGCACCGTTCAACGCCGTGCTCGGCGACGAGTGCATCGTCTACGCCTACACCTCGTCGTCCATGCCGCCTGGCGGTGTCAACTATTCGGGACGCGTTCACGTCGACAGCCCTCGACTCATTCAGGGCTACGTGACGAACATGGGTGTGACGATCCTGCTCGACGACTTTACGGCGGACAATGGCGCCACGTGGTTCCTGCCCGGCTCTCACACGCGATCGGACGTGCCGACCGAGGACGAGTTCTATGAACAGGCTCGTCGTGTCACTGCGCCTGCCGGTTCTGCGTTCTTCTTCAACGCACGGCTGTGGCACGCTGGCGGTGTCAACACCACGCCGGCCTGGCGACATGCCCTGACCATCAACATGTGCCGCGGCTACATGAAACAGCGGATCGATATCCCGCGTGCAATGGCCGGGATGAACCTGACAGACGTCAGCGATAAAGTGAAACAGAAACTCGGCTTCTTTGCTCAGCCGCCGGCATCGCTCGAAGAGTACTATTTGCCGCCGGAGCAACGTTCCTATCGGCAACCAACCCGCTGACACCGTGGAACCGGCGACGCCTCATCTGTCGATTCTCGTGCCGGTCTATAACAACGAGACCACCATCGATCCACTCCTCGAACGTCTGCGCACTGCGCTCGAGGGACTTCACTACGAAGCCGTGATCGTCGACGATGGGAGTCGCGACGGTTCGCTCGCGCGGCTGAAGGCTCACGCCGCAACCGACCCGAGAGTGCGGATCATCAGTTTCTCCAGAAACTTCGGGCAGCATCCGGCCATCGCCGCCGCCCTCGACCACGCGCGCGGCGACATCCTGATCCTGATGGACGCAGATCTCGAAGACCAGCCTGAGAACATTCCGCTGCTCGTCCGAACGCTCGAAGAACAAGGCTGCGACATCGTGTACACGGTCAAACTCGACCCCGGCGTCTCGGCGCGCAGCCTCTCCTCGGATGCCTATCATCGGGTCTTCTCGCGCACCGTCGGCGTCGACCTGCCGCGTCATCTTGGAACGTTCCGCGCATTCACCCGCAAGGTTCGTGACGCGCTGAGAGCGTTTCCCGAACGCGACGTGCTGTATGGACCGCTGATGTTCTACGTGGGATTCCGCTCTACGATTGTGCCTGTGCAGAGGGGTGTGAGGCCGGGACACAGCTCGTACTCGCTCGCCAAGCGCTTGCGTCTTGCTATCAACTCGTTGGTGACGTATTCGGATTTCGCACCGAAACTCTTCGCGACGACGGGCGTCGTCATGATCGCGATGCCGCTGGTATACGGCCTCGTCGTCCTGCTGCAGTATCTCTTTGCGGGCCGCAGCCTCCCGGCGGGCTTGACGATCGTCGTGCTGCTCCTGGCATTTCTCGGAGGAATGATCATGCTGGCACTGGGCGTGCTCGGCGTTTACATCTTCCGCATCTTTCAGGAAGTCCTGGCACGCCCCCGTTACGTCGTAGATGAGACCGTGAATCTCGAAGGAACCGCTGATGGACGTCCGTGACGCCAACATCCTGGTGCACTCGCGCATGGCGGCGCAGTACAACGAGCGCGAGCCGCACTTCCGTCCCGAGAACAGGGCAGCGGTGCGGGCGCGCCTGCAGGCGTTGCGGGCGGAGTTCGGCGGCCGGTTGCTCGATGTCGGGTGCGGAACAGGATTCATCATCGACATCGCGGCAGACCTGTTCGACGACGTCCGCGGCATCGACCTGACGCCCGCCATGCTGGCGCGGGTACAGCAGCGATCCAACGTGCAGGTGTACTGTGGCGACGCCGCGTCGCTGCCGTTCGCTGCCGGCGACTTCGACGTCGTGTCGGCCTATTCGTTCCTGCACCACCTCCGGGATCTCGAACCGGTGCTTGGCGAGATTCATCGCGTCCTGCGTCCGGGGGGCTGCCTGTACGCAGACCTCGAGCCCAACCGGCACTTCTGGCAGAACGTCATGGCCGTTCGTGATGCCGTTCGGCCGTCCATCTCGGCACTCGCGCGCGACGAGGTGGCGTCGGTGATCGAGACGAGCGCTCGCGTCGAGGACGAGTACGGGATCCCGGCCGACGTGTTCGATCTCGCCGAGTACAACAAGGCGATCACCGGCGGCATCGAACCTGCCGAGTTCGAGCTTCAGGCACGTCGTGCCGGATTCAGCCAGGTTGAGACCGCGTACGAGTGGTATGCCGGCCAGGGCAAGATTCTGCATGGCGTGTCTGCGCAAGCGGCCGCCACGGTTGACGACTACCTGCGGCAGGCATTGCCACTCTCGCGAGGTCTTTACAAGTACCTCCGGTTTCGTGCGATCAAGTGATGAAGATCCTGATCTACGGTTCGCGTCAATTTGGCCAGGTGATTCAATGCCTCGTCGAAGACTGCGGCCATGAGTTCGCCGGCTTCATCGACGATGTGCACGAGGGTGACAGGGTGCTCGGACCGTTCGCGCAAGCACGGTTGACGCACCCGCCGTCTGAGTACGGCTGCGTCAACGCGGTCGGTTATTCGAATCTCGCCGCGCGTCGCGGCGTCACCACGCGCATCCAGGACGCCGGGTATGAGATGCCGGCGCTGGTGCACCCGCGAGCCTATGTGTCGGCGACGTCATCGATCGGGCCCGGATCGTTTGTGATG
>Ga0190271_10001863_pt1 | contig 12369 bp, 9 predicted proteins | sample Popmic356T_FD_133747 | JGI IMG/M metagenome (GOLD analysis project Ga0190271, IMG submission 133747) | Populus adjacent soil microbial communities from riparian zone of Weber River, Utah, USA - 356 T | ecosystem: Environmental > Terrestrial > Soil > Riparian zone | place: USA: Utah | collected...
CGAACAAGTCGCGAGCGCTCCGATCGTTGTCGGGCCCCCGCAAGGCTGTGTGGATGGCGGATGCTAACACAGGAACCTGTCGGATCGTCGCCCTTCGCCGCCGTGAAGGGGGTGGGGAGTATCAGGACGTGACCGAGGACCCCTACCTCGGCCCTTCCATCAGGAACGCCACGACGTTGGCGATGTTCTGGTCGCCGATGCGGTCTGGCAGATCCTGCGGCATGACCGATTCCCGTACGGTGTTGCGCGTGGCGACGTTCGTCTTCTGAATCGTTGCCGGCGAGTTGGGTGAGGCGGCGGTCACCACGGTCAGCGTTTGCGGCGTCTCCGCGATGACGAGGCCGCGCACCTGGCTGCCATCCTTCAAGCCGAGAACTGTCGTCTGGTAGCGGTCGTCCACGCGTTCATCCGGGAAGAAGATGTGACGCAGGATGTCGCGCCGCAGCATGTCCTTGCCGATCGACGAGAGGTTCGGCCCGTGGTTGTTGCCGGTAGTGCCGAAGCGGTGGCATCCGGCGCACGACTCCTGATACGTCTGGGCGCCCGCGGTCGGGTTCGGCGCGCCGCCGCGGCCGGCAAGGGACCCCGGACCGCTGCCTCGCGGGAACACCAGGTTGTCGTAGCGTTCCTGCGAGTTGATCGGAACCTGTCGAGCAGTGGCAGGCAGGGCCGGAGCTCCCGGGGCACCGCCACCACCGCCGCCACCGCCACCGCGACCGCCGCGGCCCGCGGCTGCCGCCGTGACCTCTTCGACCGTCAGGGGCGCGAAGAGCGGCGCGGCCGCATACGCCATCTGCTTCTCGGCGTCCGTCAATGCATCGATCGACGCGTCAAAGATGTTGTTCAGGTGACCGGCGAACGTCGATCCGCCACGCCACTTCGAGGCACGGCCGAACCACGCCATCATCTGTTTCTTCTCGGCATCGGTCCAGCCGCTGTCGATCGCGCGCAGCGCGTACATGTAGCCAATCTGGCCGGGCTGATCGTTGTCGCCGTCGGGGATCACCGCCAGTATCTTCGCGATGGCGCCAGGCTGGCCCGTGTACGCCAGCACGCGCGCCATGTGATGCGACATGATCAGCGTGTCGCACGCGGCCTGGTTCGTGCCGGGATGACGGTTCTGACATCCCGTGAGCGTCTCGCCCGTGCTGACTGCGGCGCGCGTGGGGAACTGATTGATGAGCGCGTCGAAGACCTGCTTCTTCACGTTCGCGGTCACACCGCCCGTCGTTTCCGTGACCGCCACCTGGAATGCGCGGAGCACGCGGATCTTGTCCGTGGTGCTCAGGTTGGTGCGACGCATCAGGGCGACCACGCGATCGAACACCGGTTCCAGATCCGCATCCGATGTCTTCGTGTTGGCCAGAGCCAGCAGGCCCTCGGTCTGCGCGATGACATTCGTTTCGGCCAGCACGCGCGGCGCCCAGTCGGCGCGTGGTGTGTGCTCGAGTGCGAGACGACCTGAGTACCGCACGAATGGATCCGCGTGGCCCAGCAGGGCGTAGATGTCCGCGACCGGAGCGAAGCTCGGCTGGTTGCGGTTAAGGCCCAGTCGTACCAGGCTCTCGGCTGCGCGCCGCTTGACGACGGGTGAGGCGTCGCGCAGCGCCGCGGCGGCGATGGCGCGCGCGTCGGCGGTGGTCTGCACGCCGGCCACATAGGCGACCGCCGCGCGGACGTCGGCATTCGAATCGGCGAGCAGGGCACGCAGCATCGCGGCCGACGGCGCCGCGCCATGGCGCTGCATCTCGAGGACCGCCCGGACGCGGTCGGCCGGTGCGGCCGAAGCGCTGCGCGCAAGCTTCTCGAGTTCGGCGCCGAACTGGGCGGCGCCCATCCGCGTCTTCACACCTTCGATGGCTGTCCAGCCCCAGCTCGACAGCGGCTGCGGCTGACGCACGACAGCCAGGATGCCGGCCATGTTCGGCTGGGCTGGGCGGGTGCCGTTCCACACGATCTTGTACAGGCCGCCGGTGCCGGCCGTGCCGCCCGTCGTGAAGTAGAGGTTGCCGTCCGGCCCCACCTCGACATCGGTGATCGGCATCGGCTCGCCGTGCACGAATTCACCGAGGTCTTCGCGGCCGGTGTACGTCGCACCACTCGGCGTGAGGGCCGTGTAGAGCAGGCGGCCTCGAGACCAGTCGGCCTCGAACAACGCATCGAAGTACGCCGCCGGATACGCATAGGCCTGGTAGGTTTCGACACCGACCGGTGACCCGCGACGCAGATGGCGGATCGCGGGCAGGACGTCGAAGTAGCTGTTCTGAAGCTTGCCCGTGCCGTTGCGGTATCCACCGTCGCCGCCGGGAATCATGTGCTTCGTGTTGATCTCGCGGAACCACGGCGCATTGACGTCCCATTCCATGTCGCTGTCGAACGTGAACGCCTCGCCCGAGAGGTTGTAGGCAAAGTCGTACGCGTTGCGTAGGCCGCTGTACTGAATCGAGTACTTCCTGTTGTCGGGCTGGAAGCGTAGGAGCGGACCGTGGATGCCTTCCTTCGTGCTGTTGCCGAACCGCGGATCGCGCCATGCGGGCAGGAACTGCCGTTCCTTCAAGTTATTGAAGTTCGGCGTCGTCGCATCGTCGATCAACGCGTCGGGAATGAACGTGTTGTTGCCGATCATATGGACGATCGATCCGTCAGGACCCCGTCGGATCGCGTGAGGGCCGTGGTCGCCCATGCCGTTGGCTACGTAGCGATTGACGCGCTCGAGGCGTTCGTAGACGTCGTCGCCGTCGGCGTCCTCGAGCCTGAAGAAGCCGGGGACGCCAGTCTGAGCACCGCCGCCGCCGCCACCGCCTCGCGCGCCCGCGGGTGGTGGTGCGGGCGCCGGGCCATCGATTGCCAGGTCACGTGGGCCGAAACAGTTCGCGTACAACGTCCGGCCTTCGAAGAACAGGCCGTGGCAGGTGTTGAGCTGGTCCGAGATGATCTTCTCGGACTCGAAGATGCCGTCGTTGTTGTTGTCGAGCAGGACGCGAGGGTTGCTGCCGTTCCCCGACACACTCTGACCGACCACGGGCCGGCCCTGGCTGTCGAACGTGATCACGATGTACGACTCGGTCTTGTCCGCCGGCGTCACCCGCACCACGCTGAAACCGGACAGCGTGCTGAACGGCGATCCCTCCGGCGCCCGCTGGTCCTGCGCCCGTTCAGGTGATGGCGCCGGCGCCTGCTGGCGCGCCTGGGTCCACGTGGTGAGCCCGGCCACGGCAGAGATCGTCAGGCCTGCGGCCAGAGCAAGGGAACGTCGTCGCATCGGAACCTCCAGAGAGCCCGGTTGTGGGAACGTCAGAGTGTCGGACGACGGGACGGGGAGCGCAAGCACTCAAGGCGATCAGCTGGCGGTTTGGCCACGATCCCTGAAATGCCGGGGAAAGCAGTGGTCGGGCCGCCCGATCCGGAGACGCGTGTTTCGCTCTGCGGCACTACGGACGGGCCAGAAGTCGAATCCCGGACTAACGAATCGTCAGCGGCAGCGTGAAACGCTCGGGAAGCTCCGCGTTGGCCGCCGGGTCCGTGGGCAGCACCTCGAAGGCCCGGCCAACGCGGTTGCCGGCGGGATCCTCGAGCGCGGAGAGGACGACGATCTCGTGGGGAACCTTCCGCCACGGAGCCGACGGCGTAAAGCGCCACTCCGTTTCCGATCGCGTCACGTCGACGTGTCCTTCGAGTGGTCCGTCGGAGGATGCGACACCGACGACGCGGCCGAACAGCGCATGGTCGAGCGGCTCCGGTGTCGTGATGACCAGCGTGTCGAGCGACCCGGAGGCCGGCGTACTGATGCGCCAGTCACCCAGGGACAACGCAGATTCGCGGGGTGGTCCGGCCCGAAACGTGACCCGGTGTCCTTCGGCTAGAGGGCGCCCCTCGGCATCGAGCCAACCGGCGTCGATCGCGATGGCGTAGTTCCGGCCGCTCACGAGCGCACGGCCCTTCTCCAGGTTTGGCAGGATGCCCCGCTTCACGCGACCCGGATCGAACAGCACCGTGTATCGCATCTGGTCCGGGCTCCAGAAATCCACGGACGCCGGCAGGAGCGCATCCGTCACCTCGTGTCCGTCCGCGTCGAGCAGATGCACCCGGCCCGCCCCCGTCTGTCGTGCCATCGGGCCGGAAAAGTGCACGTAGAACCTGAGCAGGTTTTCGGGCCACTCGTCGGCTGACGGATAGACGGCGGTTACACGGACGGACGCGGTTGCCGGCCGGGCCGGCAAACCGACGTCGGCACGAACCACATCGCCCGGGCGCGGTGAGGGTAGTCGCGCCGGATCGAATCTCACGTGATACGTCCGCCCGGCGTCGAAGGGGAACGCCGGAGCGAACTCGATCGCGCGTCCGACAACGGAGTACCGTCCCGCGACCGCCACCGCTCCCTCGTCGCCGATGGTGACGCGCAGCAGTTGCGTCCACCCATCGGCGGTGAGCGGCGCGGCGGCCAGACTCGATGCCTCACCCGACGAGAGGCCAGAGACGCGGATCCGAGCGTCCGGCGACTCGGTGGTCGTGAGGCTGATGTGAATGGGGCCGGGTGAAGCGGAACACGCAGACGCCAGAACGGCGCATGCGAACAGGAGGGCGAGGCCTGGATTCGTTGTCCGGCGCACCGACATCGCGAATCCAGGCCTTCCTCCAGGAACGAACCAGAGCATCAGGGGAGCGCGACCGCGGAGAGCGTCCGGGTGCCGTCCGATCCCCGTGCGATCACGAGGGATCGGTCGGCGTCGAGGACGTCGAGCTGTTCGATACCCGTCATGCTGCCGATGGTTTCGAACGGCACGCCAGCCGTGCCGTCAGGCACCGGGGCGCCGATGTGCGTCGCCGAGGCGAACGTCGCTGTGGGGATCTTCATGACGCCACGCGAGCTGTTCGACATGAGGAGGAACTGCTGTCCCGCCTTCTGGTACGTGATGATGTCGAGCGGCTGGTTGCCGGCGCCCAGCTCCGCCATGGTCGTGCCCAGCACCTTCTGCGAGCCGCTGTTGAGGGAGGCCACGGGAAACTTTACGAGCGGCGTGCAGGTGTAGCCGGCCACGATGTGCGGCTGGTTGGCGATTGTCATCGGCAGGAACGCCATCACCGGCGAACGTGTCTCGAGGCGGCCGTGGTTGCCATGGAAGATCTCGACGCTCGTGCCCTTGTCAGCGGCCGCGAACGGATAGGCCACCGAGTAGAGCTTGGACGCGAACTCTTCGTTCGAGAGCCCGGAAATATAGACGCGGCCGTCCGAGAAGGCGAGGTCCGTGACCGACTGGGCGCGACCACCGCGACCGTTCGGATTCACGGCCGCGGGACTCGGCAGCGTGACTGTGGTGAATGTCAGCGCGTCGAGCGCCACGAGTTCGACGGCACCGCCGCCGTCCACGCGGACCAGGGCGGGCTTCGCATCAGTTCCCTGTCCCCGCATGACGGCAACAAACGCGTTCTTCGATGTCGGGTGCACGGCCATGTCGACGATGCGAATCCCCGCGGCGTCGGTGCCGAGCAGCGCGGCGATCTTCTGATCGATACCGGCAACGTTTGCGGTGCCGGTTCTCGCCCCGGCTGCCTGCGTATCGAGATTGATCGCGTAGACCGTCGCAGCCATGGGATCAGCGGCGAGCAGTACACCGTTGGGCCCGAACGTGAGTGGTCCCACAGACGTGAGCGCGGGGCCGGCCAGCGTGGCCCGCACCCGAGCGGTCGGCGCTGGCGCCGTGGCGAAGATGAGAGCGGCGACGATCGCAATTCTGAGACTGGTGCGCATGGCGGTTCTCCAGGGCGGCAAGCCGATGCCGGGGCGAACGAGATTGACGAGAACCTTTATTAGACCGCCGGGGACGCGGCGATGCAAGAGTCCGTTCGGACCAGAAGAGAATAGGGTGGATACTCCGGGGGGCCAATGCTGCTGAACCTTGATGCCGGGGAGCGACGGGATGAAACCGAAGGGCTGTGGGCGTCATTCGATCTGCTGAACTGCGCCTGCGGAGGTCATGCGGGTGGCACGCGATCGATGGATCGTGTTGCCATGTTCTGTTCGCGAACCGCGGTGAAGCTCGGGGCTCATCCCTCCTATCCGGATCCCGAGGGATTCGGTCGCCGGTCGCCGCTGGAGGCGACACTTGCGCCGGATGTGACGCGACTGAGCGAGATAGCCGCTCTTGTCTCGCGCGCTGTTGGCGAGCAGTGTCGCGCCCTCGCCGACGTTGCACGCCGGCGGGGCGTCGCGGTCGTCGCCGTCAAGCCACACGGTGCGCTGTATCACGATGCGACATCGAGACCGGAAATCGCGGCGGCCGTGCTCGACGCCGCGGTCGACGCCCTGGGGCGCGGGGTCACTGTGATCGGTCCGCCATCCGGCGCGCTGTGCGACGAGGCAGCGAAACGCCGCCTTCTTTATGCGCGCGAGGGCTTCGCCGATCGCCGCACACACGCAGACGGCTCCCTTGTCCGACGCAGCGAACCTGATGCCTTGATCGTCGATCCCGACGAAGCCGCGGCTCAGGCCGTACGCCTGGCGCCAGCGATCGACACCATCTGCATTCACGGAGACACCCCTGGGGCGGCGGCCATCGCTCGCGCGGTACGGGAGGCCCTGCGTGCCTGACTGGATCGCCCTCGGCGATCGGGCCATCAGGTTTCCGAGGCCCGCGGACTCGTCGCCGCGCGCGCTCCTGAAGGCATTGCGCGCGTGGCCTGGCGTCACGGACATCGTGATGACGAGCGACGACGTTGCGGTGTACTTCAATGCTGAGCCGCAAGTGGATCCCGGCGCACTCGACCGCCTGGGCGCACTTCGGGACGTGACGGAGCCTCCGCGAACGATCGAGCTTCCGGCCACCTACGACGGTCCGGACTTGACTGAGGTGGCCCGCGCTGCCGCGCTGTCGGAGGATCAACTCATAGACCTTCATTCATCCGCGACGTACGAGGTCGAGTCGCTCGGATTTGCTCCCGGCTTCGCGTACCTGATCGGGCTCGATCCCCGGCTGCATCTCGCGCGCCGTTCGACGCCTCGCCCGCGTGTAGCGGCCGGGACCATCGCGGTGGCCGGAGGCTACACCGGGGTCTATCCGTTTGACACCCCGGGCGGCTGGCATCTCATCGGTCGTGTTGTTGGTGTCCGCATGTTCAGCGAGGATGGCGCATTGCTCCACCCTGGCGATCGCGTGAGATTCGTGCCGTGAGCCTCGTTGTCATCCGCGCGGTGGGACTGGTCACCATTCAGGACGACGGCCGGCCCGGTCACATGCACGAGGGGCTCGCGCCCGGTGGGGCGCTCGTGCCGGATCTGCTCATCGCTGCGAATCGTCGCGTGCAGAATCCCGGCGATGCGGCGGCGATTGAGGTGATGGGCGCGGTCACGGTTCGGGCCGACAGCGACGTGGTCGTTGCAACCGATGGGATGTCGGCGCGGGAACTGCGCGCTGGCGAGGAACTGACGGTCGTCAGTGATCACCACCGCGTGTCATATCTGGCGATCCGGGGTGGTGTGGATGCACCGATGATGCTGGGAAGCCGGAGCGTGCAGCTGAGTGCCGGGCTCGGTCAGATGCTGCGTTCCGGTGCGAGACTGCAGGCGGGCGGCGCGCCGGCGGTCGTGAGCCCGCTCGGGCGATTTGCCGACGATGCGCCGATTCGGGTGATCGCGGGACCCGATTTCGAGGCCTTCACACCAGATGCACTGCTGGGCCTTACCTCTGCGACATGGAGCGTGTCATCGTCCAGCAATCGTGTCGGCACGAGGCTGGAGGGGCCACCGCTGCAGAGAACCGGCCGACCCGAGACGACGCGGCCCATGGTCCGGGGCGCCATCGAGGTTCCTGGTGATGGACAGCCCATCGTCCTGGGGCCGGAGCACCCGGTCACCGGTGGCTATCCGGTGATCGGTGTGATCGCGCATGCGGATCTCGCGCGGTTCTTCGCGAGGGCCATCGGGCGCACCGTGCGATTCAGCATGGGGTGAAGGCGTTTACGAGAACGGATCAGGGCTGCCAGCTGCCGTACATCGGATTCGGCACGATGAAGAAGCGAACGCCGAACGCCGCGTACCCGGCCTCGCCCTGGCCGCGAATGGCCTGAGTGAGTGACGGAAAATCCTGGATGTTGTCGCCGACGAAGGCGATGACTTCGAGAGGGCCGGTCGCCCCTGGCCACGTGCCCGCGGCGACCTGTGCGAAGCGATGGTTCTTGTCCGAAGGTGTGCCGTCGGGCCGGCACAGCATCACGTCGAACACGAGCTGGTGCGTCCGGAACACCGCTTCGGTGTCAGCGCATTCCGAGACCAGCCGATTCGTGACGATCGCAATCCGGCCGCCCAGCGCACGGATGCGCGTGAGGAACGCGACCGCTCCAGGCATTGGGACGGCCTCGCGTCGTTTGACCCACGCACTCCACGATTCCGCGCTGTAGCCGAGCCCCGCCCTCTCACGTTCCAGTTGATAGGTCAGGTTCGTGATGATCGTCTCGTCGGCGTCCAGCACCACCGCCCAGGTGCCGCTGCGATGGTTCGTAGCGACGGATTCGATCTGTGTCGTGGCATGGCGATAGGCCTGAAGTACGGTCGCGGCGTACTCGGCAGAACGTTCGACCCAGGTCGTTGCCGTCGTCGTGGCGGCTGCGACGCTGGGCGCTGTCCGCGCCGGCGCCGAGGCACACCCCGCGGTCGTGACGATGACGAGGGCTCCGAGCAGGAACCGCCACAGGTCACAGTGCGCACGACACTCTGCCACGATCACCTCGCGCGTGAATCTCACGTGCGAGATGGTATCAGCACGTGCCGCCGGACAAGCGCGCCCGCGTGGGCACGGCGCCGGGCGAGGTGGTTGGTGTTACCGTGCGGCCGGATGATCCGGCGGCAGCCAGCCACCACCCCTGCAAACCCAGTCGATGCCTGGACGAACCGATAAGCAGCCGGTTGGTGACGACTGCCACACCGGTGGTGGCGCTGCAGGAGCCGCAGGTGTCGTGCTGGCTTCGGCGGGCAGGAACATGCCCGGTGGCAGCCAGTTGCCAGCCCTGCAAACCCAGTCGATGCCGGGACGGACCGACAAGCAGCCGGTTGGTGACGACTGCCACACCGGTGGTGGCGCTGCAGGAGCCGCAGGTGTCGTGGTCACATCGGCGGGCAGGAACATGCCCGGTGGCAGCCAGTTGCCACGCACGCACGCACCCCCGCCCAGCGCGACGAACGGATCCGGCGTAATGCAGCTCGAGGGAGCCGCCACCTGCAGCGCACCCGGAGGTGGTGGTGGCGGTGCGGTCGTGCTCCCGAGTGTCGCGCCCGTGGAAGACAACTGCATCCCTGGTGGCAGCCATCCGCCGTTCACGCAGGTACCGCCACCCATGCTGAGGAAGGGGTCAGCCGTGACGCAGCTTGCCGCGTCTGCCACCGAGGCAGCCGTACTTCCGGTTCCGCCGCTGACGGCGACGATGCGCACGTCCGAAGTCGTGACGTTGCCTGCGCCGTCGCGCGCAATTGCGCGAACGGCGTGGTTTCCGTTGACGGCGCCGGCTGTGCTCCAGTTGATGGCGTACGGTGCGACTGCATCCGGTGCTCCGAGGTTCACGCCATTGAGCGTGAACTGGACCGACGCGACACCGACGTTGTCGGTGGCGTTGGCCGAGATCGTCACGATGCCAAGCGCCGTCGCGTTCGTCGCGGGTGCATTCACGCTGACCAGCGGTGGAATCACGTCTCCCGTGCCATTCGCGACCGTTACGGTGACTGGAGCCGAGATCGTGGTATTGCCCGCGGCGTCACGGGCAACGGCGTGGATCGTCCGTTGCCCGTTGGCCGTGTTCACTGAATTCCACGACGTCTGGTACGGCGCTGAAGCGTCTTCCGCCCCCACGCTGTGACCATCGACCAGGAACCAGACACTGGCCGCACTGACGCTGTTGGACACTGCCGCGCTGAACGTGATGGTTCCGGCGACGATGCTGTTCGGCTGCGGCGACAGAAGCGCTACCGCCGGCTGCAGCGTCCCCCCAGACGAACCAGGTGCGATGGCCTGGACTTCTGTCGACGGTGCGCTCCACGCGCCGGACGGGCTGTACGCGCGGACGACGAAGTAGTAGGTCATGCCGTCGGAAAGGCCGCTGATCGTGACCGACGTGGTACTTCCAGCGTTGACGTGGGCCGAGTACGACTGCGGCGACGTCCCGATGAAGACCAGATATCCTGCGGTCAGTCCGTCGGCTGGCGGATCCCACGCGAGCGTGAGCTCAGCCGCGGCCGAAAGCCGGGGACAGCACAAGACAAAAAGGACGGCGAGGATGCGAGCTGATTTCCACATGCGTCTGGCAGTTGCCAGACACTCGCCTTGTGCAAGGCACATGCCGCGTTTCGCGTCGCTGTAACCAGCACGACTGCACACGGTTGCGCAGCGGACGATTACTGATCTGCACGAATGCCACGGCTTTCGAAAGAGCGGTCCGATCTAGAGAAGCGATCGCGCCCTCACGTGTCCGCGGCCAGTTTCCGGAGAAAGGCGAGAGCCCGTTCCTGGTCGATAAAGAAGGGGCTGGTCGCCACGGTGATCAGAACTGCACACGACAGGTAGGTGTCGATGAACCGACGCACGCGATCGAAGTCGATGTACGACATCTCTGGTGCGAAGAAGTCGAGATCGATGTTCAGGATCGTGTTCGGCCGGCCAGCCAGCGTGAGGTTGTCGAGGCCGTCGCCTCCCGTCACCATGAGGGTCTCTCCCACCATGCCCGCCTGTTGGGCCGGCGCGATGTAGTTGCCGACGTTCAGGTGGATGTTGGTGTAGAGGAATGTTTCCTTCAGCGTCGACGCAGCCTCGAACGGCTGTGTGGGTGTCCGCGTATCGCGGTGCTGGTCGAGATGGATCAATGTGGCCCCCGACTGGAGACGGCCCGAGGCCAGCGCCTCGAACCAGAAGTAGAACGCGTGATTGTGGTTGTCGACCACGACCGTCGGGACACCGCCCCAGGTCGTCCTCACGAGGTGAGATAACCCCGTGCAGGACTGAAGGCGCCCGTGCTCGTCGATGTCTTCGAACACCACGTGCCCGCCAGGCGCGACGTCGGCGATCGTCCCGGAGACGAGCGACGGCACCCACAGCCGCGGTGTTGGTCCGCGGCGGTCGTAGGACAAGGCGTTATTCCCGACTGGCCCATCGAGCCAGAAGGGACGCGAGTAATCGTCAGGGAGGTGAGGGATTTCGATCGAGGAGGGATCGTTCATCGCTGTCCGCCCACTTCAATCCGGGCGGACAGTGCATTGGTATTGGTCGTGCGATTCATTCGGCTGGTGTGGGCCGCTCAGGGGGAGGGTGTTGCCGTCAGGCCTGCTCCTTCAATTGGTTAATGGGTCAGTGGTGATCTGCCGCCGTGGCAGAAACGGAACTTGCGGCCGCTGCCGCAGGGACACGGTGCGTACGGTCCGCGCCGGGCGTCTTCCTGTGCCGTGAGGGCCACGACCTCCGAGGGCGCGCGCCGCTGCTGCAGCAGCTCGGCCATCTTCCGGAAGGTCGGACCCGTGTGCGTGAAGAACAGCTCGAGGCCCGGGCACAGGTAGTTGTGGCCCGGCTCGCCGTCCTTCGAGTGTGCGAATCGATCTTTGGGACAGCCCCCGTGGCACAGGTGCTTGACCGCGCACGCCTGACACTGGGCGGTGAGCGTGTCGCGCTTGGCATCCCCGAACGCGCGCTGCTCGGGCGAGGCCACGAGGGTCAGCATGTGCGTCTTGTGGATGTTGCCCAGCAGATAGCGGGGCTCCACGAAGTGGTCACAGGAGTAGAGGTCGCCGTTGTGCTCGAGCGCGGGGCCGTAGCCGCAGGTCGGCGCGTGAATGCAGAGACGGTGTCGGCCGAACAGTGCCTCGAGCGTCACGTCGAACAACTGCACGTACACCTCGCCGATGTCGTGTCTCACCCACTCCTCGAACACATCAATGAGGAATCGGCCGTACTGTTCGGCGCCGACGGTGCGGTCGGTGACCAGGGTGCCGGTCTGCGTGTAGAGCAGCCGCTTCTCGCCTGGCTGTTCGCTCCACCCCTGGTTCGCAATCGCCAGCGTCTCCGCGGTGGCCCGTTCGACGATCGGAATGAACTGCACCCATGTGGCGCCGAGCTCGTCGCGGAAGAACTGGTACACACGCCGTCCATGGTGCTGGTTCGCAGCGTTGACCGTGCACAGGATATTGAAGTCCACGCCGTGGTCGCGCAACTGGCGCCAGCCACGCATCACCAGGTCGAACGTGCCCTGGCCGCGGCGATCGACCCGGTATGTGTCGTGGATGTCGCGCGGGCCGTCCACGCTCAGACCGACCAGGAACTTGTGCTCCTTGAAGAACGTGCACCAGGTGTCGTCGATCAGAAGGCCGTTCGTCTGGAACGTGTGTTTGATCACCTGGCC
>Ga0190271_10001865_pt1 | contig 12365 bp, 11 predicted proteins | sample Popmic356T_FD_133747 | JGI IMG/M metagenome (GOLD analysis project Ga0190271, IMG submission 133747) | Populus adjacent soil microbial communities from riparian zone of Weber River, Utah, USA - 356 T | ecosystem: Environmental > Terrestrial > Soil > Riparian zone | place: USA: Utah | collected...
CGTGCGATCCGAGCCCCGAAGATGAGCCCGACCAGCAAGACCACCAAAAGAAGAAAGGCGGGGGAAGGAAGTAGCGTAACGAGAAGATATGCTACAGTTGCGGCAAGGCCTCCGAGAAGGTTCCCCAGGATCAACCCAGTCGCCGTGCCACCGCCAAGATCGGCCGGTCGGCGCAAGATCCCAATGACCGTCACGACGGCGACGATGCGCACCGGTGAGACAGTCAGCATAAAATAGATGACAAGGCTCATCAGCACGGTCGCATTGGCCAGTGCGACAGTGGTCGCATTCGGATTTTTCTCTGCCGGAGCGGAAGCGCTATGGGTTTGCACGGCAATCGGGAAAAAAAGCCTGGGCCGCAAAGGTCAGAAGACCGCGAGCGCACTTCCTACGACCAACGAATAGATGACCTGGCCGCGGGCAAGCAGGAGAACGCTTCATCGCGGACCAACCGCGGCAGCTCATTCTAGGGTATCATGCCGAGAACGGTCACCCAGCTTTTTGCGGCGAGAAAGGCACCCGGCAATGAGCCATCAAGTGAGTTCTGAGGACCACCAAGCTGAGGTTACTGCAGGCGCCGCTGATGCCGGCAGACCTAAGCTCAAACGCAAGGAATATGAAAAGGAGTTACGCAAGCTGCAGACTGAGCTCTGCTCCTTGCAGGACTGGGTGAAAGCGACCGGCGAACGGATCGTCGTCATCTTCGAAGGCCGCGACGCTGCCGGCAAGGGCGGAACGATCCGTGCCTTGACCGAGCGCGTCAGCCCGCGAACGTTTCGACTTGTGGCGCTGCCCGCGCCATCCGATCGCGAGAAGTCGCAAATGTACGTACAGCGATATATGGCTTACTTCCCGGCGGCCGGGGAAATCGTGGTCTACGATCGCAGTTGGTATAACAGGGCCGGCGTCGAACATGTCATGGGATTTTGCACCAAGAAGCAATACAAGGACTTCTTGGAAATCTGCCCGAAGTTTGAGAGGCAAGTGGTCGATAGCGGCATCCGCCTGATCAAATATTGGCTCGAGGTAGGCAATAAGGAACAGAAGCGGCGGTTCGAGGCGCGCATCGACGATCGCTTACGGCAGTGGAAGCTAAGCCCCGTCGACCTTCCGTCGCGCGAACGATGGTATGATTACTCCCGCGCCCGTGACACGATGCTGGCAGCCACCGATACCGATTTTGCGCCGTGGTACATCGTGCGCTCAGACGACAAGAAGCGGGCGCGCCTTAACGTCCTGTCGCATTTTCTCAGCTTGATCCCTTACGAGGCGCCGAAGCGCGACAAGATCAAGTTACCGACGCGCGACAACAAGAACGCATACGACGACGGAGCTACGATCAAAGACCGCCGCTGGATCGAGGAGAAATTTTGATGCCCGAACGCCTGCTCACGCCCATTTCAGAGTGATGCCGACATCGCCGGGCATGCCGCCGGGAAAGTCTATGATCTGGACTCTTAGTTTGTATCCGAGCGGGCGCAGTTGCCTGTCCCAGAACTCGTACATTTCCTTGGGCAGGCCGGTCAGGGTCGATTCCCAACCCGCCTCTTGTTGATTGATGGCCCGGCCGTGATCGGTGCAGAGCGAGTTGGGAAAGCGATAGACCTGGACTTCGGTCAGGCCATTGGACACTGCGCGTTCGACGATCATCGCCACGCGCTTCAAGGCCTCTTCATCGGAGACCCCTGACGGCTTGGTGAGCTTGTCGAGCAGTTGCTTCTTTTCGGCTTCTGCCGCGGCATGCTTCCGCGATTCCTCTTCTGCCTTCTTGGCCTCGGCGAGAGCGAGCTTCTCCATCACCTCCTGAGCCGTGGGTAGCCCCTTCGAGGACTTCTCCGCACCTGTGACCATGACCTCCTCCATCATCTTGGCCATAGCACTGGCCGATAGGCTTCTGCGAGCCGGCTATCGCGACTCAATTCCCCGGTCCGAAAAGTGTTTCGACCGCCTGCATCAGCAGGACGTCCGGATTCTTGAGGCAGTATTCCTGGACTTTGTCGGTGTTTCCGGCAAGCTCCTGGGTGTCTACGGTCAAATCCCCGCGCTTGCCATGGAAGTACCCATTCAACCAGATCGCGACGCGATCCGGATGCGCAATTTTGTAAGTAGCGAATTGCTGGCAATCGATCTTCGCGACATCGATTGTGACTTGCGCGCTCAGTGGCAAACTCGCGCTCAGCGCCATCGCCACAAAAACTGCTAGCCGTTTCTGCATGGATGTCCTCTCCTTGCGCCGCCGCCTAAACCTTTTGTAGCCCAAAATCAACGGCTCATCGACCCTGGGCTTTGGCCGGAGCGAGACGTTGCAGCTCGAAACTCTAGTGCGCCGCGCTAGGGGCGATATCGATGATTCCGAGCATACCTAGTCCACTGACCGCCAATTGCACGGCGACCGCGGTCAACAGAATTCCGAACACCACCTCGGAAATAACCAGACCGGTGGGACTCAGACGCTTTGACAATTTGTCGATGTTGGCAAAGATCCAATAATCGAAGGCCCCCACCAAGAGGACGAGCCCGACGACAAGCCCGGCGCTCGCGACCGAGACCACCTCGCCAGAGGCAATGATGAGGATCGTGATGCCAACCGGATTCAGGAGGTATGGCACCGCGAGCGGGTAGACCGCGAGATGGTTCGGATCCCCCGGAGCCTCCACATCTTCCACGACCTTCTTACCTGGGCCAGAGACCATATTGATGGCCAGAATGGCCAGAATGATGCCACCGGCGACCGCGACCGCACCTCCGGTAATATGCAGGAGGCGCATGAGCAGTGCGCCAAACGCGAACAGCACGAGCGCGGTCACGACCGCGGTCACAACCATGCGCCGGCCTACGGCCCGCTGCGTCTCTGCGTCGAAATGCTTGGTCTTTTCGAGGAACGGCACGAGCGCAATTTTTGGGCCCATACCGATCAGCAAGAGCAGAAGGAGCTTCGCCACCAACGCGAAATCGATTACCGAAAAATCCATGAAGCCTCGCCTTGTGTGATGGGAGCGTTGACCACGGCGGCTTTGACGGGACCAATGGTGACGAGCAGTACGATGTCGGCGTGTCTCCCGAAGTTCCGTCGCTCAAACATCGAGATTGGCGACTTGCAGCGCGTTGGCCTGGATGAATTCGCGGCGCGGCTCGACCTCGTCGCCCATCAGCCGCGAGAAGATGTCGGCGGCATCCTCGCCTTCCTTGATCTTGACCTGCAGGATAGTGCGGGTGTCGAGATCGAGCGTCGTGTCCCAGAGCTGCTCGGGATTCATCTCGCCGAGGCCCTTATAGCGCTGCAAGGTCAGCCCCTTGCGGCCGGCGGTCATCACCGCTTCCAGCAACTCGCTCGGCCCGTGCACGGCAAGGCTGGTGTCCTTGCGCTTGAGCGTGGCCGGCTTGGCATAGACCTCTTGCAGATGCGGGGCGAAGCCGTCGAGCTTGAGCGCGTCGGCGGATGCGATAAACGGCCCGTCGATCAGATGCGATTCCATGACGCCGCGCAATTCCCGCCAGAAACGTAAGCCGCCTTCGGGCAGCGCCTCGCCGTGCCAGCCGCGCTCGGTCTCCTCCGAGAGCGCATCGAGCCGTTTGGCGATATAAGCCGCCGCGGCCTGGGCCTGCCGGCCATCCTTCAGCACCTTGGGGCTGAGCGCGCCAGCGATTGCCGCCTGCTCGACGATGAAGCGCGAATAGCGGCTGTGCAGACCTTTGAGGATCGCACCGATCTTGCGCGCAGTCTCGACGATGTCGTGCAGATCGCCGCCGCCGCGGCTCGCGCTGTCGCCGGTGACCAGGATGGCGTCCTCGAGGCCCTCGCCGATGAGATAATCCTCAAGCGCCTTCTCATCCTTGAGGTAGCGCTCGGATTGGCCGCGCTTCACTTTATAAAGCGGCGGCTGGGCGATGAAGAGATGCCCGGCTTCGATCAGCGACTGCATCTGGCGATAGAAGAAGGTGAGCAGCAGCGTCCGGATGTGCGAGCCGTCGACGTCGGCGTCGGTCATGATGATGACCTTGTGATAGCGGAGCTTGCTGAGATCGAACTCGTCATGGCCGATGCCGGTGCCGAGCGCGGTGATCAAGGTGCCGATCTCCGCGCTTCCGAGCATCTTGTCGAAGCGCGCCCGCTCGACATTGAGGATCTTGCCGCGCAACGGCAGCACCGCCTGGAAGGCGCGGTCGCGCGCCTGCTTGGCGCTGCCGCCGGCCGAGTCGCCCTCGACCAGGAACAGCTCGGATTTTGCAGGATCGCGCTCTTGGCAGTCGGCGAGCTTGCCGGGCAACGACGCCATGTCGAGCGCGCCCTTGCGCCGAGTCAGCTCTCGCGCCTTGCGCGCCGCCTCGCGCGCCGCCGCGGCCTCGACGATCTTCTGGACGATGTTGCGCGCTTCGCCCGGATTCTCCTCGAACCAGCCGGACAGCGCGTCGGCCATGACGCTCTCCACCACCGGCCGGACCTCTGAGGAGACAAGCTTATCCTTGGTCTGGCTAGAGAATTTAGGGTCGGGCACCTTGACCGAGAGCACGCAAGTCAGCCCCTCGCGGGCGTCGTCTCCGGTCAGCGCCACCTTCTCCTTCTTGGCGATGCCGGACGAGGCGGCATAGGTGTTGACGGTGCGGGTCAGCGCCGCCCGGAACCCGGCCAGATGCGTGCCGCCGTCGCGCTGGGGGATGTTGTTGGTGAAGCAGAGCACGTTCTCGTGGTAGCTGTCGTTCCACCACAAGGCCGCCTCGACCGTGACCTTCTGTTGCTCCTTCTCGACCACGATCGGCGCGTTGATCAGCGGATGCTTGGTGCGGTCGAGGAAGCGGACGAAGGCGGTTAGCCCGCCCTCATAGCGCATCTCCTCGATCTTCGGCTCCACGCCGCGATGGTCCGACAGCAGGATGCGCACGCCAGAGTTCAAAAAGGCGAGCTCGCGCAGACGATGCTCGAGCGTGGCGTAGTCGAACTCGACCATGGTGAAGGTGGCCTGGCTCGGCACGAAGCTGATACGCGTGCCGCTCTTGCCGCCCGAGTCGGCGACGGCTTTCAGCGGCTGCTCGGGCACGCCGTCGGCGAAGCGCATGAAGTGCTCCTTGCCGTCGCGCCAGATGGTGAGCTCGAGCTTGGAGGACAGCGCGTTGACCACCGACACGCCCACGCCGTGCAGACCGCCGGACACCTTGTAGGAGTTCTGGTCGAACTTCCCGCCGGCATGGAGCTGGGTCATGATCACTTCGGCGGCCGAGACGCCTTCGCCCTTGTGGATCTCGGTCGGGATGCCGCGGCCATTGTCCTCGACGGTGACTGAGCCGTCGGCATTGAGCGTCACCAGGATCTCATCGCTGAAGCCGGCCAGCGCCTCGTCGATGGCGTTGTCGACAACCTCGTAGACCATGTGGTGGAGGCCGGACCCGTCGTCAGTGTCGCCGATATACATGCCGGGCCGCTTGCGCACGGCATCGAGCCCTTTCAGCACCTTGATCGACTCGGCGCCGTAGGCTGCGGCTGCGGCTTCTTTGCGCTTGGAAGCTGGTGTCATGGTTCCCAGGGATGCGGTTGTTGGTCTTGTGGCCGGGCCTTTGGCCGCCCGTGAATCAGGCCCCGATCTTACCCCGATTCACAGTGAAAATTTGCGCTTCTTCTACGATCGGGGCAAATAGGTCGCGGTCGGTCCCGGTCATCCAGGCCTGCCCGCCAAGCCTTGAAATTTCGCCAAAAAGTGCCTCGCGCCGGGCCTGGTCGAGATGGGCGGCGACCTCGTCTAGCAGGACCAGCGGGGAAACGCCTTCAAGCTCGCGGATCAGCTCCGCTTTGGCCAGGATCAGCCCGATCAGAAGCGCCTTCTGCTCGCCCGAGGAGCAATGCTGGGCCGGGGTCTGTTTGGGACCGTGGCTCACGATTAGGTCGCTCAGATGCGGTCCTTCAAGGGCGCGCGCGGCGGCCCGGTCGCGCTCGCGGCCTTCGCCGAGCGAAGCCCGAAATTCGTCTTCGACCTCGGTGGCGGAACGGCTCGCGAGCGCCGCTTCGAGCCGCCCTTCGAGCGCGATCAGCGCGAACGGGAAGGGGCCTTCGCCGCGCGCCGCCCGCATCGCCTCGATCAGCGCCACGAGGCGCGTGATCGCATCGAGCCTGGCGGCGGCGATCGCCACTCCGGCCTCCGCCATCTGCCCCTCGAGTCCCTCGAACAAAGCGCGGGAGCCTTCCCGGAGCTGGAACAGCCGGTTCCGCTGCCGCATGGCGCGATCGTAGCGGCCAAGCGGGCTGCGCATCTTCGGGTCGACGGCAAGCACGAGCCGGTCGAGGAACCGGCGCCGCTCGGAAGCCGGCCCGGTGAATAACCCATCCATCGCCGGGAGGAGCCAGACCAGCTTGACGTGCTCGGCGAGCGCGCCGGCGCTCTCTTCCTTGCCGGCGATGCGCACGGTGCGGGCGCTGCCCTCTTCGCTGATGCCGGGGGCGATGCCGGTGCCGATCTCGACCTCGTCCTCGCGCGAGACCACCGTCGCCGCCACGGCGAAGCCGCCGGCGCCGTCCTTGCGGCACAGCTCGCCATAGGGGCGGGAGCGCAGGCCATGGCCCGGGCCGAGCAGTGAGACCGCCTCGAGCAGATTGGTCTTGCCCGAGCCATTATCGCCGATCAGCACCACGGGCCGCTGATCGAGCTTGAGCGCGGCGCGCGGGTAGTTGCGGAAATCGGTAAGCTTGAGGGACCGGACGTAATGGCGCGTTGCGGCGGTCTCGCCCGCGATCGCCTTGATTTCGCCCCGCCCCTTGCGGTCCGCCTTCATACCCGCATCGGCATGAGCACATAGAGCGCCGACGCATCCTTGCCGTCGCGCACCATGGTGGGGGAGCCGGGATCGGCGAGCTGGAACTCTGCCGTACCGCTTTCGAGCTGCCCGGAAATATCTAGCAAATAACGGGCGTTGAACCCGATCTCCAGCGGGTCGAAGTCGTATCCGACGGGCAATTCCTCGGTGGCGCTGCCGCTGTCCGGGTTGTTCACCGACAGCGTGAGCTTGCCGTCGGTGATGGTAAGCTTCACCGCGCGGCCCTTGTCGCTGGACAAGGTCGAGACGCGGTCCACGGCCTGGGCGAAGGCGGCGTTGTCGACCTCCATCTTCTTGTCGTTGCCTTGCGGGATCACACGCTCGTAGTCCGGGAAGGTGCCGTCGATCAGCTTCGAGGTCAGCACGACCCGCGCCGCCGACACGCGGATCTTCGACGGCGACAGCTCGATTCGCACCTCGCCCTCGCCATCCTCCACCAGCCTTGCAAGTTCGAGCACGGTCTTGCGCGGCACGATCACGCCCGGCATCTCTTTGGCGCCAGAGGGCAGCGGCAGCTCGACCTGGGCAAGCCTGTGCCCGTCGGTCGCCACCGCGCGCAGCACCTGCTTGCCGCCGCTCTGCGCCGCGTGGAGATAGATGCCGTTCAGATAATAGCGGGTCTCCTCGGTCGAGATGGCGAAGCGCGTCTTGTCGATGAGGCGCTTCAACTCGCCCGCGGCCAGTGGGAAATTGTGGCCGAGATCGTCGACGCTGAGGGCCGGAAAGTCGTCCGCCGGGAGCGTCTGCAATGAGAACTGCGCCGGGCCGGCGGTGATCGAGAGCCGTCCCTGCTCGCCGTCGCGGACAAGCTCGATCTCAGCGCCTTCGGGCAGCTTGCGGACGATGTCGTGGAACATATGGGCCGGCACGGTGGTGGCGCCTTCGCCCTTGGTCTTGCACGGCACCGTCTCCACCAGCTCGATGTCGAGATCGGTGGCGGTCAGCTTCAGCTCGTTATTGGCCGCGCTCAGCAGCACGTTGGACAGGATCGGGATGGTGTTCCGCCGCTCGACCACGCTCGCGACATGGGCGAGCGCGCGTGCCAGGCCAGGTTTGTCGATGGTGAGCCGCATGGTCGACGATACCCCGAAATTGGCGTTTCCCACCGGTGCGTAAGAGCTTGGCCGAGGCCTGCCGGCTTCGGTCCGAATTGGTCTTATCCGGTGAGAAACTAAGAACTCCCGTCACGACCTTGCCGTGAAGGGGGCGACTTTTCAAGGGGCACGAAGGGCCGGGAAATGGCGCTTTAGAACAGCTAGGTAAAGTGGCGGTTGCTAGAGCGGGCGGGGGGACGCCTCGGCCTAAAGAGCCAAGCCCCCCTCCCGTCTTCCCCCTATTCGCGCAGCAAGCGCTTCAGCAGCTCGACCTCTTCGCGGAGCTGGTTATCGTCGCTCATCAGCTGCTCGATCTTGCGGATCGCATGCAGCACCGTGGTGTGGTCGCGATTGCCGAACCTGCGGCCGATCTCCGGCAGCGAGCGCGAGGTAAGCAGCTTCGCCAGATACATGCCGATCTGGCGCGGCCTGACGATCGAGCGGTTGCGCCGTCCCGACAGCAGGTCGCCGCGGTTGACGCCGTAATGCTTGGACACGGTGCGCAAAATGTCGTCGATGCGGACCCGCCTCGGCTCCGCCCCGCGCATCAGGTCGCGCACGATCTGCTCGGCGGTCTCCAAGGTCACCGGCTCGTCGGTGAGCTGGTAGCTCGCGCGCAGGCGATGCACCGCCCCTTCGAGCTCTCGCCCGCTTTCGGTGAGCCGCTCCGCCAGGAAGGCGAGCACGGTGTTGGAGATGTCGAGCCCCTTGGTGTCGCTGCAGGCTTCGACCGCGCGCTTCTCCAGGATCTTGTGGCGAAGCTCGTAATCCATGCCGCCGATCTCGGCGACGAGGCCCCCGCCGAGCCGGGAACGCATGCGCATATCGAGCTTGTCGAGCTGGGTCGGCGCCCGGTCGGCGGCCACCACGACCTGCCGTCCGCCGTCGATCAGCGAATTCAGCGTGTGACAGAATTCCTGCTGGATGGTCGGGCCTTGCAGGAACTCCATGTCGTCGATGAGCAGAATGTCGATCTTGCGTAGCTTCTCCTTGAAGGCGAGTGCGTCGCGCGCGCGCAAGGCCTGCACGAAGCCCGACATGAAGCGCTCGGCGGTAAGATAGAGCACCTGCGCCTCGGGTTTTTTCTGGTTCACGTCCCACGAGATCGCATGCAGCAGATGGGTTTTGCCTAGCCCCACATTGCCGTGCACGAACAGCGGATTGAACAAAGGCTGCGGCGATGAGAAGGCGCTCGCTACTTCTTGCGCCGCGGCATAAGCGAGCCGGTTCGATACGCCGACCACGAAGCTCGCGAACGTGAGCCTGGGGTCGAGCGGCGAGCCCTCGAAACCGCCATAGCCGGTGCGCAGCGGCATCGGCAGCGGCGTCGCTTCGGCTGCCGGAAGCTCGGCGGCGCGCCGCTGGCGTGGCGCCTCTTTAGGCGCCTCGACGCCGAAATGCGGCTGTCGGACCTTGAACTCGACGCGCTCGACCGTCGGCCATTCGCCGCGCGAAAGCCTCAAGACGAAATCGTAATAATGTGACCGGAGCCAGTTCCTGAGGAAGCGGGTCGCGACGGTAAGATGAACGACTTCGCCGTCCACCTGCTCGACCTCGACTCCCCTGAACCAACTGGCGAATACGTCTTCTCCCAACTCGGCGCGTAACCGGTTCTTGACCCTCGCCCAAGCATCGCTTGGGGCGGCCTGCTCTTGCTGTGCCACGGTTCCTGCTCTTTCCCATTCTTTTCGTTCGCGCCGTTACGCACCGCACGCCTGACACATGAGCAGTCAACAAGATCGACGCGGACAGTCATGACCGTCCCTATGACTATGCCTCTTCCCTAGCCTTGCTGCCAGGGCAGACCGATTGCCTTCCATCCCGCGAGGGAGCCGCGATGGCGCTCGTCGTCAAGCGGCCCTTCGAAGCCGCAAGCGACGTTATGGCAGGCGTGGTATCCGATCGCTGCCATCGCCTTGGCCGCTGCCAGGCTCCGGCTTCCCGAACGGCAGATGAAGAAGAGTTCGTCGTCCTTTTGCACCCCGAGCGCCTTCAGTTCGCCCTCCAGGCGTTCCGCGAAGCGCGGATCGATCGCCTGATCGGGGAAGGTCTGCCACTCCACGAGCACCGTCCGTTTGCCCACCGGCGCGAGATCCGGAATGCCGACATAGGTCCACTCGGCGCGGGTGCGCACGTCGACGAGCTGCGAACGAGGATTTGACTGGAGAGACTTCCACGCCGTCTCCACGTCGACATCGTCGACCGCCCTATCGTCGGCCTGCGCGCTCAAAGGAAGCCTCCTCCCCTGAAGACAAGAGTACGACGTAAGAACAAATTTGGTGTTGGCTACAATAGGTAGTGGCTACGCAGCGAAGAAGACCACGACCGCTCACAGTTTACGCGTCAACGTTGCACACGTTTTCCACGCTCCTTGCACCAGAGACAACAAAAACCTTTCCCGGCTACAACCAGGTCCAAGGTACTCAATTGTGAAGGAGTGTAATGCCCCGTTCGGATGATTGAACTATACACATGCGTCCCCCGCTGATCAAGCGACCGGCCTTGCGTTTTGCGTCGCTGAGTGCTGCTCCGCATCGTCGCCAGCCTGCCTTCCCAAGCCACTGTCGCGCAAGACTGAATCCATCGACCGCGAAGTCGCGCGATGCGCTGAGGCAAGATTTCTGCGCCGGCCGTTCGTACACGATTTTTTTTTGTGACGATGCGGAGGACTCCGCGTGTGACATTTCCTCCGCGGAAGCAGTGGGGCAAGCAGTTGAAATATTCGTTGAATTGACACGATCCGCACGCGGCCGCGCGCGGCCTCTGTGGCGCACCGGCAACAGACGACGTTTTTTTGTTAGGCGGTGCCCATGGCGCCGACGCGCTTGGCGAGCCGGGAGACTTTACGCGATGCGGTCTTGCGGTGGACGATGCCCTGTTGGCCCGTCCGGGCGATCACCGGCTCGGCGGCCCTCAAGGCCGCAACCGCCGCCTCCTTGTCGCCGGAGGCAATCGCCTCTTCCACCTTGCGCACCGAGCTTCTGAGGCGGCTGCGGCGCCCCTTGTTCGCCTCGGTGCGGCGTACGGTCTGACGAGCGGCTTTCTTCGCCGATTTGGTATTGGCCATTTGACTGATCCTTGAGAGCGCGTTTCAGCCCGGTGCCGGCCAGGAAAGCGCGAGTATAGCGGATGATTGGGGTGGTCTATAACGGCCCCCTGGAAGGCCGTCAACCGCGCGAAATCCTGCGTCCCTGCTCGCGATTGACAGGCCGCGCGGTCGGTGGCTCTCCTGTCGCGGCTGCAAAAGAGGCCGTAGGGCCAAGCAAAGGGCACGATGCGCATCCTGGTCACCGGCGCCGCCGGCTTCATCGGCTATCACACGGCTGCCCGGCTGCTCGACCGCGGCCATGACGTCATTGGTTTCGACAATCTGAGCCCGTATTACGATGTCTCGTTGAAGGAGGCTCGTCTGCAGCGGCTCAAGCAGCACGGGAACTTCCGCTTCCTCCACGCCGACCTCGCCGACCGCATCGTCGTCGAGGCTGCCTTCGCCGAGGAGCGTCCCGAACGGGTGATCCACCTGGCCGCCCAGGCCGGCGTACGCTACTCGCTCGATCACCCGCACTCCTACATCAATGCCAACGTCACCGGCTTCCTGCACGTGCTGGAAGGCTGCCGGCATCACGGGGTGCAGCATCTCGTCTACGCCTCGACCAGCGCCGTCTACGGCGCCAACCGCAATTTGCCCTTCGACGTGAGCGATGCCGTCGACCATCCGGTGAGCCTCTACGGTGCGACCAAGAAAGCGAACGAGCTGATGGCGCACTCTTACGCTCATCTGTTCGGGTTGCCGGTGACGGGAATCCGCTTCTTCACCGTGTACGGTCCGTGGGGCCGGCCCGACATGTCGCTGTTCCTGTTCACCCGCCAGATCCTCGCCGGCGAGCCGATCCAGGTCTTCAATTACGGCCACCACGCCCGCGACTTCACCTATATCGACGACGCGGTCGAAGGCGTGGTGCGCGCGCTTGACGTGATCGCCACGCCGGACCCGAATTGGCGCGCCGAAGCCCCAGAGTCGGCGACCTCGTCGGCGCCTTACCGGCTCTACAATGTCGGCAACAACTCGCCCGTGGCCCTGCTCGACTATATCGCCGCGATCGAGAAGGCGGTCGGCAAGAAGGCCAAGCTCGAGCTCCTGCCGCAGCAGCCGGGCGATGTCGAGGAGACCTATGCCGATGTCGAGGCGCTCAAAGCGGCGACCGGGTTCCAGCCCTCGACCCCGCTCGAGGTCGGCATCGACCGCTTCGTCGCCTGGTACCGCGACTACTACAAAGCCTAGACCCTCGGCGGCACCTGGCCGGGAACGCCTGGGCAAGCCTTTGGTAAGTTGACAAAGGCGGGAGGGCCGCCAAGATCGGGCCGCAGCGCCCTCCCCAAGGGCCCATGGGTCCGCCTAGACGCCACATGTCATCTTCCCGCATTTCGGCCTTTGTCAGCTATGCCAAGGCCGACCAAGCCAAGGCGCAG
>Ga0190271_10001866_pt1 | contig 12363 bp, 11 predicted proteins | sample Popmic356T_FD_133747 | JGI IMG/M metagenome (GOLD analysis project Ga0190271, IMG submission 133747) | Populus adjacent soil microbial communities from riparian zone of Weber River, Utah, USA - 356 T | ecosystem: Environmental > Terrestrial > Soil > Riparian zone | place: USA: Utah | collected...
GCACATCGGGTTTGCCGCCGACACTCCGCAAGGGCTCGTCGTGCCCGTGATTCGCGACGCCGACAAGAAGGATCTCTACGAGATCGCGAAAGCGCTCGCGACGTTGAGCGAGCGCGCTCGCACCGGCAAGTTGCAATCGGACGACATCCAGGGCGGCGTCTTCACGATCTCGAGCCTGGGTGGCATCGGCGGGCGGTACTTCACGCCAATCATCAATGCGCCGGAGGTCGCGATCCTCGGTGTGTCGCGAAGCTCGTGGCAGCCTGTGTATCGCGATCTCGCATTCGTGCCGCGGCTGCTATTGCCGCTGTCGTTGTCCTACGATCATCGCGTCATCGACGGCGCGAAGGCCGCGCGCTTCACGACGCGCCTCGGCGAGATTCTCGCGAACCCGGGGCAGCTCGTGGAGGCGATTCCGTGACGGCCGTCGAGGTGCGGATCCCCGAGCTCGGGGATTTTCCTGCCGTCGACGTCATCGAGGTTCACGTTGTGCCCGGCGACCGAATTTCGGCCGAGGACCCGCTCGTCACGCTCGAGACCGACAAGGCAACGATGGACGTGCCCGCGCCGCGTGCCGGGACCGTCGTTTCCGTGGCCGTCAAGAAAGGAGACAAGGTCTCGGCCGGCGATCTCGTGCTGACGCTCGAGGCCGCCGACGCCGCAGCGGCTGAGCCGCCGGCGCCGAGCAAAGCGGCCTCGGCGCCGCCCGCGCGCGCTGCGGTGGCGAGCACGCCGCCGCGCTCCGCAGCGCCGGGCGCCGGGCGCGCGGCAGCAGCCGCTGCGCCGAACGCGGTCTCGGCGCCGCCGGCTGCCGTGTCGGCGCTGCCGGACGGCAAGCGGCTCGCCGTCATCGGCGCCGGTCCCGGCGGCTACACGGCTGCGTTTCGCGCAGCTGACTTGGGCTTGGAGGTCACGCTCGTCGAGCGCTGGCCGACGCTGGGCGGCGTGTGCTTGAACGTCGGCTGTATCCCGTCGAAAGCGTTGCTGCACGCTGCGCGCGTCATCGAGGAAGCGCACGCGATGGGCGCGCACGGCATCGCGTTCGGGAAGCCGAAGATCGACACGGCGAAGCTCGGCGGCTGGAAGAGCAAGGTTGTCGGCCAGTTGACGGGCGGCCTGGAAGCGTTGGCGAAGCAGCGCAAGGTACGCGTCGTGCGCGGCACGGCGCGTTTCGCGTCAGCAACGCAGCTCACCGTCGAGCACGAGGGGAAGGAGCAGCTCGTAGACTTCGACCAGTGCATCATCGCCGCCGGTAGCGAGCCGGCGATGCCGCCAGGCTTGCCGAACGATCCCCGCATCATCGACTCGACGGGAGCGCTCGAGCTGAAGTCGCTGCCGCAGCGGATGCTCGTCGTCGGTGGCGGCATCATCGGTCTCGAGATGGCGACCGTTTACGATGCGCTCGGCGTCAAGGTGTCGGTCGTCGAGCTCACGAAGACGCTGATCCCGGGCTGCGACCGCGATCTCGTGAAGCCCCTCGAGAAACGCATAGCTGCGCGCTACGAGGCCATCATGCTCGGCACCCGCTTCACGAAGATGGAAGCCAAGGCCGACGGCATCGCCGTGCATTTCGAGGGCGACCAAGCCCCGGCGCAGGCGCAAACCTACGGGCTAGTGCTCGTCGCCGTCGGCCGCAGCGCGAACGGCCGCAAGATCGCGGCTGAGAAGGCAGGCGTCGAGGTCGACCAGCGCGGCCTCATTCGAGTCGACAAGCAACAGCGCACGAACGTGCCGCACATCTTCGCGATCGGCGACATCGTCGGCCAGCCGATGCTCGCGCACAAGGCGAGCCACGAAGGCAAGGTGGCCGCCGAGGCAGCGGCGGGGCTCAAGAGCTTCTTCGACGCGCGTGTCGTGCCGGCGGTCGCGTACACGGATCCCGAGGTCGCGTGGGTCGGTCTCACGGAGGACGAGGCGAAGACTCGCGGCGTCGCATTCGAGAAGGGCACGTTTCCGTGGGCAGCGAGCGCGCGCTCGTTGACGCTCGGCCGCGGGGAGGGCCTCACGAAGCTGCTGTTCGACGCCGTCACGCACCGACTGCTCGGCGCCGGGATCGTCGGAATCAACGCCGGCGACCTCATCGCCGAGGCCGCGCTCGCGATCGAGATGGGCGCGGACGCCGCCGACGTCAGCCTGACGGTCCACCCGCACCCGACCCTCTCCGAGACGCTCGCGTTCGCGGCGGAGGCAGCCGAAGGAACGATCACCGACCTCTACGTGCCGAAGAAGCGGCACTAGTCGGAGCCTAGATCGCGCTGACGAAGCGCGCCAGATCATAGAGCCCTGCGTCAACGAGCCACTCGAAAGCCGCGCACGGCCGCCCAGCCGAGCCAGACGAACAGGCCGAGGACGACGGCTTGCGTCAAAGCGAACGGCGGCTCCTGCTGCGTCGGCGCGAGCGCCGCCAGCGCTGGCGTCTTTGCAAAGAGCTGGACGACGAGCACGAATACGTTGAGATAGATCGCGATGACGGCCGTGACGACGTAGGTCGTCCGCCAGCCTCCCGCGAGCTTCATCCAGTAACGCGCGGCGAGAGAGCCGGCGAGCACGACGAGCGACAGGCCGCCAACGATGTGCGCCGGCGTGACCGCCGTGAACGGAAAGAAGAAGCCCGTGATACTCGTCAGTGTCGTAGTAACGAGGAACAACGCCGTCCAGCCGTCGAGCCGGGCGCTCGCCATGAGCCCACCGAGGATGACGAGTCCCGCGATGATTCCGATGACGCTGATGACGATGTGGATCAACGTGAAAGTCTGTAGGTCGAGCATTGTTGTTATCTCCGCGGATGCGAGGTCGCGGCGCCACTCTACCAGGCCGAGACGATTCTCCGCTGCGTTGGCTGTGCTACGCTCCGCGTCATGCCTAGCGAGATCAGCCGGATGCTGGCGATCGTCGGCGCATCGGCCGCCGTCTCGATCTCGCCAGCTCCCGTCATTGCGCAAGCAGCGGGGTCGGCCGAGTCGGAAGCGGCTGCCCGCGTCGATCCGAAATGGGCGCCGCCGACGACGCCGTGGGGCCATCCCGATCTGCAGGGAATCTGGACCACGGATGACATGCGCGGCATACCGCAGCAGCGTCCGACGGAGTTTGGCACGCGGCAGTACCTGACCGACGAAGAGTTCGCGGCGCGCGGGGCGACGCGAGAAGGCGCGCGGCAGTCACAAGACCGCGGCGCCGTGGGCACATTCCGCAACGAAGAAGGCACGCGGACGTTCGGTTACACGTCGATGGTCATCGATCCACCGGACGGGCGGATCCCGCCGGCACTTCCTGAAGCTCGGGAGCGGCGCACGGCCGGCACGTTCGGCGTCGGGCCGTGGAACACGATGGAGGATTTCAGCCTCTACGATCGCTGCATCACGCGCGGCGCCGTCGGGTCGTTCGGGCCGGCCGTTTACGGCAACGGCGCGCGCATCCTGCAAACGCCGGATAGCGTGGTCATTTCCTACGAGATGGTCCACGACACGCGCATCATTCCGCTCGACGGCGACCCGCCGCTCGGCGAGGGTATCCGCCAGTACATGGGCGACTCGCGGGGGCGGTTCGAAGGCAACACGCTCGTCATCGAGAGCTCGAACTTCACCGACAGGACGACCTTGGGCGGTGTGCGCCACAGCGAGCAACTCAAGCTGACGGAGCGCTTCACGCGCGTCGATCCGCAGATGATCGACTATGAGATCCGCGTCGAGGATCCGCTGACGTGGGAGCAGCCGTGGAAGATGCGTATGACGATCACGCAGCAGCCGGGCTACGAGATCTACGAGTACGGCTGCCACGAGGGCAACATGGCGATGCGCAATATCCTCTCGGCGGAGCGCGCCTACGAGCGGACGGTTGCGGAAGCCGAAGCCAAAGGCCTGCCGCCCCCCGAGCGCGTATTCGAGCGCGTCAACGGGCCTGATAGAGCTCGTTAATAACCTGAGCTATTTCAATAGCTTAAAGAGCTATTCAAAAGCAAAGCCTGCGAACGTCTACGCCTCGTTTGGCGCCGTCTTGTCGGCGTACTCGCAGAGGTCTGCGATGAGGCAGCGCGGACACTCGGGCTTGCGCGCCTTGCAGACGTAGCGCCCGTGCAGGATCAGCCAGTGGTGTGCGTGCCGCTTGAGCTCGTCCGGCGTCACGCGCACGAGCTCGTCCTCGACGGTGCGCACGTTCGCGCCGGGCGCGAGGCCCGTCCGGTTCGCGACGCGAAAGATGTGCGTATCGACGGCGATCGTGGACTCGCCGAACGCCGTGTTCAGGATCACGTTCGCGGTCTTGCGGCCGACGCCGGGTAGCGATTCGAGCGTCTCGCGGTCGCGCGGCACCGCGCCGCCGTGCTCGGCGACGAGCGTTGCGCACGTCTTCATGAGGTTCTTCGCCTTGCTATTGAAGAGCCCGATCGTCTTGATGTAGCTCTTCAGTCCGTCCTCGCCGAGTGCCAGGATCGCGGCAGGCGTGCTCGCGACCGGGAATAGCTTGGCGGTCGCCTTGTTGACGCTGACGTCGGTCGCTTGCGCGGAGAGCACGACGGCGACGAGGAGCTCGAACGGCGTGCTGTAGGCGAGCTCTGTCGTCGGCTCGGGATTGGCCCGCGCGAAACGTTCGTAAATCTTGCGGCGCTTCGCCGCGTTCACCGCGGCGCCTCCGCTCCGCGGCGGAGCCGATTACGCAGTGCGAGAAGCAGCCCCATGAAGAAGAACGCGCCGGGCGGCAAGCTCGCCACGAGCATGCCTCCGAACGGCAGCTCGACGGTCAATGCGCGGCTAGCGTCGCCGGCTAGCATCTCGATGCCCGCGAGCAGCGTGCCGTGGCCGACGATCTCCCGCAACGCTCCGAGCGTCAAGAGCACGAGCAGGAACCCCATTCCGGTCGAGAGCGCGGACAAGAAGGTGAAGGCCACGCTACACCGACTTGCGACATTCTCGGCGTGAGCGAGCAGGCCGGAGTTCACGACGATCAGCGGAATGAAAAGCCCGAGCGCGCCGTGGAGGTCGTAGAGCACGGCCTCCGTGAAGAGGTCGAGCGCCGTCACGAGCGCAGCGAGTATCAGCATCGCCACCAGCAGCCGTGCGGCCGGCACAAGCACGCGGCGCAATAACGCCATCGTCGTGCTCGCGACGACGATGATCGCGGCGCTCGCGATTCCGAGCGCCAGGCCGTTGACGAGCGTCGTGGTCACGGCCAGCAGCGGGCACAGGCCGAGGAACTGAGCCAAAACCAAATTGTCGCGCCATAACGGCGCCGTGGCTTCGTGCCAGCTCGTTGTCGTCGGCGTCATGGTTGGGGCGTCTCCGCGGCCGCCGCGGCCGCTCGCGCATAGAGCTCGTCGCGATGTTGCTCGAAGTATAGCAATGTGTTTTTCACGGCGCCGACGACGGCGCGCGACGTCACGGTGGCGCCCGAGATCGCGTCGAACACGCCGTCGTCTTGCTCGATGGCCCAGAGCTCCGGCGTTGTTGCGATAAGGGCTTTGCCGTCGAACTGGAGCATCCAATCGCTCTTGGCCACTTCGATAGCGTCGCCCAAACCCTGCGTCTCGCGGTGTCGCACGGCGCGAACGCCAGTCACGGTGCCCACGGGCGAGATGCCGATCAAGAGGCCGATCTCGGCGTTGTAGCCGTGCGGCGCGACCGTCGCAAAGACCGTCGCCATCGGCGCGCCGCGATCGGTGAGCACGAAGACGTCGATGGGGTCGTCGGTGCCGAGCAGCTCGGCGTCCGTGACGGCGAGCAGCGTCGTCGTGAGGTCGCGGTCGCGCAGGCCCGCCTCGAGCACGCTGTTCAGGCGCGCGACGACGCGTGCACGCTCGTTCGCGGCGATGCGCTCGTCGCTCCAGTCGAAGGCAGCGTCGACGGAGTAGAAAGCCGCGGCGGCCAGTGCCGCGACGGCAAGCGCGGTCAGCAACGGGTTGCCGTCAGCGTTGGCCATAGATGCGCGGCCGCGTGTAGCGGTTGATCAACGGCACGGCGCCGTTCATGAGCAGCACCGAGAACGCCACCCCGTCCGGGTAGGTGCCCCAAGTCCGGATTGCGTAGACGAGCAAGCCGATGCCGGCGCCGTAGATGAGCCGGCCGCGGTCGGTGCCGGCGGCCGATACGGGCTCCGTCGCGATGAAGAACGCGCCGAGCATCGTGCCGCCGCTGAACAGATGAAAACCCGGCGACGCGAAGCCGGCAGGGTCGATGAGATACAGCACGGTTGCCGGCAGCAGCAGCCCGGCGAGGAACGTCGTCGGGATGTGCCAGCGGATCGTGCCCGCATAGAGAAGATACAGCCCGCCGAGCGCGATGAAGTTCGCGACCCACTCCCAACCGCGGCCGCCAAAGTCGCCGAACAGGGAGTTGCCGCGAATCTCCGCGAACGGCCGGCCGGTTCGCAAGCCTTCCTTGACGAGGTCGAGCGGCGTCGCCCGGGTCACGGCGTCGACGTCTAGTCCTAAGGGCATGCCCCCGGTAAAGACGTAGCCGACGTGCTCGGCGACCGAGAGCGGCCGGTAGTCGAGATCGCCCATGCGCGGCGGCAACCACTGCGTCATCTCCACGGGAAACGAGACGATCAGGAATACGTAGCCGACCATCGCCGGGTTGAACAGGTTCTTGCCGAGGCCTCCGTAGAGCTGCTTCGCCAGCGTGATCGCGATCGCGCCGCCGATCAGCGGAATCCAAAACGGCACGAACGGCGGCAATGCGAACGACAGTAGAGCGGCCGTGACGAGCGCGCTGCCGTCGCGAAGGGCATAGCGAGTGTTGCGGCCGCGCAAGCGCAGCACTGCCGCTTCCGTCAGCAGAGCCGCAACCGCCGTGAGCGCGAAGTTCACGAGCAGGCCGGGTCCGAAGTACCAGGTGTGGCAGAGTGCCGCCGGTGCGAGCGCGAGGAGCACGCGGCGCATGACGATGGGAACGCTGACGAGCGGCCGGGCGTGCGGAGCTGTCGGTTGGTCGAAGCGCATCGCTAGTCTTGGCCCGGCGGCGTCACGGGAATGTGCTCGCGCGCGGCGACGGCGCGCTTCGCGATGCGGAAACGCTCGGTCAGCATGATGTGCGACGGGCAGATCACGTCGCAGCAGCCGCACTCGATGCAGTCCTGCAGGCCGAGCGTGGCCAGCGCGCCGTGATCCGACATCGTGGCCGCGACGAGCAGGTCCTGCGGCAACAGGCGCGACGGGCACACCATGGCGCAGTCGGCGCAACGAATGCACGGCCACTCGTGAGTGTCCGTCCGGACCTCCTCGGCGAGCGCAGCGACGATGCAGTTCGTCGCCTTCGTGAGCGGGGTGTCGTCATCGGGCAGCGCGTAGCCCATCATGCTGCCGCCGGCGATCAACCGCACGACGCCGTCGTTGTAGCCGCCGCAGAGCGCGATGAGCTCGGCGATCGGCGTGCCGATCGGCGCTTCGACGTTCTGCGGCGTTCTGACCCCGCCGCCGGTTACCGTGACGATGCGCGAGGAGAGCGGCTCATGGGCCGCGCGCAACCGCTGCACGGCGAACGCCGTGCCGACGTTCTGGCAAATGTAGCCGAACTCGCCGGGATAACGGCCGCTCGGCACCTCGTCGCCCGTCAGAAGCTCGACGAGCTGCTTTTCGCCGCCGGCCGGATAGATTGTCGGGACTTCCGCGAGCTTCAGCCGCGAGTCGTCGACGGATCGGGCCGCGGCCTCGATCGCTTCCATCGCTTGCGGCTTGTCGCGCTCGATGGCGATGATGCAGCGCGGCGCCTCGAGCACGTCGGTCAAGAACAGAGCCCCAGCCACGATCTCCGCCGCGTTCTCGCGCATCAGCATGTCGTCGCAGCTGATGTAGGGCTCGCACTCCGCGCCGTTGACGATCAGCGTCTTGCAGGAGACCGGTGTCGCCAGCTTGTCCGCCGTCGGGTAGACCGCGCCGCCGAGCCCGACGATCCCGCCCGCGCGGATCGCCTCGCGCTGCGCCGAGGCAGCCGTGGGCCACGCAGCAGCCTTCTCGAGAGGCGCGCGCTCGTCGCGTCCGTCGGTCTCGATGACGATGCACAGCGACGGTTGCACGCCGTTGCCCCCGAGCACGGGCCGCTCCTCGATCGCGCGCACCCACCCGGAGCTTCCGGCGTGCACGGCGGCGGACGGCGCGGCCGCGGAGGTTGCGACTGTCTCGCCCTTCAGGACGCGATCCCCGACCTTGACGACGGGCTTCGCCGGATTGCCGCGGTGCTGATGCAGTGCCAGCACGAGCTTCGTCGGCACGAAGCCGCGGCGGATCGGCAGCAGGGTGGAGCTCGACTTGTTGGCAGGCAGCAGAATGCCGCCGCTCAAGTGCCGCTCGAAGACGTAGTCGACCATGGTGGCGTTAGAGCCTGGCGAAGCCCGTGAAGGCCATGAAGGCAAGCGACAGGATACCGGCTGTCACGAAAGTGATCGGGGCGCCGCGGAAGGCGATCGGCACGTCGGCCGCCGCGACGCGCTCCCGCAGCCCCGCGAACAGGGTCAACGCGAGCCCGAAGCCGAGTGCGGCGCCCGTACCGTAGAAAAGTGCTGCGACGAAGCTGCGGCTCGCGGCCGTGTTGATGAGCGCGACGCCCAGCACGGCGCAATTCGTCGCCACGAGCGGAAAGTAGAGTCCGAGCACGCGCTGGAGCACGGGCGCGAATCTGCGCAGAGCGAGCTCCGTGCCGCCCACCGCGGCGCCGACGACGAGCAGCAGCGCGAACAGGCGCAGATGCTCGAGGTCATACGGCCGCAGCAGGTACAGATCGACGAGCTGGGCCGCGCCCGCCGTCAGCGCGAGCACGAGCGCCATCGCTAGTCCTAAGGCGATCGCGCCGTCGACGCGCTGCGTGCCACCGATGAAAGGGCAGACGCCGAGCAACTGCACCAGCAGGAAGTTGTTGACGAGCGCGGCTCCGAGCGCGATAGCCAAGAGCTCGCTCATCGCTAGCTGACCTTCATGCCGGGCGTGGCGCCCGAGTCGGGGGAGAGCAGGAAGATGCCGGGCTCGTCACCGCTCGCGGCGAGGACCATGCCTTGCGAGACGCCGAAGCGCATTTTGCGCGGCGCCAAGTTCGCGACGAGGATCACGAGCCGGTTCGTCAGCGCGGCTGGCTCGTACGAGCTGCGGATGCCAGAAAAAACCGTGCGCTCCTCGTCGCCGACGTCGAGCTTGAGCTTCAACAGCTTGTCGGCGCCGTCGACGTACGAGGCCTCGATGACGCGCGCGACGCGCAGCTCCGTCTTCTGAAATTCTGCGAGACCGATTTCCCCGTTGCTCGCCGTGGCTGATGCGATCGTCACTGTTGTCACTGCCGGTGCCTCGCTCACTGCTGGTTTCGTTAGGGATTCGACGGTCGCCATCTCGACGCGCGTCAGCAGCGCCTCGAATTTTGCGATCTTGGTTCCGAGCAGCGGCGAGCCGGCGTCGCTCCAGCGCAGCTCGCCGCCGGCCAGCAAGGCCTCGGCGCGCTCGGCCAGCGCCGGCACGATCGGCTTCAGGTACACGATCAGGGCACGGAACAGATTCAACCCGAGCGTGCACACCGCGACGACGTTCGCCGCAGCGGCGGGGTCCTTCGCCATGATCCATGGCTTTTGCTCGTCGATGTACTGATTGGCGCGATCGGCGAGCGCCATGATCTTGCGGACGGCGCGCGAGTACTCGCGCTGCTCGAAGTCGGCGGCCAAGTCGTCGGCCGCGGCCGCGAACTCCGCGTAGAGCGCGGGCGCCGGCAACGTTTCGGCGAGACGCCCGCCGCCGAGCTTGTGGACGAAGCCCGCGCAGCGGCTCGCGATGTTCACGAGCTTGCCGACGAGATCCGAGTTCACTTTCGCGACGAAGTCGGCGAGGCTCAGATCGAGGTCGTCGGTCGTCGATCCGAGCTTTGCGGCGTAGTAGTAACGCAAGTAATCGGGGTCGATCTTCTTCGCGAACTCCGTGGCCGTGACGGAGTTGCCGCGGCGCTTCGAGATTTTCTGCCCGTTGACGGTGACGTGCCCGTGCACGAACAAGCCGCTCGGCTTGCGGTAGCTCGCGCCGGAGAGCATTGCCGGCCAGAACAACGCGTGGAAGTACGGGATGTCTTTGCCGATGAAGTGATAGAGCTCGTGCGGGCTCGCCTCTCCCCAGAACTCGTCGAAGTCGAGGCCCTCCCGCCGGCAGAGATTAAGGAAGCTCGCCATGTAGCCGATCGGCGCGTCGAACCAAACGTAGAAGAATTTGTCGCGCTCGCCGGGAATCCGGAAACCGAAGTAGGGCGCATCGCGTGAAATGTCCCAGTCCTTCAGGCCCGTCTTGAACCACTCGGCGAGCTTCCGCGCGAGCGTCTCGTCGACGTGCTCGGCCACCCAGCGGCGCAACTCGCTCTCGAATGCGCTGAGCTTCAAGAACAGGTGCTCGGACTCACGCACGGTCGGCGGTGTGCCCGAGACGGTCGAGACCGCATCCTTGAGGTCGAGCGGCGAGTACGTGGCCCCACAGTTCTCGCACGAGTCGCCGTATTGATCCGCGGCGCCGCAGGTTGGGCAGGTGCCCTTGACGTAACGGTCCGGCAGAAACATCTGCCGCTGCTCGTCGTACGCTTGCTTGATCGTCCTGCGTGCGATGAAGCCGCCGGCCGCGAGCCGCCGATACAGCTCTGTCGTGAGCTGCTCGTTCTCGGGCGAATGCGTCGTCAGATAGTTGTCGACGCTGATGCGATAGGTTGTGAAGTCGCGGGCGTGGTCGGCGGTCACGCGATTGACGAGCACGTCTGGAGGGATCCCTTCCTGCTCCGCGCGCAGCATCGTTGGTGTGCCGTGCGCGTCGCTGGCGCAGACGTAGAGACAACGGTGGCCGCGCAGGCGCTGGAAACGCACCCAGACGTCGGTTTGGACGTAGCCGAGCAGGTGTCCCAAGTGCAGCGAGTTGTTCGCGTACGGCAGGGCGCTCGTAACGAGAATGGTGCGCTTGACGCTCAAACTGGGGGCTCCGCAACATGAATCGGCAGCGTCCGTTGCTGCCGCGCGCGCCCATTATGCCGCGGGCAGGGATGCCCGCGGTAGAGCAACCCATGCCGACACCGGCATCGCGGCGACGTCAGCCGTCTTTGATGTGCTCGAATTTCCCTTTGTCATAGGCGTTGAGGTAAGCCTCCTCGCCCGTGATCAAGCCGTCGTCGTAGAGCTTCTTCAGCGAGCCGTCCATCGTGCACATGCCTTCGCGGCCGCTCGACTGCATGACGTTCTCGAGCTGCTCGATCTTGCCTTGGCGAATCAGGTTCGCCGCCGCGGATGTGTTGATGAGGATTTCCAGCGCGACGCAGCGGCCCGTGCCGTCCTTCTTCTTGACGAGCTGCTGCGAGACGATGCCGCGCAGCGACGTCGACAACATGTTGCGGACGTGGTCCTGCTTGTCGGCGGGGAAGATGTTGACGGCGCGGTCGATCGTCGCGGCTGCACCGTTGGTATGCAGAGTGCCCATGACGAGCACGCCCATCTCCGCGGCCGTCATCGCGATGCTCATCGTCTCGAGGTCGCGGAGCTCGCCGACGAGGATGGCGTCAGGATCCTCGCGCAACGCCGAGTGCAGCGCATTCGCGAAGCTCGGGCTGTGGATGCCGACCTCGCGCTGGCTGATCAAGCACTGCTTGCGCTGGTGCACGAACTCGATCGGATCCTCGATCGTGAGAATGTGGCCTTTCTCGCGGGCGTTGATAGCGTCGATGACGGCGGCCAAAGTCGTCGATTTGCCGGAGCCCGTCTTGCCGGTCACGAGGATCAGCCCACGCGTGGCCGTCGAGAGCTCGTGAATGGACTTCGGCATCTTGAGATCTTCGAGCGACAGCGCCTTCGAAGGGATGCCCCGGAACACTGCGCCGATGCCGTTCAGGTGCCGAAACACGTTGACACGGAACCGCGCGACGTCGGGGATCGAGTGCGCCAGGTCGGCCGAGTCGGTCTTGTTGAAGTGCTCGATCGCTTGCGGCGACATGATCCCGAACAGCTCGGCCTTCAGCTCCTCCGGGTCGAGGCGTTGATTGTCGAGGGTGATCAGGTCGCCGTGGACGCGCATGCGCGGCGGGTCGCCCGCGATCACGTGCAGGTCCGAGCCCTTGCGCATGTACATGCTCTTCAGAAAGTCGTCGATCAATGACATCGCCGGTTCCTTCTCAGCCCGCGTCCGTGCCCGTGCTCTTGCCCGGCGGCGCTTGGCCGGCGGACGGCGCCGGAGTGGTGCTCATCCCACTCGGGAGCACCGTGGTGTCGGTCACGAAGCGCTCGAACTTCTTACGATCCGTCGCATAGCGATAGGCGTCATCGGGATCGACGAGCTTGGCCGTGATCGCGTTCAGGAGGGCCAAGTCCATGGGCTGCATGCCCTGATCTTTGCCCGTCTGCAACTGCGCGGGGATCTGGTGCGTCTGCTCGGTCTGAATGAGC
>Ga0190271_10001867_pt1 | contig 12355 bp, 17 predicted proteins | sample Popmic356T_FD_133747 | JGI IMG/M metagenome (GOLD analysis project Ga0190271, IMG submission 133747) | Populus adjacent soil microbial communities from riparian zone of Weber River, Utah, USA - 356 T | ecosystem: Environmental > Terrestrial > Soil > Riparian zone | place: USA: Utah | collected...
CGGTCACGTTGCCGATCGTGCGCCGGCCGCCGAGCGATATCTCGGCGGCCATGCCGCCGGGCGAGTAGAGCGCCTCTTCGGAGTCGACCTCGCCGCCCGAGAACCCGTCGAACACGCCGAGCGCGCGGTCGCCGACGGTCACGGTCACTAGCCAGGTGTCCTCACGTGTTGGGGCCGCCATAGCGTTTCCCTCCTATCTAGGCGGCGAGCGCCTGCTGTATCGGGACCTTGACAATGTCGAGCGCGACCCACTCGCCGAACGGCGACGCCTTGACGCGGATTACGGCGTGTATCTCCTGCGCCTGGATCGTCGCGAGCGTGTTGACCTGCGGGCCCGTGTCGACGTTGAAAGCCTCTTCGGCCGAGTTGCCGAAGAGCGCGCCGAGATTGAAGTAGCGCAGGCAGACGCCGTTGAGGTCGGACTCGAGCGCGGCGAACACGCGCCGGCCGCCGTCAATCTGCTTGAACACGTAGAGCTCGGCGACGGCGTCGGCCTCGTGCGCGATCGCCATGAGCACGCGCGAGTTGCCAAACGGCAACCAATTGGTATCCGCCGGCCCGGCCGCCGTGCGCCCGCCGTAGGTACGGATCGAGCCGTACTTCTCTTTGGCGAGCGTGACGCCCTGCTCGTTGAGTGTCTTGCGGTCGGCGTCCGAGTAGGCCTGCGAGATGCCGAGCGTGCCGCGGTGGATGCCGCCGGCACCGGCGGCCGCCTCGTTGGGGTTGCCGGTGACGGCGTCCTGACGGGCAATGAGCGCCGCCTGCACGCCCGAGGAAGGCACTACCACGGGCGCGCCGGCGGGCCCCGGATACGACAACCACGGCGCGAGCGCCTGCGCGAAGCGGACGCCCTTTGTCGTGCCGAGCGCTTGCACGGCGGTCGCGAGCGTCGCCCCCGATGCCGTGTCGGGCAGGTCGACGAGCGCAACGCGACGCGTCGCGTCGACGTGCTTCAAGAGCTCCTGATGGATCACGGTCGTCGTGTAGCCGGGCGCGGCGACCTGGCCGGGCCCGAGCCCGTACTCGAAGCGCGCGAGCGCGGCGGCCACGTCGGCGGTCGTCGGCGCCGAACCGTCGGCGCCGGTCGTCAAGGTCGCGGTCGACGCCGCCGGCGGCAACGTGTCATTGACCTTGGTAAACGTGACCCAGTTGCGCCCCTGCGACCAAGCAACGATCGCGTCATTGGTGGCGAGCGCGGGCGAGCGGTCGACCTCGGTGCCAGCCGGACTCTCGACCACTATCTCGACGCCGGCGCCGAACGCCGGCGCGACCGCGGTCACCTTGACCGAGTTGCCCCAGACGCCGGGACTCGCCGCCTTCGCGGTCAGGCCCGTGCCGAGCAGCGCGGTCGCCGTGGCCGCGCCGGCGCCCGATGCCCTGGACACGTAGAGCGTGCCGCCGCCTTCGGCGAAGAACGTCGCGACCGCGTCGTAGAGCAGCGAGCCGCCCGAGCGCGGCCCAAAGAGCGTTTCGTACTCGGGCAGAGAGGCGACCTTGACCGCCTTTGTCGTCGAGCCGCGCGCGGCGACGCCGGCGAAGAACGCTTGCCCCGTGTCGAGCACGGGGCCGCCGCCGGCCGCGCCGTCGACAATCCGAATTTCAGTTCCGGGCCTGGGCACGGCTCACTCTCCCTTGTCGCTCTTTTTCGCCGAGTCGTCGACGATCTTGCCCTCGTCCTCGAGCCGCTCGACGACCTCGTCGTCGGCGCCCTTCGGGATCGTGTCGCCGGGCTCGACGATCACGCCGCCCACGTCCTCGGCGTGCTCGGATTGCAGTCGCTTCGGCATCTAGTCCTCTCCCTCAACGGGTTCGTCGATCGGCACCTTGACGAGCTCGGCGTCGGCACTCGCCGCAACCGGCCACTCGGGCGAAATGGGCCCGCCGCCGTCCTCGGGCCAACCGGGCTCGTCGGGCGGGCCGGCCCACCGATCGGTCACGTCGGGCACCTGTATCTCGAGCGACACGACGCCGATCGAGTACGTGCGCCCGCCGACGAGCTCGGCGCGGCGGTAGCGCTCGCGAATCCAGTCGACGCCCATAAAGAGCGCCGATGGCTGTTGCGTGGCGAGCGCGCGCAGGGCCAGCGCGTACAGCTTCGCGAGCCGCATCGATCCGGCCGCAGAGCTCAGGTGTATCTCTAGCTCGAGCTCGAAGCGCACGGCGTAGCGGCCCTGCCCGTCGGGCGCCGGCAGGTCGGTCGTGCCTGGCGACTTGACGACAATCGCCGGCGTTTGGTCCTCGGGAAAGCGCTCGTCGTCGACGTAGGCGCGCGGGCGCTCGAGGTAGCCGACCTCGAGCCCGTGTTGGCGCTCAACGTCGGCCAGGTAGTCATTGAGCCGGGCGTCGACGCGCGCCTTGAACGCCTCTTCCACGTCGACGGCGGCGATCAGGCGGCCATAGAGCGACTGCGGTTGCGGCGTGTACGGGCTCATGCGGCCCCGTGCCGATGCCGGACGATGTAGTCGCCGACCGCGGCCGCCGTGTCGCGCGCGATGCCGGCCGGAAGCTTCGGCGGCCGCGCGGCCGAATGGCTCGTGCCGCCGAAGACCATGTGCCCGTAGAAGTTGCCGACGCCGATCTTGAACTCGTCGCGCGTGACCTCGCGATTCTGCGCGCTCTTGATATCGCGCTCGAGCTTGCCGGTGCGGTCGGCGACGCCGCTTACGCCCTCGGCGGCGCGGCGCGCCTGGAAGCCGAGCACGGTCTCGAGGTTGCGCGCGGCGAGCGCCATGCCGCGCAGGTCGGCGCGCAGCTTGTCCTCGCCGATGTACTCGACGCCCCTCACGGCATCGGGTTCTCGAGGTCGCGTTGCCACCAATCGACCGGCCACGAGCCAGGGCCGCAGCCGGGGCCCGCCGGTGTGCATACGTCATAGACCTGCCAGGTGCGCTCCGAGCCCTCGCCGTCGGGCAGGTTGCCGGCTTGGCAATCCTTGACGCCGGTAAGCACGGCGTCGGCTTCGGTGCGCAACTGGTCGTAGTGTGAGCGCCCCGACTCGACCTGCTCGGGGAAATAGCCCTTCTCGATCATGCATGCCGCCTCGAAGCAGACGGCGACGGCGAAAGCGCCGGCGCACGCGTCGACGGGCGTGCCGACCTTCGCCTCGACGGTCGCGGCGGCGAGCGCGATTGTCTCGTCGACCTGGGTCAAGGTCGGCCGGGTCTCGTCGGTCCATTCGCCGAGCTCCCGGCCGCCTTGATCCTTCGTCCTGGCGCGCAAGAGCGCGGCCACGTTCGCCGGTGTTGCGTCGATCGCGGCCACGCTCACCTAACCCCCTATGCGGTCCAGTCGGCGAACTCGAACGGCACGGCGGCCGCCTCGGTCTGCCTCGAGATGGGCATACCGACGGCGACGCCGACGCGCATCCAGCACTTCATCGCGGTGAGATTCTCTTGGAATGCGTTAGCGATGATCGCGCCGGCGGCGTCCTGCAAGACCGCCTCTTTCGAGAGCTCGAAAGAGATGTCTTCGACGAGCCCAACGAGCAGGTAGTTGAAGTCGCCGACGATCGCGTCGCCCTTTGTCGAGTCCCAGTCGATCGCCTGCGAGACCTGCCAGCCGTAGAGCACCTGCGCGGGCGCCTCGCCCGGCAGCGCGCCCGCCTCGCGGTAGGCGGCCCTGAGTGCCGTGCCGATCGCGGGCCCGGCCGAGATGCCGTTGGGCGTGATGCCCTGCGCCTCGAGCACCGCGGCGGCCTTGTCGATCGCGGCCGGCGCGTCGGCAGCCGACTGCGCGGCGCCGGCGAGCCCGGCGAGACCGCCGGCCGGGAACGCGGCCGGCGCGCCCGTGCCGAAGAAAACGGCGGCGTCGAGCGCCTCGGCGATCGCGGTGGCGACCTGCGGCCGCACCTGCTCCCAGACGGGAAAGCCGGCGTCGTCGATGTAGGCGTCAGGGATCGCGAGCGTGCAGGCGAGCTCCTCGGCCTGGACGTTCTGCGCGGTCCACTCGATCTTGGTAGCGGGCTTGCGGCCGCCATAGCGCGGCGTCACGAACCCGGCGGCGGGCATGAACGAAACGACCGGAATCGTCGTCAAGCCCGACGGCATCGTGAGCCGGCGGCCGAGCTTCAGGGTTGCCGACTCACGCGGAAGGTCGGCGATCATTTCGCGCGCCATCGTGCGCGGAATCAGGGTCTCATAGGCGGTAGGCACGAAAAAACTCCCTCGAGTAAGTCCGAGGTTTTCCCGTGCGAACCCGTCGCGCCGGCCAGTAGTCGAGTCGCGGGCGGCGCCCGGCCACGGGGCGACTCAGGGAGTCAAGCTACCACTAGGGCGCGCGCCAGAGCAGAAGCAGCACGACGACGCAGAACGCGAGACTGACGCCGAGCAACGTCCACTCGAGCGCGCTAGCCCCGAGCTCGACTGCGAATCCAGTCGTCGGGCGTGCTCTCGCGGCCCGAGCCGGGCGCCGTGCCGCGGGCGCCCTGCGTCACGAGCCCGCCGCCCTCGTGGCCGCCGTTGCCGCCGGGCGCGGCCAGGTAGTCGCGCTCCTGAATGAGCTCGTCGATCGCCGCGTCGATGGCCGCGTCGTCGGCGTCGACCGGCAACTTGTTGCCCAGGTGTAGAACGGCGTCCTCAGCCTCGCGCAGCTTGGTTGCGGCCCTGACGCGTAGACGGCTATGTAGACGCTCCGCGGCGTGCTCCGAATCCCACTCCGAGCGCGCCGTTTCGACCGCCTCGCGGATCGCGCGCTCCTGCTCGGATTCGTTCTCGACGCGTCGGCGCTCGGCGTCGGCGCGCAGCCGGTCGGCCTCCTGCTGAGCGGCGAGTTTCTCGCGCCGGTGCTTCGCGTTCTCGCGCCGCAGGCGCGCTACCTCGTCGTCGCCGCCCTCGGGCTCGGGTGCGTCCGGCTCGGGTGCCGGCGCGTCGGGCTCGGGCGTGTCGGGGTCCGGCCTACCTGTTTCGGGCATCCTCTTCGCTCTCGTGCCCCATCGGTGTGGGCTCGCCGCCGTAGACCGGGTCCTCGCCCAAGTGCTCGCGCGTGCCCGGCTGCCGGTGCGCGGGGCGGTCGTCTGAGTAGTCGCCCTGCACGGGCGCGAGCCCTGGGCCGCGCTTCGCGCCGCTCCTGCTCTCGCGCTTGCTTTGCTTCGGTGCCTGCGTCTGTCCCTCTTCGGCCATGCGGCCCCCTTACTCGTCGGCGAAAACCGCGGCAACCGAGCAGCGGTCACGTGGATGAAACGGAACGGTATCGGCTCGCCGGTAGCGCCCGCCACCCGAAGCGATCGTGACGCACCACGGGCACGGGTTCGGCGAAAGCTCTTTGCGCCACCCGACGATCCGGCGCGTGCCGGCCCTGGCCGCCTCGTCGAGCCCGCCGCGCTCGGCGGCGTGCAGGTCGCCCGAACCGAGCTCGCCGGCGTAGGAGCCGGCCGCGCGGCGCGCGACGAGCTCGTCGTCGCCATCGGCGAGCCGGGCGAGTAGGCGCAGCACGGGCGAGCGCGCCACGGGCGAGCCGGCGTCGACGGCGACCGCGGCGAGCGCGCGCTCGGTCGACGGCGGATCGGTCAGCGGCGACGGCGGCGAGAGCCCGGCGACGTAGGCCATTGCGAAGCTAGCCGAGCGCCGTTGCGCGCCGCCGACGAGCCGCAGGGCGTGGCGCTCATAGAGCCCGAACGCGGCGTCCGAACTCGGCTCAGGTAGGCGCAACAAGACCGCCATGAGCGCCGCCTCGAGCGCCGTCGAGAGGCGCTCCTGCACGAACCTATGCCGGCGGTCCTGGGGGTCCGCCATTGGTCGGCAGGGGCGGGTTCGTGGCAAGCGCGAGCAGTTGCGCGCCGGCGCTCTCGAGCGTCCACTCGGCTATCTGCGCCGGCGTCGCGCCGATGTACTCCCAGAGCGCGCGCCCCGGCACGCCGATCGTCTGTAGCTTGACCGCGGCGTCTGAGACCTGCGCCGGGTTGCGCATTTCGGCGTCCTGCCAAATCGTCTCGAGCGTCGGCGGCGCCGTGCCCGAAAGCTCGAAGCCGAGCGCGATCGTGCGCTCGTGCGACTCGCCGAATCGGCGCTGGCGCTCGCGGCACTTGGCAACGAGCCCTGACTCGCTCGACACGAGCGACTCGGCGGTCGGCGGGTTGGCGAGTTGCGACTGCATGAGGTAGTGACTCGGCACGCGCGAGATGGCGGCCAGCGCGGCGACGCACGCCTCGATCGCGCGCAGGTACTGACCGAGGTCGGAAGCCTCGAAGGTGCCGAACTTGGTATCGGGATTGTCCGAGACCCAGAGCCGATCGACGGCGGCCTTGAAGGGCTCGACGGGCTTGCCCGTGTCGGGGTCTTTCGGCACGTCGAGCCCGGTCGCCCACTTCTGACGGAAGGCGGCCACGTCGGAGGTTAAGAGCAGGTCAAGCGTCAGCTTGTCGATCCGGCGCAGGAGCGGAATGCAATCCTCGAGCTCAGACGTGCCGCCGCCCAGGATCGTGGCGCGATTCTCGAACGGCACGATCGGCACGACGCCGAGCTCGTTCGCCGACACGAACGGCTCGGTGCTCTTCCACTCGAGCGGCCGGCGCACGCTCTCGTCGAGCGGGAAGGCGCCCGGCTCGAGCGACTCGGGCAGGGTCGTCGCCCAGCGGTAGGTCGCGTCGGGCCGGTAGAGCTCGGCCGCCCACTCGCGGCCGGTCGGCTCGAGCGGGTAGACCTTGACCGCCGCCGCGACCCGACGGCGGTCCCCAGGGGCCGGCTCGTGTGTGACCTCGAATACGGATTCGGGCGCGATCGTGCCCTCGCCCGAGACCGAGAGATAGCCAACGCCGGTCACGAGCGCCTCGGTGTAGACGAGCCGCTCGTCGGCGTCCATGCTCGAGCCCTTGAAGAGCCGCCACGCCTCGGCGTCGCTCGCGACGGCGCCCGTGCGGAAGCCCATCACGTGCAGACGCTCGGCGATCGTGTCGACGACGAGCCGGGCCCAGGGCGTGCGCGAGAGCTCGATCAGGAGTTTGTAGGCGTCGCGGTAGCGGCCCTGCACGACGGGGTAATCCTGGCGCCCCTCATACCACGCCCAGAGATAGGCGGCGTGCGTGCGTTGGGCGGCGAGTTGCTCGAGCAGCCGGTCGCGTTGTGTGGCGACGAGCTCGTCGAGCGCGGTTTCGGCGCTCGGGTCGACGGCGGCGGCCACGGGTGAATCCTAACCGCGGCGCGCGCCGCAGGACCAACACGGGCGCCAGTAGAGCTCGCCCTCGGTGTCGACGACGCCCGTTCCGCCGCAGCGCAGGCACGGCGGCGACGGCGGTTCGTAGGAGTTGACCGCCATGCCCGTGTAGACGCCGCCGGCGCGCGCCGGCTCGGGATTGTCGAGCCCGAGCTCGTCGAGCGGCGCCGGGAATCCGTAGCGGTGCCCGTCGAGCTCGCGGTCGTAGCGCGGTGCCGGCACGGGCACCAGTGGCGGCGGTGCGATCAAAGGTCGTTTGACCTTTGACCTTTGTCTCTTGACCGGCGCCGGCTTCGGTTTCGGCGGCGCGGGCGGCTTCACGCGCTCGAGCTCGCCGGCATAGACCGCCGGTCGCGGCGGCACGGGTTGCGGTGTGACGAACTTGCCCGGCCAGTCGCCCGCCGCGCGCCGGCGGCGTTGCTCGGCGACGCGCTCTTTGAGTAGCTCGGCGAGCTCGCTCAAAACGTGACGAGCGTACCGCCGCGGCGGCGCCGGTCAAGCCCGTCGGCGATCGCGTCTATGCGCGCCTGGAAGGCAAGCGTCGCCGCCATCGCCGCGTCGATCTTGTTGGGTGACTTGGGCCGGTCCTTACGCAGCGTGAGCCCGTAGCGCGTCGAGCGCGTGCGCGCGTTTTTCAGGTGCCGCACGAGCCGCGGGTCGCCGTCGTGCGCGAGCTCGCCGGTCACGAGCGCGGTATGCGTGGCGACCGCGGCCGGCACGATCCGCCCGTCGCGCGCCGTCGAGAACTCGCGCACGACCTCGCCGCCGTACTCGGCCGCCCAAGCGGCGAGCTCGGGCGCCCAGAACGGCGGGTCCGCGTACATGAGCACGACGACGTACTCGTCGAAGGCGCCGGCGACGGCGGCGTCGACGGCGTCGCGATCGACGACCCAAGCGGCGCGCTCGGCCACGGTCGCCGCCGTGTCGGGCTCCCAGACGCCGAGCGTCAGGAGCTCGGGCGCGTCGCCGAGCGTGCAACCGACGAGCGCGGTAGCGTCGTCTGAGAGCGAGCCGTCAAAGCCGAGCGTGATCGCATTCCCACGCTCGGCCCGGTCAGCACTCCCCGCTCGTGCCGTGGCGGCTCGCTCGACTACTTCCGGCTCGAGCCAGGCGTCGGCGGCGATCGACGGTTGGTTGAGCCAGAACCGGCGCGCCTCTTTCGCGTCGGTCTGCGGGTCACGTATCTCGGCCATGATCCGCGGCAGGTCAAGCCACGCCGCCGCCGGCCCGTAGACCTGCCGGAGCGCCGCCTCGAGCTCGTCGTCGTCGTCGAGCTCGGGCACGTCGGGCGCCTGCCGGTGGTCGACATAGATGGTCGGGTCGGCGGCGCCCTCGGCGACGAGCGCCGACCAGTGCCGATAGAGCACTTCGGCGACCGAGTCCTCGCCCGGCTGCCAGGCCGCGGAGGTCTCGAAAGACCACGCCTGCGCCTGCGCGCGCTTGCCGAGATTGCGGCGCACGACGGCGTGCAGCCGGCGCAGTTCGCGGGTGATCCAGTAGGCGGTCTCGTCGAACACGGCGTGCGTCGTGCGCCCACCTTCCGCGGAGGTCGCGCCGGAGGTCTCGGCGAGCATCACGCCGCCGCCCTCGAGATAGGTGCGACTGAGCCCGATATCGAGCCCGAGCTCGTTGACCGCGGGGCCCTCGCCGAGCATGAACGCCGCCGTCGAGTAGGTCGTGCCGGCCTGCCCCTCTTCGGTCGCGTAGGCGACGACCTGGGCGCCCTTGACGGGCCGCCCGATGGGTTGGCCGCGCGCGCCCGTGCCGTCGTAGCGCACCGGCCCGCAGAGCTCAGCCGCGGAGATGGCGCCGGCGAGCTCCGATTTCGAGCGGCCCTTCGGGCGTGAGAGGAAACCGCGGCGCACGACGCGGCGCCCGTGCGCGTCAAGTTCGTATAGGTGAAGCACGACGTGCTTGAGCTCGTCGTCGAGTCGGTAGGGCTCGCCCTGCACGTCGCCGGGGCCGTGCACGAGCATCGCCTCGAGCCACTCGATTACCTCGAAGCCGAGCGTGCGCTCGAGCGGCGCGAGCCCGGCGACGCGGCGCGCCGCGCAGGCCGGGCAGGTCAGTTTGCGCCTAGCGCCGGCGGCTACTGCCACGGCGCCGGCGCTTCGCCCGCTTGCGCTCGGGTAGGCGCTTGTGCTTTGTGCCTTTGACCATTTCGCGCGCCTTCGTGCGCGAGAGCCCGGTCTTGCGGCGCACCTTGCCGCCGGCGACGGCGCCAAAGAAACGCGCCTGGGCGCGGCTCTTCGCCTTACGCGGCACGCTCTAGCCGGGCGGTCACGTCACGTACCCAGCCATTCCAACGGTGCGAGCCGCGGATTAGTAGGCGCCGACGTAGTCGAATCGCCCAATGCATTAGGGCCGGGTGCCGAGTAGCAGCGCCCGTCGGCGCCCTGGGCGGCGGCGCGTGCGCCGCTTTGACTTCACGAACCGGCCGCCGGCGCCGCGCTTGCGTCCGGTGCGCTGGCGCTTCGCCATCGTCAACGCCCCTGCGGGCCCGGCTCGTCGACCTGCTCGGCCGGGTCGGCGGGCAGTTGGCCGGCGGTCGGCTCGGCCGGTGTCTCGCTCGGCTCGGGCAGCGACTGGTCGGGCGCGGCGTCGGGCTCGAAGTCGGCGTGCACGTTGCCGCCCGGCTTCACGTCGAAAACGAGCGTGCCGGGCGTGCCGTCCTCGGCCTTCACGCCGGGCAATCGGTACGTCTGTTCCTGCTTCGCGTTCATGGCGGCGATGCTACTCCGGGGCCTGACCGCCGTCGATCACGTCGAGCTCGTCGCTCGCGCCGGCCGCCTCGAGCTCGAGCAAAGTCGCCTCGACGACGTGCTCGACCTCGCGCCGCTCGAGCGGGTCGCCGCGCGTGCCGTGCGTCCTGGCCGCGACCTTGTCGACGAGCTCGGCGAGCGTTATCTCGCTCATGGCGGCGATCCTACCCCGGAAACGGGACCGGCCCCGCCACTCGTTAAGGACGGGGCCGGTCAGGACTCCCAACGGAATGAGAGACGCCGGCCAGGGATCAGCCCGGCCGAGCGCCCGATTCTACGGGCCTCTACGGCGTCGGGCGAGTCCCCTGGTTGCCGACGGTGAACTTTTCGATCCTCGTGCCGCCGCGCACGACCCAGATTCGCTTCGCCGGCCGCGAATGGCTGCCGCGCACCCAAGCCGTGATCGGGTAGACGCCGCACTGACGCGGCACCCTCACGAGCACGAACACGCGCCCGTTTGATCCGCGCCGCGGGCGCCGCACCTGAGTCTGGCCATTGATCCGCACGCGCACGCGGCGGGTGGTCGGGAACGGGCGCTCACGACGCGCACGAATCGGCAGCACGAGCGCCGACACGCGCCGCAGGTTGACGCAAACCGCGCCGGGCCCTGCCGGTCCGGGCAGGCCATCGGCTCCGGGTGGACCGACGGGGCCGAGCGGACCTATCGGGCCGATCGGACCGAGCGGGCCCTCAGGGCCTATCGGCCCGATTGCGCCGGGATCACCGGGCGGCCCAGCCGGGCCGGGCTCGCCGGGCGCGCCGTTACAGACGTAGAAAACCGAGTCGGCCGGGTCGTCGGGCACGCGCCCGTCGGCGTCCTCGTCGCCCGGCTCGTCGTCGGGCTTGCCGTTCACGACCACGATCTTGATACCGCCGAACTCGCAGTTCTCGCCGGCCGGCTCGACGACGACGGTCGTGTCGCCGTCGCAGAGCGTGGTCGGGTTGTGCTCGCACGGGTCCTGCGGGTTGGGCGGGTCCTCGCCGAGCGCCGCCGGCGCGGCCACGAGCGAAACGGATAGAGCCGCGCAGAGCGCGGCGAGATACTTCATGGTGCTGCCTCCCTGGAAGGATTGACCGCGCCAGACTAGGCCCAGGCGGGCGCCAGCGCTACCCCCAAACGAGCGACGGCGGCAAGGTAGGGATCGCCGCCGTCGTCGATGCCGCGCGGTGCTATGCAGGGCTTGCGCGGCAATGGATGGGCGCTCAGCCTAGCCCGTGGCGACCTCGCCTTGTGCGCGCTCGGCGAGTTTCTGCTCGACCGCCTCGTCGACCGCCTCTTGGAATGCCTCGCCGGGGTCGGCGAGCTTCGCACCGAAATGGCGGTTGCGCCCCGCCAAGAGGTTCGGATGCTTGGGGGTCGCTTGCATTCGGTTGCCCCCGCGCACGACGCCGTCGTCGTCGACTGTCGCCGGGCCAGCGGTTGCCGGGCGCTCGGGTGCCGGCTTCGCCGCCTTCATGCGAGTTAGCGCGGCGCGCTCTTTCGCCGTGAGCTCTTCGCCCGCCTCAACCTTTGCCTCGAGCTCGGCAATGCGCTCTGCGCGTCGCTTTGTCGCACGCTGTACCGAGCCGGGTCGTCTCGTGATTGGCTCGATTTTGACGGCACGGCGCACGGTTACTTGCTCTGTCGGGTTCGACCACCCTTGATCGAACGCGAGCAAAACGTGTTGCGCCGACGGCGGCGTCAGGTAGATGTAGCGTTGCCCCCGCTCAGCGTCGGTAGCGCGGATCGTTGCCATATCGACCGAGACCCTCGTCAGGTTCGGATATTGCCGCTTGATCGCGTCGGCAATCAAGCAGCCGCCAGACTTCGACTTGATCGCCCGTTCGCGCTCCTCTTGCGTGATCGCAAGTTGCAACGTCGGCGAGCTCTTCTTGGCGCGTGGCATGAGCACCCTTCCCAAATAGGAGATATTCAGGCTGAATATCTCATGCGTGCCGACGACGCGCCAGTACCGGGTTCGGACTAGCCGCGCAGGAGCCGCTCGCGCTCACGCGCATTCGGTCTCGCGCTCGAGCGCGTCGACGAGCTCGTCGAGCTCTTGCCGTTCGGGCTCGGTGCCGGCGGCGGATCGGACACGGCCAGACGCAGACGCTCGCGCCGCTCGCGCGGGGTCAGGTAGAGCACGCGCTCGAGCGACAGCACCGCGGCGTACATGCCGAGCGGCGCCTCGCCGGCGAGCTCGTCGAGCGTCTCACGCAGCTTCACGAGGCGCACCACGAACACGTCGTCGGAGGGCGCCCAGTAGCGCGACACGGGCTCGGCCCAGAGTGCCTTGCGGGCAGCCGCCTGCGCCCGTGTAAGCCCGCCAGGCGCCCTGGGCGGGCCGAGAGGCTCGGCAGCCGCCCCGTCGCCGCTCTGCGGCGCTCCGCGGCGCCGAGAGCGGGAAACCGACGGTTTTACGTGACCTGCCACGCGCTAACCGGGCTCGCTTGCACTCAGAGGCGCA
>Ga0190271_10001868_pt1 | contig 12354 bp, 6 predicted proteins | sample Popmic356T_FD_133747 | JGI IMG/M metagenome (GOLD analysis project Ga0190271, IMG submission 133747) | Populus adjacent soil microbial communities from riparian zone of Weber River, Utah, USA - 356 T | ecosystem: Environmental > Terrestrial > Soil > Riparian zone | place: USA: Utah | collected...
AAAATTTAACAATACCTTCAATAGTTTCTGTTCCGGAAAATTTGCCGAATGGAAATACAAGAGTTGCTACTTACTATGCAGTAGGTGTGCAGAAATATAAAGCAAGAATTAAAGCAGGAAGTGATCCCGTTACTTATGAATGGGTTTTTGTAGCGCCGCAAGCAGATCTTTATGATATTACCAATGCAAAAGTTGGTACGCATGGTGCAGGCCCTTTCTGGGCAACATCACCACTTGATTCGATCTTTGGTCAACAGTTTTCTCCTGCAAGAACAGCACCCAGCCCGGATCCTGAAAGTATAGATTGGTTATTATTGATGCCAAAGATTGGTACTACGCCAATCGGAATTTTTGCTGATGTTGATTACATACAACGTATAGCAACGAAAGGAGGAAAAGCACCATTGACTCCTCCATCTGACATACACGAAACAATAGATGTAAAATATAAAACAGTCTATCGTTTTACTAAGATCAATCCATAAAATGATTTATTAAAGGGCGGTTTTATAATTAGACGGAGCCTCTTACGGAAGTGAGAGGCTAATTTTGTACTAATCTAAAAATCTTGCTTTCAAGTCAGGTGTTGGCAACCAGCATTCTTCTTTCTTGCCAAACCATTTGTAGCGATTCTTTGCGATCAGATTATAAATAGCATCACGAATAAATTTTGGAACGATCCAGAATATTTTTACCCAGCCCCAGCCTTTTAATTGTGAGAACATTTTTAATGCGGCCGTTGAACGGGTGTAGATTTTTCCTTCTTCATAAAGTACAAAGGAATTGAAGGTGTCAGTTGGCAGATCGAGTTGTTTTAAAAGTCCTTGTCCGTAGTTAGATTGAAGTGAAGCAAATAAAAACTTTTTTTCTTTATCTCTTTTTAAAATGAATTGAACACTTCCACTGCAGAGATTGCAAACACCATCGAAAAGGATTACGGGGTTGTTATTCACTCTATAAAAATACATCTTCTAATATTCACGTCGAGCTGTTTCGAAAGTCATCTGTATATAGTTTGAAAGTAACTTGACAGATAAAGGTTATAAAATCACCCTTTTGGGGTATGTTCATAGGTAAGCATTCTTAGTATTTTTAATTTTCAATTCTCTCCCTTGAATACCGTTTCGGTTAAGTTGATTTATTAGCACCTTAAGACTATTTGACAGGAGCTGTTTAGTAAAAGTGCGGCTTTCTAGTAAGAATATTCCATTCATTTCAAAAGTGAGTAAAATGGATAAGATCATCCCTCGCAAACCGAAACTGTATGCACTTCTCGTGGGCATAAATGAGTATAACGAAAATATTTTATTGGCCGGCAAAAAGGTAAAATTTCCAAAATTATATGGTTGTGTTTCTGACGCGGAGAAGATCAGGAAATACCTGAAGGCAGAATCCTCCTTTGAAACTTCTATAAAACTTCTGGCAGATCATAATGCAACCAAGGAGGAGATCGTTCGGCTGTTCGAAGATCACCTGGGAAAAGCTGGTAAAGAAGATACCGTACTTTTTTATTTTTCGGGACATGGCACACAGGAATTTGCCGATAAAGCCATTTTTAAATCGGAAACCGATAACAGGCTTGAATCTATTGCCTGCTATTTTTCAAAAAGTAGTGATGATTTTTTACTTGCTGATAAAGAATTGCGTTGGTTGATCAGCAAGCTTTCACAAAAGCGATCTCATATTGTAACAATTTTTGATTGCTGTCACTCGGGTGACAATACACGCAATGGATATCTCTTGAAAGAGTCATTCGCTAACGTAATTGAAAAAAGAGGAGCTTTTGTATTTCCTCAAAGGGATTGGAACAACTTTATTTTTAGCAAAGAAATAGATAAAAATAATTTCTTGCAGTTGAGTGATACCGAGCTTCTGCCTGAAGGCAAGCATTATAACTTGTCTGCTTGTGAGTCCGATGAGTCTGCGGTTGAAATTTCAGGAGAGGCCGTTTTTACCAGGGCTTTATTGAATGTATTGAATACTTCAAGGGGTGATATTACTTACTACAGCCTGAATAGCCGCATAAGGCAATACATGCGTAATGTTTATGAACAGAAGCCAAAAATTTATGTAGCAAACGAGGATCGTACTGATCTTTTCTGCAATTTTTTGAATAAGCCATTTGATAGAAGCAAAAATGTTTTTGGGGAATTGACATTCAACGAGAATTCGGGGTGGCAGCTTAACCTTGGAGCAATACATGGGATCAATAAAAAAATTGGTCCATTCAAAATATTTGACCCCGATGATCTGTCATTAAAACTATCGGGAACAATAGAATCAATAAATGTTGATTCTTCTGAAGTATCCATAAAAGGAGATCCCGATCGTCATAAAGTGTATAGTGTAAATATTGAGGGAATAACCGGTGAAAAATTGCGAATACACTTTGCCACTGATAATGGCGAATTAGCCGATAAAGCCAGGATCTTTGATATTCTGTCTAAAGATCCAAAGGAATTTATCATTCCTGAAGATGATGAAAAAAGGGCACAGTACGTATTAAGATTTTTGAACGGTAAATATTATCTCACTTACCCATTTGACACCTATCGGCCACTTGCAAGTCCTGTTTTAGAAACCGATAAGAAACTTGCTGTTAAAGTATCTTCAATAATTAATCACATTGCCAGCTGGGAGTTTTTAAAGAATCTTTCAAATGGAAAAGAAAATATAATTCCCGAAACCGATTTGAAAGTTGAAATAGCAATTGGCAATTCACCAGCCAGTTATCAAATTATTAAAAACGGAACTTCTGTAGATATCGATTATAATCTAAAAGATGGAAAATGGTCAAGTTCAATTTCAGTGCGACTAACCAATAACTCAAAACGTAACTTATACTGTAGTGTTCTCTACCTGCAATCAAACTTTGCTTCTTATTCGCGGTATTTAAATCCACCCGTAAAGATGTTAATACCCGGAGAAATTGTTGAATTAAAATATAAAGACGATCCAGTATTAAATATCGGCCTGGACAAAGTAATGAAGTGGTATAATTGGAAGGAACAAAGAGATTTTTTAAAGTTCATAATCAGCACAGAAAATTTTGATGTTTCATTACTTGATTTTGACCAATTGCCTGAACCAGATATCCCTGTTATCAACCGCAGGATAGAAAATGAATATACAAATGAGCAGATGGATTTTAATAATGGAAAAGGATGGAGTACAAAACAAATTGAAATTGTTTTAAAAAACCCCGAACATAATACCATTAGTGAAGATGATCTGAAAGCCTTCCTTGATGATCAAAAAACTTCCGACTTCGCTTTGGGATTATATTTTAATGCAGAATTAGATGGTTTTGAATCGACGTACAGTTTAAAGACAGAAATTAAGATCAAAAATGAGATCAAACGTGGTTTAATAAGTGACAAGATCATTGATATTGCCAATTGGTGGTCAAGAAGAAGGAGAAATAATTTTTATAAGCAAGCCGTTTCTCGTTTTCCTGATCGAATAAAAATTGTTTCGGAAGGAGATTCCTGGTTTCAGCATCCGCTGGTATTAGATATTATTGATCACTTGCATCGCGTCTATAATATTTATTGTGTAGGTGCAGCCGGAGACACGTTGCGAAATTATTTCAGTGCCGAAAAAAATAATGGCGAATATTTTCTTAATGCACTGGATGAAAAAGACCCGGAATTTTTCCTTATTAGTGGAGGCGGAAATGATATTCTTGGCTCTCAATTCCGAAATTATCTTGTCGACAATCCAAATAATGATCTTCCTGAAGGTGTAAACCCAAAACGCTTTTTAAAAGAGGAATTATTCGATGAGATCAATAGTTTGATGGATATCTACAAAACAGCATTCATCAATTTGAAAACGCATAAGCCTGGTATACATGTTATCGTTCACGGATACGACTATCCTATAAAATTAAATGATTCAAAAAAAGGATGGTTAGGCAGGTACATGATTGATAAAGGAATAAAGAGAGAGGGTGACAGGCAAGCGATCATTCATCTTATCATGGATACATTTAATCAACACCTTTTCGACTTAAGCAAAAACTTTGACAATGTTACTTACATAAATCTAAGAGGTATGATAAGGTTTAATACCAAAGAAGGAGTGGATCAGTGGTATGATGAAATACATCCTAATGCTGACGGGTTCCAGCAGATAGCGATGAAATTTATCCAGACTATTGATGGAGTAGTTCAGAAAAATATTAACCATAAAAAAACTTTAACACATGCAAACAATTGATTTAGTCAAGTATGTCAAAAATCTCCAGATAGAAAGCCCTGTTGTGGCTTTTCCGTCTACAAAAGCAGGTATGCAAATAGCAGAAGGCGAAGAGCAAACATTTTTGAACGCAAAGAGTCTTGTTTCCTTTGTTTCCGAAGTAAGTGGTCAACAAAGAGAAGATGTCTTAAATTCAGTATTGCTTGCACAGTTAGCGGCTAATAAGCAGTTTCCGGAAGATGTTCAGCTAATAGATTGGTATAAGTCTTTTTCAAAAGCTTTGAACAATCTTGGATGGACATTAGAAGGAAAAGAGTTTTCCACTTTCAAATCAGCCACAGATGTTTTTGAAGTGGAGAATGCCATTGTAGATATTTTGACCACAGCCTTTGGCGGTACTTTTAAAACCGTCATTACAAAAACACTGGCTTCTATCAAAGGTCTGAGTGATAACAATGGTAAGATAACTGCTTTCGAAAAAAACACACATTCTTTGTCAAAAGGAGCTTTTCAATTAGGACTTGTGAAAGTGGAAAATGGCACTATTTCCCTACAGCTGGGTATGTTCCTGCTCACATCTTCAAATGAAATTAAAAAGATCTTATTCTTTAAATCTTCAAAGGACAAAACAAGACTGGATTATTGCTCTCAAAAAGGAACATTGAACGAAGAAATTTATAAAACGATCAGGGAACCTATTGTGACCAAACTTGGAAAGAAAGTAACTGATTTTATAAGCGAGGTCGAAATATGATATAATGATCATTAGTAAAAATTACAATTATGAAGAAAGTCATATTTCTTGCTTTTGCAAATAGTGCTTCCGGGCCCCTTGAATTTCTAACTGAAGAAGATAAAGAGGTTTATGATGTCTTGAGTGAGCGGTATGCTAGAGGCGATTATTTTCTTCACCGTGAATCTTTTGCTACGCCTGAAACTATCAATAAATTCTTAGATCGATATAAAGATGATCTTGCAGTATTTCATTATGCGGGTCATGCGGGCAAGGATAAGTTGCTTGTCAACGACCAGAATATTTTTTCAAACGGCATAGCAAAGCAGCTTAAGCACAGTGCTGAGAAAGGCTCACTGAAACTAGTGATATTAAATGGTTGCTCAACTGGCGGACAGGTTAAAGTGTTAAAAGAAAACGGAATACCGGCGATAATATCTACAAGTGCACCAATTAATGATAAAAGCGCATTGGAGTTTTCGAAAAGATTGTGGCAGAAACTTGTAAAAGAAGAAATGACGACAGAAGAAGCCTACATAAATGCCCTTGCTGCTGCGATGACAGTAACAAGCCAGGATCTTGCTAATGCAGATCATCGGCATTTGTTTACAGATGATAATGAATCGTTAGGTGATTCCCCTCTTTGGCGTCTTGATTGCATAAGTGATGACGCTATAAAAATAAGACCAATTCCATATGAAATAGATGAACCGCCGCCGCCACCACCACCTAATGAGAAACTTATTGAAACATTATATAAATCTTTTATAGAGGCCGATAATCATCATATTGTTGAGCTATGGGAAAAAGAAGAAAAGGGGCTTGAAGTTTCAGATAGTGCGAAGCAAATCGCTATTGTCAACAGCATTCCATTCCCAATTGGTGTACATCTCCAAAGGCTTATTTGCCCGACACTCGGTTCTGAGGATGAAGCCTATGATGAATATGGAATGAAACGGCTCGAGCAGATAGCACAGTTATTTCAAATTACAACCGAATTCCTTGGTGTTATTATGATCGCCCAAGTCTGGGAAATATTTGTTCAGAATGATAAAATTACCGACCTCGATAAGGATCTAAAAAATAGACTAAAAGAGTATCTGGAACTCAACGAAAAAGACAGGGAAGTTTATGATTATATTCCCCTGATCCAAATAGTACGGGAATATTTAGAGAAACTTCAAACCGATAATATAATAAATACTTCATTTATTGATGAGCAGGAATTATTACGGAGACTGTTTCTTACTGAAGATGATTTCAGGAGTGCCTGTAATTATCTTTCCAACTTACGGGGTCGTGTGATGAAGAATAAGATTGATAAAGACAGGGCAAAAATCATTTGCATTGAAGCGGAAAAACAGCTTTGTATTTTTATTGCGCCTCTCGGATTTATTCATCGGTACCAACTTACAAGCGTTCAAAATATAGATATTCTGAAATTCCGACACATTCTAAGAAATAAAACGGAATACAAACATCGCATCATTAAATGCATGCAGGCGATTGGCACAGATGAATCGAGCTATTATTACATGGATACTTTCCTTGATAACTGGGGAGTTATTCTTCTTAAATGTAAAACCTCGAGAATAAATTTAAAAGGAAGGACAAAGCGATTCAAGGTGGAAGTGGAAGGTTATCTGAATTTATCTCCTTTTGTTATTGACAGGAATTCATTTCTGGACAAAACAGATCTTGCTTATATTATGTTTTTCAAAAGCGAGAGTGAAAAAGAAATCAGTTATAAGCGGGTAAAAAATCCTTTAAGCCAGCGTGATGCCCTCACGGTAAAAAAGCAGGATGAAGAGGACGACAATTTTGAACCAATAAGAGTGCAATATAATGCCTTTAAAAATTTCATCGCTTAAGTTAAATGAGGTCTCCATGCATCACCTTACTAAAATAAAAAGCCCATTTAAGTTTTTAGATCCATTTAATAAGAATGATCGCGGCTTTTTTTTTGGAAGAGATAAAGAGGTCATCCAGTTATATGATTTTGTAAATAAGAACAGGGTGGTGTTGGTGTATGGCCAGTCAGGAACAGGTAAAACCAGTATTATTCAATGCGGGCTGGCCAATGAATTTGAAACATCAGATTGGAATCCATTTATGATCAGGAGAGAAGATGACTTGAACAAATCCCTTTTAAAAAGTCTGAAAAATGAAATACATGTTCAGATAGATGAAGAAGAAATTGAAAATTTTGTAGAACTTTTATTTCCCGAAAGCCCGGGTAAAAATAATCAGCAAAAAGTTGCCGACACAAAAAACGATCATGGCGAAAAAAGATATATAGCTAGTGTGGTTTTTTATCTTCAAAAAGTGATCGAACGATTCCTCCGGCCAGTGTATCTCATATTTGACCAGTTTGAAGAATTACTCATTCTTGGAACAGAGACCGAAAAAAAACGTTTTGTAAATACGCTGCAAACCTTACTGGGACCGAACAGAGTTGTTGATTGCAATATCATTATCGTAATGCGTGAAGAATATTTTGCATGGTTAGATACTTTTGAAAAAGATATACCGGGAATTTCAGATCGTAGAGTAAGGATCGAACCCATGCGCACAAAAGAAATTGAAAAGGTGATAATTGATTCATGCAGGGCATTCAATATTACATTGACCAATCCTGAAAATAATGTAAAGCAAATGATATCTGCAGTGTCCAAAAACGCAGATATATCATTACCCTATCTCCAGGTTTATATGGATCAACTTTGGCGTAATGACTACAAAAGCACTTTTCCGGACGGATATCATGGAAGCGAAGAGTTTATTCCATTAACTTTTACTTCAGAGGAAATAATAGAGTTTGGTAAAATAAAAGATGTAATGCAGCGATTTTTAATTGAACGAAGAAGCGATTTTCAAAAAGAAGTTAAAAAAAAATATCCCGATATACCAGACAATTTTTTAACGATGATCCTGGATTGTTTTGTAAACATCCGTGGTACAAAAATGCCGAATGCCTTCGATCTTGATAACGGATTTTATAAATTCTCCAAAAGATCTCCGAAACTCCTGCATGAAACTAAACCGGAGCTTTTAAAATTCACCCTCGACTTTCTCCAGCGAAACCAGGTATTAAGAAATAGCGGGAACAGTTTTGAATTGGCCCATGACATATTTGCCAAATTGATCGATCAGCAACGAGATGCAAAACAAAAAAGATTGAACGGCATTCATGAAATGATCACTATTCAAAGAAAATCCGGCGAATTGTTACCTTATGACCTGGTTAAGAGCTGGGCGAGCGATATTGGCCAGGTTGATCTGAGGGAAGATGAAAGATCTTTTTTTGAAGCAAGCAAAATAGACGGTGAAAAAAAAGAGCATAAAAAGCTTTATGAAGAAGAATTAAAAAACGCAATTGAAAAGGAGCAAACCAACTTTGAATTGAAAACCATTAAAAGAAAAAAAAGCAATGTCATCAAGCTTTTAGTTCTTTTGTCTGTAGTCATCATTTCATTTCTAATATTTGGTTATTGGAACAACCTGAAAAAAAGCGATTATGCACATGCTCTCAGGGTCCTGGACAGATTGGAGTATTTATCAGCAGATCCGAAGGCTAATGATAGCATTCAAAACGATATATTAGCATTGGCTAAATATGCTTATGACTTTGGGAAAAAGGATAGTTTTATAAAAAAAATAACTGAAGAACGATTTTTTAAAATTTTAAGAAATCATTCTTTTGCAAAGAGTTTTTCCAAATTCAGTTTAACCCTGAATTCATCAACGGAGCTTCTTGATGGGCTGGATATCGATATTTCAAGCAACGGAAAATTTATGGTTATAAAGAACGATTCCGTTCAACTTCAAAATATTTCCGATAACCAGAGTAGTTTGTTTCATCTGATCAATATCAATGCAGGCACAATAGCTAAATCTTTTCCAAACGTCCTGTATTCCTATTTTATAAACCGCACTGATACGTTGCTGCTCGCACTTTCGCCCGATTCCGAAAACCGGTCCACAAGCGCCTACAGCGCATACCCTAACGGATTTATTTTGTATGATTGTGCCCACAATTTGGCCATAGATACTTTGTATTTAAGTACAGGCCAGTTATTATCTGCTCGTCTTCTTTACAGTAAGAGCTTTCTAAGCCAGAATACGTTTTCTGAATGGAATTCTTATAAAGTTAGAATGATCTCCTCCAATCAACTGGTGGTGCCTTGCCTGGACTCTAGCAACGTTGAATGTTTAGCGCTTTTCGATCTAAGAACAAAGGCGACAAAAAAAATTTTTAATATTTTAAACTATCCTATAAGCATCTCAAGGCAATCTGATAAGCTGCTTTATTTTTCTAAGAATGGCAAAGACACGAGAGGTGAAGTATATGAAAATAACGAAAGACATAAAATTTTCAGTAATGCACACTATGCAGGTTTCAATGAAGCCGATCTCATAGTATATGCTAAAAAAAATGTTTTGTTTATCAGCAATAGTGACGGTGATAGTTTGAAAGAATATAGTTTAAAAAGTGGCATAAAAAATATCTTGGCGGATAAAGAAGGAACCTATTCCCTGGTAATAGGAGAAAAAGACAGTGTGAACCTGGTTGATTTTTCTGAAGGTCGATCTATGGAATATAATGAATTGTTGCTTGGGTATAATTTTAAAAGCAAAAGATTTATTACTCGTACAAAAGGAGTTAAATATTCAAAGAACGATACCATCAAATTGATATTAAGAGATTTTTCAGGCAAAGAATTGAATCGGGTTTCCATCGCTAATGGTATTGAAAGCTTTTCTTTCAATGAAACAGGTAATAATATTCTTTTAAAATCAAATAGGATCCCCAAAAGCAATTTGCAAGTTTTATATTTATTGGATGATAAGCTGACAATAAAGGGCACTTTCTTTCTTACTCCGAATGATGCCTATGGATTTAGCAAAGATGGAAAAAGTGTTTTCTTTGTAAGGGATAATCAATTAGCCGTTTTTGATAATAGAAAGTTTTTGGATCTCTATAACTTTAAAACTATAAACGATTGGTTAGAATTTGAAAAGAATGATAATAAGCACTACAAGAGGGATATGAAGCATTTGCGAAAAAAGTATGACATCGATCCATTCCCTTCTCAGGTATTGGGTTTTTTATCCCTGCGTTAAACTGGATTCTATAAAGCACAATCACTTTCAAGTTTTCAGCGTCTGCTTTATACTTGTATTATTAAGCCAAAGACTTCCGGAAATAATGCGCCTGGTGATCCGCTAATGCGCTGAAGTTGTTATCCCATATTATGAAACACTTTCTGTACATCATCATCCTGTTCTAGTTTTTCAATCAGCTTACTTACATCTGCGGCTTGCTCATCATTTACAGGAACAGTAACATTAGGTATCCATTCAAGTTCAGCGCTGATAGGAGTGATGCCTTTTTCTTCCAATGCTTTTTGCATATTGCCAAAATCTGTAAAACCACAACGTACTACTAAAACGTTTTCACCATTCTCACCAGTACCTTCACCTAATTCTTCTAAACCAAAATCAATTAATTCCAATTCCAGTTCTTCCATATTCAGTCCTTCTGGTTTCAATTTAAACACACCCATTTTTTTAAATTGAAAACTTACACTGCCACTATTTCCAAGTGTGCCGTTACCTTTTGTAAAATATGATTTTACATTCGCTACAGTTCTTACATGATTATCAGTTGCTGTTTCTACCAACAATGCTACACCATGCGGAGCATAACCTTCATACAATATTTCGTCATAGCTTATTAATTCTTTACCCTGTGCTCTTTTGATTGCAGCCTCTACACGATCTTTTGGCATTCCAACACTTCGTGCATTTTGAAAGCAACGGCGAAGAGCAGCATTAGTTCCCGGATCTGGACCACCAGCTTTTACAGCGATCACAATTTCTTTACCAATACGAGTAAACTGTTTTGCCATCCTGTCCCAGCGGGCAAACATGCTGGCCTTTCTTACTTCAAATATTCTTCCCATAATTTTTTATTTACGATTTTAGATTTCGGATTTCAGATTTGATGTGGTCATTTAAAATCCTAAAATCGTAATTCTGAAACCTAAAATTCCAATCCGGGTCGCAAAATTAAGGCAATGGTAGTAAATGATAAACCGCCTCACTTGAAGTGAGACGGTCAATGATAATATTAATTGCTTAATTAAGCTACTGGTTCTACTCTGCCCAGCTTTCTTGCAAACACAAACAGGTGGATGGCTGCAAAAGCTATGGAGATATAAAGTAATGTTCTGTCTGTATCGAATCCAACAGTGTATTGATGTAAAAGTCCTACAACAACCAGCAGCAAAGAAAGAGCTAAACCGGTATACCGGGCCACTTTCATCCCTTTCCTGTTATTTGTTCCATTACCAAGATGGCTATTTTTAGCGCCATATACCAAATAAATATCCAGGCCAATCAGCATCCACACCAGCAGCCGGATCCAGGTATCCATTGGCAAGAATACCATCATAAATAAACAGGTACCAATACCAAGAATGGGAACTAATGGAACCATCGGAGTTTTAAATGCTCTTGGTAAGTCCGGCATTTTTTTACGCATAACCCATACGCCGATACATACTAAGATGAATGCAAACAATGTTCCGATACTTGTCATTTCACCAACTACTCTTGCTGGTACAAATGCAGCAAACAAGCTTACAAAAAGCATGAATAACAAATTGTTTTTTGCCGGTGTTTGTGTTTTAGGGTTAACAGCGGAAAATATTTTTGGAATCAAACCATCTTTACTCATACTGAAGAATACACGGCTTTGCCCCATCAGCATAACCAATATTACTGATGCGTAACCAAAAAGAATTGCTACTACGATAGCCCGGTTCAACCAGGGGTAATCTGGTTTTATAACTCCTGATGCGTCAGCCGTTCCCATGTGATCGATAGCTACCGCTACAGGAGCAATACCATCTTTACCTGCAAATGTTGTATAGCTTGTCACACCTGTCATCACATGGGCAAAGAGTATATATAATAATGTACAAATAGCCAGCGAACCTAAAATACCAATAGGCATATCCCGTTTCGGATTTTTTGCTTCCTGTGCCGCTGTACTAACAGCATCAAAGCCGATGTAAGCAAAAAACACAATGGCTGCTGCTCTAATTATGCCACTAAATCCAAAGTCACCGAAGTTGCCTGTATTATCAGGAATGTAAGGATTGTAATTATCGTTATTAATATATTGCCATCCGAGTATAATAAAGATCAGTACCACTGATATTTTTACTGCTACGATGATGTTATTTACAAAAGCACTTTCTTTTGTTCCTTTTATCAAAAGCAAGCTCATCAGTACAATAATAAAAACGGCTGGCAAATTAATGATGCCACCGTCCCATGGGCCTGCAGTAAGTTCCACCGGAAGTTGGACACCAAATCCATCTAAAAATCTAACAAGATACCGGCTCCAACTG
>Ga0190271_10001869_pt1 | contig 12353 bp, 13 predicted proteins | sample Popmic356T_FD_133747 | JGI IMG/M metagenome (GOLD analysis project Ga0190271, IMG submission 133747) | Populus adjacent soil microbial communities from riparian zone of Weber River, Utah, USA - 356 T | ecosystem: Environmental > Terrestrial > Soil > Riparian zone | place: USA: Utah | collected...
CGACATCTGCCGTCGTTGCTGCGTGGAGATCCTGGCGGGTCTGCCCTCGACTTCGCTCGGGCCAGGGAAGACCCGCCTCTACCTCCACGGGCAGTTCCCGCGCCAGCCGCCGTCGATTGGCTCGTTGCCGATCCAGCGCCATGCGCCACGTCATGCGAACCAGCCACGCGCGGAACCGCGTTCGGTCCCGTAATTGATTGAAACTGCGATACGCCTTGGCGAACGCTTCCTGTGCGACGTCTTCGGCGTCTTCCCGTTGCCGGAGGACGCTGAACGCCACGCGAAAGGCCAGTCTTGATGAATCTGCAAGGCGCGCCTCGAACTCACGCTCGAGCTCCCGGTCGGCCGTCACGAGGCTGCCCACAAGGCGTTCGGCGTGCTCATGCATCAGGCTTCACCCACGCAAGACGCCAGAACGGGCGAGACGGTTCACTGACGTGAACCGCCTCGCCTGTTCCATGTTCCGGGTTCCAGGTTCCGAGTTCGTGTTCCGAGTTCACGGAACCGTGAACCCCGAACCCATGAACCTTGAACCAGAACGCTGAACACGAACCGGGAACACGGAACCGGGAACTCGGAACCGCAGCTATACGGAAGAGAGTTTGTGTCCCAGCTTGTCCTTCTTCGTCTTGAGATAGCGACGCGTGTGGTCGCTGGCAGGAATCTCGAGAGGAACGGCCTCGGACACGGACAAGCCGTACCCCTGTAGACCGACGAACTTCCGCGGGTTGTTGGTCAGCAGCCTCATCGTCTTCACGCCGAGGTCGCTGAGAATCTGCGCGCCGATGCCGTAGTCGCGCTGGTCGGCCTTGAAGCCAAGCTTCTCGTTGGCTTCGACCGTGTCGAGCCCCTGGTCCTGCAGCTCGTACGCCCGGATCTTGTTGACCAGCCCGATGCCGCGACCTTCCTGATTCAAATACAGCAGGATGCCGCGCCCTTCCTTGGCCACGCGCTCCATGGCCCTGTCGAGCTGCGGGCCGCAGTCACAGCGAGCGGAATGAAACACGTCACCGGTCAGGCACTTGGAGTGCACGCGCACGAGCAAGTCCTTGCCGTCACCGATCTCCCCGCGCACCAACGCGACGTGAGTCTGGTTGTCGAGTTGGCTTTCGTATGCGTAGATCCGGAACGCACCGTGGATAGTCGGCAGGTCGGCGGATGCCGCGCGCTTCACTAGTCGTTCTGTACGCATGCGGTATTGAATCAGGTCTGCGATCGTAACCACTAACAAATTGTGTTTTCTGGCGAATTTCGCCAGCTCGGGCACGCGCGACATCGTGCCGTCTTCATTCATGATCTCGCAGATCACGCCTGCGGGTGTGAGCCCGGCTATACCCGCCAGGTCAACTGCGGCTTCCGTGTGGCCCGCCCTGACGAGCACGCCGCCCTTACGGGCACGCAACGGGAACACGTGTCCGGGCCTCGTGAGATCGCGCGGCTTTGTCGCCGGATCGATCGCCACTCGCACCGTCTGCGCACGATCGGCAGCGGAGATACCGGTCGTCGTATCGTCGCGTGCATCGATCGAGATGCACATCGCGGTGTCGCGACGCGAGGAGTTGTCGTTCACTTCGAGAGGAATCGAGAGCTGATCGAGCCGCTCTGGCGTCATCGCCAGGCAGATGAGGCCACGGCCGTGCCTCGCCATGAAGTTGATCGCCTCCGGTGTCACCTTCGAGGCGGCCATCGTCAGATCGCCCTCGTTCTCGCGACTCTCATCGTCTACGACGACGACCATGCGGCCGGCACGAATCGCCTCCACGGCCTCGTCAATGGACGCGAACGGTCCGCGCCGACGGGCGCCTTTGGCAATGCGAAGTGCCCTGTCTTTGGTTGTCATGATGTGAGCCCGCTCCGCGCGGCCAGTTCCATCGACCGCGCGACGTACTTGCCGACCATATCGCACTCCAGGTTGACGCGGTCACCGGCGCGAAGCGATGACAACGTGGTATGCGCCCACGTGAACGGAATGATCATCACCTGCACGATACCGCGATCGAGCCGCGCGACCGTCAGGCTGACGCCTTCGATGGCGATCGAACCCTTGAGAATCACGTACGCTTCGAGATCCGCGGGAATGCGAACCGCAATCCAGCAGGACTCCCCGTCCTGCCGGATCGCATCGACGACTCCGACGCCATCGACGTGCCCCTGAACGAAGTGGCCACCGAACCTGCCATCAGCGCGCATCGACCGCTCGAGATTCACTGGCCGTCCCGGCGCAAGCGTGCCCAGCGTCGTCACACGAGCCGTTTCGGGTCCGATGTCTGCCGTCCATCCCGCGTCATTGCACGTCGTCGCCGTCAGGCACACACCGTTCACGGCAACACTCTCGCCCTGACGGAGATCGGATCCCATCGGCGTGCGAATCGTCAGCGTGAAGCCAGACGATGTGGGCACGACGTCCGAAACGACGCCGACCGATTCAATGAGGCCGGTGAACATAGCCTTCGATCAGGACGTCCGGCCCGAGCTGCTCGACCTTGTTCTCGATCAGCGAGGTCGGCGAAAACGCGCAACCCTCGAGCAGCGGCACACCGCCATTACCAAGCCACAGGGGGGCCACGTAGAGTTGGACGTAGTCCACGACGTCTTCGTCCCAGGCCGCACGCTGCACCCGGGCCCCGCCCTCGAGCACCAGGCTCTGCACGTCGAAATTCGGCAGCACAGACAGTGCGGAAGCGATCCCCGGCCCCGGCACCGGAATCAGGCGAGCACCCGCCTTGTGCAGGGCCTCGGCCCGCTCGGTCCCGAGCGATTCCGCCGCTGTGAGTATTATCACCGGTCCCGCGGAGAGGGTCGAAAGCAGGCGCGCCCCCGCTGGAGTCCTCAGCCGGCGGTCGAATACGACCCGGACCAGCGGGCGCTCCCTGTAGACCTCGCGAGCCGTCAACAGCGGGTCGTCGATCAGAATCGTCTCCGACCCGACGGCAATCGCATCGATGTACGCCCGCAGGTAGTGCGCATGCGTCATGGCCCGCGCCGACGTCAACTGCGTGCGCTGGCCTGCTACGGCGATACGACCATCGAGGCTGGTCGCCGCCTTGAGAACCACAAACGGCCTCCCCTTCCGTGTCGTTGTGAGGAAGGGCTGATTCAAGCGAACCGCCGCGTCATACCCGATACCGGTCTGCACTTCGATGCCGTTGGCGCGCAGCATCGCAAAGCCGCGTCCGCCGACGAGCGGAAACGGATCTTCCATCGCTGCCACGACGCGACGGATGCCGGCCGCGATGATTCGTTCCGTGCACGGTCCCGTCTTACCGGTGTGAACGCACGGTTCGAGCGTGCAATAGAGCGTGGCGCCGCGCGCCTCGCTCCCCGCCTCTTCGAGCGCGTTCACTTCGGCGTGCGGTTCACCCGCGCGCTCGTGCGCACCTTGACCGAGGACGACCCCGTCGTCCGACACGATGCACGCACCAACGACCGGATTCGGCGTCGTGCGGCCGAGGCCGCGGCGCGCGTGCTCGAGCGCCCGCCGCATCCACCGTTCGTCGTCTACCACTTTTCCTGAAACAGCGCGTCGACGTAGTCGTGGGGAGAGAACGGGATCAGATCGTCAATGCCCTCCCCGACGCCGACGTAGCGGATTGGGAGCTTGAGGTCGTGCGCGATCGACACCGCAACGCCGCCCTTGGCTGTTCCGTCCAGTTTGGTGAGCACGATTCCCGTGACGCCGGCCACGCTCGTGAACTCGCGCGCCTGCTGCAGACCGTTCTGCCCCACGGTCGCATCGAGAACGAGCAGCACTTCGTGCGGCGCGCCTTCGGCCGCCTTCGACGCAACGCGACGGATCTTCTCCAGCTCGTTCATCAGGTTGACGCGGTTGTGCAGCCGTCCGGCGGTGTCCACGAGGATCGGATCGCGACCGCGCGCCTTGCCGGACTGAATCGCATCGAACACGACCGATGCGGGATCGGATCCCTCGCTTGCGCGAACGATGTCTACGCCCGCACGCTTGGCCCAGATCTCGAGTTGCTCGACGGCGGCGGCGCGAAACGTATCGGCGGCGCACACCAGCGGCGTCTTGCCAGATGCCTTGAGCAGATTCGCCAGCTTGCCAATCGTCGTGGTCTTCCCCGTCCCGTTCACTCCGACGATGAGGGTGACCTGTGGCTTGTAGCCGTTCGACACCGGGCGCTCGACGCCGTCGAAGATCTGGCGGATCTCGTCCTTCACCAGATCGCGCAGACTCTCGCCGTGGCGCGATCTCGATCGCACCGCCGTCACAATTCGCTCAGTGGCGGGCAGACCGACATCGGCGGAGATCAGCAACTCTTCGAGTGCTTCGATTGTGTCGACGGTAATCGGACGCGTGCGCTGCTCGCCCTCGTCGGCCTGCTGGACGATCTCTTCGAAGCGGCCGACGATCTGCTGCTTCGTTCGCGTCAGGCCTTCACGAAGGCGATCTAAGAAACCCACGAATCAACTCCCAACTCCCAAACCCAGCTACCCAGCAACCGAACTACCCAGCTACCTAACCGCTACCCCGCCTCCGCCCGCTGCGGCCTCAGCATCAACTCGTAAAGGGCCGTCTTTGGATCCTTGCGCCCTGCGAGCAACTCACCAACCTGCGCGGCGATCGGCAACTCCACATTGTGGCGCGCCGCGAGTGCGAGCGCGGCGTCCGTCGTCCTCACGCCTTCCGCCACCATCTTCATTCCCGCAAGCACGTCGGCGACGGCGCGACCGCTCGCCAACTCGATTCCCACGTGGCGATTGCGGCTCAACGCGCCCGTACACGTCAGAACCAGGTCGCCAAGGCCAGTCAGACCCGCGAGCGTTTCGCGCTTGGCGCCAGCGGCACATGCGAGCCTCGACATCTCTGCGAGGCCGCGCGTGATGAGACCCGCGAGCGCGTTGTGTCCGAGGCCAAGCCCTTCGACCATCCCGGCCGCGATGGCGATGATGTTCTTCAGCGCACCGCCGATCTCCACCCCTACGACATCGTCCGTCCCATACAGGCGCAGGTACGGCGCCCTGAACTCTTCCTGGACTCGGGTCATCACCTGCGCGTCGCGCGAGGCGATCGACACGGCCGTCGGCAGCTCGCGAGCCACTTCCGCCGCGAAGCTCGGGCCCGAGAGCACTGCGACATTCACGACGTCACGCAGTTCCTGCCCGATGATCTCCGAGACACGTAACAGCGTGTCCTGCTCGAGGCCCTTGGTCGCGCTGACGATCGTCGAGCCTCGATGCACGTATGGCGCCGCGCGCCTGAGGATCTCGCGCGTGCCATGCGAAGGCACAGCAGAGACGATGAACTCAGTACCTGCGAGCGCGGCCGCCAGATCGTCCGTGACCGACAGATTCGCCGGGAAACGGATGTCGGGCAGATACACCGCGTTGGCACCGCGCGCGCGCATGTCTGCCACGAGCGCCGGATCGCGCGCCCACAGACGCGCGTCGTGACCGATGCGCGCCAGATGAACGGCCAGTGCCGTGCCCCAGCCTCCTGCTCCGAGAATCGCGACCTGACGAATGGGAAACTCCTATTGAACGGACCCGTTCACCACGCGCTGCCCGATGCGGCGCTCGGTGCCGGCCACGAGCCGAGCCAGGTTCTCGCGGTGTCGATAGATGATGACGAGCGCAGACGCGGTCGCTCCGAATGCGATGACTCCTGGCGCGTCACTGACTGAGGCGACGAGCGCAAGCGTGAGCGCGCCGGCGATCGACCCGAGCGAAATGAAGCGGGTCGCGAGCACTGCCACCAGGAACACACACGACGCAATGCCGAGCGCTTCAGGCGCGAGTACCGCGAATGCACCCGCCGCGGTCGCAACGCCTTTTCCTCCCCGGAAGCGCAGCCAGATCGGATACACGTGCCCGATGACCGACGCGAACGCCGCGATGACTGCGGCGATGGCCCCGGCAGATAACAACTGCGCAACCAGGACCGCCAGCGCGCCCTTCACGCCATCGAGCACCATCGCCAGCAGTGCGGCGCGTACGCCTGTTGTCCGCAGCACGTTCGACGCGCCAACGTTACCGCTGCCCGACCGACGCAGATCGATGCCCTGCTGCCGGGACAGCAGGAAGGCAAATGGGATCGAGCCCAACACGTACCCGAAGGTAACGGCGAGAACGGCGTTCATTCAGACCTGAGCGAGTTCCGCTCGACCGAGCGCGGTGTACGTTGGTCCAGACGAGGAGAGTCGGCTCTCAAACAGTGTAACCGCGGCGACCCGAACCACGCCGAACACAGTGCTTTCAAGGCCTTCCAGCAGCGCGACGGGCCGAAGGCCGGCTGGATTCTTCACACGTCCGAGCGTCAGATGCGGGTGATAGTCGCGCTCTTCTGTGGTGTGAACCAGGCTATCCAGCCGCGCGCGCATTTCCTGCTCGACTGTGCGCAGGTTCTCGATGCCCTGGCCGATCCCTGCCCAGATCACCCGCGGTGCACGTTTGGGTGGAAAGGTTCCTGTTCCTTCAATCGTGAGATCGAACGCGGGCGATTCAAGTGGACGTGCGAACGCGGTCCGAATCTGTTCGCCGAGTGCCGGGTCTACCTGTCCGATGAACTGAACCGTGAGATGCAGTTGTTCGGGCTTCACCCAGGTGACGCGCGCGTGTGGCGCACCCTGTTCGGTGCGACGCTTCAGGCCTTCGATCATCCGCGCCGCCGCTCGCTGAACGTCAGCTCCGACGTCCACTGCAACGAACAACCTCACACCTGGAGCATCCTCCTGACCATGTCGAGCGCCGCCTGCGAGGCTTGAAACTTCACCTGCTCCCGCTCGCCGAAGAATCGAAATGTCCGCACGCGCCGATCGGTGTCAGTTACCGCGGCCACCACCACGGTCCCTACGGGCTTCTCGGGTGTGCCGCCGCTCGGTCCGGCGATGCCGGTCACGCCGACACCAACGCCAGCACGCGCCTTCGCCTTGATGCCCTCGGCCATCGCAATCCCTACGGGCTCACTCACAGCGCCGTGTTCGCGAATCAGATCGGCCGGCACGTCGAGCAACTGGGTCTTCGCTTCGTTCGAGTACACGATCACGCCCTGGTCCACATACCGCGAGCTGCCTGGCACGTCGGTCAGTCGCGACGACAGAAGACCGCCCGTGCACGACTCGGCGACGCCGATGCGCAGTCCCCGCTCGACGAGGAGATCGCCGACAACGGCTTCGAGCAGGCGGCCGTCGGTGCTGTATACGTCGGGCCCGAGAACATCGACAGCCTCTGTAACCGCACGCTCCAACACCGCGCCCGCGGCCTCGCGTGTGGTCGCTCGAGTGGACACGTGCAGCTCGATCGATCCCAGCGACGCGAGAATCGTCGCGGCGATCGGCGGCGTCGCCTTCTCCCACACGCCATACAGCGGGTGGAGCTTCTCGTCCACGTGCGATTCGAAACGGCCAGCGACGCGCACGATTCGGCGGACGAGAACGCTTCCTCCGCTTCGCTCTTTGAGCGAACCTTCGACGAGCTCTGTGAACATGGGCCGCAGCTCGCGCGGAGGCCCTGGCAACAACAGGACGAGCCGCTCACCGTGATCGATCCAAAGACCAGGCGCGCTGCCTCGAGCGTTGGCAAGTACTTGCGCTCCGCGAGGCACCATCGCCTGGCGACGGTTGCTCTCGGGCATCGGCATCGGCAGGCCTCGTGAGGCGAAACGTGCACGCAAGCGCGCCGTAATCGCCTCGTCTTCGGCCAGCGGCCGCTCGAGTACCGTGGCCACGACTTCTCGCGTCAGGTCATCGTCGGTCGGACCAAGCCCGCCACACATGATGATGAGATCCGCGCGAGCGAGCCACGACCGCAACACGTGTTCGAGCTCGGCTCGGTCGTCGCCGACAACAGCCTTCGCCTTGACATCGATGCCAAGGAGGTTGAGCTGCTCGGTGATGAACAGCGAGTTGGTGTCGAGCTTCGAAGGCGTCAACATCTCGCTGCCAACAGCGATGATGGCGGCACTGGCGATCGGCTTCACACGAGCCACCCTGCGGGCAACACAACTACGAGCAATCGCATCGCGACGTTCCCATACACGCCGGCCATTGCATCGTCCGCCATGATGCCCAGGCCACCATGCAGCCTCTCGAGGCGATTTGCCGGCCATGGCTTGACGACATCGAACAGGCGGAACAACAGAAACCCAACGATGGCGCCGGTGATGCTGACGGGGATGAACGCGAGCGTGATCAACATCCCTACGACCTCATCGAGAATGACAGGCGCTGGATCGACACCGCCGAAATGTGTCTCTGCAGCGCTCGCGCTCCACACACCGACGGTGAACAGGAGAAGCATGACCGCCAGTTCCACGGCCGGAGACCCCGACCAGCGCACAGCGGCAAAAACGGCGAGACCCGCCGCCGACCCGAATGTGCCGGGCGCAATAGGTACGTAACCGAGGTACCCGCACGTGGAGATGAAGAGGCCGAGACGCATCCGAAGGAGACCGCTTCCGGCAGGAGCCTGAGGGATCAGGCGGATGGTAGATCCACTACGTGCGTATGCGCCACGCGGTCATGAAGCGCACGCCGATCGGGTGCGATCAGTGCGGGGATCAACCCCAGGCCAAGCGTTGCCAATGAAACGACGCTGGTCAGCGTCCGCTTGATCGCGCGAGCCGGATCCATGATCAGCTGATCGTCGGCGACCACCCGGATTCGCGCGGCCATCTTGCCAATCGTCTGGCCTCCCATCGCGGTAAACGCCGAGAAGTACGCCAGCTTCATGAAGATCAGAAACGCGAGGAACGGCAGGAGCGGCAGCGAGCGCCATTCCTCCGTCGTCAGTGCGGTCATTCGCAGCGTCGAGAAGAACACGAAGACGTCGATGCCGAGCAGAATGGCGTGATCGATGATCGCGGCAAGCATTCGTCGTCCCAGACCGGCCACAGTGTCGGCGTACGAAGACGTCGCCGCAGCGACGGGTCGCACTGGCTCGAATACGACTTCGGGCCGGAGTGGCGTGACGACATCATGTCTGAACGGCGAGACGGGCTCGGCCGGAGTCTCCTCTGCAAACTCCAGAGTCAGCCCAGTCTCGATCGCGCGTGGTGTCCGCGACGCACTCCGCGAACGCGAGAGCTCTGATGAACGTCGCACCGCGAGCGGCGGGCGCGGCTCTGAGGGTGTTCTGATCAATGGCTCGTCGCCAGCACCGGCCGGCGAGAACAACGGAAACGATTCGAGCGACGAGAGCGCCTCCTGCGACTCAGCGGACTGAGGCGTGGGACTGGAATGCGCCAGCCACAGATCGCCGACCGCAACGTCGTCGCGCACATCCGCCTTCAACGACAGTTCGGCGGGTGCCGGCTCCGGAGCGGTAAGCAACGAGAAGTTGTATCCACAGTTCTTGCAGCGATCGCCGGTTTCAAAACCCAGGTAGTCGCACTTGGGACACTTCATCGCGACTGCTCTCCTGCCGATGACTGCTTGAGCGACGACGACAAGAGCACGTGCTGAATCTCGGCACGCAACCGATCGGCCTGCGGCCGAAGCGGGTCTCCCAGTTCGACGATGTCGAGCTCGCGGAGCGCTGCACGAAGACGACCTTCACCGCGAAGCACCTGAGCGCGATCGATGCGACGCTCCGCATCGCGCACGATCGGAAGCTCTTCGCGCAACACCGAATCGCCGGCGCGAACCGCAACCGGAGACTCTCGCAGCCACGACGCCGTGCGGAGAGCACCAAGAAGAATGATTGCCGTGATGGCGACGCTGGCGCCGACTGTTGCCAGCCAGTGACCCTTGCGAGTCGTCCGCGCGTCCTGGTGACGCCGCGTGGGCACCGGCCTGTTGGCGGGCCGCTCGCGTTGCGACGATGGCGGACCTGAATCGAGGCGCCCGAGGCGCTGCAGAAACACAAGCGCGAGCTCGTTGGCGCCACCCTGCTCGACCGCTTGCGTCAGAAGGCCTCGTGCCCGCTGCAAATCTCCAGCCTGATAGGCAGCGATTCCCTGGTGAAGGCTCTCTTCGGACTCGCGCTGACGTTCGGCCAGTGCGCTGCGGGCACGCTCGATATATGCGCGGGCGCGCCCGTGGCCACGCTCGAGAAACGCCACACGCGTCCACACGTTAATCGCTTGCTCGTAGTTGCCACCGAAGTAATGGTCGAGGCCGGACAACAGCAACTGTTCGATACGCGCGGCGCGATCGGCCTCGCTTAACGGGCCAGAGTCAGGAGAGTCGGAAGGGTCAGTGCGGAGTGGCTCCACGCCGATGTGATTATCGGACAAGAACTTACGCTGGTCAATCGATTCTCGTTGCGCGCGGCGCTGCGGTCACTTTACAGCGTCCGCTCGTGAAGGTAACGTCTCGGAAGTTCTTATGGCTGATCTCAACGGACGTATCGCACTCGTCACTGGCGCCAGCCGCGGCGTGGGACGCGGCGTCGCGCTTGGTCTGGCTCATGCCGGCGCGAAAGTCTACGCAACGGGTCGAACGATCGCGAACGCCGATCTCGATCCGAGCATCACGAAACTCACGTGCGACCACATCGACGATCACGCAGTCGACAGAGTGTTTCAGGAAATCGAGAAACAGGCTGGCCAGCTCGACGTGCTCGTGAACGTGGCGTGGGGCGGGTACGAGCGCATGGTCGAAGACGGCCGCTTCACCTGGATGGCGCCGTTCTGGGAGCAGCCGGCGTGGCGCTGGGACGCCATGGTCACAACAGGCGTTCGTGCGGCGTATGTTGCGAGCCAGCATGCGGCGCGCTTGATGGTCCGCGCCCGTCGAGGGCTGATCGTTCACCTGTCGTCATGGGCGGGCAAGAAGTACGGCGGCAACACGGTGTGCGGGATCGCAAAGGCGGCGACCGACCGAATGGCGTCGGACATGGGGCACGAGCTCGCATCACATGGCATCACCGTCGTCTCGTTGTATCCGGGCCTCGTTCGTACCGAAGGGGTGCTCGCAGCGGGGGTCTTCGATTTGAGCAACTCCGAGAGTCCCGAATTCATCGGACGCGCGGTCGCGGCGCTGGCCAACGATCCGGAAGTGGCGCGATGGAACGGATCGGTGGTCGTTGCAGCGGCGCTCGCCGCCGAGTACGGTTTCACAGACATCGACGGAAAAACGCCGCGCCCACTCACCTGGGCAGAGGTGTAGCCGATGCCACGTCTCGGCCGAAGCGACCTCGACGTCTTCCCACTCTGCCTCGGTGGCAACGTCTTTGGCTGGACCGCGAGCGAGCAGGAATCGTTCGGCATCCTCGACGCGTATGCGGCGGCTGGAGGCAATTTCATCGATACTGCGGACTCGTATTCCGCGTGGGTGCCCGGCCACGTCGGCGGCGAGTCGGAAACAATCATCGGACGATGGATGACTGCGCGCGGCAATCGGAATCGGATGATCATCGCCACGAAAGTCGGACGATGCCCGGGACGACTGGGACTCAGCGCGAAGAACATCCGTGCCGGCGCTGAAGCGTCACTCACGCGTCTCGGCGTCGATCGCATCGACCTGTACTACGCGCACGCCGACGACCTCGACACGCCGGTTGATGAAACGCTTCGCGAATTCGATACGCTCGTGCGCGAAGGCAAGGTGCGCTACATCGCGGCGTCCAACTTCACCGCCGCACGTCTGTCAGCCGCGCTCGCGACGTCGGCGCGCGAGGGCCTCGCCCGCTACATTGCGCTGCAGCCTCACTACAACCTCATGGTGCGCAACGAGTACGAAGGCGCCTTGTCCGACGTCTGCGCCCGCGAGGGCGTGGCATGCGTGCCTTACTTCGCGCTCGCGATGGGGTTCTTGACTGGAAAGTATCGGCCGGGAACCACGGTTGAAAGCGCGCGAGCCCAGGGGGCGCGAAAATATCTCGACGAACGCGGGCAACGAGTGCTCGCCGCGCTGGACGACATCGCCGCGGCACATCACACGACCGTTCCCGCTGTCGCCCTCGCGTGGCTGCTCGCCCAGCCGACGGTGGCCGCGCCAATAGCGAGCGCACGAACCATTGCCCAGCTCGAGGACCTGTTGCCAATGGCAACGACGAAGCTCACAGCGGAGGAGTCAACGCAACTCGGCGAGGCCAGTCACGTTTAGGAACCCGGAACGTGGAACCCGGAATTCACGTCACTCGGGCAGAGCAGCCTGCCAAGCTTCGAGGTACTTGTAGCCGCTCCCGGTGTTGAACAACACGACCGACTCGTCGCGCCCGATCTTTCCCTGGGTGACGAGCGTGTCGATCGCCGCGAGGCCTACGCCCCCTTCCGGCGCGGCGAACACACCCTCGAAGCGTGCCATGTCGCGACACGCCGCAAGCAATCGAGCCTCGCTGACCGCTACTGCCTCACCTTGACTCGCGTAGATGTCAGCAAGAATCAGGAAGTCGCCGAGCGCCTTCGGAACGCGGAGCCCGGCGGCCAGCGTCGCGGCGTTTTCCCATCGCTC
>Ga0190271_10001870_pt1 | contig 12346 bp, 9 predicted proteins | sample Popmic356T_FD_133747 | JGI IMG/M metagenome (GOLD analysis project Ga0190271, IMG submission 133747) | Populus adjacent soil microbial communities from riparian zone of Weber River, Utah, USA - 356 T | ecosystem: Environmental > Terrestrial > Soil > Riparian zone | place: USA: Utah | collected...
CTCGTCGAGGTTGTGGACGCGGCGGATGTCGACCAGCGAGGCGGGCAGGAAGCCGCGCACCCCGAGGTCGAGGATGAGACCGCCCTTGACGACCTCGATGACGCTGCCTTCGACCGGTTCGCCGGAGTCGGCTGCGACCTCGATTTTGCGCCAGGCCTTCTCGAAGCGGGCGCGCTTCTTGGAGAGAATCAGGCGGCCCTCGGTGTCCTCCTTGGTGAGGACCAGGGCGTCGACCTCCTCGCCCAGCTCGACCTCGTCGGCCGGGTCGACCGACTTGCGGATCGAGAGCTCGTTGGAGGGAATGACCCCCTCGGCCTTGTAGCCGATGTCGACGAGGACCTCGTCTTTGTCGATGCGGACGACTTTGCCGTTGACGACGTCGCCCTCGTCGAAGGAGACCATCGTCGCCGCGTAGTTCGGGACGACTTTGCCGTCGATCTCGAGCAGCATGCCGCCGGACCCCTCGACGGGCGTGGCGGTAGGTGCAGGAGCGGTCAACATGTCTGGCGCGGACACGGCGGCGAATAATGGCAGAATCGACCGCGATGCCGGTGCGTGCGACCAAACGCGGCGAGGAACGGACTCCCCTGGAGGGCAGTCACGACGTGCTGATCTGCGGCGCAAGCTTCGCTGGGCTGGCGATTGCGCGCGAGTTGGCGGGCTCCGGGGCCGACGTGCTGATGATCGATCGCTACGAGATCGGCGAGCGCCAGACCTCCGCCTGCGGCATCCCCACGGACTGGATGCGCAAGCTCGGACTGCTCGACGCCGAGCGCCAGCGCTTCGACACGCTGGTCATGCACACCCCCCACGGCACCGCCCGCTACAAGCTGCCCTGGACCTTCTCGACCTTCGACTACAAGCAGCTCTGCCAGATCCTCTGGGCCGACTGCGACGCCCGCTTCGAGACCGCCAAGGTGCACGGCCGGGCGGCTACCGCCAACGGCGGCGGCGAGATCGCCGTCGAGACCGACCGCGGCGTCATCTCCGCCCCGCTCGTCGTCGACGCGCTGGGCTGGCGGCGGATGCTGGCCAGCGGCGACGGCTACCAGCCGCCCGACGCGCCGCTCTCGCGCGGGCTCGAGGTGCACCCGGCCGGCGAGTCCGAGGACCTGGCGATCTGGATCGACCGCAAGTACGTCCCGGCCGGCTACGGCTGGTCGTTCCCGGCCCGCGACGAGCTGCGGATCGGGATCGGCTCCTTCGACCCCCGCTTCCACGTCAAGGACACCACCGTGCAGCTGACCGAGGACCTCGGCAAGGAGCCGAACGAGTACCAGGGCAACTGGATCCCCCACAAACTGCGCACCGCGACCGAGGGCGGTGTCTTCTTCGCCGGCGACTCGGCCGGCCACTGCCTTCCCCTCAGCGCCGAGGGGATCCGCACCGCGCTCTACTTCGGGATCGCCCTCGGCGGCGAGCTGCGCGAGGTCGTCGCCGGCCGCCAGAGCCGCGAGCAGGCGGCCGCCCGCTACGCCGAGTTCCACGACTCGCACGAGTGGAAGTTCAAGTGGATGCTGCGGGTGCAGAAGCTGATCCCGCGGGTGCCGCCGCGGATCCTGGCGCCGGCGATCCGGCTGATGGGCAGCAAACGCTTCGTCGACTGGTCATTCCGGCACTACCTGGAGATCGCCCCGCCCAGCTACGCGGACCGCTCAGCGAATAACCAGGTAGGTGCCGAGCAGCAGCAGGGCGACCCCGGCGACTCGCGCGGAGCTGAGCGGGACCTGGTCCAGGCCGAATAAGCCGAGCCGGTCGACCACCACCGAAGCGGTCAGCTGTCCGGTCACGGTCGCGGCGGCGACGCCCCCGGCCCCGATCGCCGAGACCGCGACCAGGGCGGTGGTGACGTAGGCGGCGCCGAGCAGCCCGCCGACCAGGTAGTACCAGGAGACGTCGAAGGTCGAGCCGAGCCCGGCCGCCTTGCCGCTGAGGACGACGATCGCGGCCAGGCAGAGGGAGCCGACCGAGAAGGAGACGAGCGCCGCGGGCAGGCCCCCAGTCGCCTTGCCGAGGCCGGCGTTGATCGGCGCCTGGAGGGCGACGAGACCGCCTGCGCAGGCGGTGAGGAGGACCGCCAGGCCCCTATCCACCGAGGAGTCCCGGAGGCGGCGTGATCTTCGGGCGGGGCGCGGGTTGCATGGGTGCGGCAAGCGGATTGAACCGGCTTGCTGTCATATCAGTACCGCAGTAGAGAGCCGTCGACCCGATGCCCCCACCGCCCGCCCAGCCGCTCGCCACCCGAATCGTCCTCGGGCCGGCGCTGCGCACGCAGTCCGACCGGCGCCTCGTCAAGCTCGTCCGCGAGGGCTACGAGGCGGCCTTCGAGGAGATCGTGCGGCGCTACCGGGGGCCGCTCGACCGCTTCGCGGCGGCGATCGTCGGGGGCCGTTCCGAGGACGTCACCCAGGACGCCTTCTCGAAGGCGCTGCTGGCCCTGCGCGGCTCCGAGAACGAGATCGAGCTGCGGCCGTGGCTCTACCGGATCGTCCGCAACACGGCGCTCAACGACCTGCGCGACCGGCCGCCGACAGCGGCGGAGCTCGACGAGGAGCTGACGGGCACCGAGAGCGCCGCGGCGACGGCGGAGCGGCGCGAGGAGATCGCCGAGCTGGTGACGCGCCTGCAGGCACTGCCGGAGCCGCAACGGGCGGCGATCGTGATGCGCGAGCTGGAAGGACTCAGCCACGAGGAGATCGCCGCGGCGCTCGGGGTCAGCGGCGGCGCTGCCAGGCAGGCGATCCACCGGGCGCGGGTGAGGCTGCGCGACGCCGTCGGGCTGCTGGTGCCGCTGCCGCTGCTGCGAGTCCTCTTCGATCACGGGGCCGAGGCCGCGGCCGGGGCCAGCGGGGTCGCCGCGGCGGCAGGCGCCTCCGCCGCGAGTGGCGGCGCGGCGCTTGGCGGGCTGGGCATCGGCGGCGCCGCCAAGGTGGGGATGGCGACCGTGCTGGTGGCCGGCTCGGTCGGCGCCGGGGTGGCGCTGCAACGGGACCGCGACGAGCGCGGCAACGACGCGGCGGCGGCGACGCCGCTGGTCGAGGACAGCGGCGGCGGGACGAGCGGCTCCTCCGGACCGGGGAGCGGCTCGTCCGGCTCGTCCGGGCCCGGGAGCGGGACGAGCGGCTCCGCTGGCGAGGACGACCGCAGCGGCCCGAACCGCGGCGACGACGATGGGCGAGGCGACGGGCGCGGAGGCGACAGGGACGACGACGACGGGCGCGGTCGGGGCCGGTCGGGCGAGGACGAGCGCGACGACGAGCGCTCCGAGAACAGCGGCCGGCGGTCGGGCAGCAGCGACAGCGGCAGCGGATCGAGCGGCAGCGGCCGCTCGGGTGGCGACGACGAGATCGAGGTCGACGATCGCTCCGGCAAGGGGAGCTCCGGGGGCTCCGGCTCCAGGTCGGGCTCGAGCGGCAGCGGCTCGAGCGGTGACGACGGCGAGTCCGATTCGGGGTCGGGCGGCGGCGAGGAGCCCGACGACTCCTCCTCCGGCCCGGGGTCCGGCGAGAGCGTCACCTCGACGTCGGCCGAACCGGCCCCCGAAGTGGAGGAAGACGACGGGGATTCGAGCGGTTCGGGGAGCGACGGCTCCGACGGCGAGAGCGACTCGGGCGAGGACTCCGGGGGCGAGGACTAGCGGTCGTCAGCCACTCCCGGCTCGCCCTTCTTCGCCAAGGTCGACCTCGACGACTGAGCCGCCCGCCTACTTGGCGGTCAGCCAGTCGGGGCCGACGCCGACGTCGACCTCGAGCGGCGGCTCGAGCTGGTAGGCGGCGCACATCTCGCGCCGCACCAGCGCGGTCGCCGTCTCCATCTCCTCGGGCGGGCCCTCGAAGAGCAGCTCGTCGTGGATCTGCAGGACCAGGCGGGTCCTCCCCCCGGTCTCGCGCAGCGCCCGCTGGCAGCGCACCATCGCCACCTTGATGATGTCCGCCGCGGTGCCCTGGATCACGGTGTTGACGGCGAGCCGCTCGCCGAGCCGGCGCGTGTTCGGGTTGCCGGAGCGCAGCTCGGGGATCTGGCGGCGGCGGCCCATCAGGGTAGTCACGTAGCCCTCCTCCTGGGCCCGCTCGATCACCTCCTCGCGGAAGGCGCGCACGGCCGGGAAGCGCTCCAGGTAGCGGGCGACGAATTCCTCGCCCTCCTTGCGGGGGATGTTGAGCCGGTCGGCGAGGCCGAAGCCGGTGAGGCCGTAGACGATCCCGAAGTTGACCATCTTCGCCTTCGAGCGCTGGCCGACGTCGACTTCGTCGCGGCCGATCTCGAATACCTCGGCGGCGGTGGCGGCGTGGACGTCTTCGCCGGCGTGGAAGACGGCTTTCAGCACCTGCTCGTCGGCGACGTGGGCGAGCACCCGCAGCTCGACCTGGCTGTAGTCGGCGGAGAGCAGCAGGGCGCCCGGTTCGGCGACGAAGCAGGCGCGCACGGGGCGGCCGATCTCGGTCCGGATCGGGATGTTCTGCAGGTTCGGGTTGGTGCTGGAGAGACGGCCGGTGGTCGTCGCCGCCTGGTTGAAGGTGGTGTGGATGCGGCCCGTGCCGGGGTCGATCAGGTCCGGCAGCGAGTCGAGGTAGGTGCTCTTCAGCTTGCTGAGCTCCCGCCAGGACTCGATCTTCTCGACGATCGGGTGCTCGTCGCGGATCTGGGCGAGGACGCGGGCGTCGGTCGAGAAGCCGGTCTTGCCGCGGCGCTTGCGGGTCAGGCCCAGCTTCTCGAAGAGGACCCGACCGACCTGCTGCGGGGAGCCGATCGTGAACTCTTCCTCGGCCAGCTCGAAGATCTCCTTCTCGAGGGTCTCGATGCGCTCGCCGAAGCCGGCGCCGACCTCGGCGAGGCGCTCGGCGTCGAGCTTCAGCCCCTCCCGCTCCATCGCCGCCAGCACCTCGACCAGGGGCAGCTCCACCTCCCGCAAGAGCGTCTCGAGGCCGAACTCGGCGATCCGCGGGCGCTGCTTGTCGGCCAGGGCGGCGACGAGGTGCGCTTCCTCCGCTGGCTCCAGCCCGGCCTCCGTCTCCTCGCCCAGCGCCAGCTGCTCGCCCTCCTCGCCGCCCGCCGCCCGCGCGTTTTCGGCCAGGCCGATCCCGGCGTCGGCGGCAAGCTCGGTCAGCTCGTAGGTGCGCCGCTGTGGCTCCAGCAGGTAGGCGGCGAGCATCGTGTCGTGCTCGAGTCGCAGCTGCGCGCCCTCGCGGGCGGCGGCGGCGAGCAGCCCGTGACGGCCGCCGCCGAGCGACTTGAGGTCGTGGCCGACGATGCCGCGCTCGCCCAGCGCCACCGCCAGCTCGTCGTGAGTGGCGGAGCCGGTGACGGTGCGCTCGGCGTCGGCGGCGGCCCAGCGGTCGCCGTCGAGGGCCAGCGCCACCGGGCCGGAGCCGATGTCCTCCACCCCGCCCTCGACCGACTCGATCTCCAGCTCGGTCTCGACGCTGCGCCCCGGCACCGCCTCGCCCTCCGGCAGCGCTTCTTCGAGCCGCTCCAACACCGCCCGCAGCTCGAACTCGCGCATGAAGTCGCGCAGGGCGCCGCGGTCGGGCTCGCTATCCATCGCCGCCTTGAGGTCGACACCGGTCTCGACGTCGTACTGCAGCGTCGCCAGCTGCTTCGACATGCGGGCGTCGTCGGCGTGCTCGACCAGGTTCTGCTTGCGTTTTGCGCCGGAGATCCGATCGACGCTGGCGAGCACGTCCTCCAGCGAGCCGAACTGCTGCAGCAGCTGCGTCGCCGTTTTCTCGCCGATCCCGGGAACGCCGGGGATGTTGTCGGAGGTGTCGCCGCGCAGGCCCATCAGGTCGGTGATCAGCGTCGGCGGCACCCCGTAGCGCTCCTCGACCGCGGCCTCGTCGTAGATCTTCGTCTCGGTGATCCCCCGAGAGGTGCTCATCACCCGCACCCCCTCGGCGACCAGCTGGTAGGCGTCGCGGTCGCCGGTCACGACCATCACCCGGATCCCCTCTTCGCGGGCCTGCTTGACCATCGAGGCGATCACGTCGTCGGCCTCGAACCCTTCGACCTTGACGTTGGTGTAGCCGAACGCCTCGACCAGCGGCATCAGGTGCGGCCACTGCTCGCGCAACAGGTCCGGGCGCGGTTTGCGCTGGGCCTTGTAGAGGTCGTAGGTGACCTCGCGCCCGGACATCCCCGCGTCCCAGGCGACCACGACCCCGGCCGGATGGTGCTCGTCGATGACTTTCACGAGCATCGAGGCGAGCCCGTAGATCGCGTTGGTGGGCCGCCCGTCGCTGGTCCCGATCGACTCCGGCAAGGCGAAGAACGCCCGGTAGGCGAGCGAGTTGCCATCGACGAGGAAGAGCTCGGGGGCGTCGGCCATCGCCGGCAACTCTACGAGGCGAGCCCGAGGGCGTCCCGCAGGTCCGCCATGACCTCCGCCGCGCCCTCGTTCACCTGCTCTTCGCTGTAGCGGAGGACCACGTAACCGCGCCGCCGCAGCTCGAGATCCCGCGCCTTGTCGTCCCGGAAGGCGATCCGGCCGCGGTGGTAGTCGTAGAAGTCCGTCTCCACCACCACCCGCTCCTTCCGCCAGAGGAAGTCGACGGTGAAGCGCCCGACCTTGACGTTGACCTCGGGACGCGGCAGCCCGTGCCGCGCGCAGAGCGCCAGGAAGTCCGACTCCAGATCGCTGCGACTCCCATCCGTCCGGATGTCGGGACCGAGCGGCAGCTTGAGGAACTCCGCCTGCCGCGTCGCCCGCCGCACCTCCCAGGCCGGCGAGACCCGCCGCAGGTCCTCGATCGTGCGAGCGGGGGTGGTGACGGGGATTCGCCAGCGCCGAGTCGTCATCTCCGAACGGATCGGGCAGGCTGCGCTCCGATGACTCACCACCGCTTCGGGTCCACAGGCGAGCGCGGCGGCAATACAGCGCGACTCCGCGGACACCGCACGGTGCCCCACCGCATAGACGCCCTGGTGCAACCGATGAAGCTTCCCTTCCTTCCCCCACCGAGCGATGGTCGACCTACTCAATCCCGCCGCCAACAGCTGTCGCGTGGTCGCAACCCCATGCTGCTCGCTCGCGATCGCAGCGGCAGCCGAATGTCGACTGGCGACTTTGTCTCGCATACCGCGACAAAGTCGCCAGCCACCCCGGGTTCTCCCCCTAGCGGCTCGAAGAAGCGGTGCGGCGCAGGGTGATCCTGGTGCTGAGCGCTGCGGGTGCGGCAGAGGGTGAGGTGAGGCGCGCGGTGAGGTGGAGGCGGAGCCAGCGGGACTCGCGGCGGCGGCTGATCGCTTCGGTGAGGGGGCAGCGGATGGTGAGCGGACCGGCCGCTGCCGCCGAGGCGGTGTTTGCGCAGGCGATCAGGTCGCCCTCTCGAGTTCGCAGGATCGCGTGGAGATCGAGCTCGCCGGGGGCGCCGGCCTCGAGGCGAGCGACCAGGGCGCCGCGCTTGGTGGCGATGCGGCTGAGGCGCAGGGACGGAGCCGGAGGCTGCGGTTGTCCCCGGTGTTCGAGCGGATTGGCGGTCTGCTTGTCGTCGACCACCGGGATCGGCGGCGGCACGATCCCGCCCCGATCGATCGTTTCCCCTCCCCCGGCGCAGCCAGGCGATTCGGCAGCGGGTGGAGGGAGGCCGAGCCAGGCGGCGAGCTCTGCGGGGCGGTCGGCGACGAAGTCGCGGGTGGCGACGCCCGCGGCGGCGATCGCGGCGGCGTCGTAGGGACGAGTTCCTTGCTCTTCGAGCGCCTGCCAGGGCGCCAGGAGCTTCGCCGTGCAGCGGGCCACCGTGCCGAGCTTGAGCGCCGGGACCGTCTCGAGGGCCTCGCCGAGAGCGTCCTCGAAGAGCTGGGCGCAGCTGGCGTCGGCGCGGCAGCCTTCGAACAGCAGCCCGCCGCCACCGCCGAACGGGACGTGCTCTTCCCAGGTCTGGTCGGTGCCCCAGGGGAGGATCTGGAACCGGCCGAGCGGGTCGCTGTAGAGGTAGAAGTTGTTGGGCAGGTCGTGCTCGGATTCGTCGGCTTTGCCGGCGTAGCCGTCCCAGTGGCCGGTGTACTTCTCGACCGCCCACATCCGCGTCATCTGACCCAGGTCGGCGTGGGGATCGACCCGGTCGGACCAGTCCGGCGCCGCCCCGTCGTTGGCGGCCGCGGCGAGCGCATCGAGGTCGGCGCGAAGGTCCTCGTCGCCCTCGTCGACCTCGAAGTCTTCGACTTCGCTGGCCCTCGCGTCGGTGCCGTATTCGCCCTCGTAGAGGTGCTGCGGGTCGTCGAAGTCGCCGAAGCGCTTTTCGAGGCCGACGTCGTCGAGGTCCTCGACGTTGAGGTAGACGCCGAGCGGCTCGCCGTTGAGCCGAACGAAGGCGTAGCCGCTGCGCGAGGCGTCGACCCCCAGCGCCCGGAAGGCCGTGTAGCTGAGCGTCTCGTGGACCATCGACGGGTCCTGGACCATGTTGTTGAGCGTCAGCTTCTTGAGCCCGAGGAACTTCTGTTTGTCGACGAAGCTGGCGAATTTGACCTTGAAGGCGGCCTTCTCCCCGAGGGGCCGGAAGGAGCCGGCCTTGCCCTTGAGGCGGATGCCGACCGTGAGGGGTGCGCTGAAGGCGCCGATGCCGTCGGGAGTGCCGTCGGTGGCGGCGAGACGGAACGTCCCTTCCTGGTAGTCGCCGGTGGGGTCGTCTTCGAGCGCGTCCCAGGAGGCCTGCGGCAGGGTGAGGTCGATCGCGACAAGCGTTTCCGGGCCGTACATCGAGGCGGCAGGGTCGCCGGAAGGTTCGGCGGCGACGGCGGGACCGGCGGCTAGCGCCAGCAGCACGACCCCCAGGCCGACGATGCTCCTCCCCGGCTTCACCGCTGGACCGTACCGTGCGCGGGGCCGAGGCGGCGAATCTGATTCGATAGCCGCCTATGGCCGTCAGCGCCCAGTACAGCGTCACGATCCGGGTCGAGCTCGATGCGCGGCAGGAGCCGCTCGGGAAGCTGACCGCGGCGATCGCCGAGGCGGGCGGGCAGCTGCAGGGCGTCGACCTGGTGCCGGGTGCCGGTCCCGAGGGCAAGCGGGTACGCGAGTTCACGATCGACGCCGCCGACCGCGACCACTGGGAGCGGATTCTGCGGGCGATCGGCTCGACCCGGGGCGCCCGCGTCCTCGACTACGTCGACCGCACCATGCAGATGCACCGCGGCGGCAAGATCGAGCAGCACAACAAGTACCCGCTGAAGACCCGCGACGACCTCTCGATGGCCTACACGCCCGGGGTCGCCCGCGTCTGCATGGACATCCACCACGACCGCGCCAAGGCCTTCGAGTACACGATCAAGAAAAACACCGTGGCGGTCGTCTCCGACGGCAGCGCCGTGCTGGGGCTCGGCAACATCGGCCCCGAGGCGGCGATGCCGGTGATGGAGGGCAAGTGCATGCTCTTCAAGGAGTTCGCCGGGGTCGACGCCTTCCCGCTCTGCCTCGACACCCAGGACGCCGACGAGATCGTCCGCGCCGTCGAGCTGGTCGCGCCCACCTTCGGCGGCATCAACCTCGAGGACATCTCCGCCCCACGCTGCTTCGAGATCGAAGACCGGCTCAAGGAGTCGCTCGACATCCCCGTCTTCCACGACGACCAGCACGGCACCGCGGTGGTGACGATGGCCGCCCTCTTCAACGCCCTGAAGATCACCGGCAAGCCGATCGAGCAGCTGCGGGTGCTGGTGGTTGGCCTGGGTGCCGCCGGGGTAGCGGTGACGAAGATGATGCTCGCCTCCGGGGTCACCCACGTCGTCGGCTGCGACCGCCAGGGCGCCCTCTCGACAGAGCGCGAGGACTACCAGTCCGGCGCGATGAGCGGGATCAAGCGCTGGTACGCGGAGAACTCCAACCCCGAGAAGCTGAGCGGCCAGCCCGCCGACGTGATCGACGGCATGGACCTCTTCATCGGCCTCTCCGGGCCCGGGATCATCGACGCCCAGGCCCTGCAGCGGATGAACGACGACGCGATCGTCTTCGCGATGGCCAACCCGACCCCCGAGGTGATGCCCGAGGACGCGGCTCCCTACGTGCGGATCATGGCCACCGGCCGCTCCGACTACCCGAACCAGATCAACAACGTGCTCTGTTTCCCCGGGATCTTCCGCGGCGCCCTCGACGCCGGCGCCCCGGCGATCACCGAGGAGATGAAGCTGGCCGCCGCCAAGGGGATCGCCGAAGTCGTCACCGACGACGACCTCTCCGAGGACTACATCATCCCCAGCGTCTTCAACCGCGACGTCGCCCCCAAGGTCGCCGAGGCGGTCGTCGAGGAGGCGAAGCGAGACGGCATCGCCCGCCTCAACGAGGAGACCGGCACCTTCGCCACCGTGGAGGCCGACTGAGGTCGCCGTGAAGGTTCTCGTCACCGGAGCCAGCGGCACGATCGGGTCTGCCCTATGTGCCCCGCTGCTGAACCGGGGCGACGAGGTGGTCGGGCTGAGTCGCGACCCGGAGAAGAGCCGAGGCCGGGCGCCGGGAGTCACATGGCATAGGTGGGAGCCAATGCTGGAACGGCCCCCGGCCGAGGCCCTCGACGGCGTCGAGGCCGTCGTCAACCTGGTCGGCGAGAAGATCAACCAGCGCTGGACCGAGGAGGCGAAGCGACGGATCATGGAGAGCCGCCGCACCGCGACGCAGAACCTGGTCCAGGCGATCGCCGGTCTCGAGCGCAAGCCGGCGACCCTGATCAGCCAGTCGGCCGTCGGCTACTACGGAGATCGCGGCGACGCCGAGCTGGACGAGTCGGCGGGCCCGGGCGACGGCTTCGACTCGATGGTCTGCCGCGAGTGGGAGCAGGCGGCCCGGGAGGCGGAGGCGATCGGCCTGCGCCTCGCGATCGCTCGCAGCGGCCAGGTCCTCTACGCGGGAGGCGGCCTGCTCGGAGAACTCGAAACGCCCTTCAAGCTCGGCGTCGGCGGCCCGCTCGCGGGCGGCAAGCAGTACATGTCCTGGATCCACCTCGACGACGAGATCCGGCTCCTGCTCTGGGCGCTCGACAACCCCGAGGTGAGTGGCGCCGTCAACGCCACCGCCCCCGAGCCGGCGACCAACCGCGAGTTCTCCAAGGCCCTCGGCGGGGCCCTCAACCGGCCCGCGGTCCTCCCCGTCCCCGGCTTCGTGCTCGACCTCAAGGTCGGCAGCGAGTTCGCCGCCGCGATCAAGGGCGGCCAGCGGGTCGTCCCCAGGCGCGCCCTCGATCTCGGCTTCGAGTTCCGCCACCCGCACCTCGACGAGGCGCTGGGCAGCATCTACTAGCCGCCTTCGAGCTGCTCGCGGACGGCGGCGCGGAGGTCGTCGTCGCCGGCGCTGGCGCGAACCGCCCGCAGCACCGCCCGCATCGCCGCGGCGCCGTCGCTGCCGTTGACGGCGCCGATCCCGGCCGCTTCGAGGATCGGTGCCGAGAAGTCGACCGACCTGCGGTCCGGCTCGCCCACGTAGGCGATCGCCGCCGAGCTCTCCGTGGCCCGGCGCGCGCCGGCGCCGATCGCCGCGAGGCTGCGGTCGCGGACGACCCGGTCCAGGCAGAAGAGGCCGACCGGCTCCCCGCCCGGGCGGGGATCGGCGCTGTACGCGGTCCGCGCCTCGGCGCAGAGCGGCGGCGTCACGAAGATCGTCGGCAGCTCCGCGTCGGAGTCGGGCGCGCTCTCGCCGCAGCCCGCGGCGCCGAGAGTAAGGAGCGCGACCGCGGCCAGACCGGCCCCGGCCCGCCTCAGCCGAAAAATACCTCGGCCTCCGCGTAGAGCTCCTCGGGAACGAGCTTCAGCGCCGCCGTCGCTTCGCTCAGCTCGACCAGCTCGATCGCGGTCCCCCGCAGCGCCGTCATCGTGCCCCAGCGACTGGCGTTGGCGGCGTCGATCGCGTGCAGGCCGAAGCGCGTCGCCAGCACCCGGTCGAAGGCCGTCGGGGTGCCGCCGCGCTGGACGTGGCCGAGCACCGTCGCCCGCGCCTCTTTGCCGGTCCGCCGCTCGATCTCGCCCTCGAGCCAGTGCCCGACGCCGCCGAGGCGGACATGCCCGAAGGCATCGGTCTTGTCCTCGTCGGCGACCGGCATGCCGCCCACCGGCTCGGCCCCCTCGGCGACGACCACGATCGGCGCGAAGCGGCTGGCGAAGCGTTTGCCGACCAGCTCGCAGACCTGCTCGACGTCGAACTGGCGCTCGGGGATGAGGATCGCGTTGGCGCCACCGGCGAGCCCGGCGTGGAAGGCGATCCAGCCGGCGTGGCGGCCCATCACCTCGACGATCAGCACCCGGTGATGGCTGTCGGCGGTGGTGTGGAGCCGGTCGATCGCCTCCATCGCGATGTTGACGGCGGTGTCGAAGCCGAAGGTGTAGTCGGTGGCGCCGAGGTCGTTGTCGATCGTCTTCGGGACGCCGA
>Ga0190271_10001871_pt1 | contig 12340 bp, 12 predicted proteins | sample Popmic356T_FD_133747 | JGI IMG/M metagenome (GOLD analysis project Ga0190271, IMG submission 133747) | Populus adjacent soil microbial communities from riparian zone of Weber River, Utah, USA - 356 T | ecosystem: Environmental > Terrestrial > Soil > Riparian zone | place: USA: Utah | collected...
CGCCGGTCAATGATCTACTGCCGCACGCGCGGCGCGCGCCGGTCGTGCTCGCCGTCGGCATCGGCATTGCGGCCAGTCTGCTGGTCGCGGCCACACTGTTGTGGGCGAATTACGGAACGACGGTGTTTTTCGAAATGATCGCCGCCGGGCTGGCCGCATGTTTTTGAGACGAGAGAAGCGCTGAAGCGATGTCCGAACGCCTGTCCCGCCCGCTCATCATCATCGCCGCCTTCGCCGTCAGCCTCGCGATCGGGCTCGCGGCAACCTTCTGGCTGCTCGGAGGGCCGCGCGCGGTGACGGCGGCCTCCGCCATCGGCGGGCCGTTTCAGCTCGTCGATCAGGCCGGTCAGCCCATCAGCGAGAAGAACCTGCAGGGCAAGCCGACGATCATCTTCTTCGGCTTCACCCATTGTCCGGATGTGTGCCCGACTGCCCTGTTCGAGATGTCGGAGATCCTCAAGGCGATGGGTGGGGATGCGAGCCGGGTCAATGCGTTCTTCGTGTCCGTCGATCCGGAGCGCGACACACCCGCCATCATGAAGGACTATCTCGGCAGCTTCGATCCCAACCTGAAGGGCCTCAGCGGCAGCGCGGAAGCGGTCGCTGAAATCGTCTCGGGATATCGCGTCTATGCCAAGAAAGTCCCGTTGAAGGATGGCGGCTACACGATGGATCACACCGCGCTGATCTATCTGATGGACAAGACCGGCCGCTTCGTCGCGCCCTTCAACATCAAGCGCCGTCCGGAAGAGGCGGCGGCGGATTTGAAGAAGTATCTGTAAGTGTGCCTGTGGCCCGGCTGGCTCGCAATAACAGGTCGAACCCGTTATAAGCCGCTGCATGCTGCTTGAACTTGCCAAACTCATGCCCGCGTTCGGCGTCGTGCTCGCCGTTCTGGCGTCTGGCGCTGCCCAGGCGCAGACGTTTGCGCCTGCGCCCCGACCTGCTGCCACCACACCGAGCGCGGCGCAGGCCGTTCCGGGCTTCTGGGACCCGCGGCGGCGTCCCGACAGGCCGGACCTGTCGCGCATCACGGTGATCCGTTTCCTCACGGAAACCGACTATCCGCCGTTCAATTTCACCGGTCCAGACGGCAATCCGGCGGGCTTCAACATCGACTTCGCGCGGTTGTTGTGTGCCGAGATCAAGGTGACCTGCACGATCCAGATGCGGCGCTTCGAGACGCTGCTGGATTCGCTCGCCGCCAATCGCGGCGATGCGGCGATCGCGTCGATGGCGCCGACGCCGGCCATTCGCCAGCGCGTCGATTTCAGCGATCCCTACTACCGCGCGCCGGCGCGCTTCGTCTCGCGCAAGGACGCGGTGCTGCCGGAAATACGCCCTGAATATCTCGAAGCCAAGAAGGTCGGCGTGATTGCCGGCTCCTCGCATGAAGCCTACCTCAAGGCGCTGTTCACCGACGCCGAGATCGTCAGCCAGCCAAACGACGATGCGATGCGCCAGGGGCTGCGGCGCGGCGAGGTCGATTTCATCTTCGGCGATTCGATATCGCTCGCGTTCTGGATCAACGGCACCGATTCCGGCGACTGCTGCGCCTTCTCCGGCGGGCCGTTTACCGAGAGCCGCTTTTTTGGCGAAGGTGTCGGCATCGCCGTGCGGCGCGGCAACGACGTGCTGCGGCAGGCCCTCAACTGGGCCATGTTCCGGGTTTGGGAAAAAGGCCAGTACACCGACCTGTGGCTGCGCTATTTTTCGGTCAGTCCATTTTGAGCATTGTCATTCCGGGGCGGCGCGCAGCGCCCGAACCTGGAATCCAGGGGTGAAGTATGCTGCGTTTGTCGGGCTGCTTTGCGCTTCCATTTCGGGATTCCGGATCAGCGCTTCGTGCTGTCCGGAATGACGGGGCAGCGTACCCATGATCGCAACAGGCATGACGACAAGATCGGAACGGCTCGCCGCGATCGTGTTGGCCTGCATCGGTCTCTTGGCCCTCGGTTTGCAGTACTACCTTAGGCTTCGGGAGGCGCAGGGCGTGTCGTGGGGCCTCGGCACTCTGCGATATCTCTCCTACTTCACCGCCCAGGCCAACATCCTCGTCGTGCTGATGCTCCTTGCTTTCGCGCTCCGGTCGAAGATCGAGGAGTGGACCGTGCATCCGTTCGAGCGCTCGGCGATTGCGAGCTACATTGCGGTGGTCGCTGCCGTCCATCTGTGCTCGCCCTCGCCGCCGGCGCAGGGAGCACAGTGGCTCGCGGATGCGCTGCTGCATTGCCTCATGCCGCTCGGCTATCTGGCATTCTGGCTGTTCGTCATGCGCAAGGCCGGGTTGCGCTGGTACGATCCGCTGCTCTGGATGATCTATCCCGCCTTCTTCCTCGTGTTCGTGCTGGTGCACGGCCGTTTCACCGGCTTCTACCCGTACCCGTTCATCGACGTCACCACGATCGGCTACGGGCGAATGATGCTCAACGCGCTGGCGGAGGCGGCAGGCTTTCTGCTGGCCGGCTACGCCGTTTTAATCGCCAGCAGGCTGCTGGCGAAGCGCGAACCGGTCTAAACCCGCGCAAAAGTGCTTTAAATTGCCGCTAACCCTTTGACGGGCGCGATGCGAGACCCTAGAGCAGGGCGCATCCGGAGAGAATGATGTCGATCGACACCTTGAGCCCGCCGGCTGACCTGCGCAGCTTTGCCGAACAATCGAACGCCTGGCCGTTCGAGGAAGCGAAGAAGATCGTCGCACGGCTGAAACGCAAGCCGAAGGACGAGGTGCTGTTCGAGACCGGCTACGGTCCCTCGGGCCTGCCGCATATCGGCACGTTCGGCGAGGTCGCGCGAACCACGATGGTGCGCCACGCGTTTCGCGTGCTGACCGACGACAAGGTCAAGACGCGGCTGCTGGCGTTCTCCGACGACATGGACGGCCTGCGCAAGGTACCGGACAACGTGCCGAACAAGGAGATGCTGGCGGCCTATCTCAACATGCCGCTGACCAGCGTACCGGATCCATTTTCGAACGAGTATCCGTCGTTTGGCGCGCACAACAACGCGCGGCTGCGCGCCTTCCTCGACGCGTTCGGCTTCGACTACGAGTTTGCGAGTTCGACCGACTACTACAAGTCGGGCAAGTTCGACGCGACGCTCCTGAAGATGCTCGAGCGGCTCGACAAGGTGATGGCGATCATGCTGCCGTCGCTGCGTGAGGAACGCGCCGCGACCTATTCGCCGTTTCTGCCGATCTGCTCGCGCACCAAGCGGGTGCTCTATGTGCCGATCCTCGCGCATGATGCGAAGAACGGTACGATCTCCTATGACGACCCCGAGACACAGGAGCGCATGACGGTTCCGGTGACCGGCGGCCATTGCAAGCTGCAGTGGAAGCCGGACTGGGCAATGCGCTGGGCCGCGCTCGGCGTCGATTACGAGATGGCCGGCAAGGATCTGATCGACTCCGTGAAGCTGTCGGCAAAGATCTGTTCGGCGATCGATGGCACCCCGCCAGAAGGATTCAACTACGAACTCTTCCTTGACGAAAAGGGCCAGAAGATTTCCAAGTCGAAGGGCAATGGCCTGACAATGGACGAATGGCTGCGTTACGCCTCGCCGGAATCGCTGTCGCTGTTCATGTACCGCGAGCCGAAGTCGGCAAAGCGGCTGTACTTCGACGTGATCCCGCGCAACGTCGACGACTACCAGCAGTTCATCGACGGCTATCCGAAGCAGGAGATCAAGCAGCAACTCGCCAACCCGGTCTGGCACATCCACACCGGCAATCCGCCGAAGGCGAACATGCCGGTGACATTCCAGATGCTGCTGACGCTGGTGTCGTCGTCGAATGCCGAAAACGCCGAAACGCTTTGGGGCTTCATTGGCCGCTATCGGCCTGGCGTGACGCCTGCGACGCATCCGAAGCTCGACGCGCTGGTTGGCTATGCGATCAATTATTTCCGCGATTTCGTGCTGCCGGAGAAGAAGTTCCGCGAGCCGACGGACGGCGAGCGGGCGGCCTTGGCCGATCTGCGCAATGCGCTGGCGCAATTGCCGCAAGATGCGAGCGCGGAGGACGTCCAGAATGTCGTCTACGAGATCGGCAGGCGCGATCCGTTCCTCGATCACGCCAAGAAGGGCAAGGACGGCCGGCCGGGCGTTTCGCTCGACTGGTTCAACATGCTCTACCAGGTGCTGCTCGGCCAGGAAAAGGGGCCGCGCTTCGGTTCCTTCGTGGCTGTCTATGGCGTCGCCAACGCGGTGGCGATGATCGACGGGGCGCTTTGCCGCAAGGGCTGAAGCTCGCATGAGCGACGACATTATCCGCACGGTGGGCGCGCTGCTGGTTGACGATCAGGACCGCCTGCTGCTCGGCTTGCGCGCGCCCCACAAGAAGGTGTGGCCGAATCATTGGGATGCCATCGGCGGCCGGCTTGAAGCCGGCGAAACGGCGCGACAGGCGATGATCCGGGAAGTCAGGGAGGAGATCGGCGTTGTGCCGGTCGTGTTCCATCAGCTTGCCGAGATCGCCGAACCGCGCCCCGATCTCTATGGCGGATCGATCGCGACGTTATTCTCGGTCGTGGCGTGGACAGGCGGGCAGCCTCGCAATTCCAGCAACGAGCATGTGCGGATCGAGTGGTTCAACGAGGAGCAACTCGCCTCGCTGAACAGTCTTGCGGGGTATGACTATCCGAGGTTTGGGAAGCTGGCGCGCGAGATGAAGCGGTCTGTCTGATTTAGCGCCGTCATTCCGGGGCGCGAGCAACGCTCGCAAACCCGGAATTGTGGAAGCTCAGCGTGACCAAGCTCTGGATTCCGGATCGGCCCGCTGCTCGGCCGTCCGGAATGACGGGAACGGACTACTGGCTCGCCCAGACGATCCTGGCGATCCACTCGATGTCTTTGGCCGGGAACGTTCGGTCGCGGTGGCTTGGATTGAGTGACCCGAGTTCGACCGATTTCGACGAGCGGCGGCGCAATTCCTTGGCCATGACCTCGCCGTCTTTCGTCTTCACCACCACGCGTTCGCCCTTGCGAATGGTTGCGCCGGGCGAAACGATGATGATGTCGCCGTCGCGGTAGGCAGGCCGCATCGAATCGCCGGAGATTTCCAGCGCGTAGGCGTGCTCGTCATTGACGGCCATGGCCGCGACCTCGTCCCAGCCCTTGCCGGCCGGGAAGCCGCCATCGTCGAAGTAGCCGCCGTGGCCGGCCTGGGCGAAACCGATCAGCGGCACCGATTTTCTCCCTGACTTGCTGGTGCCGTCGATAAGCTCGACGAAGGTCTCGATGTTCGTGTTGGTGGCTGCCAGCGACTTGGAGACGGATTCGGTGGAAGGCCAGCGTTGACGGCCGTCCCCGGTGATGCGCTTCGACTTGTTGAAGGTGGTGGGGTCGAGTCCGGCGCGCTTGGCAAGGCCGGAGGCGGAGAGCCCTGAGCGTGTGGCAAGGCGGTCGAGGGCGGTCCAGACGTGATCGTGGGTCAGCGGGCGGGCTTTGGGCGGCACGGTGATACTCTTCTGGTGGGTTCAAAGGGAACGGGGCGGCGACGCAATCGATGCTACTAGGAATACTAGCCTGCATTGGGGCGGCCATGCAATCAAAACACGCAAGTCATCCAGCGAAATCGTCCGGGCTTGCCCGCGACCCCCACCACCGTTACGGTCGACGCGCGAACGCCCGGAAATGCGACAATCAAGACGTGTAACGGTGCCCACAATCTACAAAATCTGCCCGGCTTCGGCCTGGCGTGAGGCGGAACGGCAGGGCGCCTATCACGGGAGTGCCGACGACGTCCGGGACGGCTACATCCATTTTTCGACCGCTGCACAGGTGCCGGGTACCGTGGCCAAATATTTCGCAGGGCAAAAAGGGCTTTTTCTGGTCGCTGTCGATGCCGACGCGCTCGGCAACCACTTGAAAATGGAGCCGGCGCGCGGCGGCGAGCTCTTCCCGCACCTTTATGGCGAACTGGAATTCGACGCGGTGATCTCGGTGACGGATCTGCCGCTCCGCTCCGACGGTTCGCACGCCATTCCGGACCTGAAGCCGTGATCCGTGCCTTTGACGCCCTCACGCTGCCGCTGCTGCGGAAGCTCGATGCGGAATACGCGCACGGCCTCGCGATTCGGGGGTTGCGCTTTCTGCCGCCACCGCGCCGCCGCCGGCAGGACAGTCCCCGGCTGGCCGTCCGCGCCTTCGGTCTCAACTTTCCCAATCCTGTCGGCATGGCGGCGGGCTTCGACAAGAATGCGGAGGCCTCCGATGCATTGCTGCGGCTCGGGTTCGGATTCGTCGAGATCGGCTCGGTCACGCCGTTGCCGCAGACCGGCAACCCACGCCCGCGGCTGTTCCGGCTGGAGCGCGACCAGGGCATCGTCAACCGCATGGGCTTCAACAATGACGGCGCGGACATCGTCCTGCGGCGGCTGGCCGGGCGCGCCCACAACGGCGGCATCGTCGGAGTCAACATCGGCGCCAACAAGGATTCGGTCGACCGCGCGGGCGACTATGTCCGGCTGATCGACACCTTCGCGCCGGTTGCGAGCTACTTCACCATCAATGTCTCGTCACCGAACACGCCGGGCCTGCGCAATTTGCAGGAGGCAACGGCACTCGACGACCTGCTTGCGCGGGTCATCGAAGCGCGCGAACGGGTGCGGCGGAACGCGGGCGAGACGCCGGTGCTGCTCAAGATAGCGCCGGATCTGACACTGGACGAACTCGACGACGTGGTGCAGATCGCGCGCAAGCGCAGGCTGGACGGGATGATCGTCGCCAACACGACGCTGTCGCGGCCGCCCGCCTTGCGCGAACAATCCCGGGCGGAAGAGCAGGGTGGTCTGTCCGGCCGGCCGCTGTTCAGGCTATCCACGCGGATGCTGGCCGAAACCTATGTGCGCGTCGAAGGCGCGTTTCCCCTGATCGGCGTCGGCGGCATCGATACCGGCGGCGCGGCGCTGATGAAGATCCGGGCTGGCGCCAGCCTGATCCAGCTTTACTCGTCGCTGGTCTACAAGGGATTGGGCCTTGTCGACGAGATCAAGACCGACCTGCTGTCGGTGATGCGCCGAACCAACCACGAGCAGATTTCCGAGATCGTCGGCGCCGACGCAGCGCAGATCACCGCGGAAGACTGGCCGGTCTAGAGTTTCGGACATCAGAAGCGGGGTTGATCTCGTCGCCCCGCATCCGGGCTACGTTCTGAACGACGACCGCAGCAACGACGGATAGCGCAGCGCCTGCAGGCCGCCGCGGGCGGCGTAGTGCACGAGCAGTGCACCCCAGAGGCCGGCGTTGCCGAATGGTCGCAGCAGCGCCCAGGCCGCAAGATAAATCAAGAGCGAGAGGATCATCAGGTTACGCATGTCGCGCGCCCAGGTGGCGCCGATGAAGACGCCGTCATAGGCGAAGGCGAACACGCCGAGCAGCGGTGCAAGGGTGACCAGCCAGAGAAAGTCGCGGGCGAGGCGGCGCACGTCTTCGCTGGCCGTCATCAGGTCGAACAGCAGGGGCCCAAACAGCGCATAGATGATGCTGACGAGGCCTGCGAAAGCGAAGCCCCAGGCGATCGTCAGCCGCGTGGCGCTGGAAAAGCCGATCCGGTCGCGCGCGCCGTAAGCGCGCCCGCAAATCTGCTCCGCGGCGTTGGCAAGACCGTCGAGGAAGAAGGCACTGATCAGCAGAAAGTTGTTCAGCACGGCGTTGGCGGCGAGCGTCAGGTCGCCGGTACGCGCGCCTTGCGCGACGAAGAACATGAAAGCCGCGATCAGCGCCGCGGTGCGGATCATGATGTCGCGGTTGACCACCATCATGCGGGTGAGACTGGCGCGGTCGAACAACGCGGCGCGGCTTGCGCGAAGCTGTCCACCGCATATGTCCCGCGCCAGCACGACGCCCAGCACGATGCCGACCGTTTCGGCGATCACCGTAGCCGTGGCGGCTCCTGCGATCCCCCAATCGGCAACGAGCACCAGCAACACGGTTGCCGCCATGTTGACGATGTTGATCGTAATCTGCAGCGCCAGCGCCAGGCGTGCACGCGCCTGACCGATCAGCCAACCGAGGACGACGTAGTTCGCGAGCGTGACAGGGGCGGCGAAGATGCGGATTGCGAAGTAGGTCTTGGCGGCGCTCGTGACGCCCTCGCCGCCGCCCATCAGGCTCCACAGGGCGGCGCCCAGCGGATACTGCAGGACGATCAGCAGCCCGCCGACGACGCCTGCGATCATGAAGCCGCGCAGCAGGATCAGGGGAAACTCCCGCGGCCGCCGCGCGCCGAGCGCCTGCGCAGTGAAGGCGATCGTGCCCATGCGCAGGAAGGAGAACAGCCAGAACAGGCAATCGAAGATCACGGCCGCCATCGCCACGCCGCCAAGTAGCGTCGCATCGCCGAGCCGTCCGATCGCCGCCGTGGAGACGACGCCGAGAAGCGGCGTGGTCAGGTTGGCAAGCATTGCCGGGCCCGCGATGGCGAACACATCGCGCGTGTGCGTTGGCCTTGCGGCGGGTGTTGCTGGCGGCGCCAGAGATTGCGAGCCGTCGGCCATCTAGAGGTCGATGGTCATTCCGTCGCTGGCCGCAATGTGCGGCAGCGAGCCGATCCGCGCCAGCATGTCGTCGCTCATGTGGGTGAGCACCAGCCTCTTCGGTGCGATGCGCGGCAGGTGCGCTTCCAGCGTCTTCAGGCTGAGGTGGTTCCTGACGACGCGGTCGTAGTAGTAGGCCTCGCAAATGAACAGGTCGGCGCCGCGCGCGGCCGGCACCAGCGTCTCGGTCCATTCGGTGTCGGCGCTGTAGGCAATGGTGCGGCCCTCGGTCTCGATCCGGTAGGCGAGAAACGGGCCGCCCGATTCGCCATGCACGACTGGAAACGGCGTGACCTTCAGCCCACCGACGTCCTGCGTCTGTTCGGGCTGAAGTGCGACGATGTTGAGGTCGAACTTCTGTCGGGTCTTCGATGAATGCTCGAACAGCGCCTCCATCGTCTGCGTCAGCCGCATTTCGATCCCGGCCGGGCCGGCGATCACCAGCGGCCGGGTTCGCCGCGTGAACTGCGCGTCGAGTAGCAGGAACGGAAGGCCTGCGAAGTGGTCGCCATGGAAATGGGTGATCAGGACGACATCGATCCCGTCGCGCCGAATGCCGTGATGCTTCAGCGCCACGAGCGACGACGCGCCGCAGTCGATCAGAAAATTGGCGCGCTCGCCGGTGACATGGAAGCAGGTGTTGAAACGCCCCCCGGAGCCGAGCGCATCGCCGCAGCCGACGAACCGAAGCTGCATTTTCAGCGCTTTGGTGCGTTCATGAATCTGCTGATGAGCCAGATCGGTACGACGACGACAGCGCCGAGCAGGAAGTAGCGCCAGACCCAGTTGATCGTGTCGAAGCCGAGGCTCCAGATCCGCTGGAACAGGCTGCGGATGCTCGCAACGATGTCCCAGGCATCGAGACCCATCGTGTGCAGCACGATGCCGACGAGAACCGAAATCAGGATCAGCCGCACCGCCACCGAAAGCGGCGTGCCGCCGAGAAAGCGCGAGACAGTGTCAGTCCGCGTTGCCGGCAATTCCCTGACGTCGTCTGGCATCGTCTTTCTCCTCCCGCCGAGCTTTCGGCAGTGTAGCACAGCAGATGGGAAACGGGTTCCGTTGCGTCAATCCCCGGCGCTGGATCAGGCGGAAAGCATTTTTTCCAATGTCTCCAGCCGGTCGGCCTCGCGTGGTGGCTTGTCCCAGCGCAGCCGGCTGATCCGGGGAAAGCGCATTGCGACGCCGGACTTGTGGCGTGTCGAACGCTGCAGGCCTTCGAATGCGACCTCCAGCACCAGCCCCTGATCCGGCTGGTGAACGACTTCCCGCACCGGACCGAACCGCTCGGTGGTGTAGCGGCGGACGAACTTGTCGATTTCGATCAGCTCCTCGTCGGTGAAGCCGAAATAGGCCTTACCTACGGGCACCAGTTCGTCACCGTCTTCTCCGTTCGTCCAGACGCCGAAGGTGTAGTCGGAGTAGTATGAGGAGCGTTTGCCGTGGCCGCGCTGGGCATACATCAGCACGGCGTCGATCACATGCGGATCGCGCTTCCACTTCCACCACTGTCCTTTCGGGCGGCCCGGCATATAGGCGGAATCGCGCCGCTTCAGCATCACGCCTTCAACCGCCTCGGCATCCGCGCCGGCATTGGCGCTGGCCGGATCGGCCCGCGCCGCGGCAAGCTCCTCCCACGACACGAAGGGCACCTGCGGCGACAGGTCGACCCGCGAATTGTTGAGCCTGGCAACGAAGTCTTGCAGCCTGTCGCGCCGCTGTTCGAACGGCAGGTCGCGAAGGTCGCTCGCGTCGTCGGCGAGCAGGTCGTAGGCGCGCAGATGGACCGGAAAATCCTGCATAAGCTTTGGCGTGACGGACTTCCGGTTGAGCCGCTGTTGCAGCACGTTGAAGGTCTGCACGCGCCGCTCGCGCAGAACCAGCAGCTCGCCGTCGATGGCGCCGGGCAGGTGCAGCGCCGGAAGCAGATCGGGGAAGCTTCCGGTAATGTCTTCGCCGGTTCGCGAATAGAGCCGTGTGACGATGGTCCGGTCCTCGGCACGGCCGCTCACCGCCTGCACGCGGATGCCGTCCCACTTCCACTCGGCCGTGAAATCCTTCGGATCGAGCCCCGCGAAGTCGGCGTCGTCGACCGCATGCGCGAGCATCACCGGGCGGAACGGCGCCGGATCGCGATTGACGGGTTTGTCCGCGCGGCCCTCCAGCCACTCAAACAGCTCGACATAGGGTGGCGCAAGTCCGGGCCAGATTAGCTCGACCTCATGCGCGTCCTTGCTTCCGAGTGCTGCCACCGCGGTCTTCGCCAGCCGCGCGGACACGCCGATGCGCAGCGCGCCGGTGACGAGCTTCAGCAGCGCCCAGCGGCCGGTTTCGTCGAGTTCGTCCAGCCATTGCGCGAGCTGGGCGGGGAGTTCCTTCTTCGGCAGGCTGTCGAGCGAGTTGACGACCTCGCCGAGCGATGGCGGCGGTGGCGAGTTGGTCAGGCGTGCCGGCAGCGGCCACATCAGCGCGACCGTCTCCGACAGGTCGCCGACATAATCGTAGGACAGCGCGAACAGCGTCGGATCGGTGCGCGAGGCAATCAGGTCGCGGATCAGTCCGGCCTTGGCGTGCTTGAACGACAGCGCCCCCGTCATGGCGGCGAGCGCATAGCCGCGGTCGGGATCAGGCGCTTCGCGAAAATAGGCCGTGATCAGCCGCAGCTTGTTGTTGCGGCCGGGTTCGTAGGCGAGGCGGTCGAGCAGTTCGGCGAAGCGGTTCATGCGCTCGCCGCCCCGGCCGCCGGCGGCGCTGCCTCCCCATCCTCATCGCCGTATCCGACCAGCGCCAGCGGTCGCGCGGTGAGGCCCTTGCTCGCGCACCAATGCACCAGCGCGTCCTCCTGGCCGTGCGTGACCCAGATTTCGCCGGCGCCGGTCGCCTCAATCGTCTTGCACAGTCCGTCCCAGTCGGCGTGATCCGAAATCACCAGCGGCAGTTCGATGCCGCGCTGCCTTGCGCGGGCGCGCACACGCATCCAGCCCGAAGCAAAGGCGGTCAGCGGATCGGGAAAGCGGCGCGTCCAGAGGTCCGCTGTTGCGGACGGCGGCGCCAGCGTGATGGTGCCTGCTAGCTCGGCCTTCTTCGCGTCTTTGACCAGACGCAACTCGCCAAGCGCGATGCCGCGCCTTTCATAGTAGCGAGTGATGCTTTCCATCGCACCGTGCAGGTAGATCGGCGCGTCGTAGCCGGCCTGCCGCAGCATCGCGATCACGCGCTGTGCCTTGCCCAGCGAGTAGGCGCCGACCAGATGCGCGCGCTCGGGAAATACGGCCACGGAATGCAGAAGCTTCGCGATCTCGGCCTTCGGGTCGCCGTGCCGGAACACCGGCAGGCCGAACGTCGCCTCGGTGATGAACACGTCGCAGGGCACGGTCTCGAACGGCGCACAGGTCGGATCGGTGACGTCCTTGTAGTCACCGGAGGCAACGATGCAGACACCGCCACAGGTCACGGCGATCTGCGCCGAGCCCAGCACATGGCCGGCGGGGTGGAATTTGACCTGTGTCGCCCCGAGGCGAATATCCTCGCCGTAGGCCATCGCCTGCGTCGAGCCGGCGAAATTGTCGCCGTAGCGCAGCCGCATCATGTCGAGGGTTTCCTGGGTCGCCAGCACAGCGCCGTGGCCAGCGCGAGCATGATCCGAATGACCATGGGTAATCAGCGCGCGCGCCACCGGCCGCACCGGGTCGATGTGAAAATCGCCCGGCTTGCAGCAGAGACCGTCCGGTTGCGGGATCAGGATGTCGTGCGGGCGCATTGTGGTTATATAGGTCCTATGCGCCAGCTTTGGCAGAGATGAC